>Ga0272441_10003599_pt1 | contig 29242 bp, 25 predicted proteins | sample SSMProp6N_FD_193582 | JGI IMG/M metagenome (GOLD analysis project Ga0272441, IMG submission 193582) | Marine sediment archaeal communities from Little Sippewissett salt marsh, Falmouth, MA, United States - SSM-Prop-6N | ecosystem: Environmental > Aquatic > Marine > Wetlands > Sediment ... | reverse complement strand
ATACAGGTGTGACCAACAATTTGGAGAGAAGATGCTTTGAACATAAACAGAAGAAAGTTAAAGGATTCACTAATAGATATAATGTTGACAAACTAATATATTATGAAATTTTTGATTTCATTGATTTTGCAATTGCAAGGGAAAAGCAAATAAAAGGATATTCACGATCTAAGAAAGAAGCAATAATTAATAAATTCAATAAAGAATGGAGAGATTTATATATAAATGGCAGAATAGTAAAACCGGATTGATAGAAGGAATTTCTCCTGTGCTAAGGCAGCATCAGAATAAGCGTGCATGATAAAATGATTTTCTGCTGGATATACGAGATTCCTCGCTAAGGTATAGAGGGATTTAGAATGACCAGGCTTATAGCTAAGGCGTGCAGTAATAGACTTACGGGATTCCTCTCCCGCCAAGGCGGGATCGGAATGACACAGCAAATGTAGGGTAGTGGGGAGGGGCGGCAATTTGCCAATGCAAATTGCCGCCCCTCCCTTTCCCCCCTTGATTACCCTGTCATCCCGAACGTTAGTGAGGGATCCCACAGTAATTACACTGAACGAATAAATATAACTGTCATTCCGAGCGTAGCCTCCCATTTTTATGTAATAATTATAAAAACTGTGTATAAAAAGTAGTCAGACTTAAGGGAAATTGACAGGAGATAGATTTCATAAATCCTTCTGCAAGTTTCAGGCATTATTATCCATACCTGAATCATTTTGATTTCTGTTATATCTTCTCCAGATAAAGTAAACAGGTATCCCGACAACAACAATAATAAGTCCGGGGAAGGTATAATTTGGTTTGTAAATAAGTAAAATGACCATTATAAACACCGTAGCCATAATATATATTGCAGGTACAAAGGGATATCCGAATGTTTTATATGGCCGCGGAACATCAGGCCGTTTTACACGCAATACAAAAATTGCCAGTATAGTTATTGTAAAAAACAACAATACGGCAAATATAACATAATCGAGCAGGTCGCTGTATGTACCTGACAGGCACAACAATATTGACCATATTCCCTGTATTACCAGTGCAAAACCCGGAACACCGAATTTGTTTATCTCTCCGACTTTCTTAAAGAATAGTCCATCTTTTGCCATTGCATAATAAACTCGCGGAGCCGCAAGTATAAGACTGTGGTTACATCCGAAGGTGCTTATCATGATAAAGAGCGCCATGATAATTGCTGCATAATCACCGAATACCACATACATTGCCGATGTTGCCACCCTGTCGTCGGTAGCAAACTGTATACCCCTGCTCAGTACATCTGCACCATCTGGCGATCCTGACAGGGGCAGTATCTTAATATATACAAAGTTGGTAATCAAGTAAATAACCGACACGATCAAGGTTCCGAAAATGAGACTTAGGGGGACATTCCTTTTTGGATTTATGACTTCACCCGATATATATGTTACATTATACCAGGCGTCGGATGCAAAAAGTGCTCCGACAAGTGCTGTTCCGATCGCAGCTACAATCCCGAATCCTGCAAGGGGGATTACCTGGTTATCAGGTCCCACCTGGCTTGCATTCCAGAAGACCTCCCTGTTAATTTCAAATGAGCCGATAGCTTTTGTTGCAAACAGTCCGATAACAATAAAACCCAGGAGTGCAATAACCTTTGTTGATGTAAAGATGTTCTGAACTGTTTTACCGGTTACTATACCCCGGGTATTCAGCCATGTAAGGAAGGCGATCATCGCTATTGCCACGACCATGGTACTGGTAATACTCAAGGGCCCAAGTTTTAAAAGGATGTTTGAATCGGATATCCATGGGATGAGAACACCTGAAAATTTTGCAAAGGCAACGGCGACTGCAGCGATTGATCCGCACTGAATAACAAGGAAGGTGGTCCATCCGAAGAGGAAACCTACGAGCGGGTGGTATGCCTCCCTCAGATATACATACTGGCCTCCCACATGTGGCATCATTGATGCCAGCTCACCGTAGCTGATGGCTGCAATAACTGTCAGTATCCCCGTTATCAGCCATACGACCATAAACCACCCTGGTGATCCCACATTACGTGCTATATCGGCACTTACAATGAAAATACCGGAACCGATCATGGCTCCGGATACTATTGAAATACCGTCGAAGAGGTTTACACGCTTTTTAAGCAGGTGGTTTTCTGATTGCATCGGTTACAAATAACATCTAAAAATAAGCAATCATTACATACCGGTGACATTATAGGTATATTATTTATGAAATATGATTATTCCCTTTCGGGCATTCTTGCACCTGTTTGGTTCAGCCATTGTTGCAGCTTAGCGTCGAGCTCGTTTACTTTATCCGCATTGGTTCCGGAAAGATCCGTTGTTTCAGCAGGGTCATTTTCCAGATTAAACAACTCATAAGAGTCTCCCTCATATCTCTTAATGAGCTTCCAGTCTCCATCCCTGATTATACTATACGGAACAACATCCTTCCCTCTGTAATGGGGGAAATGCCAGTTTAAAGGGACCTGGTCAAGCTTTTTACCCTTCAGGGCAGGAGTGAGATCGCGCCCATCTATAACAGTCTCAGGCAGAGGTGATTCTGTTATTGCACAAACTGTCGGCATGATGTCAATTGTCGAAACCGGCAGATCACAAACAGATCCCGGAAAGATTACTCCATTCCAGTAGATAAACATTGGTATTCTTATTCCACCTTCATATGGATAGCCCTTGCCCGATCTCAATGGAGAGTTGTCAGTCGGACCAATAAGTCCTCCGTTATCCGAGAGGAAGATAATTACGGTATTCTCAAACAGCTTATGTTCTTTCAGGGTAGCAACCAGTTTTCCGACCGACTGGTCAAGACTCTCAATCATGGCGGCATAAACCGGATCTTTCTGGCCGTCAACAGGTTCTTTTTTTCTGTATTTCGCGATTATTTCTTCCCTGGCCATTATCGGAGTATGTACCGTATAATAGCACATGCTTATGAAGAATGGTTTATTCCTGTGCTGTACTATTACACTTCTGAGCTCATCCGTGAGCCTGTCAGTAAGAAATTCTCCATCCTCTCGAGGTTCCAGATTTGGAAAACCTACTCCCTTTTCATTTCTGTACGGATCAAAATAGTTCACAGGCTGACCCATATCACATCCTGCAATATTAAGATCATATCCTTGTTTTTCAGGATAATAGTCATCCGTCCCCAGGTGCCATTTGCCTATATGGCAGGTAAAATAGCCTGATTGTTTTAAGATTTCGGCAAGTGTAACTTCACTTAAATCCATCCAATAGGGATTTGAAGGCGTTCTCAGTTCTCTGCCTTCATTCTCTTCGAATGGTGCCGGTGCTTCAACATTAGTAGTACCCAGTTGAAACCTTGCACGTATCCAGTCAGTGACGCCTATTCGTGCAGGGTAACGTCCGGTAATAACGGATGCCCTGGTTGGTGAGGAAACCGCGCAAGCTGCATAAGCACTAGTAAATACCATCGAACTGCCCGCAAGAGAGTCGATATTGGGAGTTTCAAAATACCTGCTCCCCATGAAGCCAACATCCCTCCAGCCCAGATCATCTACCATCAGTAAAACAATATTGGGTCTCTCCTCTTCTTGCTGATTCGCAGAAGAAGAGCAACCTATAACAGGTATCATTCCTGCCGCCGCAATAACGATATTCTTAACCATACTATTTATTTATCATTTCTTAAACAAGCTCAAAAGGGATATGATATCATTGTTCCTGGCTGAAATATTTTTTAAGTGTATATTCCGGCTGATGAACATCTGGTTTTCTTATCAGAAGTTTATGGTCATAACTGAGGGGAAGTATCCTGGCTGCAGTAAGTGGAATTGTGTCATTGCTTTCTGCCTGCCACTCACTCATAAGAACAAGTAATTCACTTATCCTGGACTGGTAATCTGGCTGTCCGGCAAGATTATTCAGTTCCAGGGGATCGTTTTTCAGATTGAATAACTGATTATAATCTCTTTCGGGATACCTTATTAGTTTCCATTCATCTGTCCTTACAGCTCTGACAGTGTTCCTGTAGGCCGTAAAAATTGATGTTCTCACTCCTTCTGCATTACCGCTGATAACACCTGAAAGGTTCTTTCCGTCAATGTTTTCTGGTTCAGGGAGCCCGCACAATTCTGCAAGTGTTGGGAAAATATCAAGAAGATAGATCAGTGCTTCGGAGGCTCTGCCAGCAGGAATCCCTGGTCCTTTGATTATCAAAGGTACCTTCATGCTGTGTTCATACAGGTTTTGTTTTCCCAGTAGGCCATGACTTCCTATTGCCAGGCCATTGTCTGCTGCATATACAATAATCGTATTATCATATAAACCATTATCCTTCAGGGTTTGGAAAATATCCCCCACTCTGTCATCGAGATGTGTTATCAATGCATAATAGTCCGACAATGCTGATCTGATTATTTCGGGTTTTCTCGGCCAGGGAGAGAGATTTTCATCTCTTACTGTGAGGTCATCAAACTGAAAAGGGTGTAACGGCATGAAGTTTCCGGGCAAAGGCAGCGATTGATCAGGATAGGTGTCGATATAATCGTGCCTGGGGGAATAAGGATCATGTGGTGCTGTAAAAGCGACATAACAGAAGAACGGAGTATCCCGATTACCCCTGATATATTCATTCAGAAATTCTATTGCAGCATCAGCAAAGAGGTCGCTTGAAAACTCTTTCCGCTCCGGTCCGGACAGTGTGCCATCAGCACCGAGTTTTCTGCACGGTACTTCAAAATGATTGCTCATACCACCCAGGAAAACATTAGTGCCTTTCATAAATGCTGTTTCAAAAGCGCTCTTTTCATTGTGCCATTTACCTGTCCCGAAGGTCTCATAACCATGTTCGCTGAAAAAAACAGGAATTGTGGTAATTCCATCGAGCTTATCATATACGTTAAAGAGATACTTCCCGCTTAACAGCATTGCCCTGCTTGGAGCACTTATAGCTGCATGATGACCACCCATGATGTAGGCATTTGAGAACATTGTTCCTGCAGATGCAAGTGCATCGATATTGGGTGTTCTGATATACGGATTACCCGAGCAACCAAGGGCGTCAGCTCTCTGGTCATCAGCAAGAATGAACAACACATTGGGCTTTTTGCCATTTGATTCGGTTACTGCATCATGCTTTCCCGCAGAGGTGCATCCAACACATGTGCCAATCAGCAAAAAAGCTGAGGCAGAAAACAGATGTTCATTCATATTAAATATGCTATTTATTACTGTATACTATTCTTTTTAGTCCCCGAAATCACCGGTCAGATTTGATACTGAAATATACGAATAAATTATATACTGGGTACTGGGTACTGGGTACTGGGTACTGGGTACTGGGTACTCGGTACTGTGTACTGGGTACTGCCTGCATGACTGATGTCGGTCATGTGGAGGGCCTGGCTTTATGTGCTGTAGCCTTGGGGAAGGCGGGTAATTTGTAATGCTTTAATTCAATCATAGAGATAGTAAAGTAATTCCATCATCCGGAATGCAGGTTGTCCCCACAACTCCTTGTAATTATGAAGGACAGCTGCTTTCCAGTACGGGATATCGAGATCATCCCTGGTGAGAATACCCACGGGATATCCGCCGACGATATCACCTGTGAAAACTGCATACTGCGGTGAGAAATCATAACCCTCGCCATACATAAGACTCTGACTGAAAGGATTCTTGCCCTGCATCCATTCTGCCTGTGCCAAAGCAATCTTATGCATCTCAGGATCCTTCAGGATACGGTTGGCAGATGCGAGTCCCGTTGCAGGTGAAAGAATTACAGAACTGTTACCCCTGAATGCCTGCCACACAGGGAACATCCTAAGATAGTGTTCCTCATCCAGTTTTATACCCTGAAGTATCTGTGCATCATCCTCTGTTCCGTTGAGTTTGTAGATATTTGCGGGTATCATAAAATAAGGTGATGTAAGCCTGGCAATTGTCTTCAGATACTTTGCGTGAAGCTCAACGGCACTGTACCAAATATCATATTTTTCATGATCAGGAAAGAGAAGACACAGTTCAACAAGTCCAAGGATCGGTGATGCCGCGACACAGCTATGGTTATACCCAAAAAACCTGTCAGTATTATCTGTACTATAGAAGAAACCGCTAAGCGGAATACTCCAGTCCATAGGTTCTGTCTGCTGGTAGGCAAGTATTGAATCAGCATAGGCAATTGTCAGGTCCTTTACCTTTTCATCTTGTGTCAGTCCGTACAATTTTGCACCTGCGAGGACGGCAAGTGTAAGTCGTTCTGTGTTCCATCTTTGCTGAGTCTTAGCCAGCAGGTTCCAGTATTCTGTTGCATTCTTCCTGCATTTTTCAGCAAGTTCCGGATCGATTTTCTCCAGTGTAAGGGCAGCCTCCACATTAGCAATAATTGAATGGAAATTATCATTGGAGCTTATTCTGCGTCCCGGTTGCATATGTTTATCGTCAAAATTGCCAATTACATTATCGGTATAGCTGTCCATTGTTGTCCAGCTGATTATCTGCAGACTGTCGAAGCGGTTCTTATGGAGCCAGTCGAGACCCCATAATCCTTCTTCAATAAGTCGGTCAGACAATTTCCTGTTCTCCTCCCTATACTGACGTGCGAGTCTGAAGAAAGCTGCCGTTGCACTTGCTGTCTGCCAGTACGACTGTGAAAGGTCGCCGGCGTCATGCCAGCCTCCCGCCATAATTATTGTATCTCCATTATATACAGTATACCAGTCCTGATGACATTTGAGATGAATACCGGGCTGGTCGTATCCGCATCGCTGGAGATAAAACTGGTTTGTAATCTTTTCAATAATGGGAATCCAAACATTATCATCAATCGGGAAAGGTTCTGACTCAGTGTTCCCATATACCAGCTTGTATCTGCCCGGGGCTGTAACTTCCGAAAAGTCAAATACATTAAAAGTCCCTGCATGACTTGTCTGTGTGGTAATCTCTTTCTCCAGTATAACCTTATCATCAGCGATGTCAACCACCTTAAACTTATCAGCCCCTTCAAGTGATGTAAAGGCTGTTTTAGTATCCCTGCTGTTATATCCGGAGTGTGAAAAAGATATTGCGTCATCCGTACCCCATCCCTCATAATAATCAGCATCGACTTTCTCAAGCACCAGGTTATCAATATAATATATTATTGTATCAGCAGCATCGGCTTCATTGCCCTGCAATCCGTAGCTTATTGTGATTCCATTGACCTGGTCATGAGGAAGATGTGGTATTTCCATCACCAGCTTGTTCCATTTATTATTCTCAAGCATAACAGTATGCCATCCTTCCTTACCATACCTGTCAGGGACATTATCGTCATTATGCAAGATAATTGTAAGGTAAAGCTTTCTGAAACCCCTGAAAACAGGATATATGTTTACTGATATCCTGTTATATTCCGAGAAATCCTCAGAATCAAATAGTCTGGTAAGGTTTTGTCTTCCCCAGTATCGGCCTCCCGGCCCCAGGTCTTCCGATAATTTTGTAGGACAGACAAATTTTATGGAAGTATTTCCTTCATAAACCTGTTCATTGGAGAGGCTTATTGTCCCGACATTATCCCTACTTCCGAAAGAGAGTTCCCAGTTTTCGAGTGACTCAGCCCCATCGAGCTGTAAAGATTCAAAGACCTCTTTGTGATCCCATTTATACTGTAGACTGTTTACAGTATCCATTGGCATTGGGACAAAATTATATAGGAATGACCCGAATTGTGTTTCTTGTGGTTTGCCGGATGTACAGGAGACTGTCATCAGCAATACAATTCCTGAAGTGAACAGCAAATTTTTCATAAATGAATATATTTTTTCGTTAATCCTTCTGCCCTGTTCTGTTTTGATTTTATTTGCTTTTCCTAAGCCTCAATGCGGTATAAGGTGTAACTGTGGTAAATTTAAACAAACCCGGCATCACAGGTATCTGACTTTCAATCTTCATGTTCCATGTATCGATAATATCGAGGCTGAAGCTGTCATCACCGGGCAGGTTAATCTCAATATTCTGATCAGGCTCTGCAGTATATACAAGGTAATACTCTCCCGGTTTTGAAAATATATGGATGTTATTGTTCAGGTTTGCCGGATCCCCATTATCAATAAAGTCGGGCTTCATTTCCGTAACGGGCGCCTGTTCCATCACCGATCTAAAGAACCTGATCCTTTCAGGGCTTTCTCCCGGCAGTGTTCCTCCTTTTGCCCACCAACGTACCTCAGTTGAATCATCAGCATCGTTCATAAAAGTATCGCCATGAGTTCCATAAGCTCCGCTCAGACCTGCCATCCAGAAATAGCTGGTCATCTCCTCACCGCTCATATTTCCCCAACCGCTCGGGACATCCCCTTCATAGCGCATCTCATCGAAAAGCAGGGGTTTTTTATACTGCTCCCGCCATTTAATTGCATTATAAAACTGCGATGTCTGGGCACTAACATGGGTTATCCATGGACGGGTATGGTCATAAAAGTGATCTTCCGAATTATACCAGTTATGTATCCCCCGCATACGTCGATAGGGATCCTCATTTTGGAGAAGCGTTCCGATCCCTTCCCAGTCTATCGCTGCCTTAAGTCGTGGTATATCCCATTCATTGGCCAGCGACCACCACACGTTCCTGTAAGCCGATATCCGTGCAATCATGTAACGCACATATCTTTCATTCATCTCATTTCCCATCTCAAAATAACCCCAGACATCATATTCATGGAATAATATCACATCTGCCTGAATCCCCATTTCCAGAAGCTGTTGAACTCTCCGGTCAAAATTCTGAAAGAATTCGTAGTTGGGCTTTGTGAAATCATTCTTTCCGTCGCTTCTTTTAAACGGATAAACCCATGGTTCAGTCTCGTTTCCATATCTGTACCATTTTGGGAAAACGCACATCCTTATTTTGTTAAAAGGGGCTTCTGCAAGTGTCGCCAAAGTTTTAGCCTGAATGCTCTGTTTTACACTTGTCCATTGATAGGCAGTTGTCCCGACTGAATAAAAAGGCGTACCATCAGCATATTCAAGATAATAAGTATTCACGACTCTCACAGGACCATGATTATCACCGGTGGGAGGAACACAATGAAACTTACCCTTTTTATCCGAAAGTTCAGATACATTACTAATAGTCCGGTAATTCCAATTCCCCTGGCTGTGAGGAGAGAATCTGATGCTGTAAATTCCGTTTCCGTCATAAAAACCGGGGACTGTTACTGTTTCCTCCCCGTTTTTGAAGATCGCAGATAATTCAACATCCATAAAAGGATTTCCTGAAGATGGTCCGTTGATTGTAATTTCATAGACATCCCACTGTTCTGTTGCCTCATTTTGCTTATTACACCCTGCTAAAAAGGAAGTAATAAAAATAAATAAACCAAGGGTTATTCTAAACATATCTTCGGAGTATTTAGGTTTCAAATAGCATCCATAAAGATATTAATTATTTCATCCTTAATTTGTGATTTTAAAATCGTGTGGGTTTCATAATAATCAATTGATTTATTACAGGTGTCAGGCATTCGAGCTACCATAAATCGTGAATCATTTAATATCCCTGGCTCTTGAGAATTTTTTGTTATATGGTGACTGCAGACCAGAATGTACTTCATATAGACATTTTGCGGTTTCAGCCATGGCTTTTACCTAGTATTTGTATGGTCTGTCAGTAGCATCTATAAGTCCGCAGTTAAAATTTCCTTCTTCATTCCTTCGTCTGGTAATATCCTGGCCATACCATTAAAAATATGTTGTTCCTATCAAACCGATGGGTGAATACCCTTGTTCTGTATAAAAACGATAAGTATTACCCTTCTCCTCTTGTGAATCAACCTGCTACAAGGATTGAGCCATTCCCTCGTCAACACTACCAAAATTATAATCACCGATAAGTACATTTTGCTATAGTCCCATAAATTTTATATTAGTCGTAATATAATCATTTAAATATTTCTTTAATTTTTTGATCTTCATTGCCTTGCTCAATTAAATAGCATTCAAACTTGTCATTTATAGTATATTCTTCAAATGGTATCTGAGTCTGATATGCTTCGATATTCTTTTGTTGTTTTTGTTCAGTCATTAGATCCAGTACTTTCTTTTTATAGGTTGTATCAACATTCCCCAGTAAATGTTCTCCTTTGCTTTCAACGATATAAACTAATTCCAGATGATTGTTATCTATTTTTTTTGCAGCTACAAAGTCCGGCCTGATTTTATTTTGTTGCCATCCCTGAATAGAATACCATCGCCGGTTAATTCTATTTCTGAACCACCATAGAATTTTATCCTGTTTATCAAGTATATCTCCCACTTTTCTTTCAAGGGAGTTCATGGCTGTTATCTCAACATCATCAAAAAGATAACATTTATAAGTACTTGGAATAGTACCAATAGTAATTATATCATCAGTTGGTACTTTAAAACCGATATTTTCATCATCAGAAACTGCCAGTACCAAATTGTCTGCTTTCAATTCTGTCAGAAATATTTCTTCTTCATTTTTGGCCTTTTCTTCCTGTAAATTTTTGCATAGTTGAGATACAATGAAACTGAAATGTTCTTTTAGTGGTTCTCTTCCAACTTTTTCTTCAATAATCTGCAAATACTTTGAGCCTATAATTCTTGCCCAAAATGGATTTTCAATTAATTCATTTAGTCTACGTGTAAGGTAGTCGATACTTACTTCTGCTCTTCCATTTATCTGGCTTTGTTCTTCGATGAATGAAGTTTTACTCGAATCATCAAGTGTAATGGCAAATGCTTTTCTATCCTTTGTTTCATTACTTAATGAACTCTCAAGTTTTGTTAAAAATTCATCAGTTAGTTCAAATTTTGAGAAATCGAGTTTTGGTTTAATATCCATTTCATAATTGAACCTTCTTTTTGAACCCTCTTTATCAACCATTACCCAGACTGGCAAATAAAAAGAGTTTTGAAACTTTTCAAAAAATTCTAATTTAATCTTTGTGGTTTTTGTTGCATTAATAGTTTCGTTATCTCTGAATTTAACTTTTGTTACTAAATCTTCAAGACCTTCGTTTTTAAATCCGGTTGTAACTTTCTCCAATATTTCTCTTGTGTCACCTTTAGTATAGTAAACGTAACTTTCGTCCAGTTCCCTGACCCCTGATTTTTTTGCATAAGGCTGGCGTAAAACTCTGCCTACCAATTGAGTAACACCGGTATTTGAATTAACATTTGGTATGATGCCAAGGATGTATGCAAATGAAAAATCCCAACCTTCGCGTAAAGCTTCTTTAGTAATAATGAAACGAATCGGACAATCCTGAGAAAACAGATTAACATCCTCAATATCATTCTGTGAACTTGTTTTTATGGCAATCTCATCGGGATTTACACCAAGACTGATCAAATATTCTTTCACATCAAGGCTATGGACTTTGCCTCTGAATCTTTGGTCTTTTCCGGTTGCCTCAACTTGTATCAATGTTGTTGGACGTATGTATATACCTTTATCTCTCTGTTGTTTCTTTGCAATTTCTTCCAAACTTTCCCGGTGCTCCATTATTTCTTTAACCATTGCTTTCCAGTCATTTTCCTGTTTACTTACCGGTGAAAGAATATGCATATCAAGTTTTACCATTTCTTCTTCTTTAAGTTCAAGGCCGGTAATAGTAACCAGTATGTTCATATCAGTTTTTGGTGTTGCCGTTAAACCGAGCACAAATTCAGGATTAAGGTTATCTATTGTTTTTCGGGCATTTTCCGAAAAAACTTTGTGAATTTCGTCAATAATTAGGAATGGTTTTGACACACGGATTGCATTACCTAAGCTTGTCATAATAAGAGGTTGCTCTGTCCCAAGCGATGAAATATAATCCAGGTTTGGTACTTGTTCTAACAGTTGTTTATGTAAGTCATAACGATTATCAGCAGGGAAAAAACTTTCGTATCCGCCGCTATCCTGAAATACTTTTAATGCTTCTTTCGCATTAGCCCTGCTGATAGACTGGATCATTACGAATAATATCACAAGATTCTCTTCGATGTCATGTGTTGTTAAGCGCTGTCCCTTTTCCAAAACTATTGTACGGTTTCCGCTACATTGGTCTAATAACTGACGTAAGGGATTCCCCTTGTCTCTGATTTTTTGAACGGTTTGGCTGTAAATGGTTTCGCTTGGCACAATCCAAACGACAAGTCCGGTACGTTTTTGAACAAACAAGTTTTGGTATTCCCGGATGGTTTCAACGGCAAGCAAAGTTTTGCCACCACCTGTAGGTACTTTTATAATAATTCGCGGATAAGTATATCTTAACCCATTTGTGCAGCGGTCTTTATATCGGAGATTAATGGTTTGAAAAGTCGCTTGCACCCAATTCAAGTTATTACGCATGTTTTCAGGTAATGCCTGTTTAGCAATGTCAAACGATGTTTTAGTATCACGGGCAGTCTGTAGAAACTGCTTTAGTGCATTTACAACTTTTATTTGATATTTCTTTAAATACATAATTTTCTATTGGTTGCGTTGAAACAAATTGTAAGGAATACCAACATATTCAATTTGATTGTCGGTTAAATATTCCTCGTCCAGAAAGCATGATGGGGCATACACAATTCGTTTTTTACCCGGTTGCTGCTCTTTTATTTTTTCGGCAAGGGTTAAGTTTAATGCAAGACGTGTAAGTATGTCGTAATCCTGTTTATAAACTAAATAAATGGCTTGTTTCCCATACTCGCCAACATAATAATTGACTTCGTTTATTTTGTCTTCAGCTTCAAGATGTACCCCTGTGCATAAATAATAAACGTATTTTGCAAACTGCTTGTATGTTGGCAATTGTCCTGTCAGCATTGTTTCGGCATCTAATGGAATACCCAGACGGTAGTATTTAAATCCCGAATTATAACCATACTTGTCAATTGCACGTTTTTCTCTTTCACGAGTTATGTCTTTGCAAAGGTTTTTGTTGGGTTCGGTTTCTGAGTTTTCGGGCATTTGAATAAGTATACAACTTAAATAACTTTCATTTGATTTATTATAATCAAATAATGCATGCATAGTTGTGCCTGATCCAGCAAAACTATCTATAACATAATCATATTCTTCAGTTGAAATTTTTAATATTCTTTTAATAATCTCAATGGGTTTTGGTGTCTCAAAAGGCGCTACACCATCAAATAATTCTTTCAAAATATTCTTTCCGTCTCTTGTTGTTCCAACTTCTTTTCCGAACCATATTGTTTCAGGAACTCTACCTTTTACATCCTTAAGATAAATTTTAAATATTAACCGTGTTTCATCATCGTTAAAAACAATTTGCTTAGATTCTATCTTTTTTTGCATGGTTTCTTTACTAAACCTCCAACCATTGGAAGGTGGGCTAATTGTCTTTCCAGAAGGAGTTGTAATATCATAAATTAAATTTGGACGATATAATGAATTTCTTATATCACCAGTTCTCCAATCACCATTTGGATCATTATCAGGATTTGAATAATTTTTATTATGTTCTTCTGTTCTTTCTAAGGTTTTAAGACCAAAGAGTTCTGTTTTTTGATACATTAAAACATGATTGTGATGTAATGAAAACTTTTCGGTATAACCTTTTGCCTGTATACTATGTTGCCAAATAATATTAGCTAAAAAATTATCTTCACCGAATATTTCATTCATCAAGCTTCGTAAATTATTCTGTTCATTGTCATCACAGAAGACAAAAATTACTCCTTCATCACTAAGTAAGTCCCTTAGAAGTTTTATCCTTGGTGCCATCATGCAAAGCCATTTGTCATGTTTTGTCAAGTCATCCTTCCCAACTTCCCTTCCCATCCAGTCCTTTAATAAAGGGCTATTCACATTATCGTTATAAGCCCAGCCCTCCTCACCGGTATTGTATGGTGGGTCTATACAAACACATTTTATTCGACCAGCAAACTGAGGCAAAAGTGCTTTTAATGCAATGAGGTTGTCACCCTCAATTATCATATTTCCATTGGCCTTTTCGGGTTGGTAGTGAAGTTCGGGTATTTCGTCCAATGTGTAAAACGGAACAGCCAAATGGTGGTTCCAGATTATGTTTTTCCCTTTGAATTGGAGTGTAGGCATAGCTTTATATCGTTAAGTTTTTTACAATCTCTTTTAATTCTTCAATTGTCTTATCGGTAATGCTATGACAATGTTTGTTTTACCAGAATTATTCTCACCGATAAAAAGATTAAAATCTTTACAATCAATTACCTGATGGATTATTGAACGGAAATTATGTATTATGATTTTCTGTATTTTCATTTCTTGTCCTTATCTTTTTGTATTTCAATTGTTTCTCAGCTACTTTCAATGCTTCAAGCCCAAAATCTTCATCTTCTAATTCATAAAGTACCTTTTCACTCAGGAAGTCAATGACTAGTATGTCTGAATTAGCTTTATAAAGCTCAGCTAGTTTTAAAACCACTTCTTTTGAGAATTTTCTCTCTCCACGTTCCATTTTACTCAATATTGCTACGTCAATATCGACTTGCATTGCAGCTTTTCGCAATGATAATCCTGATTGTTCTCTCAATTCTCTTAATTTCAGTCCTAGTGTTGACATCTTCTGTGTTGACTTATTATGTCAAAGGTAAATTATTATTGTCTATTTTGTTGTGAAGAATTCAATTATTTACCAACAGTTGATTATCAACAGGCGGGTCGGCAAGAAAAGCATGTGTGTGGCTGAGAAGGGATGGTTTTTTATATTTATATCGAACTCTCGTTATCTTACAGAAAATCTGTAGACAGGCCTTGACAATAAAGTATCACAAAAGTTTAAAAATATTGAAGGGAATTCAGGATGATTGGGGCTGTCAGGATAGTGTTGTATTTCCAGGCACAGTCCCGATCTGTAATTATATGGTTTACCGTCATAACCGATAAGTGATCCATTGAGGAAGTTACCGCAATAAAACTGGATCCCCGGCTGATCAGTAATCACTTCGAGCAGGCGGCCCGTTACAGGGTCATAAACCGAAGCATCAACATCCAGCTTTACATCAATAACAAAATTATGGTCATAACCGCCTCCCAGTTTGACCTGATCATAATTCTTATATATCCTTTCTCTTATAGCATGATCCATCTGAGCCCATTTATAGGATATTACTTGTGTTTTATCAAGATTATTAGGATGAACCACGATAATAACAGTTTGCAGTTTTTGTTTGCCCCTAAAATCAAATCTAAACAGGTATTATTACCATATTTCCGTTATGTCTAATAATTTCTACCCGAACACCATACACCTGCGATAAAATTTCGGGGGTAAGGCTTTCTGTTGTTCCCTGCGCAAATATCTTTCCTTTATTCAACAAAATAATTTTATCGGCAAAACGGAAAGCAAGGTTTAAGTTATGCATTGTTATTACAGCAGTTAATGAATTTTTCTTTACGATATCGCGAATGGTATGAAGAATATCTAACTGGTTCTTCAAATCGAGGTTGCTGATAGGTTCATCCAAAAGAAAAATTCCGGGTTCCTGAACAAACGCCCGGGCAATACATACTTTTTGCAGTTCGCCCCCGCTTAATTGATTAATTTTTCGCATGGCCAGGCTTTCAAGCCCAAGCTGTTGCAGAATATGGCTTACTTTAGCAAAATCGGTTGGGCTGGTTTTCAGGCCTACGTGTGGTTTCCTGCCAAGCAGCACAGCATCGAAAACGCTCATATTACCTGCATTGTTGCGTTGTGCCACATACCCCATTATTTTTGCAATCTGGCCAGCAGGCATTTTCAATACATTTTGGTTTTCAACCTCCACAATGCCTTCTTGAGGTTTCAGTATGGCATTGATGCTTCGTAACAGAGTAGTTTTTCCAGCGCCGTTGGGGCCTAACAATACAACAATGTTGCTCTTCCCGGCGCTAAAAGACAGATCATCCAGGATTAGCTCACCCTTGTGGTACGATACTGATATATTTTTTACATCCAGCATTATTTTATTCTTTTACTCAGAAGAAGATATAAGAACAACGGGGCCCCGATAAAGGATGTCAGTACAGCTACGGGTAGCACATGTGGTTTAAGCATCATCCTTGCAGCAATATCAGATACCAATAACAAGGCTGCACCGGATAAGCAACTTGCCGGGATAACAAAACGGTAGTCGTCGCCTACAAAACGTCGCACCATGTGCGGACTGATAAGCCCCACAAAAGCAATGATACCAAGAAAGGAGACGATAACAGCGGTAATCAGTGAAGCAACAATCAACCCCAGGATACGGACCCATTCGACTTGGACACCTAATCCGCGGGCGGTTTCTTCACCGGCTTCAATGGCATTGTAATTCCAGCGGTTCAGGATAAAAAACAAGGCTCCCAGTACAACTGCACCGGCCATAATAATCACTTCGGTCCAATCTGCACGGCCTACATCGCCAAAGGACCAAAACACAATGGCAGCCAGTTGAACATCGTCGGCAAAATATTGAAGGAACATTGTGCCGGCTGAAAAAACAGAGCCAAGTGCAATACCGCTAAGTACCATAACCTCAGGGCTTGTGCTGTAAGACTTTGCAATAAGGACTATGGTAAAAGCAGAAAGCATACACATAAAAAAAGCCCAGCCAATGGTAATAAAAGGGTTTGGCACATTAACAGCACCCACCTGGGTTGATTGCATTACCCCTGAGCCTGCGAATATTATGGCAATTGCCGCGCCAAAAGCCCCCGCCTGCGAAATACCCAGCGTAAAAGGCGAACCCAGCGGATTACGAAGTACCGACTGCATAACAGCGCCTGAGATGGCAAGCCCGCTTCCTGCAATTAGTGCAGCCAAAGTATTGGGCAGCCGTATGTTGATTATTATATTTTGAAAACTTGGCGAATCTGCCAAACCAAAAAGGTTTTTAAAAACTTCTTGTAAAGGAATGGTAACAGCTCCTATTGATACCGAAGAAAAAAAAGAGACTAGGCAAATCATAACTAATATCGCAAGGAACATACGTTTCCTGTAAATATATTTCCGATATTCAGGAAAAGGGACTATTTTATATTTTAACCTTTTCTGTTTTAATATCATTGTAAAGCCATTTGTGTAAAGCCGGTGTTGCCAAACATTTTGTTCAGTTCGGCAAAGGCAGGCCCGCCATTAAGAAAAACAGATATTTCTTCGGCCTTTTCCATGGGGTCAATATCAGAAAAGGCTTCGGGAAAAAATATTTTTCCAATATAATAGGCGTTGGCAAGAACAACTTCGATATTCTGATTATATGAATTGTTCGGGAAAAGGCCATATACCCGATTGTTTTTTACCGCCTTCAAATGTTTGAAAGAGGGGTCGTCGCGCAACTGGGCCAGTGCATTTATATCTGCCCCGAGCCTGAGGGTAGAAATATCGATAAAAATCACAGCAGGATCCCAAACAACAATTTGTTCTTTTGCAACATTGAGATAGGAAACCTTCTCTGTATCTTCGCCTTGTGAAGCAACGTTTTTCAGACCAAGAAAAGCAAAAGGTACAAATGCCGGGTCGGTCGATTGTATACCATGGGGGCCGCTTTGACCTAAACCACCAATATAGCAGGTTAAGGATGTTTCTTTGGTGCTTCGGGTTTTTAAATCCGTGATAATACTGTCTATATAGGCTATAACCGCTTCAGCACGTTGCTTTTCGCCAGTAACATCGCCCATGATACGTAAGGAGCGGTTTAGCTGATGACGGTTGTATGTCAGGTTTCCATATATCAATGAAACAACAGGGATACCTGTTTTATTGTTAAGCATATCAGGACTTATGCCACTGCCGGGGAGCATTTTGAAAATTACCTCCGGCTGAGGGTCCAAACCTGCTATAAGCTCGGGGTTATCATATCCCCTGAATTCACCAAAAACCGGATAAGTCTTAAACCGGGGATTGGCAATGGCATAAGGGCGCGCGTCAATAGGCGAACCTTTTACTTCAATTCCATCAACGGCAACAATATTGCCATGTGCATTCAGGTATGTCAATAACCGTAAACAACCTGCGCCTGAACATATCACCTTTTTGGCTTTCCCGCAAACCATTACTTTTCTGCCAGCTGCATCGGTTATTTCGCGCACATTATTAACCAAGCTGTCAAGGGAAACCTGTTTTGATGCTTTTTTATCTTCTTTTTGGTTTGGCGAAGGGGCATAATTGCACGAAAGGCCTATGTTAACGAAAAGAATGCAGGCGAGACAATAGTAAAACATGTCCCGGCGCTTTTGTGTTTTATTGTTATGAATTGCTTTTATTCCCATAAACCTGTTATTCAATCTAATAATTCTTTGGTTATATAATCAATTTTGTTTACTTCGTCAAGGTTCGCGACAGGTTTACCTTCGAGACATGCATCCTGTAAACCGGGTGAAAATTCAAGGCTCCCGAGCACTGGAACGCCTTCGCCGGCAAGGTGGTTTGCTATCAACGCCTGCTGTGAAGGCGAATTATATTTGTTTATAATAACACCTTTAAACTCAGCCCCGGAACTAATGGTCATGTCGTGAATAGTTTTTGCCAGTGAAATAGATTCCAGCGATGGTTCGGTAATACCCACCACACAATTGATGCCAGTTTCAACGCCCCTTCCGAAATGCTCAATCCCAGCTTCGGTGTCCACCAGCAATATTTCATCGCTTTTCAGAACAATGTTCTTTACAAATTGCCTGGTTACAGTCCCCATCGGGCAGGCGCACCCTTCCAGGGCATGGTGGATTTTACCGGTTACCAGTAACCTGATGTTGTTGTTCGAACATATATATTCAGCCGGAATTGAGCCTAATCTGGTTATACCCTGCTCCCAGGTTGACATTCCTGATTCTTGTTCCCCGTTCGAAAAACCGGCGTGCATTTTATGTTTTACAGTGCTTTTACCGCCGGCAAAATCCATCAAATCTTTTGGTGGCTGCCTAAAACCCAGCATCCAGTATAAATTGTTGTTTGATTCATCGGAATCGAGCACAAACACTTTTTTTCCCTGTTGTTTAAAACTGTAAGCTAAAAGGCTTACTATGGTGCTCTTACCGCAACCACCTTTACCGCAAACACAAATTTTCATTGATTTGAGATTCTAAAATTCAACTTTAATACCACCATTTATAATTATTCCTGGAGCAATGGTATTGCCCGACGAAGGTGACAAAAAAATAGGATATTGGTTATTTAAAATGTTTTCGGCATTTATATAAACCGTAATTATATTAATATATTTTCGTGAAAGTGACAAGTCTATGGTATAGTAACTGTCTTTGTCTAGTGTATTTTCGTTATCGTAGAAGATTTTTGCAAAAACATTTACTCCCAGGGATACATTAATGATTTCGGGATTCAGGTAATTTGCAATAAAGTGGACTTTATGCCTGGGGTTGTTGGGCAAATAATTGCCTTCTAACGACTTGATTTCAATATCTTTAACAATTTCAGAAATATTGTACGTGTAATTGGCATTAAAAGAAGTGTGTTTTGAAGGACTCCATTGTGTTTCAAATTCCAACCCGTGAATTTTTACTTCGCTGATATTATCGAGTTTATATTCATAACGGGTTTTTGTTCCTCCTGAAAATTTTGCAGAGTCAATTAACCTGTCACCTATGTAATCAGTAGCCAGCGATTGGTAAAACGAAACTTTTGCAATAAGATTTCCCAAGAGTTTTCGTTCAGCTCCAATATCCCACGATTGTACATTTTCAGGCTTCAGATTGGGGTTTACCTGGCGATAATAAGTGCCGCCGCCGCGCACGTGCACTTTGTACAGTTCAAAAAGGCTTGGCATCCTAAAACCTTTTCCTGCTGAAGCACGGATTGTAGTTTTGGAATCGGGATGCCAACTAATTCCGAATTTTGGTGAAAAACTTCCGGATTTCGTCATATTATAGGTACTGTCGTATGCTGGTTTTCCGGCACTGGCCTGGGTATCCCAAATCCTTGCCGTCGATGTTTGAATATAATCGTACCTTAATCCTATATTAAAAAACAATTTATTGTTCAAAAGCTTTATGTCTGTAAATACAAACGGTGATATATGCCGCTGTTCGCCAAGGGCCCCGGCGTCGCGGTCACTATCGGTGTAATCCACATTATAATCAAAATTAATGTGCTTATATGAACTGCCTAAAGTAAGGTCCATTACCTGCCATTTGAAAAATGTCACCTCTGCATCCATTCCTGTGCTGTACCTGTTTTTAAATTTTTCTTCACGGTTTAAAGAAGTATAATTATCAGCTGCATTGTCCTGAAAAGCTGTTTTATCTGCCTGGTTAAGATAAGCAGTGCCCCTGAACCGAAAGGTATTAAAGAGTTGCGAATAATTTAAAATGTATTGGTTGAGCATAAGTACCTGCCTGAAAAACTCCCTTCCCTGTCCGGCATCCTGGTTAAAGTAAAGGGCTGAAAATTCAAGTTTCGACCTGCTGCTAAAATCATAAAACAGTTTTCCAAATACCTGGCCTTTTTCTCGCCAGCGCTTTATTTCATAATCTTCCGGGTCTTCAACCATGTAAAAGCCATCGGTATCTTCGTACCCTCCGCTTAACAGGAAACCAAAGTTATTTATCCTCTGGCTGTAAAAAGCACTACCGCCAAAGAATGAAGCATTTCCGGCTTTTGCTTGTAAGCTGGTAGCGCGTTTTTCACCCGGTTTTTTCGTAACAATATTAATAACCCCGCCAAGTCCTTCTGATCCAAACAGGGTTGATGACGAGCCACGCAGTATTTCAATCCGTTCAATGGCTTCTTTGGGTATATGCCCCCAGGCTACCCAAGCTATTGAATTATTGAAATTATCGTTTTGGGGCACACCATCCACAAGGATAAGCACCCTGTTTTTCCCCACGCCACGCATATCAACCGCGCTTACAATACCATTGGTATGCAAACTTGAATGGCGAAAATTATAAACCCCCGGAATACTTCGAATGATATCCTCAACATTGTGAAAAGGCGATACGGCAATATCTTCCGCTTTTATTACGGACACGCTCTGGGAAATATCCTCTCTTTGTAACCGCGATCGAGTGGCGCTGATTATTACCTCATCTAGATTTATGATTTTTACGGTATCTTTTGTTGTTTCCTGCGCCAGGCCATTCATTGATGTTATACTTATAATGGCTAATGTTAAAAATTTTATTTTTTTCATGTTTAATAAGAATTGGTGTTACTAATTATTAATAAGTGTTACTAAATGATCAAAAAAAATTAATCTGCCCGGCTCATCGTAAGTTTCCCATGCTGAATTCCTTTTACAGCAATGAGTTTATCAGCCAATTCAGTGAGAGTAATTGCTTTACCTTTTACTGCAATAATTTCCAGGCAAAGCTCTTTGTCTAAATGAAAGTGTTGTGAAGAAAGAATTACATAGTGATAATCATGTTGCAAATCTGTCAAATTAGCTAATAAATCTCTTTTATGATGGTCGTAAACCAGTGTAATCGAACCTGCAACCAGATTATTACATTGCCATTTACTGGTTACAATATTGTTGTTTATCAGGTTACGAATTGCCTGTGAGCGATTGGTAAAATGATTTTCTGTAGCATAATTATCCAATGCTTCTAATAGCTTTTTTTCCAATGATACTCCAAAACGAATAACCGACATCGTGTTACTATTTTTTATTTGTTGTTACCTATATGCAAATATAATACGAATTATGAATTATAAAAAAATTCAATCAGTTAATTGAAAGTGTTGCAGGGTATTTACCATTGAGAATACTCGCCCTGGTAGGTGATGAAACATGACAAGCTGCATATGCATTTGTAAAACACACATCCTCAGCAGCAAAGCAGTTGATATTTGGTGTTTCATAATACTGGCTACCGTAACACCCTAAATCCGTCCAACCAAGATCATCAACCAGAAAATAAATTACATTAGGTTTTGCTTTTGGGACCTTTGAACATCCCCCAAACAAGACAAGAGGGAGCATAACCGCTAAACCTGATCCAATAGAAAATCCTAATCTGTGTTTATCATTCCTATTCATACTAATTGATTGGTTCGTACACTATAATGTAGTTAATCATGATATTATTCTTACTGTCAGGATTTTTATGTCTAAGTTCAATAGTGTGTTTACTGGGAATAAGGTCAAAATTCCAGTAAAGTTCGAGTTTTCGAACCAGAAAATCAGCCGGGAACTTAACCAACTCAGCCAGATGTCCATCTATCAATACTTCCACATTTGCCACATAATGACTGGCCAACCTTCCACGACCTGAATACTGAGCTGAAATCAGAATCCCATTTCCCTCAAAATTATAGTTGAATTCCTTTTCTGTCAAGGGTTGGCGTATATTTTCCTTTTTAACAGGTATGATTCCTTCAAAGCTCTTCTCAAATCTCACTGGCTCAGGCACCTGACAAGAGATAACAACCTTATCACCAACAACCTTGCCGCCGTTACGTGCAATCAATTCCAAAGAATGCTTTAAACTTAACAAATATGTATCATTCAGTGAAAGAGTTGTATACGGGAAAATAATGTCTTCCACTTCCTTCACATTATTCAACCAGTAATCGGGAATATTGCTATAGCCAATTGCCGTACCAAGAATACCTGCAGCGTTAGATGGATTACAGTCCGAATCTGCCCCGCAACGGGTTGAGATATCAACTGTTTTACCAATATCACATTTACCATAAAGCAGTCCCATCAAAATGTAGGCACAATTATACGAAGCCTCAATGTTGAATGGATCATTATATCCCTGCGGGCATGATTTATCATCACCCCACTTCTTTTCTATCTCTTCCCAAGTTACTTTCCAGTCCTCATGCTTTTCACTCCACGAGATTACATCACTCATAAACTTATAAAAATTGCTCTCCTGAGGGAGCATCTTCAGCGCTTCCCTGACTATGAAGTCAATATCATCGGTAACGAATGCCAGAGAATACATTCCAGCTACATAGACACCTCCATACCATCCGTCTCCATAGTTCATTATATGCCCAATCTTATCGCCTATTTCTGATGCAGTAATCGGCATTCCCGGCGCCATAATTCCGGCAAAGTCAGCTTCAATTTGAAAATCTATATCATCTGCATGTGGATTATTTTTCCAATGACCAGACTGTGGTGGCATAATACCATTTAAAATGTTATATCTGGCTGCTTGATTTGCATGCCACAGAGGATATTCGGCATACGCGAAAGCCTTTGCAAAATTTTCAACCGGAGAGTCGATTCCAAATTTTTCGAATACATTTACAAAGGTCAAGTCCATATAGATATCATCATATAAACCTGGGCTGTTATCAAACCACCATTGGCAATATCCACTCTCAGGCCATGGGATAACAACACTATCAGGAATAATTCTACCCCTGTATCTAAACTCTGTAGGACCCCCATAGGTTACGCCAATCATTTGACCAGCCCAGCCCCCTTTGATCTTATCAAGTAACTCACTTTTAGACAAAGTTATCTTTTTAGGAATGTAGGGCTTACCGATCTGCTGATTCTGGCAGGAGACTAAAATGCCTGTAATAAGAGTTACAGTGAATAGCAATTTCATTTGTTTTTTCATAGTTTTAATATTTTATTAATACTCAATATTGACATTAATGAGTTTTATCCGATCCTGTTCTGAAACTATACTAATCTTTTGTCAACCAGCCTACTCAATATAGCACTAACATAAACATAACAATTGGGATAAATAAAATATGTTTATAATCCGTAAATGAAATATTTCTTTTGAACTATATGTTTAATTAAGGTTAAGATCTCCCGGATATCAGAAAAAATGAAATCAGGTTCACCGGATTCCAGCTCTTGTCTTTTTTGTGTCCTTGTCAGTACACCTGCAGTCATAATTCCTGCATTTTCCCCTTCGAGAATGTCAACTATAGTGTCTCCAACCTTAAGTACTGTTAGTCGATCCTTAATTTTTAATTTTTCCATTGAATCATTTATCATTATTGGATCATGCCTGCTTTTCCCCAATACTTCCGAACTTCTAATATAAATAAAAGCATGTATTTTCCAGCCCACATTATGAATTATTCTAATAATTAAATCCATCGGGAGGCCACTTCCTATACCAATTCTTATTCCATTCTCCATTAATGTTTTGAACACATCTTTTGTCCCGCCTATTTATTGTAAATTTCTCAGTGACTTATTTAAGAAACTAATAAAATCCTGGTATATTATATTTTCACAATCTTGAGCCTGATTGTGATCAATTAGTATTCTATTGATGACCTCCTTCATAGTTATCCCTCTGTATTGATTTATTTCGATAAAACTCACATGAAACCCATTAATTGAAAATGCTTTCTTTAAATTATCAATTATAAAAGAACCGCCATTGTTGTTGTCTTTAACAGTGGTCCCGATCAAATCAAAAAGCACGAATTCTATTTTCCTTCTTATCATTTAATCCAAATGTTCGGCTGTCCGACTAATTTTATTTCTGTAATTTCACCCATGTTGTATTTAGTTTTCGACAAAATCAAGTTACAACATTGGGGGAAACCTTTGGGGGGTACCCCTCTTTTTATTATTTTAGTCGGACACTACTGAAAAAGAATCATAAATCCAACTGCTAGTGTTCATAAAAACTGTGAAAGGTACCGTTTGCTCAGAACAAGGGAGTGCTTCCGGCCCTCCAGCGAACCCTCAAAAGCCTTGTCCTCAACCTCAACACACACAGGACCCTTGTATCGGATATCGTTCAGAGCTGAAATAAACCTTCCCCAGTCAATGTCACCCAAACCCGGAAGCTTTGGAGAATGAAATTCAAGCGGTGTGGCCATTATCCCGACCTCATTGAGCTTTTCGCGATAGATCCTGGCATCCTTAAGGTGTATATGGAAAAGCTTTTCCCTGAATTCATACAATGGTTTTATATAGTCAATCTGCTGCCACAACAGATGCGAAGGATCAAAGTTTAGACCAAAATAATCAGAAGAAATCTCGTTGAACATCCTCCTCCATATGGCAGGTGTGGCAGCAAGGTTGTTTCCTCCGGGCCATTCATCCTGAGTGAAAATCATCGGGCAGTTCTCTATGCCTATTTTTACCCTTTTCGATTCAGCATAATGTATCAGCGGTTTCCATACTTTCATAAATCTCTTGAAATTTTCTTCCACCGGTTTGTTTTTGTCACGGCCGATAAATGTGTTGATCTTGTTAATGTCCAGCATAACTGAAGCATCAATCACTTTTTTAATATGTGATATGTAGAATCTGCTTTTTTCCTCATCGGGATCAAGCGGATTTGGATAATACCCCAGGCCGGATATTTCCACACCTTTGCTTTTCAGATATGTATTAATTTTTGCAGCACGAGCTTTGTCGAGGGTCTCAACATCGATATGTGTCACACCGGCATATCTTCTTTCAGCTTTTCCTACCGGCCAGCAGCACACCTCAACACATTTGTAGCCTGTCTCGGCTGCATAGTCAATAAGTTCTTCAAATGTCAGTTCAGGTAGAATGGCACTTAAAAATCCTAGTTTCATTTTGTTTACCTTCATTTTGTTTACCTTCATTTTGTTTATCTATTTAGTATATGATTAGTAATGTTGATTATCATTGTGTTAAGAAATACTATACATTGGCTAAGTTTATTCTCAGATTTTTATCCATGATTTAGTTTGATTGCTTTGAATGATTTTCTCACAAAGCCTGATTTCACGCAGACCTGCCTCAAAGGTCGGATATTCAATCCCGGTCTTAATGCCTGTAATTCTACTGTAGATTTTAACGAATAGCTGCTTGAATGTATCGGGAAAACCTTCATTATGACCGCCCGGGAATGAAACAATTTCACAGCTTTCCGCACCCAGGAGTGAGGGATCTTTAAGTAAAAGTTCATTGGCTGAATCGCGGCTTCCCAGCCAAAGTTCATTTGGTCTCTCCGAGAACCAGGAAGCTGATTTTTTTGATCCGGCAATTTCCAAGTTTATCTGGTTCTTTTTCCCTGCAAAAACTTGGCTGACCGTTAATACACCATGCCCCCCGTTATTGAATCTTATCAGAATGGTAGCATAATCTTCCGTTGAAATGGGCACTTCCTGGTAATCTTCATGAGTTAGTAGCTTTCCTGTGTATGTTTCAACAGATATTAATGGTTTTTTCCTGATGGGATGAAAAGTAGCAAAATCAGCCATAACCTCAGTAATTTGCTGGCCGATAACAAATTCAGCCAGGTCCATCCAGTGTGAACCAATATCGGCAACGGCTCTTGAATCACCTGATAATTCTGTTTCAAGCCGCCAGTTGTAATCGGTAGGGTAGAAAAGCCAATCCTGAAGGTATGATCCATGAACAGAAAAAATATCACCGAGTTCCCCATTTTTGATGGCACATTTCAATTGGTGTATTAAAGGATAAAATCGTACATTAAAATTGGTAGCATTCACCAGTTTTTTATCTGCAGCAAGTTTAACCAGTTCTTCTGCTTCTGCGCTTCTGGTAGTAAGAGGTTTTTCACAGACAACGTGCTTCCCGGCGTTTAATGCCTCTTTTGCCATAGTGTAGTGCAGATTGTTCGGGGTGCAAATGTGAACGCAATCGATTGCCGGGTTATTAATTATTTTTTTATAATCGCTATAATACTTCTCCACTCCCAGCTTCTGCGCTTTTGATTCTATAACCGAAGCATCATCAGCAACAGCATAAACTTCAACAAAGTTAAGCCGCCGCAATGCTTCCACATGGGCTATTCCTATAAAACCAAGCCCGATGACACCTGTTTTAATTTTTCCCATAAAATGCATTTTATTTTATTAACGAAACAAATAACTTTCTAAAATCATTAAATGATCAAATGATGTCCTAATTAATTAAAGCGGCAAGAGCTGCTCCAATAAGACTGGATTGCTGAACCTCAGTGAATTCATAAAATCGCTGTTTATCACCACTAAAGTAATTGCATAAATACCTTTCAAACCGGGATTTAAATTCGTGTAATTTATAAAATAAGGTTCCTTCAATAGTTATCAATACCGGCCGGTCCTTTGATTTTCCTTTGTCGGTTTTAAGCATCACAGATGCCAGGTTTGCCGCGACCAGCTTTGCCGCACGGTCAATTATTGAATTTATAATAAGGGCACATTTTTCATCATCTCTCCTGGCTGAAAAACACTTCTTTAGAATATTGTCTGAATCCTGTTCATTACTGACAAAGGCATTTGCATCATTTGATGACAGATCATTTAACCTGCTGATCATGGTGGCCGCTTTCATTGAGAATACACCTTCTGCAGCGGCTGCATTTAATACACAGAGGCAGAATCGTCCAAAATATCCTCCTGAGAACATTTTCTCAAATGTATACTTCCCGGGATCTATGGTCGTACTATCGAACAATAAGTCGAGATCTGTCCTGGGAGCTTTGCCGAAATTACCGGATTCAATATTAATAATCTGACTTCTGGTCTGATCAAGACTTTTATTTTTCAAGATATTACTATTTTGCTCTATATAACAGGTATTTGTGCCAGTACCAAGGATGTAACCTATAAATGTATCGTAGGTTTTATTAACAGATGAAGATTTTCCTGACATAAGTGTGGCAACAGTATCATTCAGAAGGACAATTTGTTTCTCCGGTGTGCCCAGAGTTTCCAGAAGGTTTTTACCTATCAGTTTCCCAACCACTCCAGGTGCCTGAACCTCCTTACAGAACTGCAAAAGCCTTCCATCCCTGTTCGGTAATATTTCTGTAGGATAGGAAAAGCAGAAACCTATTCTTTCAGTTTTTTCAGCCAGAGGCCTGATGTATCCGGCAATAGTCCTGAAGAATTCCTCAGCAGATATCTCTTTATCCAGCCCCGGCATTTTGTAATTATGCACCTCGCCGGATTCGATTTTACCATGATTGTTAATACTGATCAGGGCAGCCCTGAAATTTGTTCCGCCGGCATCTATTGCCAGAACCGGCATATCTTTCAGAAAATCATTCTCTGCTTCTATATATGTAGGTATCATTCGAAGTGAACTTTCTTTACCCTCAAGACCGTTTATCATTTCCCGGGTAAAAACGGAGACCAGATCTTCCATATCAATATCGGAAGCCCTTAAGCTATGCCCCTTAAGAAATTTTTCCGTATTATTCATATAGCATAATTTAAAGTTTGAAGTTTCGTCATTCTTTCCCAAATCTGATCATTGCTTCTTCAATGATTGCTTCTGTTGCAGTAGCCCCTGATCGTGTGGCTCCTGCTGCTTTCATTTTAAGAAGGTCATTAAGCGTCCTTACTCCTCCGGCGCATTTCACCTGAACCGATGGACCACAATGTTTTAGCATTAATGCAACATCTTCCACAGTGGCACCTCTGTAATTATAATTACCATCCGGCTGCTTAACAAATCCGTATCCCGTAGAGGTTTTCACGAAGTCAGCTCCGGCACGAGTACATATCTCGCATAAGCGGATCTTGTCTTCATCACGGGTTACATAATCTGTTTCAAAGATCACTTTTACTATAGCATTGTTTCTATGGCACACTTCTGTAATTGTTCTGATCTCATGCTCCACATAATCCCAATCACCGCCGAGTGCCTTGCCGATATTGATTACCATATCTATTTCGACCGCTCCGTCTCTGGCTGCGTGTTCTGCTTCAAATACCTTAACCTCTGTGGAGCTGTTTCCATGTGGGAATCCAATAACACATCCCACAAGTACGTTACTTCCCTTTAAAAGTTTAACTGCCTGCTTTACAGCATAGGGTTTGATACACACCGACGCTACATCATAATTCCTGGCAATGCTACAATGCATTTCGATATCAGCGTCCGTAATTATCGGGTTAAGAATTGAATGGTCGATCATCTTTGCCAGTTCAGATACCTTAGTCATAATAAATCTCAATTTTAAGTTATTAACAATAAATTACTTAAGTTTCGCACTTGTTTATAACATACACATAATTAATCGTTTATTTATATCTATTGTTTTGTTATAGAATTTGAATAATCTATTCTTATCTCTTTGACAGGTGTCTTATGAAAAGTACTCTATTGTTGGCAGGTAAGCTGTTGAAAGTAATATTTTACCTGTCATAATCTTTCCTGTTGATCATGCTTGCCGAGAATCCAGCTCCGAAACCGTTATCAATATTTACAACCGTCACGCCTGCGGAACAGCTTGTAAGCATGGCGAGCAGTGCTGAAAGACCTTCAAAGCTTGCTCCATAGCCAACGCTGGTAGGTACTGCAATCACAGGTTTGTCCACAAGTCCTCCGACTACACTGGCCAGGGCACCTTCCATTCCCGCAATAACAATTATCACACTGCAGCTTTTTATTTCCGGAAGCCTGTCCACAAGTCTGTGAATACCTGCAACACCAAC
>Ga0272441_10003598_pt1 | contig 29245 bp, 27 predicted proteins | sample SSMProp6N_FD_193582 | JGI IMG/M metagenome (GOLD analysis project Ga0272441, IMG submission 193582) | Marine sediment archaeal communities from Little Sippewissett salt marsh, Falmouth, MA, United States - SSM-Prop-6N | ecosystem: Environmental > Aquatic > Marine > Wetlands > Sediment ... | reverse complement strand
AAACTAATGGTCGGCGAAACAACGAAACGACAGATGAAGCTCTACTCCAAATTGGGCGTTACCCCGCCCGCCTCGTTACAATAACGCGGGAATTTAGGTTATTAACATTAACAATGGCCTTATTGAATTTGGTATAGACGGTTTCAACATCAAGAAACATTCTGATATCTTATACAAGATTGTTAGAGCAGAGCAATGTGACTACACATTTCAGACCCTTAGTGAGGGCGAGAAAATGATAATTAGTTTTCTTTATTTCCGAGAACTCTGTAAAGGAAAGCAAGACACATCAAGCCATTCCAATAAGAAAATAGTTGTTATTGACGACCCGATTTCAAGTTTATCCCATATCTACATTTTTAATGTAGGACAACTAATTAAGAATGACTTTTTTAACTCATCAAATTATGAACAACTATTTGTTCTAACTCATAGTCTTTACTTCTTTTATGAATTAACTGATGCCAATCATGAAAGAAGAAAGAAAAACCAAAAACTATTCAGAATGATCAAGAATCGCAATGGCAGTCAGATCTTAGAGATGAAATATGAAGAAATTCAGAATGACTATCAATCCTATTGGTTTCTCATTAAAGATGACAAACAACCGCCAGCTTTGATTGCCAACTGTATGCGGAATATCATCGAGTATTTTTTCAATTTTATTGAAAAAAAAGATTTAAATAATGTATTTAAAAAACCAGAGTTGCAGAAATCAAAATACCAAGCATTCTGTAGATACATTAATAGGGAATCTCATTCTTTAGGTCAAAATATATTTGATTTTAAAGAGTTTAACTATACAGACTTCAAAGAGGCTCTTGGCTTGGTTTTTAAAGAAAGCGGCTACAAAGAACACTATGATGAAATGATAAAATGATTAAGCACATAACAAGGTCATGCACACGGACGAAGAAAAAGAGAAAACAGGGGAAGTCCATAAAATTATAAAATAGTATTAATTAATTGAAGGAATATTATGATTTTATGGACGTCCCCTTCGTATCCCCATTGGACATTAGCCCTTAGCCTGTTATTTTGTTCTATGTTGTTACGTTTTATGTACAAGCAGGAACGGATTAGAGACGAATTAAGATATTGAAAATATTTCAGCTAGATTGTAAAATAAATTTTTTATTGATGACCATACACAATTTCATGAAATTTGTTAATTTTGAAAGATTGGGTAAAAAAAGGGTTTTTTATTGATATATAAGTTAGAGGAGTAAAAATTGAGTGAATTGTTATCATGTATTAGCGTGGCTATAGGAATCATTGGCGTTGTATATGCCATTTATGAAAATCGCAAGCTTGTGAAATTAAATAAGCTTACCCGTGTTAGTAATTGGTTTAATTATCAAAAAGTGAACAATTCTGTTGGCGGGGTACAATTTGCATTAAAACTTTATAAAGATAAACATAAAGATCATATTGATCCCGATGTGTTACAGGAGTTGGCAAAAGCTGATGCTTTCGGACAAGAAGTGCATAAGGAAATGATTCGACAAATTTATTTAAGTGAGCCTTCTTTTACGAGCAAAGACTTTGAAAGATGGAAAAAGGAAGGAAAATTATCCGAGGAAAAAGTGGCTTTATTCAAAATGTTTGCAATCGATGAATAAATTATGAGGTCAGGGGGGTACAGGTTCAGGACATGGGTAACAGATTCAAACCCTGAGACAAAACTTTATATATTGAATCTAATAGTGATAATTAGTAACTATTCAGCAAAATAAAAATTCGAAAAGTTGAAAAAAGTACTTGACACGGTTTTTGGCAGGAAAGCGATATTTTATCAAAATTTACAATCACGTACATAGGCGGCCATTCAATTGTCCCATGGCGTTTTCTAAGCCCTTCCGATCCATACCCACACCAAGCTATGTATTTTAGAAAATAAAGAGCAATGCAAGCCAAACCAGGGGTAGAAAATTCGTTCTGAAAACCTGTGGTATGATAATTTATCAAAAACACAGGGAAACAGAATGACTATAAACAATATTGAGATAGAGGCAACCATCGACCGTGTTAAAAACATGATGGCAAAGGAACAAGACTTATCTTCGGCCTTTAGGGCCAGCCTTGAGGTATTGCTGCTTCTGGTCACTATCCTTGTGAACCGCTTAGGTCTTAACAGCAAGAACAGTTCCAAGCCGCCATCGACAGATCCAAATCGCAGCAAGAAACCAAGAGCTGCAAGCACTCGTAAACCGGGAGGGCAACAAGGACACAGGGGTAAAACATTGCAGCAGGTTTGTGACCCCGACGAAATCAAAGTAATCAAGGTTGATAGATCTATTTTGCCACAGGGTCACTACAAGGAAAGGGGATATGAAGTCCGCCAGGTCATTGATCTGGATATATCCAAAGTGGTGACGGAATATAGAGCGCAAATTCTGGAAGACAGTCAGAGTAAACGTTATGTTGCTCCTTTTCCTGGCGGTATCAACAGGCCTGTACAATATGGGATCGGAGTCAAGGTCAATTCGGTCTATATGTCCCAGTTCCAGTTGATTCCATACAATCGCATTGAAGATCACTTTCTTGATCAGATGCAGATTCCTGTCAGCAGCGGTTCTATCTTCAATTTCAACCAGGAGGCATATGAGCGGCTGGACTACTTCGACCAATGGGTAAAGAATTGCCTTGCCACCTCCGGTCTTCTTCATGTTGATGAAACCGGAATCAACATTGGCGGTAAGCAAAGCTGGCTGCATAATGCATCCAATGAAAGATTCAGCTACTTCTACCCTCATTGCAAACGAGGAGGTGAAGCACTGGATGAGATGGGGATACTGTCACAGTTCCAAGGTATCCTCTGCCATGACCATTGGAAGCCTTACTACAAATACGGCGGTTCTCACGCACTGTGCAACGCCCACCATCTGCGAGAGCTGGAAAGGGCCTTTGAGCAGGATAAGCAACAATGGGCACAAAAGATGTCGGTTCTGCTTATAGAGATAAACAACGCCACCAACAAACAATGGGGGTCAAATCTTTATTATTGACAAATGATTCTTTGATTCATAAATCACCTTGCGATTACCATGGATAATACCTCTTGCCCCATACATGACATAACACCGCTTCAACCTTTTTGCATGCCGGTAGGATACCCCCATACATACCCCTGCCTCCCGCAGGGTGATCCGCCCCTTGGCCGCCATCTGCAGCAGATGGAACCTCTGCCGTTCCTTCCCGCTCATTCTTAATATATCTCCTCTCATGAGGGGACATCTTAGCATTGCAGTTAGCAGGGGACATTATTACTTTGCTAACACACCAACGTTACTTTTCCTTGACAAACGAATCGGGATGTAGCACTCTATTATACTGATTTGTCAGTCATATTTATTTGATATATGTTTCCTCACAGGAGATTTGTACTGTTTTGCCACTAAAAAATGGTAAGGTCAGCCCTGTGCTGAATATGAATTATTAAATAGTCTCAATTTACTAAAGAAGGGGGTAAGTTTTATGGTTAATGATAAAAAAATGGGTTCCGTCAGTGACAATGGCACACTCCAGTTGGTCGACGAAACACTGCGTGATGGAACACAGAGCCTTTGGGGAATGATGATGAGCTATCATATGATAGAGCCGGTTCTCGGCGAAATTGCCCAAAGCGGTTATTATTCCATCAATGGTCCGTGGCATGGCGCCCAACCCTTAATCAGCGCTCGTTTCTTTAACGAAGATCCCCGTATCCTGTATCGTATGTTCAGCGAAAAGCTGAAGAATTCGGATGCGAATATTCTTTTAACCGGTTTAGGCATGTTGGCAAATATCACGCGCCCGCCTGAAAATAGAACAATGATACGGGTCTGTTACAAGGTGGTTAAAGACTGGTTGCCGGAGATTAATCAAGCCATGGTGGTCTGTTGCACGCGAGATGAGATTAAAAACGAACTTCCTTTTTTATTCCCGATGTATCGAGAAATGGGAATAGAGCTCATACCCTGGTTTGCCATCGGGCACGGTCCCCGGCATACCGACGAGTTTTACGGCGCGCAAGTGAAGGAAGTTGTTGAGAAATACAAGCCTATCAGCATGTGTGTCAAGGATGTGGACGGGTTGCTGACCTCGGAGCGCCTCAGGACGCTCATTCCCGCCATGCAGGAGAATGCCGACGGCATACCTCTCGAGTTTCATGCTCACGGTATGAACGGTCTGAATACATATAACGCTACGGTAGCTATGCAGTTGGGTGTAAGAAAAATAGCCACCTGTGTTCCTCCGCTGGCATACAGTTCTTCCCATCCTTCTGTCTTCGATATCGTCCGTAATGCCGAGGAACTCGGTATAAAGCACACCATAGATCTGGAAAAACTGAAAGTGGTAGAGGAGCGTCTGACGAAAATAGGTAAGGCTTTCGGCCATCCCGTTGATAATTACCCGCTGCCCTTTGATCTGACATACTATAAACACCAGATTCCCGGGGGCGTGATCTCGAATCTCACCACCCAGCTTGAGCAACTGGGCATCCCGGAGAAACTGCAGGAGGTGCTGGAGGAAATTCCACGTATTCTGGATGAAATGGGGAATCCCATCATGATTACCCCGTTCTCGCAGTACATTGTGACTCAGGCGGTTCTTAACGTACAGCTGGGACGATGGGAACAATGTGTTGACTCTATGATCGAGCATGCCGCCGGCCTGTTCGGTGTCGAAGATGCCGGACTTCCCGATATGGATCAAAACCTCAAAGACAAGCTTTTGAGTCTTCCCAATGCCCCAAAAATTAAAGAACGGGGCGATCATATTATCGAATATATCAATTCGGAACCACCGCTTGAAGAATTAAAAATAAACATGGGAATGTCGCCCGACGCTTCCGACGAGGACTTCGTTCTGACGTATTTTTTAATGGGTGAGGCGATGAAAGGAATAACCCCGGGTGGTCCTGATTCTTATAAAAAGTATCTATGAAAATTTTCAGCGGTTCTCAATCCGTGAACACGGATTGAGAGAAGGTATCAGATGGCTGAAACCGTTTTCAGCTCATGCAGCCCCGGATAGTTGAAGATACGGAGAAATAAAAAAATAGTGACTATAAATCAGGAGGTTAAGTTTTATGAGGGAAGAATGGGGGTCAAATATTTATTATTGACAAATGATTTTTTGATTCAGAAATTCCCTTTAAAATATTGTATTCTCTAGGAGGATTAAAGGAAAGGGGTATAGGTGAGTTGCTCGGGTTGGATTGCAGCGCAATGAGCGAAAGCAGTAAAAGACTGCTGTAAAAACTTTAGCAATACTGGGATCTTTCCGGGAGCATGGAAGGCATAGAAACAATTTTGTCAATGATAAAGATCTGATTCCAAACCAGACCATGCCTTCACTCTCTTTGCGTGGTCTGCGCTTGTGGTGTTTTCTCGGTCTACGCCTTCGCTTCGGTTGTATACCTTCAGATCGGCGTAGCTTGCGAACCGTCTCCCGGCTAATCCGAATCCTCTCGACCTCATTGAGTTTGCTGAAAAACATCAGGCTGTGGTAAACAATAATTCACTCGCCTTAAACTTGGCCTAAACAATGGGGTAAGGTCACCTGTTGCGATTACCATGGATAATACATCTTGCCCCATACATGACATAACGCCGCTTCAACCTTTTTGCATGCCGGTAGGACACCCCCATAGATACCCCTGCCTCCCGCAGGGTGACCCGCCCCTCGGCCGCCATCTGCAGCAGATGGCCCCTCTGCCGTTCCTTCCCGCTCATTCTTAATATATCTCCTCTCATGAGGGGACATCTTAGCATTGCAGTTAGCAGGGGACATAATTGCTTTGCTAACACACAATGTTACTTTTCCTTGACAAACGAATCGGGATGTAGCACTCTATTAGATTAATTTGTCAGTCATATAATTTTAATATGAATTTTATAATGGGAGGTTTGTACGGATTTTTCGCTAAAAACTGGTAAGATCCGCCTCGTGTTTAATCTGAATTATTAAATAGTCTCAATTTAATAAAATAGGAGGTAATTTTTATGGTTAAGGAGGAAAAAATGGGTTCCGTCAGTGACAATGGCACACTCCAGTTGGTCGATGAAACATTGCGAGATGGAACACAAAGTCTGTGGGGAATGATGATGAGCTATCATATGATAGAGCCGGTTCTCGGCGAAATTGCCGAAGCCGGTTATTATTCCATTAATGGTCCGTGGCATGGCGCCCAACCCCTGATCAGCGCTCGCTTCTTTAACGAAGATCCCCGTATCTTGTATCAAATGTTCAGAGAAAAGCTAAAAAATACGAAATCAAATTATCTTGTAACTACCATGGAAATGATGGCCTTTATCACAAGCCCACCTGAAAATAAAACCATGATAAATCTCATGTATCAGGTGTTAAAAGACTGGTTGCCGAACATTAACCAGGCCACGTGCATATGTTGCACTAGAGATCAGATCAAGAACGAACTCCCGATTTTATTCCCGATGTTTCGATCAATGGGAATAGAACCCATACCCTATTTTGCCATCGGGCATGGTCCCCGGCATACCGACGAATTCTACAGCAATGCAGTAAAGGAAGTTGTCGAGAAATACAAGCCTATCAGCCTGTGTATCAAGGATGTGGACGGATTGCTGACTTCGGAGCGTATCAGGACGCTCATCCCCGCAATGCAGGAGAATGCCAATGGTATCCCTCTCGAACTGCATTCTCACGGCATGAACGGCCTGAACACATATAACACCGTGGTAGCCATGCAGTTGGGTGTAAAGAGATTCACCACCTGCATTCCTCCGCTGGCATATGGCTCTTCCCATCCTTCGGTCTTCGATACCATCCGTAATGCTGAGGAACTCGGCATACCCCACACCATGGATATAGAAAAACTGAAAGTCGTAGAGGATCGTCTGACGAAAATAGGAAAGGCTTTTGGCCATCCCGTTGACAATTACCCGCTGCCCTTTGATCTGACATACTATAAGCACCAGATTCCCGGGGGCGTAATTTCCAATACGACAACACAGCTGGAACAACTGGGCATCCCAGAAAAGCTGCAGGAGGTGCTGGAGGAAATTCCACGTATTTTGGAAGAGCTGGGGCATCCCATAATGATAACTCCGTTCTCACAGTACATTGTGACTCAGGCTGTTCTTAACGTACAGCTGGGACGCTGGGAGCAATGCATTGACAACATGGTCGAGCATGCTGCCGGCATTTTCGGTGTAGAAGATGCCGGACTCCTCGATATGGATCAAAACCTCAAAGACAAGCTTTTGAGTCTTCCCCAGGCCAAAAAGATTAAAGAAAAAGCGGACCGACAGGTCGAGTATATGAATTCGGAACCACCGGTTGAAGAATTAAAGAGAGAATTCGGCATGCCCGATGCTTCCGACGAGGAGTTTGTTCTGGCATTCTGGTTGTTTGGTGGCCATGAACTTAAGAACGTAACCCCAGGTGGACCTGATTCTTATAAAAAGTATCTGTAGAACGTTCGCAGTTGGCAGAAGCCTGTGGCAGCGCATTGAGAAACAGTATCATTTGCCTGCAACCGTTACAGTTCATGCAAATGAATATTAAACAATGTTATTAAAATAAACGAGGAGGTAACGTTTTATGACAGAAACAAATGCAGATGGCCTCGTGCCGGTTTTAGCGTCGGTAAACAGTGTATTCTATCGCAGACCCAGTCCCGGAGAGCCTCCTTATGTAGAGGAAGGTGATCAGGTTAATGAAGATACAATAGTCTGCTTGCTGGAAATCATGAAGTGTTTTCGTTCCGTCAGTGCCGGTGTCAAAGGAACGGTAGCAAAGATCGTTGCGGAGAGCGGAAACCTGGTAAAAAAGGACGAAGCGATAATGTTTATCAGACCGGATAAATAATCAGACGCCCCCGAAAGGGGATATATCCAGGCTGGTGGCTATGAGCAATGGCCACCAGCCTTATTAATATAAACATGTGGTAAAGCGAGAGGGGATGATTAATTCCTTTTCAAAATCATGAGGTTGAAGGATTTATGAAAAAAAGGAAAGTACTTGTAGCCAACAGAGGTGAAATTGCCATCCGTATTATCAAAGCCTGTAAGGATCTTGAAATAGAAACCGTATTGGTTGTTTCAGAAGCGGATAAGGAAAGTATGGGAGCAAAACTGGCGGATGAGGTTGTCTGTATCGGTCCTCCCCAGGTTAAGTTGAGTTATCTTAATATGCCGAAGATTATTGATACTGCGTTAGAGACAGGTGCCGATGCAATTCACCCGGGATATGGATTCCTTGCTGAAAATCCGGAATTGGTTGAAGCATGTGAGAAAAGGGGGATCATTTTTATTGGCCCACGCTCAGAAACTATGAGGCAATTGGGGGACAAAATAAGTGCGAGAAATCTGGCGAAAAAGAGCAATGTTCCCATGACTGAGGGCAGTGAAGGTCTTCGCAGTTTTCATGATGTAGAAGCTGTAGTTCAAAAAACAGGGTTCCCGGTTATTTTTAAGGCGGCTGCTGGCGGTGGTGGACGTGGGATGCGTATTGTCATGGAACAAAAAGATTTGAAAAATGCTTTCGATATGGCTTTTAATGAAGCACTGACAGCCTTTGGCGATGCGACTCTGTTTGTAGAGCGCTATGTACAGAATGCCCGGCATGTGGAAGTACAGGTAATCGGAGATAATTTCGGGAAAGTAATCCATGTTGGACAAAGAGACTGTTCCCCCCAGAGGCATCACCAGAAAGTAATCGAAGAAGCTCTCCCGCACAATCTTCCCGATGATTTAAGGCATAAAATTCTGGAATCGGCCGTAGCTCTTACTTCAAGTATTGGTTACAATAGTGCGGGCACGGTGGAGTTCTTAGTCGATAAAGATCGTAATGAATTTTATTTTATGGAAGTGAACACTCGTATCCAGGTTGAACACCCTGTTACCGAGGAAATAACCGGCATAGACTTGGTAAAGGAGCAGATTCAGGTTTCCTTTGGAGCCCCTCTCTCACTGAATCAAGAAGATATTAAATTCAAGGGACACTCTATCGAATGTCGAATAACAGCCGATGATGCCAAAGATGATTTTATGCCGTCGCCCGGTGACATCACATATTTTGCCTTGCCGAATGGTAATAATGTCCGGATAGACACACACTGCCATCAGGGATGCACAATCAGCCCATACTATGATTCATTACTGGCCAAACTGATTACGACAGGCGAAAACCGAGCAGAATCTTTAGCGAACATGAAAACGGCCCTGGCAGATTTTAAAATCGAAGGAATAGAAACAAATATTCCCTTCCTGCAGTTCTTGATCGAGCAGACTGAGTTTAATGCAGGAGATATACACATTAATTGGATAGAAAATACAGTCTTACCCAAGTTTGTAGCATCAATTAAATAAGAGAGGTCGACAAGACAAGGATATTCATTAAAGATCTAAAGGTTTTCTGGGATGTTATAAAACTAATAAATCTTATCCACATGGGATGTCTTATGGCTAAAATGGCGAAACACCCTTATCGGCAGATTGATAAAATTGAAGCAAAAGAAAATAGCGGTTCATATGGGGCATGGCGCAGGGAATTCTGTGGTAAATATCAAAAACTCCTTATCCAGGCCCGCAATAATAGTTACAATTCGTTAGTGAAAACTCTTTCCTCAAAAGGCGAGACAATAACCTGTCGGAAGGGGTGCACTTATTGTTGTTTCCACTATGTGGCGGTGCCCTTAGCGCATGGTATTGTGATTGTCGATTACTTATATGAGAAAAAGGAATTGCTGAAGCAATTTATTCATAACTACGAAAAGTGGCGTCATCAAGGGTATGATATTTCAGATAACATTGACAACATCCGAAATCAGGCCTTCTCATCATCAATGCCAGTCAATGATATCATCGCAGTTACCAGACCATTGTCCATGCGTTATCTTGAGATGAACATCCCGTGTCCCTTTCTCGTAAATAATAGTTGTATTATTTATGCTGTTCGGCCGTTTCCTTGTTCGGGACAATACTCTGTCAGCCCTCCCGATTGGTGTAATCCTGCCACAGCGAAAAAAGCTGATATTTATCAACTGGTTCCTAAAGATGAAGACCTCCTGCAAATTCTGCAATTGGCTGGTCCTCAGCTTATGCTTTATGAAGTTACTCTCCCTATCATGATATACAAGCTCCTTACGGAAGGAACCTCATTTGTAATGGCTGATGCGGGTTATCGGTTACCTAAATAAAAAGAGGAAAAGGAGGGGTCGGTTCTTTTATATTGACAAGCTAATTAGCGAAAAAAGGTCAGGTTTTGATTTTTGAATTAAGGGCAGGGATATATTTTTTATGATAGATTTCTGACTCCGGATTCATGTTTTATATATACGTTTTGGCATCTCATTGTAGTGTGTTTTTAACTACTTGTTATGAGGAGGAATCATGAAACTGGTAAAAATCATCATCACGGCGGTTCTGATCGTGGTTATTGTGGCGGTTCTGGGCGGGTGGCTGTATTTGCGCTCTTTGCTGCCCGATGTGGATGGAGAGCTCAAGCTTGTAGCGATTCAGGATGGAGTAAGTATAGTGCGCGACAGCTATGGTGTTCCCCATATATCCTCCGATAACAGGCATGATCTGTATTTCGCTTTCGGATATGCCCAGGCCCAGGACCGGTTGTTCCAGATGGATTTTTACCGCCGGGCAGCACAGGGAAAACTTGCCGAGATCCTGGGCAAAGACCTGCTTGATGCAGACAAGTATTTGCGTACCATGGGATTTTCGCGCACGGCGAACGAGCAGCTTGCGAACCTGACCCCTGAAACACTGGAAATGGTAGAGGCATTTTCCGAGGGGATCATGTATTTTATGGAGAATGACAATCTGCCCATCGAGTTCACATTGCTGGGATACAAGCCTGCCAAGTGGACTGCTGAAGATTCTCTGTCCATCGGCAATCTGCTGACATTCCAGCTCGCAAGCTGGGCATACCAGAATGAAATATTCAACTATCTTGTCCGGGCGAAGCTCGGGCCTGAAATGGCTGCGCTCTTTCTGCCGGTGTACCCTGCCGACGCCCCGCCGATTATCAGTGAAAATTATGAGATTGGTGGCCCGAGTGTTATATCCCGGGCCTCAATTGACTTTTTGAACACATTTATCAAGCGTGAATTTGCCAGCAATAATTGGGTGATAGGCGGTGAGCGGACCGAAACCGGCAAGCCTATCCTGTGCGAAGACTCGCACGAGGAGGGCCCCGAACTCCCCACCCAGTGGTACCTTACTCATTTAAAGGGTAGCGGTATCGATATTGCCGGCGCTACGTTCCCCGGCATTCCGGTTTTTGTCTGGGGGCATAATCGCAACATCGCCTGGGGTTTGACAAACTTCAACCTGGATAATCAGGACCTCTATCTGGAGCGGATCAATCCGGCCAATACTAGCCAAGTGATGTACATGGGCGAATGGGTGGATATGCAGATTATCAGGGAAAAAATCCCCTATAAAGACGGGAAGAAGATTTCGTACCATGAGTTTGATATCCGCATCACCCCGCACGGCCCGATTATCAACGACATCGAGGATGGAATCGGAAATCTGCCAATCAGCATAAGGAGGGTAGAGGCCGAACCCTGGCCGTTATCCGAGGCATTCTACAATGTCGGCACGGCTGGCAACTGGGAGGATTTCAGAAAAGCACTTTCTCTCTATTGTGCCGGTCCGCAGCATTTCGTATATGCAGACGTGGATGGAAACATCGGGTATACCGGTGCCGGGAAGTGCCCTGTTCGAAGCAACAGTCATGGTGTTTTCCCCCAACCCGGCTGGGATGGTGAGCACGAGTGGCAGGGCTACTACCCCTTTGAAGCCATGCCCATGGTATTCAATCCTAAGCAGGGCTACATCGCCACGGCAAACAACAACCCCGTGCGTGGTCAATATCCCATTTTCTTGAGTGAATACTGGGAAACACCTTCGCGGGCCCGGAGGATAAACGAGCTGATCAAGGCCAAGCCAAGGCATTCGGTTGAAGACATGGTGCGCATGCACCTCGACCAGAAATCATTGCTCGCCTCCCGGATAGTGCCTGTTTTTGTGAAGATTCTTGAGAAATCAGCAGTAGACGATCAAAGACAGTATGTTGCCGAGCTCAAGAACTGGGACTATACCGCCGCACCCGGTAGTGCTGCAACATGTATCTATGAGTTGATGTTCAACTCTCTGTTGGCGCTCACCTTTTCAGACGAACTTGGCGAAGATCTTTTCGAAAAGATGATGCATGACAAGATCCTTGTCACCAATGTGATGGCGGACATTCTCCTTAATAAACCGGATTCCGTCCTGTTCGACAATGTTGGCACCCTGGCAGTAGAGACCGTGGATGATGCAGTGCTGGAGTCGCTACGCCAAGCTGTGACATTTCTAAGCGAAACATTCGGGGCCGATATAAAAAAATGGCATTGGGGTAAGCTGCACCAGATCGAGTTCAGCCATATCTTCGGCAGCCAGAAAATGCTGCGGCCTTTTTTCAGCTATGGGCCGTTCCCATTCGGCGGTGACGAACAGACCATTAACCGGGCCGGTTTTGACAAGAAAAAACCATTCAAGGTCAATATTACGGCATCGATTCGGTATATCGTTGATTTCTCAAACCTCACAAACTCGCTGGTCATGCTCAGTTCAGGGCAGTCGGCCAATCTTTTAAGCCCGCACCGGCATGACATGGCCGATATGTTTCTGGCCGGGGAGTATATCCCATGGTACATGGAGCAGAGGGACTTCGAGTCAGGATCTGAGGGGACCCTGCGCCTAGCGCCGCTGAATTCACCTTGAGGAGGGCATTGCACAAAGGATTGAGTAAATATGAGGCGTTTTCCGGTTATGGAAAGCGAACAAAATACAAGCTCTTGGGTTGAAAAAAGAAAAGAGCCGGGTTTCGATCAATTACGATGAAACCCGACCTTGATAAATTTATTGGATAAATTGATCAATTTTATCGATCAGGTCTTTGGCTTTGACCGGTTTTGGTAGAAAGTCGTTGACCTGGAAATGGTCGCCGATTCCTGGATCTATACCGGCATCTCGAGAAATCGCGGACAATGCAACGATGGGGATATCATGATATTCCGAATCGGCTTTGAGTTCGCGGCAGATGGTGAATCCATCATCAACCTTGTCCAGCATAATATCCAAGAGGATGAGGTCCGGTTTGTGCTGTTCGATTTTTTTCATTGCATCCTCTCTGGTATGCGCCACATCGATTCCGTAGGGCTGATTCGAGAGAATTGCGGTGAGGGCACCGACGAAATCGCGGTCGTCTTCGACAATGAGAATGCGGGGTTTGTGTATCTTATTCAGGGCCTTCTCAGCGGCGTTTACCAACTGGTATGCGATCGGTGAGGCCGTGAGGGCTGGATGGGTTCCGATCTGAAAACAGGCGATATCCTCGGCTTTCATTCCGGTCGTTATTTCCGCGCTGATTGCGTTTAACAGTTCACCGCCGCTGGTTCCTCCCCAGACCTGTCCGCCCAGGATTTTTCCGGATTTTCTGTCGAACACAAGTTTGACATGCAAATCCGATGCGCCGGGCATTCCTCCCGGGTGACGGTCGGGGCCGGCCGCAACTTCCGTAACAACGTCATACCCTGCTTTTTTTGCCCCGCTTTCAGTGAAACCGGCGGTGCCCAACATAAGTCCGTTCACGACCGTTGCAAAGATCCCGATCGTACCGTCATTCTTGCGTTTGAGATCAAACAGATTTGCCCCTGCGATGCGGGCTTCATTGGACGCGACGGATGCAAGACGAAGGCGGGAAGGACTATTATCGAAAAACGAAAATTTCTCGCAGCAATCGCCGCAGGCAAAGATATCCTTGTCACTGGTTCTCATGTACCGGTCAACATGGATCGCATTGTCAACGCCAAGTTTAAGGTCTGCCGACTCGGCCAAGCAGGTGTTCGGTTTCACTCCCACACCGAGTATAACAACATCTGCTTTCAGCTCATCTCCGTTGGAAAGGCGGACAGCCTCGACCTTTTCATTGCCGAGAATTGCCTGCGCCCGTGCGTTTGGCAGAATACGTATTTTGCGCTCAGCAAGTCGTTTTTCAGCCTCGACGCAAAATTCTTCGTCACATGCGAGCAGCAGGCAGTGAGACATCAGCTCAACAATTGTGACATTCATATTCACATTCTTCTTTTTACATTCGTCGGCGAATTCGACTCCGATGAATCCGCCACCGATCACGACAAGATCCGAAGCATCTTCGATTTTGCCGGAAAGTGTCTGGAGATAATCGACATCTTTGACAATCGTAAAAACATTTTCTTTCTCGATACCATCCAACGGCAGCTCGATCGGGACTGATCCGGTGGAGAGAATCAGCTTGTCATAGGCGATTGCGCCATTCGATTTCGTTGCGACCTTTTTTGATACCCGGTCGATGGATATCGCTTCGTCTTTTATCAGGGTAATCCCGTTGTTATCCAGAATTGCGTCGGGAATGAGATTTTTTTCCGGAACTCCCACGGTGCCGAAAATGTAGGGAATGCCACAAGGTATCAATACATTGTCTTCAGTTCGGATGAGGGTTATGTTTGCATCGGGATAGGTGCGTCTTACAGTAATTCCTGCGGTTATACCGGCGGCGCTACCTCCTACAATTACTACATTCTGATTCATGCGTATCCTCCTTATTCTTTTGTGTTTTTGATAATGCTACAATGCTGATAATCGTTGTGCTGACGCATGCCCTGATTATGCAATCATGGTGCCGTCATTTATCTACTTGATAACATTGGATTATTCTGATTGCCTATGTGATAAGACATGTCATGCCGGGGTGATTTTCCCCATAGGGCGAGGAATAATGCCCCTGAGAGGAAGGTCGGGTGTTAATAGGATAGAAAACGTTAGGCAGCCTGAACACGAAACCTGTTGTGTACATTACAGTACTACGAGAGGACAGGATCGTGATGAAGGGCGCAAGATGACAAAACACACCGGAATACACAGTGAACGAATCGACAGTAATGACCACCCAGGCAAAAGAAAAGGGTGATGACGACCATGCTTATTTTTTTAAGGCAGCAAGGATAATATCCGTCCTGACATTGCTTGAAAAGAACCTCATCAGACCCTACTTGAAAAACCACAAAGAAGGTTACAATAAAGGAGAGACGTAAAAATGAAAACCTATGCGCTTGATAAGAATGAAAAAATTTATCAGAAAAATCCGGATCTGAAGAAAAGATTCGAAAAAATACTTGTAACATTTGCAAGGGATATTTTTGTTTCGCTGAGGTAGTAAAGATCTCCACCGGAACCACTCGAAAAGGAAAACGGAAAACCTCCTGCCATCAAAATTAGAAAATAGTGTAGTGTGATAAGTTCGACTAGTGACGATGGTCAGGCTTTATTATTCGGGCATAATTTGAAATCGAAGGATTTTTTTTATTGTTGATAATTGAAATTTGATTCCGTATTCTTCTGATTATCTATGGTATTTCGATTTTCACAGAAATTGGCGAAAAAGATCAAACTCGATCTTCTCGATCTCGATGTATCTGTACCTCTATCGGAAAATAAGTTTCTTGATTGGACCGCGCACCTCTTTGCCGCAGATCATGCACAATATATCATTGTGACCAACACGTTTTCCTTATTATCTATTATATTTCATGGCAGAGGTATTACCGATGAGCGTGACTTTATTACACAAACACTTTCGATGATGCGACAATACATGCATGCGGAGTCCTTTGAATTGATATTTGAAAGAATAATTGTGCCAAACACCAGGCAGATCTTTATGTCGAAATCGTCAAATAGAAGAGTGACAGGATCGATGAGCAAGCTTATCGAAATAGCTAAATACTATTTGTTATATGATAATATAAGTCCATATGAAGCTGCCCGGAGGATCAATGAAATACCAATGTCGTACCTGGAACATGCGACCCCGGAAGAGGCTTTTCCCCGATTAAAGCTGCGATCATGAAAAAATGAAATGTGTTTGTATCCTTGCGACATGCAGCTGGGTGCAGTCTTCTATTGAAAATATTTAAAATCAGTCGGAAAGGAGGGTGTTTATGGTTATTGATATGCATATTCATCCGTTCTGCAAGGAGGTGAGCGTAACCCCGAGACTCCAACAGGCTGCCTGGCGGATCTACGGGCCAATGCTCGACAGGGAACGTTTCAGTCATTTCACCTCGCTTTTTGAGTTCGTTTTTACCCAGGTCGGTGTGGATGACATTATCAAGAACATGGACGATTCCGGGGTGTATAAGGCAGTTATCGTGGCCGCGGATTATACGACGGCCAAAGGGGTTGTCGCGGTTACCAATAATGATGTGCTGAAACTCACCAGGATGTATCCTGATAGATTCCTGCCATTCTGCAGTGTCGATCCGTCTATGGGACAGACTGCCCTCGATGAACTCGAACGGGCGGTTGAGGCCGGGTGCAGGGGTTTGAAACTCGTACCTCCTATTCAGTTATTCGACTTTTCCGACCCGAAACACTATCCCCTGTGGGAAAAGGCCCTGGAACTCGGGATCATCGTCTGGACCCATACTGCGCATCAGGTTTCCATTCCGGGTACGGATGCACGCCTGGGGCACCCGATGCTGATCGAACCGGTGGCGCTGAGATACCCCGGGCTGAAAATTGTCCTGGGTCACTGCGGCTGGCCCTGGCTGCTGGAAACTGCATCAATGGTTGCACGACATGCCAATGTCTATGTTGATATTTCGGTATATATAGATCGATATCACTATTTTCCCTGGGACATATATTCCCTCGACAATGTAGAGCATAAAGTGCTCTTTGCTACTGATTATCCGCTGCATTCATTCAAAGAAACCCTTGATGCGCTCGATGCACTCGATATCCCGCAAAGCTTCAAACAAAAAATCCGCGGAGACAATGCCAGGCAGCTTCTCAGGATCGAATGAAACGGTATTTTTATGATTTCGTTGAGGCGGGTATTACAGAGCCGGGCGGAAAATAAATTTTTATAGGCAGGTGAATAAATGTTGATATTTCGCTTACGAAAAATATTTCTTTTGGCTCTTATCGTGGGGAGCGCGATAATACCGCTTACATTCATCCGGCTCGATGAACCGACACCACGGTTGCTTTTATTTAAGATGCTGGCCAAAACAGGCTCACTGGCGGGAGCAGTTCTTATGTTCTGGCAGATGCTTCTGGGATTCCGGGGAGCTGTATCACGGCTGATCCCGGATCTTATCTGGGTTCTTGGGCTGCACAAAAAAATCGGCACCTGGATTACCGTTTTGGTTATATTGCATCCGATATTCATCACACTGTATTACCTGGACAAGCATGAGACCAATCTGTTTGCTATCACTCAATTCTCTTCATTCGATATTTTCGTTGTGCTGGGAATCATATCTCTGGTGCTGCTGTTTCTTATCGTTGTCAGCAGCCTGTACCGGTTGTCATTCGTAAATTATACAACCTGGTTTTCTATTCATCTGACTAGTTATATTCTTTTGCCTCTGGTATTCATCCATAGCTTTCCGATCGGCATGACCATCAATGAAACTGCATTGGGATATCTGTGGCGTGGTTTTGCAGCCATACTGATAATCTTTTATCTTTTCAGAGTGGCAGTGAGGCTGGGCATGTTTGTCAAGAAACATCAGGTAACAAAAGTTACAAAAGAAGCGCCCGATGTTACGCGGATTACCATGCGTCCCAAAAGCGGCAAGGTTAATCCAAAAACCGGCCAGTTTGTCTTCCTGCGCCGGGGAATAACAGGTAGCGCACGGCCATTTACTGTTTCGCATTACAACCGGCAGACAGGCGAGATTTCGGTCACGGTAAAAGCCCTCGGGAAGATTACCACTGCCCTACAGGAAGTCCGGCCCGAGGAAACCATGTTTATCGAAGGTCCATACGGGATTTTTACCCATGCCGCCTTGCAAAACAACCGGCCACTTGTGATGATTGCCGGGGGCATCGGCATAACTCCTTTTATCAGGTTGTTTGACGAGCTGGCCTATGAGCCCGGGATAGAACTGCATCTTTTTTACGGGAACAAGTACACACACGAAATTATCTATCGGGAAGAGATCGATAACGTCGAACATGTCAATGTCGTTCATGTCATGAGCCATGATTCTGATTACCCGGGAGAGAAAGGTTTCATAACGGTCGATATGATAAAAAAATATCTGAATCGAGAGCTGAAGGAGTATGAATTCCTGATCTGCGGGCCGCCCGTAATGACAACAAAGCTTATTGAATCACTGCTGCTTGAAAATATTTCCGCTGATCAGATTCATTACGAACGTTTTTCCTATTGATAGGCTATAATCGAATTTTTTGATACAGTTGTTGAATGTTTTAAGCTAAGGCATTTTCTTGACTCATACGCGATACAAGGGTAGTCAATTGGCATGATTCACATAGCAATAAGCGCCTGCCTGCTCGGCGAGCCAGTGCGCTATGACGGGAATAATCGTAAAACAGAACATACGCTGCTTGAGCGTTGGAAAGCTGAAGGTCGTCTGATTCCTCTCTGCCCGGAATACAACGGCGATCTGCCGATTCCCCGGCCTCCGGCGGAAATCATTGGCGGCGACGGTAAGGCTGTACTGGCCGGCAAGGCAGAGGTTATCAACCGACTGGGCGATGAGGTAACTTCAAATTTCATTGACGGCGCCCAAAAGGCTCTTGCCACTGCCAGCACAAAGAAATGCAGGCTGGCGATTCTGACCGAAAACAGTCCCTCATGCGGCAGCAGCTGGATCTACGACGGGAGTTTTTCAGGGGTAAGAATTCCCGGGCAGGGTGTCACAGCGGCACTGCTGGAGCAATATGGTATCCGAATATTCAATCAGTATCAGATTGAGCAGGCGCTGATCCATCTGGAACGGCTCGATCAATAGAAAAACCGGCAGGTTTCATTTGTGATTAACGTTAGTGCCGGATACGAATCTTATGATCTCACCGATCGAAAAAAATGGAAGATAAAAATTCAGCGGGAGAAAGACTCATGAAAGGCAAAGCGCTTTTAATAGGCAATTCAGACGGAATCGGCCTGGTCGCCACCAGGGAACTTTTAAGACGCGGATGGAAAGTGACAGGCATTTCAAGAAGTGCTTCCTCGATTCAGAATACGGCCTACGAGCATATTGTGGCCCAAGTTCAAAACGATGAGTATCCGGTAAAATTAAGCTCGACTTTGGAAAAACATGGGCCAATTGACATTTGTATTTACTGTGCAGGCATAGGCGAGCTGTTGGACCCGGCCAATATGGAAGGAGAGGCTGAGATATTCAATGTGAACTTGCTCGGCATGGTGCAGACCGCATCATGCGTGATCCCAGCGATGATCAAAAGAGGCAGAGGGCACTTTATCGGTATTTCCAGCATGGCCGATGAGATGCTGTCGCCTGAAGCTCCCAGCTACCATGCATCAAAGGCAGGATTTTCAAACTACCTCGAAGGGCTCGCCCTTGCTCTGAAATCAAAGGGAGTTCATGTAACTAATGTGCGTTTCGGATTCGTCGATACGAAAATGGCCAAGGGTGACATGAAGCCGTTTATGATGGGCGTGGGAAGGTCCGTAGAGCACTTGTTTGCATGCATCGAAAAAAAGCCGGTTCGATATACTGCCCCGAAGATCATGATCCCACTGGTGAAATTTCGCGCCTGGATGTTGAGATTGGGCATTTTGTATCATAGCCTGAAAGGCATATAACCCGACTGAGTTGCTATACTGACCTGAACACCGGGAATAGGTATCCGGCCGACAAAGTAATCAGCTATCATGGTAAATTTATATGAGCAACAAAACATTGAAGGAGGTTGCAATGGATTTTGTAAAGATATTAAATAATGCGGGTTTGGCAACTATGCCATGTTGCTGCAAAAAAGATATGTGCCGGCGGTGAATTTCAATGATTGGTATTACCTGGGTTCGGTAGGAAACCCGTTTTTTTCCCATGTTTTCCAGCCGCCTTTCAGAACATAAATCTGCTGGAAACCCATTTCCTGCATTTTGCGTGCAACCTTGTTGCTGGTGAATTCCAGGGGACAGGCACAGTACAGCACATACTTTTTCTCCGTGTCATATTTCTGGCCCCAGGATGACACTTCATAGGGATCTTCACGCAGAGCTTCTGCTATTTTCTTCTCACTTTGTTTCCAATGTGCCGGGCGGCGTATATCCAGGATAACAAGATCAATTTCATCAAAAATGGCAATGAGTTCGGAATCCGAAATCTTTTCAATGCCGTCTGCCCGGAGTGGGGTTGTGGTAACGGCAATGCAGGTAAAGAACACAAAAAAGAAAACCTGAAACAATTTTAATTTCATTCAACGCCTCCTTCAAACATCATGGAGAAAATGTTCCCACACAACCTATGATAAAGCCATTCCTTTTAAGGTCAATAGCCGGGTTTGGTAGTACTTGACTCTGGAATGCCAGTAGTTATTTTCTAAGGATATGGAGCGGTTCAATAAAAGAGGGATGTTGATTATCCCGAATCCCATAATGGCTAAGGATGCAGTCCATGAAAAGAGCCTTGTTGTTGGTCAATTGTATTGCCCCGAAGGTCACGACCTCATTAACCGACGGGTTGTATTTAACGGGTACCCGGGGATTCTGATCAAGGTGCAACGGGGCAGTGTAACAGGAATGGTTGGTATGAGTCCCATATGCGGTGATCATGCCCGCATCTCGATTGATATAGATCTATCAAGTGGCGAAATAATGGAGTTTATCTGTCCCGTATGCGGCACTTCACTTCTCAGGCATTCACAGTGCAGTTGTGGAGCGGATTTGATTGCCTTTTTTACGGAGCCAATGGTTGATTTTACCAACTGTATCGGAATCTGCAGCCGGGTCGACTGTAAGAATTCGCAGATCTTAATCAATGATGAACTGGTTTCGTTGTCAATGATCGATACATTCTGAGTAATCTTTTGACCAAATATATAGATTTATTAAAAACATGGTTTGTTAATCACAGCTCGAAAAAGAGAAATCACGCCGGATAGTTCTCGTTTTAGTGATTTATACCAAGCATAAATCTGTGCTATAATTTTACAATGCTTAGCATATATACAGGCATGGTTGATGAGAGTGGATTCTGGAGGTTGGAAAATGTCTGAAGGAGTTGATGTTATTATCATTGATGATGAACAGGATGTTTGCGACATTATTACTGAAGGCATATCTAAATTTTATACGTGGGGCGATATTATTTGCTATACAAATATCGATGATGCCATAAACTACTGCCTCAATCGTGAATATGGTGTGGCAATTTTCGTCCTGGATGTCTTTGTGGGGCAGATGAGCGGGTTTTATTTTCTGGACTCTATCGAAAAGAAATTCCCCATGGCACGCGATGATACGATCATGATTACCGGGTATGCCGATAATGATATTGTGGATATGTGTATCGCCTCCGGGGTAAACTATTTGATCGAAAAGCCCATAAAGCCCTATGCCCTGCAGTTATCTGTTCGCGCTATTCTGGCTAAGTATCTGAGATTTGCAAAGAAAATCCTGCAAGATCCTGAATTTGCCGAGGGTGTGGTCGCAAACCTTTAATGAAGATCAAGCGGGCCATACCTTTTTAAAGTTTTTTCCGGCCACGAAACAGTACGGGCATTCATCAGGCGCTTCATCCCCCAGGTGAATATATCCGCACATCGGGCATCGCCATGCTGTTTGAGAGCCCATTGCTTCCTGGAATTCCTTGTCCTGGTCATCCCATCTGAAGATCGGTAATTCATCCAGGGCTGGCATTATGGGCTGATACGATCCCGTGATATGACCCGACAGGATAAGATGCTGGATCTCGGATGTTCCTTCATAGATGCTGAGTAATCTCACGTCTCGCAACAATTTTTCGATTGGATACATTCTGGTGTATCCATATCCGGCAAAAATCTGCAATGCATCGCTTACTACCTGCAATGCCGCTTCAGATGCATACAGTTTGGCGATGGATGCCGAAATATCGGTTTTTATCGCCTGGTCGATCTCCCAGGCTGCTTTCCAGGTAAGCAACCTCGCTATTTCAACCTTCATGTACATCTCGGACAGTTTGAACTGGATCGACTGATTGGCGCCGATCGGTGATCCGAAGGTATGGCGCCGTTTGGCATAGTCAATGGCAAATTCCAAAGCCGAGCGTGCGGCTCCGACCCCGAATGACCCGATGATTGGACGTGTCCGATCGAATGTTTTCATGGCGAGCACAAAACCTTCACCCGGTTCGGCCAGAATATTTTCTTTTGGCACCCTGGTATTTTTAAAATTGATGCCGGCAGTGTTCGAGGTGCGCTGACCCATTTTGGGGATATGTCTGCCGACAGAAACACCTTTCCAATCCTTCTCAACTACAAAGGCACATATACCATTATGTTTGGATTGAGCATCGACGGTAGCGAAGATTGTCATATAATCGGCGTATCCTCCGTTTGTAACCCAGTATTTGGTACCGTTCAGGATATATCCGTCACCATCCTTCGTAGCTTTGCAGCGCATCGATGCCACGTCGGAACCCATGGTCGGCTCCGAGGTGGCAAAGCACATCAGTTTGAAATTGGCCGCAATTTCCCGCAGGTATTTTTCTTTGATATGTTCTTTATCCGATATCATGATGGGGGCCATTCCAAGTGAATTGTCAAATATCGAGGTGGCCAGCCCGGAACAGGCGGCTGCGATTTCTTCTACTGCAATGGCTCCTTCCACCAGACCATACCCCTTGCCGCCATACTTTGTGGGAATATCCGCATTCATAATTCCGGCATCAAAGGCTTTGCGCAGAATAGACAGGGGCGGCTTGTCAAGTTCATCATAATACCAGGCCACGGGCAGTATTTCCTTGCGGGCGAACTTCCGTACTTTCTTCTGTAATTTCATTTGTTTTTCACTTAATGAAAAATTCAGCATAATAGCCTCCTTTTTTAGTTAACAGGGCGCTTAGGTTCCTGGTGTGACATTTTATTCAAAACAGTATCTGTTGGTTTTAAAGATAATGCCCACCTGGAAAGTGTCAATCAAATAGAACATGGTTTCATGTTTTGAGCGGATGAAATCAGCGTGTCGTCCTTAAAAAATTTGATACACTCCATCCAGCTATCTGTGAGGAATAGCATTACTCTTGTCGGATTCAGTCTCACTTTTTTCTAATAAGTGGTATAACTGTATTTTAGATATTTTTTAGCGTTGATTTTTTAAGGAGGGATACATGCCAAAAAGAATAGTCCGGATGATGGTTTTTATATCGTGCCTGGTGTTGCTGTACGGATGCAGCGCCATGAAGTGGCGGGTGGCATCCATGGCCCTTGACCTACCGCCTTCCACCTACGGGGTGAAGGTGGAAAAGAATGTTGCCGTGGAGATGCGCGACGGAGTGAAACTGTATGGCGATATCTATCGCCCTTCAAAAAGCGGGAAATATCCTGTTATTCTACTCAGAACCCCCTATGACAAGAGCAACAAGGTACAGAAATATGCTCTTATGGGTAAAGTCTTTGCCTCTCACGGTTACATTTTCGTGGTACAGGATGTGCGCGGCAGATATATGTCCGAGGGTGAATTTGTTCCATTTGTCAATGAACACATAGATGGGGCGGATACCATCATATGGGCTGACGGGCAGTCGTGGTCAACAGGCAGGGTGGGCATGTTCGGCCTTTCATACCACGGTTCGACCCAATGGCTGGCCGCGTCGGATGCACCCGATGCGCTGAAGACCATTGTTCCCTGTGTTACCTCGCAGGACATGTATCGGCTGTGGGCCAACAGGGGTGTATTTAAATACAATCAACTCTATATCTGGCACTACCTGCATGAAGAACGCGAACGCAGGCCGGGAGATGTCATGAGCCTGGGTGATGAATTGCTCGGTTTACCCCTGGTAGAGGCTGATGATGTCGCTTATGGAGACAACCGGGTCTACAATGAATATGTCAGGAATTCGGTTCCGGGTGAATTCTGGCGCAGGATGAGTGTGGACGATAAGGTGCAAAAAATCAGGGTTCCGGCTCTGCTGGTGGCCGGATGGAACGACCCCTTTGTGGAGGCTATGCTCGATGACTATAACCGGATGAGGCTTTCAGGAGGCAGTGATCTGGCCAGGCAAAGCCGGATAATTATCGGACCGTGGGAACATAATACCAGGACGAAGTTTGAAGCCCTGGATTATGGCAGACAGTCCCGTTTTACCAGAATAATGATTCACGTGCTGCGCTGGTATGATTACTGGCTCAAAGGTGAGAACAACGGCATTCTCGAAGAAGACCCTGTTATGTTATTCGTTATGGGAGATAATACCTGGCGCAGCGAGAAACAGTGGCCGTCTGAGCGAACAGCTTATGTTAATTATTATCTGAGAAGTGATGGTGATGCCGGAGAAAAAGGAAAAAGCGGAAAACTCTCCGGAACTAAACCGGGAGACGAAAGGTTCGATACCTATATATATGACCCTGAGAATCCCGTTCCAACCATCGGCGGTGAAGCCGTGTATGAGAACATGTTCCCGGGACCTGCTGATCAGCACAGTATTGAACAGCGGCCCGATGTGTTGGTATATACATCCGAGCCCCTGCGAAATGATATGGAAATCACGGGAAACGTCAGCCTGGTTTTATATGTCTCATCCTCTGCCGGTGATACCGATTTCGTGGCCAGGTTGTGCGATGTATATCCTGATGGCAAATCGATCGGCCTTACCACCGGCATTGTACGTGCCAGATACAGAGCTTCTCTGGAAAGCCCGGAATTGCTGGAAAATGATAAGGTTTATCCTTTAGAGATAAATGTAGGTGCTACAAGCAATGTTTTTAAAAAGGGACATCGTATCCGTCTGCATGTTACCAGTTCGGATTTTCCCAGGTTTGACAGGAACCTCAACACCGGTGATGAAATAGGAATTACATCGAAAATGCTCAAAGCTTCACAGCGCGTTTACCACGAGACCGATCGAGCTTCGTATCTGGTCCTGCCGGTAATTCTTGAGAAGAGTTGATGGTTGTTTACTGAGAATAATACAGGAATATGCAATCAGGAATGTGCTTGCAGAATACAAAAATTATTATCGTTATCTTTGGGAAAAATACACACAGTAAATTTACAGGTGGATAACTTCATTACACATTTCTTGCCACAAAGTATCATTGGTGGTGTCTGTAATAGATATTGCGGCACTTCCTTTTTTTATTTCAATTCTGATGATGGTTCCATTTATTGTCAATGCTTCTGATGGTAAGTAAAGTTTGATCGTCGAACCGACAAAATCATCAGCTCTGTCCGCCCTTATCTGCTGAAACATATTGGGTGATTCCAGATACAGTCCTGATTTGCTGATGTTCTTTACATATCCGCGACTTTTTAGATAGGCCCCCATCTTAAGCAGTACGGATATTTTTACGAGTTTCCTTTGCTCCTGTCTTTGTTCCTGATACATAACGTTTTTATCAGCATCCTGCATTGTGAGCCCTCCTTTTCATCTCAATTTGTCTGATGAAAAGCGCATCGATTAGTCGTTGTATTCTTTTCGGTAAAAAATTGAGAAAAATTAAATTGCAATCAAAAAAGTCCAGTTATTCTTAAACTTACTGCTCAAAATTGCAGATAAGAAATGTAAGAAAAACAAATAATGTTCAGAAAATTGGCAAAAAAAATTACGGTTAGAATCTTTTATCCTTGGAAAAGCTGCAAATGTATGAAGGGAAAAGACATATTGAATAATTGGTGTTCCAGAGGTTAAGCAGAACAGGTTTGCGTTGTTGCCATTATACAAAATATAATGATTTATCTTTAAGTTACAAACAGATAGTGTCTTGGCACATCTCCTGCCAGAGCTCATTGTTAGATGTATCGGTGATCTTTATTCCCACTCCACTCTTTAACCGTTCAACTCTGACAATAGTGCCGTTTATGGTCAGTGTTTCTGCGGGGAAGTATATTTTTATTGGAGATCCGATGAAGTCATTAACTCTGTTCTGCCTGATCTGTCCGAACATATTTGGTGATACAAGATACATTCCGGAGAGACTGATGTCCTGTGTGTATGCCCTGCCTTTCAAATACGTACCCATTTTCAGCAATACACTGACTTTTACCCGTTTCCGGTTTTCTTTTCTGCGTTCATGAAAGTCCAAGTCCTGATTCGCCTGCTGCATTGTGAGTCCTCTTTTTCATCTCAATTTGTCTGATGAAGATCATAACTATTAGTCGTTGTATTCTTTTCGGCAAAGATAATTAACAACTTAACCGTATAATAATGTGTATGGGTTTATAATAATATTTTCATGAGACTGACGGTACTGCTACTGATGTGTTTTTTAAATGTATAATGATGATTTTGACCGCTATTCCATTCTTTTCATCTGTTTCCAATCGCCTCTCGGCAGTTGGGACCCTGGATTAAAATTCGGATCTTCACTCAGGAAGATATCCGTACCGTTTGTCCAGGCATTCTCATAGCCGGAAGGAAGTTCGATTTCGAAATTATCAATAGGATCGCAGTATGAATCGATACCTCTAAAGGCCTGGCTGTAATTTTTCATGATCTCATCCTGGCTGGCCTGACGCTGTTTATACGATTCATAGATCATGTCGCTGATTTCGCTCTGGGTTTGACTGATCTGCTGCATGCGTCTTGCGATATCGCGCTGCGTCATCCTGACATGATCCCGGGTCAAGGTGGCGATAAAACTGATGCAGTTTGTCTGCCAGACAGGATTGACCTTTAAGGATTTTGATATGATGTTGTAGTAGTGGATTTTTTTATCCATTTCAGAAGCCGGAGTTTTGAAGCTAATTACTGCTGTCGGACCCCAGGTAATCGACTTAGTGTATCCGCCGTACATTGTGGGTATGTAGGTGGTAACGTAATTCAGAGATGCACTGATCTCCTCAATGAAAGTTTGGCCTTTCTCTACATATTCGATCTTGACTCTTGCAGCGTCTGTGGCCAGTTCCTGTTGTGTCTGCGGGGGTGATATCCGGAAGAAGATACTCATTTCATGTTGTGCAATCTCCCGGGCGTTTTGCGCTTGTTGAGGGAGATTCTGCGTTTCTAAGATTTTGATGTTTGTGACATGTGATTTTGCGCGGATCAGGAATATGGTGCGAAGAAAATCGATAGCGGATACCGGCTGTAAGACTTCAATCCCAGAATGTACATATGAATATTGCAGATTTGGGTCTTGCGAGTAGGAGAAGAATTGTGATGGAAACTGCTCGAATACCGTGCTTGAGTCAGGGCTGGTGATTCTGAAAATAAGATTGGAGATGGGTGGATATTTGGTATTGTCCCATGAGACTCCGCCGTTGAATTTCCAGCCCTTCGGAACGAGCAGGCGGAATGCTTCAATGCCGAAACCCTGCTGGTCGAATACCACCTGTTTTTTGAAAGACAGAAAATTCTTCTCAGATGCGAACAAGCTGTGTGCAAAAAAACATAAAAATATAAGCAGAAAGCCGACAATCAACAATGATTTCTTCATGGCTACCTCCTATAAATATTGCTTATATGAAATCAACCAGACCGCAAGTGCTGTTTCTTATAATATAGGGTTGTTATAACTTGTCCAGAAGATCGCACAGAAGCCGTACTCCAAATCCGGTTCCGCCGGCAGCGCAGTACGGCCCCGCCTTTTTGGAATACGCAGGCCCTGCAATATCGATATGGGCCCACCTGGTATTGCCGATAAACTCCGAGAGGAAAAGAGCGGCGGTAATTGCTCCTCCGTAACGGGTGCCGGGCATATTGTTGATGTCGGCGAAGTCACTCTTAAGAAGTTCCTTATAATCCTCCGGCAGGGGCATCCGCCAGCAGCGCTCGAATGTTTTCTGGCTCGAGGCGAAAATTTCAGCAGCCAGGGAATCGTCAAAAGTGAAAATCCCGGCTATCTTTTCGCCAAGCGCAACCACACAAGCTCCGGTTAGTGTGGCCAGATCAATCAGTGTGTCGGGTTTGTATTTCTCAATCGCATATGAGATCGCATCAATTAAAATCAGCCTGCCTTCGGCATCGGTATTCCCTATTTCAACGGTTTTGCCGGCATATGTTTTAACGATATCTCCGGGCCTGGTTGCGCTGCCGGAGGGCATGTTTTCTACCAGCGGCAGGACGCCGATGATTTTGATCCCGCTTTTAAGCCGGGCCGCACTTATCAGTGTTGCCGCTACCGCGGCGGCACCGGACATATCCGTCTTCATCCCGTCGAGTCCATCTGTCGGCTTTATATTGATGCCACCGGAGTCAAAGGTAACTCCTTTGCCCACCAGGACAATTGTTTTTGTTGCAGATCTGGGTTCATATTCCAACACCATTAATCTGGGTTTGCTGTCACTTCCCGAAGCCACGGCCAGCAAAGCCCCAAAACCACCTTTCTGCAGGTCCTTTTCGTCAAAGAGTTCTATCTTTAATTTAGCTTTGCGTGCCTCGTTTTCAATCAGTCGGGCAAAAGCTTCAGGCCTTTTGTCATTGGCTGGCATGGAAACCCAGTTGCGGGCCAGGATTGTACCCTGGCAAATGGTTTCTATCTTTGGCGGCCATGATTTGTGCTTGAGCGCGGCATCCGGTGTTACCAGCAAGTGTATGTTTTCGAGCACGCTGTGTTTCTTGTCCTGTTTGTACATGTCGAATATATGATTGGAAAGACATGCCCCTTCAAGCATGGCCTCGATCATTGTGGTAACATCCATATGCAGGGCATCTGCTGATGGTACGGCGATAACGAGTTCTGTGAGATCCATTTCTATGCATGTTCGTACAGCCTTTCCGGCTGTAGAACGCAGGAGTTCATGATCGATTTTCTCTGTCTTTCCAAGACCCAGAAACATAACTCGTTCTGCGGCGATTTCAGTCAGATTGTATAAAATTATTTCATTATCTTTTGTGCCCTTGAACTCTTTATGCAGCATTGCTTTTTTCGTTAGAGATGAAAGGGTGAGGTCTTCATATATATTTTTGTTTTCACATACAGGAATTACAAGAGTTTCAAACACGGTTTTCTTAATATCAGAACTTGTTAGTTTAAGCATAATCTCTGTCTCCTTTTTAATGCAGATTGAAGAAATGCAACATGTTTCTATCTGATTCTATCAGACACATCAATGTCGATGCAATACCGGGCAAATCAAGACCGGATATTTACGGCAGATACCATGCAGAAAAGCATGATTAGAACATGTCCCTTGGTATTGGGCAGGCCTCGGGCCGACTAGATTTATATGCCGGGAGTGAGAGCAGATAAAATTGTTATTAAGAAAAACTTCTTGAGTATTTTCTGGTATGTGAGCTATGAAAATAAAGTAT
>Ga0272441_10003597_pt1 | contig 29245 bp, 30 predicted proteins | sample SSMProp6N_FD_193582 | JGI IMG/M metagenome (GOLD analysis project Ga0272441, IMG submission 193582) | Marine sediment archaeal communities from Little Sippewissett salt marsh, Falmouth, MA, United States - SSM-Prop-6N | ecosystem: Environmental > Aquatic > Marine > Wetlands > Sediment ... | reverse complement strand
TGGTCGGAGCGGCCGGATTTGAACCGACGACCCCTTGTCCCCCAGACAAGTGCGCTACCAGGCTGCGCTACGCTCCGTTGGGCCCACCGGCCCGCGCGCCTGAGCGCCCGTCCGCTGGAAGGGAGGCGGACTATAGGGGCCGCCTTGCAGCACTGCAACGGGCTGAACACCAGATTACAGCGCTATATCTCACCGCCCCGGCGCGCCGCCTCAAGCTTGGCTTTCAAGCTGAGCAAATCGTCCAGAATACGTTCGAGCGCTTCTTGCTGGGCTTCGGTGAGGGTGATGGGAAGGATAGGTGCCGCTGCCGTGGGGGGCGTCGCCGCCGGGCCCTGTTCGGCATCAAGCTCGGCATCACGCTCGGCGGTGCGCTCGGCGCGGCCGATATCGGTTACATGCTTCAGGCCGTAATCGCGCAGCACTTTGCGCACACCTTTGATGGTGTAGCCGTCATAGTGCAGCAAGGTGCGGATGCCGCGCAGCAAGTCCACGTCTTCCGGCCGGTAGTAGCGGCGGCCGCCACCGCGTTTCAGCGGCTTGATCTGGCTGAACTTGGTTTCCCAAAAGCGCAACACGTGCTGCTGCACATGCAGTTCACCGGCCACTTCGGAAATCGTCCGGAACGCTTGCGGCGATTTCTGTAAGCGCTGTTTTGCCACAGGGTGTGGCCGCGCCTGCCGCGGGGCGGCGGTCACGCTGCGCCGGGATCGCCCGCCGCTACCGCTACGCCGTCCAGCGGTGCTGATTTGCTCACCCGATCCTTGAGAACATGGCTGGGCCGGAACACCAAAACCCGGCGCGGCTTGATCGGCACTTCTTCGCCAGTCTTGGGGTTGCGGCCTATGCGGCCGCTCTTGTCGCGCACCGAAAACGCCCCGAATGACGACACTTTCACGGTTTCGCCCTTTTCAAGGCTGGCGGCGATCTCCTCCAAAACCCGCTCGACGAAATCCGCCGATTCGGTGCGCGATAAGCCCACCTCTTGGCAGACGGCCTCGCTTAGCATTGCGCGCGTAACAGTTTTGCTCATGGGGTCTAGGTATCCGCGATGGTGACTATATAAGGGCGCTAAACAAACCACATAAAAGCAAGCACGTATAGGGGGTTAGGCGCGCAAGCTAAAGCCAAACTGCCGCACGCTGAGACGCCACGCCGCAACGGCGAGCTTACCAGCGGACCAGCGCCGACCCCCAGGTAAAGCCGCCGCCCATGGCCTCCAGCAATACCATATCGCCGGTTTTGATGCGCCCGTCCTTGCACGCCACATCCAAGGCCAGCGGCACTGAAGCGGCGGAGGTATTGGCGTGGTCGGCCACGGTCATGACGACCTTTTCCGGCGGCAGGCCGATGCGTTTGGCGGTCGCCTCTAGGATGCGGCGATTGGCCTGGTGCGGCACGAACCAGTCTATATCCGCCGCCGTAAGCCCGGTGGCCTCCAACGCCTCGCCGATGACGCTGGCAATATTGACGACCGCGTGGCGGAAAACCTCCCGCCCTTCCATGCGCACATGCCCGACCGTGCCGCGTGACGGCCCGCCATCCACGTAGAGCTTATCGCGGTAGCGGCCATCGGAATGCAAATGCGCGCTTAAAACGCCGCGGTCGGCGGCCGTACCCTGCCCCTCGCCCGCCTGCAGCAGCAACGCCCCGGCACCATCGCCAAACAACACGGCGGTGGCGCGGTCTTGCCAATCGAGAAGGCGCGAAAAGGTTTCAGCGCCAATCACCAAGGCGGTCTTGGCTTGCCCTGCCTTGATGAAATTGTCCGCCGTGGCCACCGCATAGACAAAGCCCGAGCACACCGCGTGCATATCGAAGGCAAAGCCGCGGGTGATGCCTAAGCCCGCTTGCACCACCGTAGCGCTGGCGGGAAACGTATCGTCCGGCGTTGCCGTCGCCAGCACGATCATATCCACGTCGCCGGCCTCAATGCCGGCATCCACAAGCGCCGCGCGCGCGGCGGCGATCGCCAGATCGGAGGTCATTTCACCGTCCGCCGCGATATGGCGGCGGCGGATGCCGGTACGCTCGGTAATCCAATCGTCCGACGTATCCATCATCGCCGCCATATCGGCGTTGGTCATAACGCGTTCGGGCAAATAGGCGCCGGTGCCTTGCACGACGGAACGGATCATCGCGCAGCGGGCTCGGGCTCAGCGCCGGCGGCATCTTGTACCGCCGCCAGATCGGTGGCGATCTTGCGAATGATGTCGTGGCGCGCCATGTCGATGGCCAAATCCAGGGCGCTGGCGATCCCATCGGCGGTGGCCGAGCCGTGGCTTTTCACCACCACGCCGTTGAGCCCCAAAAACACGCCGCCATTGACGCGGCTCGGGTCCATGCGCTGGCGCAATACGGCAAAGGCGCCGCGCGCGAGCACATAGCCAAGGCGCGATGCCAACGACCGGCGCATGGCATGCGACAGATAATCGGCGATCAGCCGCGCCGTGCCTTCGGCCGTCTTAAGCGCCACATTGCCGGTAAATCCATCCGTCACCACCACATCCACCGTGCCTTTGGAAATATCGTCGCCTTCGACAAACCCGTGGAAGGTGAACTCAAGGTCGGTTGCGCGCAACACTTGCGCGGCCCCTTGCACCTGCTCGTTGCCCTTCATTTCCTCGGTGCCGATATTGAGCAGGCCGACGGTCGGCTGCTGTTGGCCAAGCGCCGTGCGCGCCATGGCCTCGCCCATGATGGCGAAGTTCACCAGGTTCTTTTGCTCCGCCACCACATTGGCGCCGACATCCAAAACGATACTCTCCCCGCGCATGGTCGGCCATATGGCAGCCAGCGCCGGACGCTCGATACCGGGCATGGTTTTGAGCAGCATCCGCGCCATCACCGTTAGCGCGCCGGTATTGCCGCACGACAGCGCCGCCTGTGCGCGGCCTTGCTTGACCGCGTCAATCGCCCGCCACATGCTTGAGACCCGGCGGCCGGCGCGCAGCGCCTTGCTTGGCTTGTCTTCCATCGACACCGCCACATCGCTGTGGTGCACGTGGGATACCGCCTGCAGCGCGCGGTCGGCAGCGAGCAGCGGCGCTAACAGCTTTTCGTCGCCGTGAAACTCGTAATGGACCTGCGGGTGGCGGATGCGGGCCAGCGACGCGCCGCCCACCACCGCCTCGCAGCCAAGATCGCCGCCCATGGCGTCCAGCGCGATGGTAATCTGCCCTGCCAACCGCGCACCCCCGCTGTTGTTAATCCATTATGGCGTTAGCCCGTTATGGCGTTGCTGGCGCCGAATCGCGCTGGCCTTGTCCCGTCTAGGCGGTGCGCAACATACCCCAACCCGGCCGCAACTCAACCTACCCCAAGCACAGTACGTTGTGGTCAGTCGGTTTTGTTGTTGCGCTGCAAGGCGGCAAGCACGGCGAAGGGTGAGGGTTCCTTCGGCGGTGTGGCGGCAACAGGCAGCGTGGCGCCGGCCTTGCGCGGATAAGGGTCTAGCGCCAAAGACAAAATCTGCACCGCCACATCCCCCGCATCGAGCGAAGTACCATTGGCCCCGCCCAAAGGCTCCGGCCCATCATCGCCGTCCGCGGACAGCACAACCTCACTAGTGGGCTCACTGGCCGGCTCACCGGTAGGCTGCGTTTCAGCCAACTTATGCGCCGGCAAAAACCGCTCGGTAAAGCTGTCGGCCACGTGCGCGGATACCGGCTCCAGCGTCACCACGCAGGTCTGCACCACGTCTGCTGCCACCGTGCCGTGCAGCGTCGCACCGCCCTGCCGCCACGGCGTCACGCGCAGCGTGATGGCGCAGCGCGTTACCGCCTCAAGCCCAAGTTGGCCGGCAACCGCCGCGCACTCATCCGCGCTGAGATCGATCTGCCGCTCAATCCCCGCCGCCGGCAATTTCGCGACATCGACTACATACGAAAATGCCGTTGGCTCACTCATGCCGCCCCCACCGCGGGAAAATGCACCCGGCCGGCCATTAGGTCGGCCATAGGCTGTGCGTCCAAATCGGCGCAGGCGCGGCGCATATAGGCAGCAAGCTGCGCCACTGCGGCCGCCGGCGGCGCCACGCCAGCATAGACATTACGGCCCAAGGCGGCGCACAACGCGTCATCGCCCGGTTCGGCCAAAGCGGCCTCGTAGGCGCGCGCGCGGCCATAAAATTTCGACGCCATTTTTTGGATGCGCTTGCCGATGCCCATATCGCCCACACCCATCTCGCGCAGTGCCTGATCCATGTCGCGAAACATGTGGTCAAACACATCTTGCGACAGCGCATGGGCGGCGGCATCGCCGCTACGCAGCCGCGCAGTTAGCAAAAAAGCGTGCACGGTGAGCATATCAAAGCGCCCGTCCACCGTATCGGGCACGTGCAGCCGGGTGTAGAAAAGCCCTTCGCGGGCTTGCGCCATCATTGCGCCATACAGCGCCGCAACGGTGCGCGCGTTACGTCGCGTGGTGCGAAAAGGGGCAAGAAGGCGCTCTAAAACCATGCGGTATGGACTTTCCCAAGGGCGGCTGATACCGCCTGCGGTAACCGGCGCGCACGGGCTTACCTGCTCGGATAGCTCTTGCCAAGCGCTGCGGCACGTTTCATGAATATAGGCTGATTGGCCGGCGTGTCCCCTTGGCGCGCCCGGCTTGGTTTGAGGGAAACACAACGTGCGCCTTGCCGGCACAACCCGCCCGATGAACGCTGCCCGCCCGATGAACGCTGCCCGCCCGGGAAACGCTGCAAAAGTGCGCGCGCGCGCCATTGCGGCCGCGCTGGGCGTGGCGGTTCTAGGGGCGGCCTGCGTGCCGACGATCAGCCACCGCGGCTACGTGCCCAACGAAGACCTGCTGGAAGAAATCCGCGTCGGCATCGATAACAGAGACAGCGTGCTCAGCACGTTCGGCACCCCATCCACCATATCCACCGTCGACGGCAGTTCCTGGTATTACATCTCCAGCCTCAACAAGCAGGTGGCCTTCATGGCCGAAGAGCCCGTCGATAGGGAGATCGTCGCCGTCTATTTTGATGAGTTCGGCAACGTCTCCCAGCTTGGCTACTACGGCTTACAAGACGGCAAGATCATCAATTTCATCGACCAGGAAACCCCCACGCGCGGCAAGCAGCTCACCTTCTTGCAGCAAATGTTTGGCAATCTGGGCCGCTTCGGCCAAGGCACGCGCACCGGCGCCCCCGGCCAATAACACCGCCTCGCTCTGCCCCCATCTCATAAAAAAGCGGCGCCCCGGATACGAGGCGCCGCCTTTTGTTCAGGGCCTGCTGACAAGATCAGTGCGCGAGAACCGCCAGCAGCAGCAACGCTACGATATTGGTGATCTTGATCATCGGGTTGACGGCGGGCCCGGCGGTATCCTTGTACGGGTCACCCACCGTATCGCCGGTGACCGCCGCCTTATGCGCGTCCGAGCCCTTGCCGCCATGGGCACCGTCTTCGATCAGCTTCTTGGCGTTGTCCCAGGCACCGCCACCGGCGGTCATGGAAATGGCCACAAACAGACCGGTGATGATGACGCCCAGCAGCATGGCGCCAAGCGCGGCGAACGCCGCCGATTTGCCGGCAATAAACAACACGATGGCATAGAGCACCACCGGCGATAGCACCGGCAACATCGACGGCACGATCATTTCACGGATCGCCGAGCGGGTGAGCAAGTCAACCGCCTGCTTATAGTCCGGCTTCTCCGTGCCTTGCATGATGCCGGGTTTGGCGCGGAATTGGCGGCGCACTTCTTCGACGATAGCAGCGCCGGCGCGGCCGACGGCCATCATGCCCATGGCGGCGAACAGATACGGCAGCATACCGCCGACGAACAGCCCCACCACCACGTATGGGTTGGACAGCGAGAAATCCACATCGATCCCGGCAAAGTACGGGTAGGTTTCCGGGCTCGCCGCGAAGAACTTCAAGTCCTCCGTATAGGCCGCAAACAGCACCAGCGCGCCCAAACCGGCGGAGCCGATGGCGTAGCCCTTGGTCACCGCCTTGGTGGTATTGCCGACGGCGTCCAGCGCGTCGGTGGTTTTGCGCACGCTTTCGTCAAGCTCCGCCATTTCGGCGATGCCGCCGGCATTGTCCGTCACCGGACCGAAGGCATCGAGCGCCACAACCATGCCGGCGAGCGCCAGCATCGTGGTCACCGCAATGGCAATGCCAAACAGGCCGGCCAGATTGTACGTGGCGACGATGCCCGCGACGATGACCAGCGCCGGCAGCGCGGTGGCCTCAAGCGAGACCGCAAGGCCCTGAATGACGTTGGTGCCGTGCCCGGTTTCCGATGCTTGCGCCACCGACTTGACCGGGCGAAAGCCGGTGCCGGTGTAGTATTCGGTGATCCAGATGATCAGGCCGGTAATGACCAAGCCCAATACGCCGCACAGATACAGGTCCATGCCGTTTAGGATAACGCCATTGGTGAGCGCGTAATTGGTCGACAGGCCGACCACCGCATCGGTCACGAACCACAGCGCGATCAACGATAAGACCGCCGAGGCGATAAAGCCCTTGTAAAGCGCGCCCATAATGCTGCCGCTGGACCCCAACCGCACGAAGAACGTGCCGATGATCGAGGTGACAATGCAGGTCGCACCGATGGCCAGCGGAAAAATCATCATTTGGCCGGCGGCGGAGCCCAAGAAGTAGATCGACGCCAACACCATGGTGGCGACGATGGTCACCGCGTAGGTTTCAAACAAATCGGCGGCCATGCCGGCGCAATCGCCGACATTATCGCCGACATTATCGGCGATGGTTGCCGGGTTGCGCGGGTCGTCTTCGGGGATGCCCGCTTCGACCTTGCCCACAAGGTCCCCGCCCACATCGGCGCCTTTGGTGAAGATACCGCCGCCTAGACGCGCAAAGATCGAAATCAGCGAGGCACCGAAGCCCAACGCCACCAGCGCATCAATGACCTGGCGTGACGACGGGTCAAACCCCAGCGGCCCGGTGAGGAGCGCGTAATAGACCGCAACCCCCAGCAGCGCTAAGCCGGCCACCAGCATGCCGGTCACCGCGCCCGATTTGAACGCGATGGCCAGGCCGGCACCGAGGCTCTCAGAGGAAGCCTGGGTGGTGCGCACATTGGCGCGCACCGACACGATCATGCCGATATAGCCCGCCGCCCCCGACAGAACCGCCCCGGCGGCAAAGCCAACGGCAGTCAGCCCGCCAAGCAGCCACCAGACGATGGCAAAAATCACCACGCCGACGAGGCCGATGGTGGTGTATTGACGGTTGAGATAGGCCGATGCGCCTTCTTGAATGGCGCTTGCAATCTCCTGCATGCGGGCATTGCCCGGGCTTGCAGCTAGGACCGAGCGGATGGCCCAAGCCCCATAGACAAGCGCCAGGACGCCAGAGGCCATGATGGCCATCATCGTTGTGCTCATATGCTTGTATTTCCTTTGTTTGCCGCCGGTTGGCCCGGCGCCGTTGGTCTCTTTGCGGGTATGACGGTGAGACGCTAAGGCGCCAGCCCGCCGCCCCTTGGCCGGCCCGCACCGCTTTCCTCCCCGCCCCTTAAGAAGTCGCGCGGGACCATGCCAAATGTGCCTGCACATAGCAACCGGCCCGAAGGCGCACGATGTCAGAAATGCTGGTAGCCTGCGCGCGGCAGGGGCACGGGGCCCCCTTGCGAATCATAAACATCAACTTGGCCGATAGGCCCTTTGTGCACCGTACCAATCCGCGTTACCGGCGTATCGCTATCGCCGGAGGCCTCAGCGATCAACGCGGCGGCATCCGGCGGTGCCGCAAACAGGATTTCGTAGTCGTCGCCGAGCCCCAACAGCGACACGCGCAGTGCTTCGTTCTTGGCCACCAGCCGCTTGGCAGAAGAAGAGATGGGCACGCGGTCCAATTCAATGCGGATCGCACCCCCAGAGGCCTGCGCAAGATGGCCCGCATCGGCGACAAGACCATCCGACACATCCAGTGCGGCGCTGGCGAATTTTGCCAGATGTTCGCCGAAGCCGACGCGCGGGTTCGGCAGGCGATAGCGGTCCACTAGAGGTGTCCGCTGCCCCAACGCGACGTCCCCTAAGTCCCCCAGCAGGATCTTCAAACCAAGCCCGGCATCGCCGATGGTGCCGGTGACGTAGAGGCCGTCACCAGGCCGCGCGCCGGCCCGTTTTACCAGCCCGCCCGGCGCCGCCTCCCCTACCATCGTCATGGAAAAACAGTCAGGACCGGGTGTCCGGACGGTGTCACCGCCAACTAGGACAAGGCCATAGGCGGACAGATCTGGTGCCAGACCGGCCGCGAAGGCATCAATCCATTCAGCGTCCCGGTCTCCATTAAACGCCGCCGTCAAAAGACAGGCCCGCGGCCGCGCGCCCTTAGCGACGATATCAGACACGTTGACGCGCACCAGCTTGCGCGCGATGAGGTCGCCGGGGTCGTCCGGCAGGAAATGCACGCCAGAGACGATCATGTCCGCGGCGATGCAGCCCTGCCCGGCCAGATCCGGGATCAGGCCGACGTCATCTTTGAGATTGAGACCGTGGGGCGCATCGGACAAAGGCGCGAACAGCCGCTCGATGCGTGCGAACTCGCCCTCGCCTGCCATCAGACGTCGCCCAGCAGCTCGCGTGCCAGCCGGTCAAGAACCGCATTCACGACCTTAGGCTCGTCCTCGTCGAAGAACGCCCGGGCCACATCTACATATTCGCTGATCACCGCACGCGGCGGCACGTCGGAGCGGCCATAGATCTCAAACGCCCCGGCCCGCAGGATTGCCCGCAGCGTGGCATCGAGGCGCGGCAGCCGCCAGCCTTGAGCCAAGGCACCGTCGATCGCCGGATCAATGTCCGGCTGTTTTTCGACGACCCCGCGGACAATGGCCTCGAAGAATGCCGCATCGGACGGCGCATCGCCGGTCAGTTCTTCGGCGGTTTCGCTGTCATAGGCGCGGCCGAGACGGGCTGCTTTGAATTCTGCCAGCACGTCACCGATATCGGCGCCGCCCACATCCATTTGATAGAGCGCCTGCACCGCCGCCAGCCGCGCATTGCTGCGCGCCTCGTGCGGCGGGCGCCGCGTCACTTTAGTGCGCGCGGTTGGGGTGCCCGCAGTTGGTTTGGCGCTCACAGCCCGTCCACCCGCATGGCGCGTTTGTGGGCGATCATGGCCAGCACCGCCGCCGCCGCCGCACCGCCCTTGTTCTTGTCGTCCACCTTGGCCCGCGCCCAGGCTTGCGCTTCGGTTTCAACCGTCTGAATGCCGTTGCCTAGAGCCAAAGCATGGGTGGTGGCAAGGTCCATTAAAGCGCGTGCGCTCTCAAACGCGACAATATCAAAATGCGCCGTCTCACCGCGAATAATGCAGCCTAGGGTCAAGAACCCATCATACTGGGTCTGCCGCCCGGTCACCGCCATGGCCCGCAGCGCGTAGGCGAGCGCCGGCGGTATTTCCAGCACCCCGGGCACCGCCATGCGCTCATAGGTGGCTTGGTGCGCGTCCAATTCGGCGATGGCACCGCGCGCCATTTCGTCGGTCAGGTCGGGATAGAAGCGCGCTTCGATAATCAGCACATGCGGCGGTTTATCGGTCACGCCTCTGCCTCCAGCCGCGCGTCTTGGGTGATCGGCCGCTGGCCCACCACTTCAAGACCATAGCCCTCAATGCCGACGATGGTCGGGTTGGGCGTGTTGGATAGCAGTTCCATTTTGCGCACGCCCAGATCAAGCAAAATCTGCGCGCCGATGCCATATTCGCGCAGCCGCCGCGGCCCGTGATCGGTGCGGCTGCGCCCGTCGGCGGCGGTCATGTCGGAGACGATGGTTGCGTCGGTATCCCGAATAATAACGATGACCCCGCGCCCTTCGTGCGCGATCGCCTGCATGCTCTCCTGAATCAGCCCGGCGCGGCCGCCCTTGGCCGCCAGAATATCGTCGAACACGTTGATCGCGTGCATCCGCACCAGCACCGGCTCGGGCGTGCTGATGTCGCCTTTGACCAAGGCGATATGCTCTGCATACTGAAGCTTGTTTTGATACACCAGCAGTTGAAAAGCGCCCCCCGCCTCGCTGTCAAACGAGGTATCTATCGCCCGGTGCATGAAATTGTCGTGCTTGCGGCGATAGGCGATCAAATCGGCGATGGTCGCCACTTTGAGATTGTGCAATTGCGCAAATTGCACCAAGTCCGGCAACCGCGCCATGGTGCCGTCATCGTTCATGATCTCGCAGATCACGCCGGCAGCGTTGAGCCCGGCCAGCCGTGAAATATCCACAGCCGCTTCCGTATGCCCGGCGCGCTCCAGCACGCCGCCTTCGCGCGCCACCAGCGGAAACACGTGCCCCGGCGTTGCGATATCGGCAAAATTCTTGGTCGGGTCGATGGCCACCGCAATGGTGTGCGCGCGGTCATGCGCGGAAATGCCGGTGGTCACGCCTTCGCGCGCCTCAATGGAAATGGTGAAGGCGGTCTGGTGGCGCGATTGGTTATGCGCCGACATGAGCTGCAGGTTGAGCTGCTTCGCCCGCACCTCGCCCATAGCTAAGCAAATAAGCCCGCGGCCATATTTGGCCATGAAGTTGATGGCGTCCGGCGTGGCCATTTGCGCGGGCACGATCAAATCGCCTTCGTTCTCCCTGTCTTCAGCGTCCACCAGAATGAACATCCGGCCATTGCGCGCGTCCTCGATCACATCTTCGATCGGCGACAGGTAGTTTGTGAACTCACTCATGCGCGCTCCTTGGCTCGCGGCTTTCGGCAAGACGCGCCACATAGCGCGCCAGCATGTCAATTTCCAGATTGACCGGATCGCCGGTGTGCAGATCCCCCAGCGTTGTCTGGGTTTGGGTGTGGGGAATGATGTTGACCCCAAACGTATCAGCCGCCACGTCGTTCACGGTCAAGGATATACCGTCGATGGTGACCGAGCCTTTTGCGGCGATAAACCGCATTATCTCCGCCGGCGCGCGGAAGGTCAGCCGCCAGCTATCGCCCTCTTGGCGCCGGCTGACAAGACGCCCCACCCCGTCCACGTGGCCGCTAACGATATGCCCGCCTAACTCATCGCCGGCTTTCAGCGCCCGTTCCAGGTTGATCCGTGTGCCCACTTTGCACGCGCCCAATTTGGTGTGGGCGAGGGTTTCAGCGGAGGCTTCGACGTCAAACCACGACGCCCCGGGGCCGCTGCGGCCTTTGTCCACGACCGTCAAGCAGGCACCAGCGCAGGCAATCGACGCGCCAAGCGCCATATCGTCGGCGTCATAGGCGGTGGCGATGCGAAACCGCGTATCGCCGCGTGTTTCGATGTCGGTGACGGTGCCGATATCGGTAATGATGCCGGTAAACATGTCGGTTACGCCCTAACCTCTAAGCGTGTGAGCACGTCGTCTCCAAGCGGCACGACGGCACGCTGGCGGTATCCGCGCTCTAGGCCCATATCATCGAGCCCTAAGCCCGCCACCGCCGAATAGCCGTCATCGCCGATGATCTTCGGCGCCTGAAACCAGTCGATACGGTCCACAAGGTCCGCACGCAGAAGCGATGCCGCCAGCCGCGCACCGCCTTCAACCAGCAGCCGGGTCATGCCGCGGCCGGCAAGCTGGCTAAGCGCATCGCCCATATCCATGTGGTTGTCCGGCCCCACCGGCACATCTATCAGGTCCACGCCTTGATCTTCAAAGGCGCGGCGGCGGTGGGGCTCTGTGTCTTTGCGGGTGAGCACAATAAGCGGCTGCGCGCGCGCCGTGCGAAACATCCGCGAGGTGAGCGGTAAGCGCAACCGCCCATCGGCAACAACCCGAATGGGGGAGCGGTGGGCCAGTCCCGGCAGCCGGCAGGTAAGCTGCGGGTCATCGACAATCGCCGTGGCGCTGCCGATCATGATTGCATCCGCCTGCGCGCGCATGAGGTGGGTGCGTTGGCGCGCCAAGCTGCCGGTAATCCACTGGCTATTGCCGGTATGGGTGGCAATCTTGCCGTCCAGCGTGGCGGCGATCTTGAGCGTTACCAGCGGCCGCCCGCGCTCAACGGTGCTAAAGAAGCCGGCATTGAGGTGCACCGCCTCCTCTTCACGAACGCCCGATACGACAGTAAGGCCGGCATCGTGCAACAGCCGGACGCCGCGGCCGGCAACGCGCGGATCAGGATCGCCGCAGCCGATCACCACCCGCGCCACGCCGGCATCTATCAGCGCTTGCGCGCAAGGCGGTGTGCGGCCGTGATGGGCGCATGGCTCCAGCGACACATAGGCGGTGGCGCCGCGGGCCTGCGCGCCGGCGCGAGCCAAAGCTTCCGTCTCTGCATGCGGACGGCCGCCGGGCTGGGTCCAGCCGCGGCCGATAATTCGCGGGCGCGTGTCCGCGTCCACCACAATAACGCAACCGACGGCCGGATTGGGCGCAACCTGGCCCAGCCCACGCGCGGCCAGGCTTAGCGCCACGCCCATGAAATGCTGGTCGGTCGGATGTGAGGATGCAGCGTGTTGTTCCATTTCCCGTGCTTCAGGTACCCTTACCGGCACCGGAACGCCGCCCATCCGGCCACGGTGCTAGTCGTCATTGCCGAGCTTATCGAGCGGCTCATTCAAGCCACCCAGGAACTTCTCAAAATCCTTAGCCTCGCGGAAGTTCCGGTACACAGACGCAAAGCGCACATAGGCCACTTCGTCCAGCAGCTTGAGCCGCTCCATGATCAGCCCGCCCACCATTGAGGCGGGAATGTCCGCTTCGCCGCTACTTTCCAGCTCGCGCACAATACCCGATACCATACGCTCCACCCGTTCGGGCTCAACCGGCCGTTTGCGCAACGAGATTTGCAGCGACCGTATCAGCTTGTCGCGGTCAAACGGTTCGCGCTTGCCGTTGCGCTTGATGATGGTGAGGTCACGCAGTTGCACACGCTCAAACGTGGTAAAGCGCGCCCCGCACGCCGGGCAAAACCGGCGCCGCCGGATCGCGGCGGCGTCTTCGGTCGGCCGCGAATCTTTGACCTGCGTATCTTCGTTGCCGCAAAACGGACAGCGCATGCCTCTTGCCCCCCTAAATAGTCTGAGCGCTGGTCTTTACAGGGCTTTTTGCCCGTAAATGGGAAACCGCGCGCACAAGTCCAGCACCCGTGTCTTCACCGATGCCTGCGCTGCGGTATCGTCCGGGCGGGCGGCCAGGGCGTCCAGCACTTCGGTGATCAGATCACCGATCAAGGTGAATTCGGCAACGCCAAAGCCGCGCGTCGTGCCCGCCGGGGTGCCTAACCGCACGCCGGAGGTCACCGCCGGCGGTTGCGGATCAAACGGAACGCCGTTCTTGTTGCAGGTAATATGCGCGTTTTCCAACGCCGCCTCTGCCTGCTTGCCGGTCAAGCCCTTGGGCCGCAGATCGACCAGCATCAAGTGGCTGTCGGTGCCGCCGGATACGATATCGACGCCGCCCTTTTGCAACGCCGATGCCAAGGCGCGGGCGTTTTCCACCACGTTGCGGGCGTAAATCTTAAAGTCCGGGCGCAGCGCTTCGCCGAACGCCACCGCCTTAGCGGCGATGACGTGCATCAACGGCCCGCCTTGCAGCCCCGGGAAGATGGCGGAATTGATCTTTTTGGCCAGCGCCTCGTTGTTGGTCAAAATCATGCCGCCGCGCGGGCCGCGCAACGTCTTGTGGGTTGTGGTGGTCACCACGTCGGCGTGGGGCAGCGGGCTTGGATAGACGCCGCCGGCCACAAGGCCGGCAAAATGCGCCATATCGACCAGCAAAAACGCCCCGACCTCATCGGCAATCGCGCGGAAAGCGGCAAAATCAATCACCGGCGAATAGGCGGAGCCGCCGGCGATAATCAGCTTCGGCCGGTGGGTGCGCGCCAAAGCGGCCAGCTCCGCATAGTCAATATGGCCGTCTTGCTGGCGCACCCCATATTGCACCGCCTGAAACCATTTGCCGGATTGGTTGGGTTTGGCGCCGTGGGTGAGATGGCCGCCGGCGTCCAAACTCATGCCCAAAATGGTATCGCCCGGCTTGATCATGGCCATCATTGCGCCCTGATTGGCCTGGCTGCCCGAATTGGGCTGCACGTTGGCGAACGCGCAATCAAACAGCCGCGTGGCGCGGGCGATGGCCAGGGTTTCCACCTCGTCCACGAACGCGCAGCCGCCATAATAGCGGCGCCCGGGATATCCTTCGGCGTATTTATTGGTGAGCACCGAGCCTTGCGCCTCCAGCACCGCGCGGCTGACGATGTTCTCCGACGCGATAAGCTCGATCTGAGTCTGTTGGCGGTCCAGTTCACAGGCCACCGGCGTGGCGATCTGCGGGTCGGCATCGGCCAGCGACCGGGTGAAAAAATCGTCAGGCGCCGGGCCCGCGGTCTCATGAAGCGACATGGAATCCCTCACTCTAATGCACACGCACGTTACACAGCCGGCATAACGGACATAGACAGGCCGGCGCAACCGCACCCCTGCCCTTGCACCTAATCCGCGCCTCACGCCAAGGCAAGCGCGCCACGGCACACCTGCCTTGCAGCACCTGGCAAGCGCTGGCGCACACTTGCGGTTTGGCCTTTAGCACATTGCGCGGTGTGGGAACATCGCCGCCGCTTTATGTCCCCGCTTTCGCTCCGGCGTCCACCTTGCGCCTTATCGGTAGCCGGCAATGCCTGTCCAAATACTTAGAATACAACCGCATTCTATTTTGAAGGGAGATGCACCAGAGATGTCTTTTTACTCTAAAACTTTCACCACTATGTGTTGCTAAACGCCGCTATAGGTTGTATGAGGTTTCTTCTAGTCATTTCATTTCTCTTGAGCGTGGCAAGCATGGCTGATTTCGATAAACAGCAAGATACAGTTGATCGTGAAGAAGTGGTTCGTCTAACGGCGGATATTGTTGCAGCGTATGTAAGCAATAATGAACTTGCCGCGGGCGAATTGCCTGATTTGATTCGGGCTGTCCATCTGGCAATTGGCGGTGCCGAAGCCGCGGCGCAGCCGCCTGCTGAAAAACAAAAACCAGCGGTGCCGATTCGGCGGTCGATCACGCCCGATTATATTATTTGTCTTGAGGACGGCGCGCGGCTGAAAATGCTCAAACGGTATTTGCGCTCCCATTACGACATGTCGCCGGAAGAATACCGGGCAAAATGGAACCTGCCCTCTGATTACCCGCTCGTGGCGCCCAACTATTCAAAGCAGCGGTCGCAATTCGCCAAGAAGATCGGTCTGGGCACCGGCGGACGGGGCGGTCGCGGGCGTAGCTAAAACCCGCCCCGCGCCTCATGGTGGCCCAGTGCCTATTGTTGCGATCTTACCTAGTTCGTTTACCGGGCCGGTTTATTGCCAGCGAGGGTTTTTTCCAGCTTGCGGCGGGCGATGCGTTCTAAATCCGCCTGGGTCACGCGGGCATCGCCGACAATAGACACTTCGGTGCCCGTTGCCTCATCGATGGCGCTCACCTTCACATAAGCGCCACGCGGCACAAACTCATAAATAATGCCGCGCCGGCTACCTTTGCCTTGCGCGCGGCGCACCGGCGCTACGCCGCCCGCCGCTCGATCCGGAACTCGTTCCACACTTGGTCGAGCGCGGCCACCAAGGCGGCGATCTTGGCGTCGTCGTGCACCGGCGACGGCGTAAAGCGTAAGCGCTCAGTGCCGCGCGGCACGGTGGGATAGTTGATGGGCTGCACGTATATGCCATGGGCATCCAGCAACCGGTCCGACACCGCCTTGCAGACGACCGGATCGCACACCATCACCGGCACGATATGGCTGGGGGTGTCCAGCACCGGCAAATCCGCCGCCTTAAGCGCCGATTTGAGCTTTGCCGCCTGACGCTGATGCGCGGTGCGTTCGGCGCTGCTGGCCTTCAGGTGGCGCACGCTAGCCAGCGCCCCGGCGGCCAGCGCCGGCGCCAGCGATGTGGTGAAAATAAAGCTTTGCGCGTAAGAGCGCACCACGTCGGCCACCCGGCTGGAGGCGGCGATATAGCCGCCCATCACGCCAAACGCCTTGGCCAGCGTGCCTTCGATAATATCCACCTTGTCGAGCACGCCGTCACGGTCGGCGATGCCGCCGCCGCGCGGGCCGTAGAGGCCCACTGCGTGCACTTCATCCAAATAGGTAAGCGCGTTATATTTGCGGGCAATATCGCAGATGGCGCCGATATCGGCGATGTCGCCGTCCATGGAATAGACGCTCTCAAACGCCACGATCTTGGGCAGCGCCGGGTCGGTCTCCGCCAGCATTGCCTCTAGATGGGCCAGATCATTGTGCCGAAAAATGCGCTTCGGGCCGCCGCCATGGCGGATGCCCTCGATCATCGACGCGTGGTTCATCTCGTCGGAGAAGATCACCGACCCTTTAAGCACCCGCGCTAAACTGGACAGCGTCGCTTCATTTGCAATGTAGCCGGAGGTGAACAGCAACGCTGCCTCTTTACCGTGCAGGTCTGCTAGCTCCCGCTCGAGCGCGACGTGATAATGGTGGGTGCCGGAAATGTTCCGCGTACCGCCAGAGCCGGCGCCGGATAGGTCCAGCGCCGTGTGCATGGCGTCCAACACCTTCGGGTTTTGGCCCATGCCTAGATAATCGTTCGAGCACCACACGGTGATGGTGCTATCCAGCGTGCCATCAATGTAGCGGTTGGCGTTGGGAAACGCCCCTTGCCGGCGTTCCAACTCGGCAAACACCCGATACCGCCCCTCGGCGCGTAACGTATCCAGCGCGGCCTGCAAGGCGGCATCATAATCAACCCGGGACATCAAACGGCCCTTTCGTCTCCATTACCCCAATACGCAGCATCTCCGGCGCGTACAACCCCTCGGTGATACACCGCCTGGGTGACACACCGCCTCGGTGACACATCGCAGCGATGATACATCGTAGCGGCAGGGGAAAAGCTTAGTTACTCCCGCTCACCGCTGACAAGTAGAGATAAAGTTACCCCAGCGCCGGACCTACGGCAAAGCACCGATTGCCGCAGGAAATGCCGCAGGAAATATAGCTGCATCCGCACGCCCCTCTCAGCTCCAAAGATTGCGCGCCATCAGCACGCGTTTGAGAACGGCCGGCCGGTCGGTCATCACCCCGTCGACACCAATATCGAGCAGAGCGTGCATGGCATCCGGGTCGTCGATGGTCCACACATGCACCTGCAGCCCGGCGCGGTGGCAGCGCGCCACAAAGGAGCGGTCGGCGAGCGGTACGCCAAATTGCGTTAACGGTATTTGCGCGCAGCCAAACACGTCAAACCGGCCCAAGGGTAGGCCCCAGGCGGAAAACCGCATGCGCCCGGTCGCCCACGGGCCCATGCTGGTGCACAGCTTCGGCCCGAGCGCGGCGCGCATCTGCGCCAAGCGGCGGTCTGAAAAGGATCCGATGCACACCCGGTCCAGCGCCCCGGTGCGGCGGATCACGTCAATCAGCGGCGCGATACTGGAATCGTGCTTAGGGTCAATGTTGAAGCGGGCCTGCGGGAGCGCGCCGAGCAAATCCTCCAGCAGCGGGATCGGCTCGCGGCCGCCGATGCGCGCCGGCTTTATGGCGGCGTAATCGAGTGCTTCGATCAGCCCCGTATGGTCGGTGACCCGGTCCAAGCAGTCATCGTGAAACGCCAGCAACACGCCGTCGCGCGTGGCATAGGCGTCGGTTTCCAAATAGGTAAAGCCTAGATCAACCGCCGCCTGAAACGCCCGCATGGTGTTTTCAGGAAAGTCGACCGCCCCGCCACGGTGTGCAAACGCCAAAACGCCGTCATGTTCGAGAAACGCAAAGCGGGCGGGGCGGGTCATGAGGCAGCAGTCTAAAGCGTGGCTTGCAATCTGTCGCGGTCGTAAATGTCGTCGCGGAAATTGACGACGCCATAGGCGTCCACCCAGGCGGTGAGATAGATCAGATAAATCGGCACAGCCTCTTGCAGGCGCACGTCTTTGCGGGTGCCGGCGGCGACCATGGCATCGACGCGGGCCCGGTCCCACCCTTGCGCGCTCAGCAGCCAGGCGGTTAAAGCGTGGGCGTCTTCTACCCGCACGCAGCCGGACGAATGGGCGCGGATATGGTTACCGAACAGGCGCTTGGAGGGTGTGTCGTGCAAATAAACCGCATGCGGATTGGGAAAGTGAATTTTGACGGTGCCCAAGGCGTTGCGCGCGCCAGGCTCTTGCCGCAGCACATAGGCGCCCGGCGTGAATGTGCGCCAATCGATGGTTGCCGGGTCGACCTCCACCCAACCGTCGCGCCGGTAGAGGCGCATATTGAGGCGGCTTAGATATTGAGGGTCGTAGCGTGCGAGCGGCAGAATATCCTCTTCGGCGATGGTCCGCGGCACGTGCCAATAGGGGTTAAACGCCAAAAATGTGATCTGCGACTCATATGCAGGCGTTTGGCGCTCTTTGGTGCCGATGACGACGCGGTGCCGCCGCTCAACGCGGCCATCGCGCACCGCTTCTAATTCTTGGCCGGCGATATTCACGAACACGTAGCGGTGGCCAAGCCCATCAGACAATTTCAGCAAGCGCTCAAGGTTGCGCTCAAGGCCCGCCAGGCGCGTTTGCGCGGATACGTTGAGCGCCTCTAGCGTGCGGCGGCCTACCACCCCATCCTGGCGCAGGCCGTGGCGCGCCTGAAACCGCTGCACCGCGCGCGTCAGTCGGTCGTCAAAAAATGCTGCGTCGCCGCCGGTGCTGCCAAGATCGCCGGTAGCGATCAGGCGGGTGCGCAGCAGCGGCACCCGGTCGGCATCGCGCAGGCCCGCCTTCAGCGGCCGGCCGGGCGGGATCGGTGCCCAGCCACCCCACGCCACAATCTCGCGATACATGGCAATAGCCTGGCGCAGCGGCGCGTAGCCGGCATCGGTCAAGGTCGGCCTATCCACATCCACCGCCGCGGCGCGCAGCGCCTCGCCCCGCCGCGGCGCACCCCACGGGTCATGCCAATCGGACGGGCCCTGTGCGCTGGTAGACTGAGTGTCAGCAGAAGCAACAGAGGGCCCGGCATCGGCCGTGAGCGTTGCGCGCAGGCCCATCAACGCCGCGCTTACCGGGGCGGTTTTCACCACGCCGGTGAGCAGCAGGACTGCCGCCAACGCCGCGAGCGCAGCCAATAAGCAGGCAGATATGACGGCAAAGCGTGGCACGGTGGCGCGATCCCATATCCAGGTGCGGCATACCCTGGGTGGCGAATACCCGCCCTCTTTACGCCGCGGAACGGATACCGAACCTAGCCATTTTATTTGCGCGAGCCAAATCTCCGGGAGGCAAATATCTGCAGGCGAAGCGCGGTGTTTGGTATCTTCGTACCCAGACCGCACACTCGCCTACCGGCGCCGCCTGCGCAATTAAGCGGCTTTCCATCGGCCGCCCAATCAAGGCATATAGATGCAGGGGCCGGCACTACGCTGGAAGAATGAAGGGGATAGGGTGACGGATCTGGAACTCATTGGGCTCAATCTGGCGGTGATAGCAGCGGTGGTGGTCGTGCTGTGGCTGATCAGCCTGCCGCTGCGTGATGTCAGCTTCGTCGATGCTTTTTGGCCTGTGGGCTTTGGCGTCGTCGCCTGGACCACGTATCTGGCGGTGGCGCCCGACCACCCGCGCGCGCTGTTGCTGCTAGCGCTTACCTCGCTGTGGTCGGTGCGGCTGGGCACCTATTTGCTGGCGCGCTGGCTATCGGAACCGCACGAGGACAAACGTTACCAGGCGATGCGCGCCAAGCGGCCGCATTTTGCCTATCAGAGCCTTTATGTGGTCTTCGGCCTGCAGGGCGTGTTGATCGTCGCGGTCAGCGTGCCGGTGATGTTTGGCATTGCCAACGCACAGGCGCCGCTCGGGTGGCTTGACGCTTTCGGCGTCGTCATGTTCACGGCCGGGTTTTTGTGTGAATCCATCGCCGACAGCCAACTGGCCGCCTTCCGCCGTGACGAGAAAAACGCCGGCCACGTGCTTGACCGCGGCCTATGGGCATGGTCCCGTCACCCGAATTATTTTGGCAATACCTTAATCTGGTGGGGCCTGTTCGCGATCGCCGCCTCCGACATCGCCAATCTGTGGACGATAGCCGGGCCCCTTTTGATGACCTGGCTGATCCTCAAGGTTTCAGGCGTCGATATGCTAGAGCGTGGGCTGTACCGGTCAAAACCGCATTATGCCGCCTACGCCACCCAGACCGCGCGCTTCATCCCGCGGCCGCCGCGCAAACGCCGCGCCCAACAGCACAATTAGCCCAGTGACTTGTAGCCCAGTGACTTGACCGTGGTACCGGCGGCTACCGGCACCGACGGCTACCGGCGCTACAGCCGGTAGCGGATTTGGTCTGTCCAAAAGCGCTCTAAGCGCCGCAACACGCCGTTGATCTGGGTGAGGTCGTCATTGCGCACCTCGCCCACCGGCACCAGCGATAGCAAATGGCGGCCGTACAGCTCGTCCACCAAGGTATTGATCTCATGTCCTTTGTCGGTCAGGCGCACGCGCACCGAGCGGCGGTCGGCTTGCGACCGCTGGTGGTGAATATAGCCTGCCTCAACCAGCTTCTTGAGATTGTAAGAGACGTTGGACCCAAGATAGTGCCCGCGGCTGCGCAATTCGCCGGCGGTCAACTCCGCATCGCCAATATTGAACAACAGCAATGCCTGCACGCTGTTGATTTCATCGCAGCCGACGCGGTCCAACTCATCCTTGATCACATCGAGCAAGCAGCGGTGCAAGCGCTCAACGAAATTCAAGGTTTCAAGATACTGCGCCTTGAATGTGCCGCCCTCGGCGTCTTCGGTGTCGTGGATGGCAACAGCAGCACTCGCAGTCATCGGTCGTCTCCCAGGTTGAACCCCAACGCCACGCAGCGTCGGCGGCGTCTTGAACATGGGCCGCAAGACTAAAGATGCAGTCTTAATGAAGCGCGAAACTTTTTGCGAAATAACCGCCAAACGGCGGCTGTGAGGTCACAGCGTTTGATCCGCACACGGTTGCGGCTGTCCTATTGTAAGACCACCTATGGTCGCATGCAGCCCGGATGCGCGCCGGCGCTTGGCACATGATGGTTTACCGGGCCTTAACGGCGCCCCCGACCGCACCCGTGACATGAGCCGGCAGGGGCGGCAGCGGCCGGCCGACACAGCTCACAAATCGCCGCGCAAGAGTTGAATAATCGCAGAAAAATCAAGCCCGTCCTTACCGGCGGCTTCCATCAGCCCATAAAGCGCGGCAGCTTCGCTGCCCAAGGGTGCCGGGGCGCGCGCGTGCGCGGCGGCCTCTTGCGCTAACCGCAAATCCTTCAACATCATGGCGGCGGTGAACCCCGGCGCATAAGCATTGTTGGCCGGCGAGGTGGGCACCGGTCCGGCTACCGGGCAATAGCTGGTCATCGACCAGCACTGCCCGGACGCGGTGGAGGCAATATCGAAAAAGGTCTGCGCATCGAGACCGAGTTTCTCCGCTAAGGTAAAGGCTTCAGCGGTGCCGATCATCGAAATGCCCAACAGCATATTGTTGCAAATCTTAGCCGCCTGGCCGTTGCCGGCGCCGCCGGCGTGAAAAATATTTGCGCCCATCGCCTTCAGAATTGGCCGCGCGCGCGCAAAATCAGGCGCCTCACCGCCGACCATGAACGTCAACGTTCCCGCCGCCGCCCCGGCCACACCGCCGGAGACCGGCGCATCCACCAAGGCCAGCCCGCGATCGGCAGCGCGCGCGGCCAAGCGGCGGGCCGTCGCCACATCGATGGTCGAACTGTCGATCACCAGCGTGCCCGCCGCCGCCCGAGCGATAACCCCGTCATCGCCGCCATAGGCGGCCTCCACATGCGCGCCCGCCGGCAGCATCGATACCACCGCGTCGGCCCCGTGCACCAGCGCCGCCACATCCGCCGCAGCATGTGCGCCCGCCTCGGTCAGCGCCGCCATGGCCGCACTGTCGAGGTCAAACACCTTCAGCGTGTGCCCGGCTTTGAGCAAATTGCGGGCCATCGGTGCGCCCATATGGCCTAGGCCGATGAATCCGATCCGCGCCATTGTCTCAACCTCCTCCCCCACGTTTACCCAAAGCCTGCGCGCTTAGCCGAGATCGATATCACCGCCATCGGCGGGCGCAAAAATCCGCGCGATCTCCTGAGCGCTAACCGCCTCAAGCGTATCCGGCTGCCATTTCGGCGCGCCGTCTTTGTCCAAAAGCGTTGCCCGTACGCCTTCATAGAAATCATGGCCTTGCATGATGCGCGACACGATCCGGTATTCGATCTGCATGCAGGCGCGAAACGGCGCCTCAGCGCCGTCGTGCATCTGCCGATGGGCAACTTTTAAGCTGGTCGGCGATTTACCGCGAATGGTCTTAGCCTGCGCCGCCGCCCAATCGCCGCCGTCAGCATCAAGCGCTGCCACAATGGCTTCGACGCTGGCGCCCGCAAACAGACGGTCAATATCGCCTTGCAGCCCGACAAGCCGGGAAGGGCCGGCATCCGCCGCGTGCGCGCGCAATACCCGCGCAACGTCTATGCCCGCCGCGCACAAAGCCTGCTCCAGCGCGGTTAAGGTATCGCTTGTCACGTGATGGGTGGCGATCGCAGCATAAAGCGCATCCGCCGCCTTGAGCCGGGCGCCGGTAAGCGCCAGCCACATGCCGGTTTGCCCCGGCGTGCGCGGCAAAAAATACGTGCCGCCGACATCGGGAAACAGGCCAATGCCCGTTTCCGGCATGGCGAATGTCAACCGCTCGGTGGCCACGCGGTGCGATCCGTGTACGGATAGGCCAACGCCACCGCCCATGGTTATCCCATCCATCAGCGCGATATACGGCTTGGGGTATTCTTTGATGAGCGTATTGAGGGCGTATTCCTCGGCGTAAAAGCCGACCGCCAACGGGTCGCCGGCCATGCCCCAATCATACAGCGCGCGGATATCACCGCCGGCACAAAAGGCCCGCTCCCCCGCGCCTTTGACGATCACCCGTTCGATCACCGGATCGCCGGCCCACTTAGCAAGCTGGGGGTGCAGCGCCCGCACCATGCTAAGCGTCAAGGCGTTGAGCGCCTTTGGCCGCGATAAGGTGATGACGCCGGCGGCGCCTTTGACGTCAAACAGAATTTCAGGGTCGGCCATGGGCGTTACCGGTTGAGCATTTCGCGCGCGATGATCACCCGCATGATTTCGTTCGTGCCTTCGAGGATTTGATGCACGCGCAGATCGCGCAGATACCGCTCCAACGGGTAATCTTTCAAATAGCCATAGCCGCCATGCATCTGCAAAGCCTGGTTGACCACCTGAAACCCCACATCGGTGGCTAAGCGTTTGGCCATGGCGCAATGCTGGGTGGCGTCCGGGGCGTGTTGGTCAAGCTTGGTAGCCGCCTGCCGCAGCAAAAGCCGCGCCGCCTCAAGCTCGGTTGCCATATCGGCAAGCTTGAATTGCGTCGCTTGAAACGCGGCAATCGGCTTGCCGAATTGCTGGCGCTCGCGGGCATAGGCAAGGGCGGTATCGAGCGCGGCTTGCGCGGTACCGATGGAACACGCGCCGATGTTCAGCCGGCCGCCGTCGAGCCCCATCATCGCAATCTTGAAGCCGTCGCCTTCGTTGCCGATCAGGTTTGCCACCGGCACCCGCGCGTCCTCAAAAATGACCGCGGCGGTCGGCTGCGAGTTCCAGCCCATTTTGCGCTCCGGCGCCCCGAAGGAAAGACCGGGCGTGCCCTTCTCCACCGCGATGCACGATACGCCCCGCGCGCCGTCGCCGCCGGTGCGTAGCATGCACACATACACATCCGACGTGCCGCTGCCGGAGATGAACGCCTTCGAGCCGTTGACGATGTAATGGTCGCCGTCGCGCACGGCGCGCGTCTTGAGCGAGGCGGCATCAGACCCCGCCCCCGGCTCCGTTAGGCAATAGCTGGCGATCCAATCCATACGGGTCAGCTTGGGCAGCCATTTGGCGCGCTGGGGCGTGTTGCCGAAACGGTCAATCATCCACGCCGCCATATTGTGGATCGACATATAGGCGGCGGTCGACGTGCAGCCGCCGCTCAGCGCCTCGAAAATCAGCGCCGCATCGAGGCGGGTCAAGCCGCTGCCGCCGTGCTCTTCGCCGACATAAATACCGGCAAAGCCAAGGGCTGCCGCCTTGCGCATGACGTCAACGGGAAAAACCGCCTCCGCGTCCCACCGCGCGGCCTGCGGTGCTAATTCCTTAGCGGCAAACTCCTGCGCGGTGGCAAAGAAGGCGCGCTGATCGTCGGTTAGGTCAAAATCCATGGGTAGCGGTCTTGCCCCTTAGGCACGGGTCTCTAGTGAGCATTAGCAACGGGATTGCGCGGTAGCACCACGGGTGTAGCCACCGCACGTAAAACCGTCAACGCACACCACCGGGTGTGGCGGTGCCCCGCTTGCGGACAATAACACCCTCCGACGCAATGCCGCCGGCAACCGTCTTGCCCGCATAGACACTCTCAAACCCGCGCGGGACCAACGCCTGCAAGTCGAGCGGGCGGCAACCGCCGACGGTTTGCGGGCGCATGGCGTGCAGCAGCGCCCAGGCGCGGCTGGTCACCCGCGATACAAGCGTTTCGCCGCGGGTCAAGCTCACCGCGCCAAACACCCCGCCCGGACGCAGCACCCGGTGCATATCCTCATACACGCCAGCGATCTCGGTTTCTGAAAAGATGTCCAGCACATACGCAGCAATCGCGTGGCTGATGGAATTATCGCGCAGCGGCAGCGGCGCCCGCACATCGCCCACCGCCACAAACGCATTGGGGCACGCTGCCAGCCGGCTCATCGCCAGATGCGCCATGACCGGGGAAATATCGAGGCCCAGATAGGGCGTGCCGGCCGGCACCCGGTGGCAGAGGATATCATGCGCCAGCTTACCGGTGCCGGCGCCAAGCTCCAGCACCGCGGTTGCCGTGGCAAATTCCATCGGCGGCGTCAGTGCCGCTAAGGGGGCGTCTTCATACCAGCCCTGGGTATCCTGGCGCGCACCGAAGCGGTCGTACCACGCCACGATCTCAGCGCGTGTCAAAAGCCGCATGTGCCTTATACTCCCACCAACCTTGCCGAAACCGCGCCTGCGCCCTATGCAAGGAAGCCATGAGCACATATCGCGACCCATCACCCACCGACACACCGGCAGCGTCCATTGGTACGCCCGACCTGTTGCCCCCCGGATACCCGGCAACGCGCCCGCGGCGCAACCGCAAAACCGCCTGGGCGCGGCGGCTAACCACGGAAAACAGCCTAAGCGTTGATGATCTGATCTGGCCGATTTTCGTAATCGACGGCGACAACCGCCGCGAGCCCATAGCCAGCATGCCCGGCGTGGAGCGGCTGTCGGTCGACTTAGCGGTGGAGGCGGCAGCGCAGGCGGCTGAATTGCGCATCCCGGTGATTGCGCTTTTTCCGGCGACGGACCCGAGCCTGCGCGATGCGCGCGGCAGCGAGGGGCTTAACCCGGAAAATCTGATCTGCACCGCAACGCGCGCCATCAAGCGCCAAGTGTCCGATATCGGCGTGCTGTGCGACGTCGCCCTCGACCCCTATACCAGCCATGGCCATGATGGGCTGATGGAGGGCGGCGTCATCGTCAACGACGCAACCGTGCAAGTGCTGTGCGCGCAGGCGCGTATGCAAGCGGAGGCCGGCTGCGACATCATCGCCCCCTCCGACATGATGGACGGCCGCGTCGGCGCGATCCGCGCAGCGCTTGAACAGGCCGAGCAGTGCGATGTGCAAATCATGGCCTACGCCGCCAAATACGCCTCCGCCTTTTACGGGCCGTTCCGCGAGGCGTTGGGGTCGGCAAGCGCCCTTAAGGGCAATAAGCGCACCTATCAGTTGAACCCCGCCAACAGCGATGAAGCCGTGCGCGAGGTGGCGCTGGATATCCACGAAGGTGCCGATATGGTGATGGTCAAGCCCGGCATGCCCTATCTCGACGTTGTCGCCCGCATCAAACAGACATTCCGCATGCCGACCTTTGCCTATCAGGTCTCCGGCGAATACGCGATGCTCACCGCCGCCGCCCAAAACGGCTGGCTCGACGGCACACAAGTGATGATGGAAAGCCTGCTGGCCTTTAAACGCGCCGGCGCCGACGGTATTTTGAGCTATTTCGCCCCAGAGGTAGCGCAGCATCTGCGGAGCGGGTAGCGGGTAGCGGGTAGCAACATGACCGAGGCGGAATTTCTCGCAACCGGGTATCAAGGCCTTGAAACCGGCATCGTCGCCAACACCCGCCTCTCCCTCCTCCACGCCGCGCCTAAGCCACACGTGGTGGCAAACCACATGGATTGTCCGGTCAAGCCGGACAATAACGGTGTTTTTGGGGGGGAGATAGATCCAATACCCCGCTCATCCTCCGGCTTGACCGGAGGATCCATGGCGAGGGCACGCACCACCCCCGACCAAGTAGGCGGAGAGGCCCTTGCGGGCCTGCCTCTCCCCCACATCTAAGCCACACGCAGTGGCAAATTACATGGATTGTCCGGTCAAGCCGGACAAAGAGCGGAAGGGGGAATGGGATTAAGAGTAGGCGTGGGAGTAGGATCAGGAGTGGACATAGAATTAGGCGGAGGATTAGGCAGAGGAGTAGGCGTGGGCGCAGCAGTGAGACGCAGAATGGGTGAGCGACCCGCGGCTCACTCTTGGTTCAACCGGGCAATGAGGCTGGAGGTGTCCCAACGGCCGCCGCCTATGGTTTGTATGTCGGCGTAATAGCCGTCGACCAATTCGGTAACCGGGAGGGTGGCGCCGGTGCGGGTGGCCTCGGCGAGACAGATGGCGAGGTCCTTACGCATCCAATCGACGGCGAAGCCGAAATCGAATTGGCCCTTGCGCATCGTCTCCCAGCGGTTGTCCATCTGCCAGCTTTGTGCAGCCCCTTTGGAAATCACCTCGGCCACCGCGGCTGCGTCGAGCCCGGCTTTTTGCGCAAAATGAAGCCCTTCCGCTAGCCCTTGCAGCAGCCCGGCGATGCAAATCTGGTTGACCATTTTGGTCAATTGCCCGGCGCCGGCGGGCCCCATGTGCTGGGTGTGCTTGGCGTAAGCGGCCATCACCGGCGCCGCCTTGGCATAGGCTGCCTCATCGCCGCCGCACATGATGGTGAGTTGGCCGCTCTTCGCCCCTGCTTCACCGCCGGACACCGGCGCATCGACAAAGCCAAAACCGCCGGCGCTGGCGGCGGCCGCCAAATCGCGCGCCAAGCCGGCCGACGCGGTGGTGTGGTCCACAAACACGCTGCCCGGCTTCATGGTCTTAAAGGCACCATCACTGCCCAGCGTTACCGCCCGCACATCATCGTCATTGCCGACGCAGGCGAACACGATATCGGCGTCTTGCGCAGCCTTGGCCGGTGTCCATGCCCCGCCGCCGCCATGGCTGGTTTTATAGGCCTCGCGCCACAGCTTGGCCTTGATGGTGGTACGGTTATATACCGTTACCTGATGGCCCGCTTCGGCCAGATGCCCGGCCATGGGATAGCCCATGACGCCAAGACCAATAAACGCAACCCGCATCGCCATATGCTATCTCCCTCTTCGCTGCCTACAATTCCCGGCAGCGGCGCCGCCACTAAACACCAAACCGTTGACGGCTGGAAGAGATACGCGGGATACACAAAACACGAGATATAGTGGGCAAGCCGAGGGAGGCGGTACGCATGATCAAGAAAATCTTTCGCTGGACCGGCATCATTGCCGGCGGGCTGATCGGCCTTGGCGCACTCGTCGCGCTAACGCTGATGGTCACCGCTGAGCGGGCCTTGCCCGACTATACCGGCACTCAGGCCATGGCCGGCCTTGAAGCACCGGTTGAGATCATCCGCGATGCTTACGCGATCCCGCATATTTACGCGCAATCCGACCGCGATGCGGCGTTCGCCCTCGGCGTTGCCCACGCGCAGGACCGGCTGTGGCAAATGGAACTGTTCCGCCGCGTGGTGCAAGGCCGGCTGTCGGAGATTTTCGGCGCCACCACCCTGCCCGCCGACCGGCTGATCCGCACCCTCGACCTGCACGGCCACGCCGAACGCTCGCTCAACGTGCTATCGCCGCGGCTGCGCACGGTGCTTGCCGCCTATGCCCGCGGCGTCAACGCCTATATGGAAACCATGGACCGGCCGCTGCCGCCGGAGTTTCAACTGGTGTGGCATAGGCCCGAACCGTGGACGCCGGCCGATAGCGTCGGCATGGTCAAGCTGTTGGCAGTTGGCCTATCGGGCAATGCGACATCGGAACTGCTGCGCAGCGACTTGATGCGCATACTGGATGACGCCGCACTTAAAAGCTTCGACCCACCCTACCCGGCGGATGCTAAACCGGCGATACGCGATGTGGCCGGGCTCTACCGCGCCCTGGACGGCGCCGGCCTGCGCGCAGCTCTTCCCGATATCGGGCCGCCGGGCGCATCCAATAATTGGGTGGTGGACGGACAATGGAGCAAGAGCGGCAAACCGTTACTCGCCAACGATCCGCACCTGCGCATGCTGGCGCCCTCTATATGGTACGCCGCGCATATAAATGTCGGCGACCACAACGTCATTGGCGCCACCATCCCCGGCATTCCATCGGTGGTGCTTGGCCGCAACAATCATATTGCGTGGGGTTTCACCAATACCGGGCCGGACACCCAAGATTTGGTGATCGAAGAGATTAACCCGGACGATCCCACCCAATACCGTACACCCGGAGGATGGGCGGCGTTTACAACCCGCGAAGAGGTGATCGACGTGCGGTTTGGTGCCAGCGAAACGCTGACCATACGCGCAACCCGCAACGGGCCGGTGCTCGATTTGTTAGCCGATACCACGCGCGATGTTGCCGGCCCCAACCAGGTGATGGCCCTTAAATGGACGGCCTTGAGCAGCAGCGACACCACCATCGAGGCGGGCTTTCGCTTCACCAAGGCCAAGAGCGTGGCCGAATTCGACCAGGCAACCCGCCTGCACATCGCACCGATGCAAAGCATGGTGGTGGCCGATGTGGACGGCAATATCGGCATGATCGCCCCTGCCGCCGTGCCCATCCGCAAACCGACGCACGCCTCCGGCGGCCTGTTGCCGACCCCGGGTTGGGACGCCGACAACGACTGGGTGGGGGTCATCCCGCATCAAGGCTTGCCGCGCGTCATCAACCCGGCGCACGGCTACGTGGCAACGGCGAACAATAAGATCATCTCGGATGATTTTCCCTATTACATTGCATCAAGTTGGGACCCGCCTTACCGGGCGCAGCGCATAGAGCAAATGATAGAAGCCACCCGCGCCCACGACGTTGCCAGCTTTGAAGCCATGCTGGCCGACAATACGTCGCTTCTGGCCGCGCAGGTGGTGCCGCATATTCTCAAAGCTGAAGCCCGCA
>Ga0272441_10003596_pt1 | contig 29252 bp, 24 predicted proteins | sample SSMProp6N_FD_193582 | JGI IMG/M metagenome (GOLD analysis project Ga0272441, IMG submission 193582) | Marine sediment archaeal communities from Little Sippewissett salt marsh, Falmouth, MA, United States - SSM-Prop-6N | ecosystem: Environmental > Aquatic > Marine > Wetlands > Sediment ... | reverse complement strand
GAGCTTGAACATCCCCGCGACTGGAGACCTCAGATTCTGGCATTTTCTGATGACGCTCACCGCCGTGAAGGACTCCTGCGTTTCTCGTCCTGGCTTGAAGGAGGCAGCGGGATGACATCCGTTGTTAGCATCCTCGAAGGTGAAGGCATAAAAATGTTGAAACTCAAAGACGAAGCTGATGCTGAATTGAAAGCACACATCTTAGAGCTTGAGCAGCACGCTTTTCCCCTGGTTATTGTTGCTCCTGATGCACCTGCTGCTATTCATACCCTGGTACAGGGTTTCGGGATCGGGCCATTGAAGGTAAATACGGTTCTGTTAAATTGGATCGAACATTTTCCAAAGGGATTCCTCGGATTCAAAGAGCTGCGCTACGGCAAAAACCTGCGTACTGCATTCCGCCTGGGATGCAATCTGGTAGTTCTGGATGCCAAGGATGAAGAGTGGGCTGCTTTATCATGCGTACCATCCGAGAAAAGGCGGATTGACGTATGGTGGTGGTGCGATGCAAGTAGCCGATTGATGATTCTGCTTGCATATATGGTAACACGCAGTTCCGAATGGAGCGAGGCAACTATCAGGATGTGTGCTGCCTGCTATAAAGATAGCTCTCAAGAAATCGTTGACAATATCAAAAATATGCTTGCTGAAATTCGAATAGACGCTTCGTTCGAGATTATCCAGGATGTCAGAGTGGAAAAAATCATCGAGTATTCCGCGGATGCATCTCTGGTATTCCTGCCCTTCCGACTCAAAGGAACCCAGCTTGTCGCCCCATTTGGTGATGAATTCGAAGAACTACTTGAGCGCCTGCCTATTGCAGCGCTTGTATTGGCGGCAGAGGACATCGATCTCGAAGCTGAACCGGAAGAGGGTAAAATCGCTGAAGCGGCATTTGCGTATGATCTGCTCACCGAAGCTGATAAAAAAGCCCAGGATGCAGTCCGGGAGGCACAGGATACAGCCCGCAAGGCTCAAGAAAATATTGAGGCTCTCCAGCAGGCAAAAGAATCCGGGGCTGATGCTCAGATCCTAAAAAAGGCGGAAACCGAGGTATTCCAGGCCCAACAGAACGCCACCAGGGCTTCACGCAAAGCAGCCAAAGCTCTGGCAAAAGCCCAGGAAGCCACGAGCATTGCCAAGGACCTTGGAGTTAAACAACCGCTTATAAAATCAGAAAAAGAAAAGGTTGAACCAACAACTTCTGAAGATTCAGCCAGTGATCATACTTCTCACAAGGATGATTGAAATCGATTGGTGTTTTTTCCATATCGACCAAAACCGGGTTCCTGCTTTTTAGCCAGACCGTCTTCAAGTCTTTTTATAATCGCAGTATGCGCCGGACTGACCACTCTGGCTATTCAGAGTTGAATTCCAGGCTCCTGATAACCGCCATGACCTGTTGCGTCAGTGTTCCCTGTTCAAAAGCCGCTATATTCTTAAGGCGTCCTTTCAAAGTCTCAAACGCTCTGGAAACAATTCGCTCAGTTCCTGCTGCAAGGCGAACAAAAAGCTGTAATAGAAAGAAACTCAGGAAAAGTACTATCATAACAACCAGCAGTGCATGCAGGAAAAAACCACTCGATAGGTAGTTGCTCATAAGGAATTCTCTCAATGTTATCCAACCAACAAAACATAAGATTGCAATGGCTGGAATGTTAAAGATGATCTGCAGTAACCATCCGCTCAGATTCTTTGCAGATCTCTCTATTGCTTTGTCCAGTGAAAAATTCCAGTCTGCGGAGAGTTCATCGCTTATGGAAATATTATCAGGCAGGTTTTCTTCTGTCCGGCGAACCGATTCATTGAAACGCCCCTGCACAAGCTTCTCGGAAATATCAGGCCAGTCTCCTTTAAGAGACATGCTGTAAGCTTTCAAGGCGGCATCGATGCGCTCATACCTGCTTTCTTCCGCAATCTTGGCTCTGGATTGACGGAATTTCAACAATGAACTGGCTATACCGGCAAGTTGTCTGAGAGGATTGCCGAATCTAAAGATAGCCACGAGTCCGGTACCAAAGATCAATATCCGGGCCCACAGGGCGATCAACCATCCCACCGGCCCCATCCAGCGTTGGGCCAGCTTCTGATACAACAGAACATTTACTCCCAGAAGTTGTTGGGAGCCGCCTTCTCGCAAAGTATCCACTGCTTGCATGAGAGCTCTTTGCTCTGCCTTTCGGATGTGCTCCAGGGCCTGCCCGAGAGCGTCCCTGTCTCTACCTGCTTCGGAATTAATTTCGCCCAAAACGTAGTTACGCAACATCCTGGCATTTTCGACCCTGCGGTTGACTACGTATCCAGGATTGTCGAATTTCCCCATAATCATGTCTCTGAGTTGTGGGTATTGATCAAAGTCGTGCCTGGGTGAAGCCTGTGGCTCCCACTTAGGTTCGGTCAAGTGGGAACGAGCGGAAATACATGCAATTTCTTGAACGCTGTTCTGCCAGGAGTCCTCAATATAACGGGTGAATTCGGGTAGAATCACTTCCGCAAGTTCCTGTCTGTTCTGCCGGTCACACTTATTAATTACAACAACCAAGGACTCACCGTTAAACAGCCTTACATACTTTGAGAGGAAATCCACGTGATCTCTGCGTTTCGGGTTCTCAGCATCGAAAACACATATCAGCATATCGGATAGTTCAATGGCCTTGATTACAAGCGCTATATGTCGTTCCATCTCAGTACTGTCCGTATCAGGAGTATCGATCAGCATAATGTGCTTCAAAGGATGTGCTTCGGCACTTGAGCGTACTTCAACGTTTTCCACACCGAGTTTTTCACGCAACTGCCGGGCGTCAGCATTCTGTTTGGCAAAAACAACCACATTTCTGGTAGTAGGTCTGGCACTGCCAATCGGAGATAGATCATCAAGTCCTGCCAAAGCATTCAGCAATGTGGATTTGCCCGATCCTGTCGGTCCGACAAGCGTTATAACCAGCTTGCGCTCAAAGCGTTCTTCGAGTTCAGTGATTATCCGCCCGACCTCTTCACCCTGCCGTTTCAATCCGGCTGAGGGTTGCCATAGGGGAACTTGTTCCAGATGGGTACAATACCTGTTTATATCGTTCCTAATGGTTTCAATCTCTCCGAGTGCTTTAATGCCTTCGGTGTCGAACTCAGCATTCATGCTCACCCAACCTCCTTTTTGCAGAAACGGATATCATCTGCAATCCGGCTAATAAGCATTTTGCTCTCCGCAATAATCTTAGCAGTTGCATTCAAAACCTCACCACTTATCTCTTTTTCAAACAGTGCTTGTATGACCTCAAGTTTGTTGTTCAACCAGGTCTGGGCAATGGGTACCAGAAAATACTCGAGCTGCTTGAGATCAGCCTTTTTCAGACCGGTTGTGGCGGGGATAGCCACCAGGGCATAAAGGTCATTAAGCCCGAACAGCCCGGCCAGTTTTACTTGAATCCCTGCAGCTCCCATAATATCAGCGGTTGAAAACATGTAGCTGACGGCTGCAGTTGCCGGTAGCACATTCAGCAATGCGGAAAACGTCTGTCTCGTTTTGGCCCATAACCCCATGGAACTTCGAAATTCATCAGCCAATTGATTAAGTGCTTCTTCGATTCCCTCTGAAATGTTCGTGATGATATCGCGACGCATAAGTATTGATTCAAAGGTCGCCTTCCAGTCCCTTTTGCGCAGCAACTCCTGCTGCTCGAAAACAGCCTCATGAGCCGTTATAAAAAGCGAATATTCTCCACTACGACCAAGGGAGACAGCGCGGGGATTTCTCTCACCCGTTATCCCCTTGGCTTTTCGAATTTTAGTGAGTGTGTCTAGCATGTCTTTGCCGGCAGGATCATAAATTGATATTGTTGCCGAGATCTCCGAGCTTACAACTTTAGCCTGTATTGTGCTGATTGCATTAAGTAAGTCTTCGTCAATCTTATGCGGCAATTGATTCACCGAAGGTGTCTCCTGCTGAGTGCCAAGCATATCGTGCACCCAACCGGCTGTTCTAAGAACGAGCTTCAAGGGAAGTTCCACCACCGTACCTGTTTGGCGCATGGCCTTGATATAAAAAGGGTCACCATCAAGCCATATCTCGGAGAACCGTTTCAAAACTCTTTCCATTGGGAAATGCTGCAGGGCTTCCTGAACACAACGGCTTTGAGCAGACAGTAAGGTGTTCTGATACAAAAGAAGCTCTTCAAGTGAACTATCTGCATTGGTGATAATCTCCTCAGCCCGGCCCAGCACATCCACCAGGAGGGAGGACAAAAGTTCGTGCCTCAATACCGAAACATCTATACCTATGAGATCCTCGATCAGTCCGTCACTATGGTCTCGAATCGGTTTTAGTGCCATGTAGCGCTGTCTGGCGGCAATGGCATTATCCTCGTCTGCCCGGTATATTCCCAGCACATATTCTTCTGCTTCGTCACCATAGAGATTCGTTGCTACTTTCATAGCATGTTCAGCAATCTCGCTCGGAGTAAAACTGGGATATACACGGTAGACCAGAAAACATTTTCTTCTGCCGATTCCGGTGAGCATTTCTGAGATAAAATCGGTATTGTCGCGGTTGTTGTAGTTGGAATTGGTAAATATATATATCAGCACATCGGCTGTCTCAAGCGCCTGTCTGGCTACATCCCTGTTGGTGTAGGCGCCCTTTGATCCTGTATCAAAATCCGGGGTGTCCATCAACAGCAAGCCCGGTGGGATTGTTTTGCTTGTCACATATAAAGGACAGCCCCTGGTGGTGAGATCAATGGTCTGACCAAGGGGTTCGGGTGCACAACCGAACGGTTCGAACAGTGATGCAAGATTATCGGTTTTACTGAAATGATGTTCGTGTCCTGAAACGAGTACCCGCCGATTGATACCAGCGCTCCCACCTACGGGAGAAACGCTCTGGCCGATAAGAGAATTAAACAGGGTGGACTTACCCGATGAGCCACCTCCGCAGATGGCAACAATCAAAGGAGTTTCCTCAGACAGCCTCGGGATCAGTTTAGAATCGATCACTGTTGACCATTGACTGACATCCAGGACCTCTTGCATGTTAAGACGTTCAAGCAAACTCTCAACGCTGCTTCGCATATCAAGCAGTTTTTCTCTGACGCTTCGGCCTGCATGCTTTGACATAATCATCGACCTCTTTATTCGTAAAAACGATAACATACTTTCAGTCTTAAAGAAATATTATCAAATTTGTATTAAAATTTTCGACATTTCCTGTTCTCTTAAATTAATTGAATTTGACCTTTATTTACATACAGTTTTATGCGAATACAATTTCAAGAGCGTTACCTGCTCACCGGTGATTGGGTATACATGATCTTTTCCTTTTTTATACTGAACGATGTCTATCAAGTGCTGATTGTGATAGTATTTCAACAAAAACATACTTCTCAATAGGAGAATATCGATGCTCAATAGTCAAAATGAATTTTTTTTCTTCGCCCATAGAGGTGCCAGTGGTCATGAGCCTGAGAACACTCTGCTGGCCGTGGAAAAAGCAATTCAGCTTGGCGCACGATGGATCGAAGTTGACGTGTTCGGCGTTGATGGAAAACTCATAGTGATTCATGATGAAAGACTTGAACGTACCACAAACGGAAGCGGGTATATAAACGAACACTCTCTTGAATACCTTCGGGGGCTAGATGCCGGCAAAGGAGAGCGCATCCCGATTTTAGAGGAAGTATTGGAATGTATCGATCATAGAGCCGGACTTAATATAGAACTGAAAATACCAGGAATTGCGTTTTCGGTGGTAAGAATGCTTGAGACCTATGTGTACAAACACCACTGGTCTTATGAAGACTTCATCATTTCTTCATTTCACCACCATGAACTGCTTGAGGTAAAAAAAATTCAACCACGCATCAGAACAGGAGCGCTTCTGGTAGGCATACCACTCGGTTATGCCAGATTCGGCGAAGAACTGGGAGCCTACTCGGTTCACATGAGCACGGAATTTGTATCCGCTGATTTCATACATGATGCACATGGGCGGGGCTTGAAGGCCTTTGTCTTTACCGTGAATACTCCCGAAGAATTGACAAGGATGAAATATATCGGTTTGGATGGAGTTTTCACCAATTATCCTGAACTGTCTAATCAGTTTTTAAAGCAAGTGTAATTTATAGTTCAGCATGGGCACGTCAGACAAATCAAAGATAATTATTGGAATTCACGGGCTTGGAAACAAGGCTCCCAAAGAAATACTGTCCCGCTGGTGGAGAGCGGCCATTGATGAAGGATTCAGAAATACTGGTAAAGAAAATATTTTCTGCAATTTCGACCTTTTCTACTGGGCCGATATCCTGAATGAATCACCATTGGATCCCGATGAGAAGGATCCGCTTCACCCGCTATATCTGAACGAACCTTATTTACCTTCAAAATCTTACCCCCAGAAAAAGCCCGGCGGCTTGAAAAAGACATTCCTGGACATACTCGAATCTATTATGGATAAAGTTTTTTTAAATGAAGACATGACCATCAATTTTTCTTCGATTACTGACGTGATCCTGAAAAAGTATTTCAGTGATCTCAATAAATATTATACAGATAAATTCGTGGATAATACTGGTCAGGAAATGCTTCTAAAAGAAATAATCCGGGAAAGAATGGGAGTCTTGCTGGATAAGCACAGGCAAAAACAGATTCTGCTTATCGCACACTCTATGGGTGCCATTATTGCGTATGATGTACTGCTGTATTCAAGACCAAATATTTGGGTTGACACCTTTGTTACTATGGGTTCTCCTTTGGGACTTCCTGTAGTAATGGCAAAATCAATTGCAGAGTTAAAATCAAACAATCATTCAGAGTCTCGCTTAACAACTCCTGAAAACATTGCCACAAACTGGTACAATCTTGCAGACCTGCAAGACAAAGTGGCCATTAATTATAATGTATCAGATGATTATGATGAAAATTCACAGCATGTTCGTGCCCGCGACATCACAGTTGTAAACAATTATGAACACATGGGCGAGAAAAATCACCACAAAATCTACGGATATTTGAGAACCCCTGAATTGGCCGAGATCTTACATACATTTTTTCAGCAATAGTGCTTATATCATTTCATCCACAAATTATTTATACGTCTTGAAAGGTTCTCAATTTTGGATTAAGTTTTTTTTAATGATATGTTGCTTCAATCATTCATGTGGAGGTTGATGATGCAACCAATTAAATTTATTCATACGGTTACAGTTACTGTCCTGTTAGTTGCTTTACTATGCTTTTTTTCAAACAGCCTATTTGCACAAAACGCCTCCCCGGAAGAACCCACTAATTTAACGCAAACAACAACGACAACCCAGAAAAACGACATAGGGCCAACCACTTCGGAGAAGATCGCTGCCGGAGGTGAAAATTTTGCAAAAAAAATCGATTCACTGGGCAATGGTGCATCTGCTTATGTCGGAGATTGGATAAAGACTGAAGCCTTCATGGGAATAACCTGGCTTACCATTGTGATTTCGTTCCTGTTGCTGATGTTAGTTGTCATTGCTGAAAGGATGGCAAGCTACTTCCTCGACCGCAGAATCAAAAAACGTTTTGGAATTGAACCACAGTACAAAACCATTGTCTCAATCTGGGATTCGATCAGCAAGCCGCTTTCATTGTTCATCCTGGTTTATGGTTCCTTCTGGTCGCTGTCTCCAATCCTTATCCATTTTAAAACAACTGAAGGTTTAAATATCGTTTATCTGGTAGCAAGCAAGGCCGCCGATTTTGCTGGTTATATAGCCATATTCTGGTTTATCTATCGGCTGGTAAAAGTATTTGAAGTCTACTTGAGTTCCAAGGCCGCAAAAACAGACAGCGACCTGGATGATCTTATCGTTCCACTACTGGGCAAAACCATCAGGATATTTGTCGTCATTATCGGCGCTGCAATTATCCTGCGGGGGCTGACCGGCCTTAATCTCGGCCCAATGCTTGCCTCGCTTGGGATCGGTGGTATTGCTGTGGCATTCGCCGCCAGGGATTCAATTGCCAACTTTTTCGGTTCGCTTACGATCATCTTTGATAAACCCTTTAGCGTGGGCGAAAGGATTGTGATTGAAAACTATGACGGCGTTGTCGAGGAGGTCGGATTTCGCTCAACCCGGATACGCCTGTTAAACGGCCACCAGGTTTCAATACCGAATGAGAAAGTTGTCAATACCCCGCTGGAGAATATCGGCAGGCGTCCGCACATCAGGTGGTATACCAATATCACTATTACATATGATACCCCTGTGGAGAAAGTTGAAAAAGCTGTAAAAATCATTGAAGAGGTTCTTGAAAATCATGAAGGAATGCGTCCGGATTTTCCTCCCCGGGTCTATTTCAACGGATTTAACGACTGGAGTCTGAATATTGCAGTTTTTGCCTGGTACCATCCACCGGATTACTGGGATTACCAAAGCTGGCTGCAAAAAACCTGTCTTGAAATTCTTAGCAGGTTTAATGAGGAAGGGATTGATTTCGCCTTCCCGAGCCAGACTGTTTATATGGCAAATGACGATGCACGACAACTGAAACTCAAACTACTCAAGGGCGATACGCATTAGTCGGTTTGTACTCGTTCAGAAAAGAACATGAATTAAGCAGGGATCTTTTTAAAGCCACCTGCTCGCAAAGGCTTTATCAAATACCAGGACATCTTAAAAGTTGATCCAGCTGTATTTACAAGCTATATAACTCTATCAGATCCTTTCCCTTCCGGTAAGCAGCCGGTTTCATATCAATCTTGCCAGCCGGCAATATCCCAATCGTTTACGCTTCGATATGAGATAGGCTCATGGTCATCGGCAGTACGGTAAATAAATTCCGCGGTAAATCCCGATCCCCTTTGCCCTGTTTTGTAAATAATTCTAAACCATTTTCAGATACTGCATGGTTCCGTCCTGGATGACACAGACCCTGGCTTGCTCAGGGTAATCCTTTTCCAATATCTCCAGCACTTCATCCCAGGTTTTTACTATTATAGCATCATCGATATGGCAAATCAGGTCCAACATTGTACGATCCGGGTGAGGAGCAAACACAATAAGCTTCTTCATCACTATCCCGATGAGTCCCTGGCCCTGAATTTTGGGTTCAAAGTGACGTCCGCCATAATCCCTGCCCCAACAACGCATAACGTAGTGTGGTACCTGCCCCTCGGGTGCATCGGCAATCAAAACCGCTGTTCCGGTGCCGTCAGATTTGAGCGCCATCAATGAAAGCAATAGGGCTATCGCCGATTCATTGGCTTTGCCATAGGCATTACACACTGCGATATCATATCCCGTGGCATAGGGAATTCCATAGTGCTCCTTGCCCTCCTCTCCGCCGGCAGTGTGCACCGCCTTGAATTCACCGGCAAACAAATTTGCAATTTCGCCTCTGCGGTTAATCAGACAGTCAATCTTGAAGTTCAAACCTATCATATCACCGGCAGCATCACACTCGGCCCGCATAATATTGTTATCAAAGTTTCCCAGCCCAGTGCGATTCGGATCGCTGTAAAGACGGTTGTGAAACTGATTTATGGTTTCTATACCGGCTACTCCGGGCAGCATGATCTTGGCGCCACCGCCGAAACCCACATGAACGTGAGCGGTGGTACAGCCGATACCGATCTTCAAATCGCATTGCATAACCTCTCGATTGAAACACAGCTCTACTCCACCGGGTGTACGTCCGATCCTGACTGTATTCTGAAACGGATCGTGATTGTAGACAGCGTAGTTTTCAACGATCTCATCTCCCAGTTTTTTCCGGGCATTTATCATGTCGTAGGCCCCATGGGAACCAAGTGCCCAGACAAATCGGATCTGGTCCTTTTTCATTCCTGCGGCGTGCAGAGCCTCAAGCACATATATAGCAGCATCCTTGACCGGTGTGGGGCGCGTCATGTCGTCAAAGACAATCACAGCCTCTTTCTTGCCCTGCGCCAGCTCTGTAAGAGTGGGGCCTGCTATGGGGCTGTTGATTTTTTCCTTTATCTCTTTGGGCTTCAAACCCTGTTTGTCGAATCCGGGAGATGTCAGGTTGTCGATTTCCCAGTGATCGGGAAAAGTCAGATCCCGCTCCTCATTTTCATACCAGAGCCTTGCTGGAATTGAGATTATCTTCATGGTTTTCTCCTCTCATTTGGTATTCATCCGACCAGAATAATGATCATCCGCCTGGGACCATGCATACCCTTAAAAGCTGTAGCCTGTATATCGGCGGTCATGCTCGGGCCGGTAGTGAAGGTAAAATGAGAAGGAACTTCCTTTTGCCCAAAAACCTTGTCGGTTACCTGCTCGTAGACCTGGACCATTCTTTCCACCGGTACAATGGTAATTTGCATAATCGGTGCAATCGAAACCAGACGCGGTTGATTTTTGTCATGGATTATTCCAATGGTTCCTGTTTCTGCGACTGCATAGTCCGCCACGGTAATTCCGGCTTCAACACTATCGAATACCGAATCGGTAAAGTCCTTTCTGTCCTTGAAATCCTGGGCTGTAAACACCTGTACATCATTTTCTTTACCCCAGGAAACCAGATCCAACGGGGCAACCACATCGTCGGTCGAAACCATGACCTTATGTAGACCCTCTTCTTTTATTATCTCGGAGAGTTTTTTCAGTACGGCACTTCCGTCCTTCACCCGGTGAACAGCACTTGTCTGTTCTGTCTGCTCCTGGATAAATTTCTCGATCATCTCTTCTTTATCAAAAGACAGCTCATTCAAGGGCGGCATCCGGGTCTTGGTAGATATATCCTGCTTGGGGGCTGATTTCAGTTTTCCCAAAATTTCATCTCGTACATTCATTTTTTCCTCCATTTACCAACAAAGGCTGCTACTGTATATCTTTCCATCTTTCGTGAAATGTTTTCTCAGGAAAGGCCGGCAAATCCCGGTTCCTGAACCACCCTTCAAATGCGTAACCACCAATAATCTTGCTGACAATTCCATGATGGGCATGGATATTGAGAAACGGACGGACAAGCTTTGACCCCAGTTTCCAGGCCCAGCTTCGTGTTGTTCCGAAGCTCCACAAATCAAAAAAACGCTCTTCTTTCCAGTCGCGTTTTTTTGCCTTAAATTTTTGATCTCCCTCCACGTCCTTGGAACGGTAGTAGAGGAACATTCCCGGATGATCTATCCCTCCCGGACATACGCTTTTGCACGAACCGCACAAGGTGCAGGCCCGGTAGAGATCCTGGGTCTTGTCAAAACCGAGCATTAGCGGAGTAAGTACCTGCCCCATTGGTCCGGTATAGGCCCAGCCGTACGGATATCCGCCAATCGTGGAGTATACCGGACAGTTATTCATGCAGGCCCCACAGCGGATGCATCGCAGAGACTGACGGGTCTTGAGATCCTGATATATCCGGGAACGGCCATTATCTATAATCACTATATAAAGCTCATCGGGACCATCGATCTCATCCGCCTTTTTCGGTCCGCTGTCAAAGGATACATAGGCTGATATTTTCTGGCCGGTGCAGTTACGGCACAGCATCCTGAGCAGGTGCATGGCATCACGCATGGTTGGAACTACCTTTTCCAGGCTCATGATCGATACCTGGGTCTTTGGAGTAGATTTGTTCAGGCGAATATTACCCTCATTCTCCACATTGATTATGGTCCCGGTCTCGGCAACAGCCATGTTGATGCCGGTGATACTCATATCAAGATTGTGAAACTTGTCGCGCAAATATCTTCTGGCGGCATACCCGAGTTGTACCGGATCATGGGTTGGTTCCTGCATATCGGCCTTCTCTATAAATAATTCGCAAATCTCTTCGGGAGGCACATTGATAGCCGGCCCCACGAGATGGAATGGTGGCCGGTTCAACTGCTGGGCGATAAACTCTCCCAAGTCGGTTTCAAAAGGCTCGATACCGTTGTTTTTCAGATAATCATTTAGCCCCATTTCCTCACTCACCATGGATTTTCCCTTGGTGGTGTATGTAATGCCCTTTTTCCGAGCGAGATCCAGTATGAATTCATTGGCTTGTCTGGCATCCCGGGCCCAAAATACCTTAGCCCCCCTGGCAACAGCGTTCTTTTCAAATTCCTCGAGCAGTTCGGGCAAGGAGGCTACGACTTCCTCCCGGATAGATGCAGAATACGCTGTTGCTGCTGCAGGGTCCGGAAATGTTGCCAAAGCACTGGCACGCATCGCGGCAAACACCGGAGGAAGCAAACCGAGAAACATTTTTGTACGGGCATTTGCCATTTCTTTTATCGCAACCTGTTTGAATTGTTCGGTTCGTATCTTCATCCTTTTCCTCCTAAATAGACGCTGAGAGAAAACTGGCAATATGCATCACCTTTTTATCAGGTCGATTGCGGCTCAGATATCCGCCTATGTTGAGCATGCAACCCGGTTCGCACAACACTAGCAAATCCGCTTTGCTGCTGATATAGTTATTGACTTTGTCCTTCACCATTTCCTCTGAAATATCAGGATAATTATTGGCAAATTCTCCGCCAAATCCGCAGCAGCGATCGGCATTATTGAGAGGCATGAACTCTACCCCTTTGGCAGCTGTAATCAACCGTTTGGGTTGATCGGATATACCAAGACCACGCAGTATATGGCATGATTCATGGTAGGTAACCTTTCCCTGAAACGATGCACCCACATCTTCGAGTCCAAGCACATCGACAATATACTGTGAAAGCTCATATATCCGCCCGGCCAGTTCTTCGGCCCGCTGAGCATAGTCGGGTTCATCACATAAAAGCTCCGGATAGTGATGTTTTACGGTCCATACGCACGAACCTGAGGGACTTACGACAACCTCATCTTCACCAAATACATCGATAAAATGTTTGGCCACTTCTCTGGCATGTTTGAGATATCCGGCATTGATGGCCGGTTGACCACAACAGGTTTGATCCTCATGATAAAGAGGATTCACATCCAAACGTTTGAGCAGCCGGTAGGTATCATCTCCGATTTGAGGTAACATGATATCGACTGTACAGGGAATGAACATGGAAACAGTTTTCATTCTATTCCTCCTTACTGCTGAATATACTTTTTATGATTTTCTAGAATGCAGGGGTAAGGGTATACAGACAAACCATTGATTCTGAATCATTCAACTGGGCCTTCGTCTGTCTGCCATTCATAACATCGAGTGCAAATAATATAATCTCATCTGCAACATCCCGCAAATTTCTACCCTCCAGCACCACCCCGGCATTTATGTCCATATCGTCTTGCATTGCATGGTAGAGTTTGCTGGTACTGGCCACCTTGATAACCGGAACAATGGGAAAACCGACGGGGGTGCCTCGCCCTGTAGTGAAGATGATCATTTGTGATCCGGCCGCAGCAAGACCGGAAAGAGACTCGATGTCATATCCGGGACCATCCATGATCACAACTCCCTTTTCAGAGGGGATCTCTCCGTATTCTACCACCTGGTTTATTCTTCTGCTGCCCGCTTTAATAATGCATCCCAGGGCCTTTTCCCTGATGGAACTCATGCCACCATCCATATTGCCGGGGGCGATTACCATTGACGCCAAAGGACCCAGGATATCGTCGGTCCGTTTCTCGGCATCAGCCACAACCCTCTTTATTTTTTCAGCAACATCAGTCCTTGTTGCCCGGCGTTCAAGGATATGTGAGGTCCCGATCATTTCGGTTGCTTCGGTCAGGATCACTGTGCCCCCTTGGTCAACCAGCCAGTCGGAGACAAGCCCGACACTGGGATTGGCCGTTACGCCTGAGAATGCGTCTGATCCGCCACATTCCAGCCCCAGAATAAGGTTTTCCAGAGGGAACGGCTTGCGCACCAACGCATTGGCTTCATCCAGCATGTTCCGGACAATCTCGATACCCTTGAGGGCTGTTTTGCGGGAACCGCCCTGTTCTTGAATTACCAGGTATTCTACCGGCTTTTTTGATTCTGCAATCGCATGAGCCAGGACATCGGCCTTGATCGTCTCGCATCCCAGGCCGATCACCAACACTGCCGCCACATTGGGATTTTTGCCAAGGCCGGCCAATGTTGTTGTATGCATCTCGATTTCAACGGCCCGTCCGCATCCGTGTCCATGATACAGCGAAACAACTTCGGGGACCGCCCTGGCAATCATACCCGCCACTCCATTGGCACAGGCCACTGTAGGAATTACGGCCACATGGTTTCTAATCCCGACAGTCCCGTCCGGTCTTTCATATCCCAGAAACGTTTCCATCTCCATCATATCTATTTCTTCTCTCCGGTATCCAGGTTATGCGTGTGAATCCATCCGCCTCTGCCGATATCTTCCCTGGCGACACCAATGAGCTCACCGTATTTCAACACTTCTTTGCCGGCTGCAATATCAACCAGCGCGACCTTGTGACTGTAGGGAATATCAGCCAATACAGGAAACTCCTGTCCATCCGGCAGGTAAACCTGATATCCATGTTTGATATCCTCCAGGGTAATGGCGACATTGTCCCTAGAATTGATAATGACTACATTAGGTTTCATCTTTATTGCCCCCTATCGCGTTTTTACAATAGTTCTCATGATAAACCTTCAACTGATCGTTGAGCTTGGATTTTTAAAAACCAAGCCACTTTTATGCTACAAAACGTACCTGCCCCTCTCAAAAGATATTTTATATAAACAACCTATGAAATAAAAACGGCATATTGCCCCTTGTTTTCTCTTTCAGACCCTAATTTATCAAGGAATGGTACTACCATCAATTTGATTTTCCAGCATCTCTGCGACAAATTTACGGGCATCTTCCCAGCTGTTTATCAGCCTGACCGGAATGTCATCATACTCACTGAGATCGGCACAAGCCACCTCACAACCTTGAATAGCCAGAATAAAATCATTGCCGGCTTGATCGGGCTCTGTAAATTCAACAATACCTTCCAGATGATCCTGGATGTAATGCGCCGCAGCCACACGATTATATAATGGCCTGCAGCCGCCACAGTACTTTAATCCGACTTTAATCAGAATATATCATTCTCCTCTATCCCGCATAGTTTTTTTGCATTTCTCTGTTTTTCCTGCATGTTAACAAGCCGGGCTATCATTATTCTCTGGGCTTGGGGAGATCCGGCTCCGTGCATGGATTCCGTTAGATAGCCGACAGCGGCCGTACCCAGCGTGATATTCTCTATCAAACGCAATATCCGCATCCGGTTGCGGGTCGGAATATCAGTGTTGGCCCGGTAATACTTCTCCAGCCATTTTCCGATTTCCGGCGAATTCAGATCCTCTTCCGAAGGCAGCGTAACCATCAAACCGCCGGCAACATCCTGAGCCAGTCGTGCAATTTCATAGGGAAAACGGGTCACGTTCTGTTTGTGAACATTTGCAAGCAGAGTATTGACGCAATATGTTCCGCTTGGTTCCCTGTGCCCTTCAGACGCACAGGCGATGCAGCCGGCGAACAGGGTCTCGTTAAGATGATTCATCTCTATAATTTTATCTCTTATATGCGATGCCTTTTGAACCCCGTTGTAATCAGCTATGGTCTGGGTGGCGCCGATAAGAACATCACCCACACCAACCTTGCAGGCATAACTCTGCCGATGATATGAGGCGAATTTCTCAACCAGTGACCCGGCAAACTCATATTCCTTGTACATGAAAACCCGCTCCCAGGGGACGAATACATCATCGAACACCACCAGGGCCTCGTGCCCGCCGTAAAACTGATTGCCGCGGTCCTGGGTCCCCTTCTCCAACTTGCGGGTATCACAGGACTGGCGGCCAATAATATAAATTATGCCCTCGGCGTCACTTGGCAAGGCAAACGAAACGGCATACTCTTTATCTTCTTGTTGCATAGCGATGGTAGGCATGACAATGATTTCATGCGAATTAAGCGCTCCGGTCTGATGTGCCTTGGCACCCCGCACCACAATACCGTCTTGTCTTTCTTCGATTACGTGCATGAACAGGTCCGGGTCCTTCTGCTGGTGGGGTGCCAGGGAGCGATCGCCCTTAGGGTCGGTCATGGCACCATCACAGGTCAGGTCATGTTCCTGAACATATGCAAGATACTTCAGAAAACGCTGGTAGTACCCTGTAGCGTATTTGGCGTCGATGTCATGGGTAACAATCGAAAGGGCATTGAGCGCATCCATACCCACGCAACGCTGGAAACAGCATGCTGTATGCGCTCCGAGCAACCTGCCCATCTTGCTTTTCTTAACCAGATCCACGGTATTCTGGTGGATATGACAGAAACGGTTTATCTTTTCACCGCTCAGATGGGATCTGACTGTCATGATGTCTTCATGCTCGGGTTTGTGGGCAAATTCATAGGTTGCAGCTACAGCATTCATTGAAGGGCGTATTATCGGGTCATCTACAACGTTGCTGATACGTTTCCCAAACAAGTAGACCTCCAGATGTAATTTATGCAGACTTTCTTCGTACTGCTCGGCATTCATTATCGCCATTGCGCTACTCCTTCATATTTTTATACTATATGTTTATAACGATAACCCACATTGTTATGGCAGATCAACACTTGTAAATTTTCTTAACTTCGCTCTTGAATTGAATGCTGAATACAGGCAATTAAAGATGCCAACTTTGCAAAAGCGCAATCTCCGATATGGATCACATGAAACGGTAATGGTTGTATGGTCCTCGCCATGTATTTAAAACATGTAACAACTCAATCCTTTGTTACATTAACTTCTATTGTACAATATGCAAAAAACTGTTGCGAATTTTTCGTGTCTTGCCTGTTCTCAAACTAACTCATCAGTATGAAATGCGGACAATCCTGAACCGTAATATCAATGACAGTGGCAGCATTGTTTTCAAACGCCTCTTTAAGGGCGGGCTTGATTTCATCAGGTTTTTCAACTTTGATACCCTTACACCCGATACCACGTGCAATTTCGGTAAAATCGGGCTGCGGGTACTGGGTCATAATTCGACGCTCAGGTGCCTGATAATCCATGACATTGCCAAGACATGCGTTGTTCATAATCACATAGGTAATGGCTAATTCATATTGTTTGGCCATTTCCAGTGAGTAAAGATGCATCATCATGCCACCATCACCGGATATACCAATAACCCTGCGCCCGGGGTTGAGAATCTTGGCCGCAATCGAAGCCGGAGGTGCATATCCGACGCCGGCAGCACCTCCGGGAGCAATGATCTGGCCACAGCGTTTGGACTGGAAATGATGTGCAAACCACATGCGGTTGTTGCCTCCATCAAGTACAATAAGATCATCGGCGTCAATCATCTCATTTACATCCCTGACCACCCGCTCCGGCCTGATCGGGGTCTCATCAGAAAAAAGAGCATCTTCTCTAAAGAACTGCATTTGTGACTTTGTCTTTTTCAGATCTGCAATGCGCTGTTTCACATCAATGGTGATCGATCTGCTGCGCAGTGCTTCAATTATCATTCTGAGGGCCAGTTTTGCGTCGGATGTTATGCCAAGTTCGATCGGGTATGTCCAGCCCGTGTTGCGCGGCTCAATATCGATCTGGATAATCTTTTGTTTATCAGGCCTGATAAAATCCGGAGAGAGCATCTTGGTATTCTCCGGTGACAGGCAAGTTCCTACCGCCAAAACCAGATCTGCTTTGCTGATGATTTCGTTGGCTGTTTTCTGGCCGATAGCACCCATGGTTCCTAAAGCCAGATCATGGGTCTCGGCAATAGCACTCTTGCCCATATAACTTGTTGCAACCGGTATCCCCACAAGCTCTGCCAATTCCTGGACCTCGGTATAGGCCCTGCCGTCATGAATTCCCCGGCCAAGAATCATCACCGGAGCTTTGGCATCAAGCAACATGTCGGCAATGTTCTCAACATCTCGCGGAGAGATACATGCCGGAGATGTGCTCAAATGACCGCTTATATGATACAGCCTGGGATTGGCTGCATCCGGATCGATAGTTGCCGCCGATACTTCAAAATTCAAGAGCACACAGGCAGGTCCAGGGCGTCCTGTTGTGGCATGCTTGATGGCAAGCTTTACACCATGTATGAATTGCGCTGCATTAGTGGCCACGGTTGTGTACTTTGTCATGGACTTCATGATGTTGGGCAGGTCTACAGATCCGTAATCCCCGCTGGCATCCTGGTACGGCGCGAATTGAGGCAGTCCGGCATAATCGCTGAGGTCGGTAATGATCAGCATAGGAACACCGGAGAGATAAGATTCTACAATTCCGTAGGCTCCACTGGTTCCAATCCAAAGACCCTGGCCGACCAGCACGCCCGGTTTACCGGTCAGGCGGCCATACATATCGGCCATACATGCTGCCCCGCCCTCATGTCTTGCCAGAACAGTCTTAATGGTGTTTTTCCTGTCGGCCAAGGCGTCTAACAGTATGGGTGTAGCCCCTCCCGGCAAACCAAAAATGTGGTCAATGCCGGCCTCTTCCAGAATATCGGCCAGTAAAGCGCCTGTTGTCTTCAACATTGTTCCCCTCCTCATTTGATTTATAGTTTTTTTTAAAGAATAACTCTTAATCAGTAGCGTACTACCTTATGAACGACAAACATTACAAAAGCAGCAACAAAACACAGCGCGGCAAGTGTGAGCAGCCCTGATGTGTAGCTTCCGGTAGCCGATACAACGGTTCCAATAATTACCGGGCCCAAACCGCCACCAATCATCATGGCCAAGCCGTTGTACAATCCTACCCCTGTACCGACTCGATTCTTGGGAAGTATTCGTTGCACAATCGCATACTCATTGGACGGATAGGTCATATTGATAAATATGGTAATGCTGAACAGGATTACCGTCAGGAATATTGTAGCTGCAGTCACCGCGAAATATGCGATAAATGCCGTGAAAATAAATCCAATGGCCGCTATCAAAGCCCTGCGGTTTGTCTTGTCGCCGAAGTAAGCCCATACCAGGACCCCCAGGATTGAAAATAAAAACGGCAGTGAAACCGCATACCAGAGATCCTTAAAAGGAAGCCCCCTTTCCTGGGTGAAATATGTCGGCAACCAACTGAGTATTCCCTGGGCAATTGCATTATTCATAATGCCACCGAGAAGTACGACCCAGAATGGCAGGCTTATAACGAACGGCCGTATCTGTTTCCAGAAACTACCTTCAATAATTTCCTGGTCTTTTTCCATTCCTTCTTCAATGTAGTCAACTTCTTCCTGGGTAATCGATGGATGCTTGCGGGGAGTATCGTAAATGAACGTCCATATCAATGGAAACGATATGCCCATACCAATGCATCCCAGAATTACGAACATCCAGCGCCAGCCGAATGCGGCAACCAGGGGAACGATCATTATCGGGGCAAGTATCCCCGCGATAAATATCCCAACGACATAAATCCCGTTGCCGCGTGATCGTTCACTCATCGGAAACCATTCCTTGGTCAAAAGATTCATCATGGGGAAATGAATGCCCTCGCTAAACCCCAGCATAACACGGGTAATGATAAAAGCTGTAAACATCAGGCCAAAAACACCACCCAGCGCGGTAAAAAGCGACCATAAAATTACAACCACCAGCATGCTTTTGCGCGCTCCGAAGTGTTCGCCGATCGGGCTGAATAAGATATTGGCCAGACCGTAGGCCACATAGAAGACACTCATTATATTACCGCCATAAGCCCCGGTCTGGGCCTTTGTCCAGCCATACGTCTCAGCGATCTTGGGAAGCGCAATGGATATTACCTGCCGATCCAGATATCCGATGAAAACCGTGACCATAAGAATCACAGGAAGAATCCATCTGATCCGGCCTGCCGCTTGGTTGTCTCCTATCACATTGTTTCCAAGTGTATCCATAAGACCTCCTCACTACGAAAGTAGTAATGATTCATTGTAGGTCATAAATAAAATAGTTCATAAAATTTATTCAGTTCCATGCTGCGACACCATACCTACCAAACGTATCTATCAGTCAAATCAGCTGATTATCGCTGTACGGATACGTATTTCCTCACTCAGTGTCACCCCGCCGCCATCGATAAGTCTTTCAAAGAACTCTGTGGTTGGCAGGCATCCTTCAGGGGCGAAGACTCCACTATCTTCAACAATATTTTCTCCCAGCATCTGGATCCCGATTGAAAGCGATCTTCCAGTCGTAGCTACCACCTCATTGGTACCGGTATAGATAACCTCTTTTCGCAATCCATCTTTCTTTCCGATTACCTCCACCCGAAAGACCGATATCGATTCGCTCTCACCCAGACCCAGCAGATCCGGATAGTTTTCCAAAAGGTAGCGGAAGTGGGCCACGGTATAATCGCGCGGCGATATCTCTACCCCGCCGACCTTAAGCGGCATGGTTTCAAATAAGCCCAGGGCCCTTATAGTCAGCACCAGGTCATTCAAGGCTGCCGGATACAGGCCGCCGCGGTTCGTTACGGTTTTCACTCCAGGGATAAACCGTGGAAGCGTTACCGGCTCGGAATGACCGATATAAGAAAGTTCGATCCTGCCGACAGGTTCAGGAAATTCCACAGCCATACTTCCGGACAGGGCCGGAACCTGCTCAAACTTTCCATTGATAAATTGTGGAATTTTATCAGAACATATATGCGCCAGGTGATACAACTCGGACGGTCCGGTAGGATCCGAGCCGCCCACCGCCCAGAATGTATGGATTTCATCAGCCTGATCAATCATTTCAAAACCGCGTTTGGCCAGCATATTGGTGACCCCCGGACTCGTGCCTAGGCACACAATCATGGTTATTTTTTTATCCCTGGCACTTTTATCCAGCCCAAGGACCGATTCGGCGGCATCGTAGTCATCGCAGATATCACAGTAGTCACAGCCGGCCACCATTGCGGCCTCGGCTATACGCCTGCAGTACTTGTAATGCGGTCCGATGCAATTGGCGATAATATAACCGCTCTCCATAACCTCTCGTAATGATTCATCTGAATCAGCATCAAGAATCTCGTACGCAACCGGTTTGTCGCGAAAAAGCCTATCAATTTGTTTGGTTGCGGCATCCTTGTTAATATCCGCAATGATTACCTTATCTACCGCGGGATTTCTCAAAAGGTCTTGCACTACAAATGCTCCGACTTCGCCTACACCTCCCAGAATTTTCACTTTCATTTTTGATCTCCTTAAAAGGAAAAACCTCAAACTTCATTGAATTTAAACCGGAAAGTGTCTGAGCAGAAATGATCTGACTCTGCAGTTTCCAGTTCACTTAAGTCGAAAAAATAAATAAAAAACACCTGTTATCCGGGAATCAGTTTCAGTATTTTCTCAAATGCCTGCAGGGTGAATTCAATGTCTTCATCGCTGTGCGCCATGCAGGTAAATGCCCGGTTGCCATATTTTGTAATGACCCCTTCGAGCAGCAGGGCCGTGCAGAGATCGTCCACAGCTTTCTTGCGGTTCAAGGCACTCATGATTGCATCCGGTTTACGCAGATCGACCGCGATCGGTGCTGCCGTCTCAAAATGCACGATCGACTTGAAATTGTAGGCAAAAAACGGAAATCCGGATTTCTCGAAAAGATCATGTAACCCACTGACAAGCTTGTCGGCAGCCTGTGCAGCCTTTTCAATCGCATTTTCCTCTTCAATGAATTTCAAAGTCCAGTAAGTGGCACTGGTGGATATCGGATTGGCCCCCATGGTACCGCCCACAAAGGCACTGCCTTTGCCTGGCTGCAGTCCCACAACAAAACATTCCATGATATCTTTTTGACCTCCGACCCCGCCGGAAGACGGGAACCCGTGAGTCAATATTTTCCCCAGGATCGTCAGATCCGGCCTTACATTATAAAACTCCTGGGCTCCTCCCAGCGAGATCCGGAATGCGCTCACAACCTCATCGAATATGAGCAAAGTTTCATAGATGTCGCACATCTCACGCACAGCCTTGGGATAATCCGGATGCATGGGAATGGCGCCGGATTCACCGCCAAGAGGTTCAATAAATACTGCTGCGATCCCGCCATCATTTTTGCTGGATTTAAAAGCCTTCTCCAATGAATCGAGATCGTTGGGTGGCACGGCAATAATATGTTCAAAACATTCATCAGGAATGCCGTGTGAATCCAGCTTGCCCGTAAAGGGCACATGCATATCGTAGACAAACTGGTCTGCCCAGCCATGATAGGCCCCACCAAGTTTAACGATTTTCTTTTTCCCGGTATACACCCGTGCTATCCGGGCGGCCGCCATATCAGCCTCGGTCCCGGATTGAAAATACCGGAACAGCTCTATTGACGGAATATGTTTCTTTATTTGTTCTATGGCATTGATTTCCCACTTTGATGTCCAACCAGTGCCAACCCCCTCCTCCTGAATCACCATGGTTACTGCATCTATCAGCGGTGCATAGTTATGACCCAGGATAATCGGACCTGCCATCATCAGATAATCCACATACTCATTATCATCAACATCCCAGATTTTTGACCCCCGGGCATTTTTTATGGTCTGCGGAAAAGGTCTTTTGTTGGCCAGCATATGCTGAACCCCACCCGGAATACACTGAATAGCCTCTTGGTAGTGCAACTTAGATTTTGGCCACATCTGCTCCAGCTTCTGTTGAATGCCGACCATTGCTTCTTCGGGTATGGCAAAAATCGGTCCCTCGCTGAGTTCAGTTCTTCGGCTCATGATTTCTTCATAGGTCATCAATTGATCACCTCCTTTATAATGCCAAGTGAAATCTATTGCATATACTATATATTATTCTGATTTAGACCCAAGTCAACTCAGAGCTCCCAAGAAAATAAGATTGATGGGATAAAGGGTATCGTTGAAAACTTCCATGAATCTGAAAAATTCTAAGCAATTTATTCTCATGACATCGAAGCAACAGAGGGCTTGGTGTTCCAAAACATAATGGATTCCGGCTTGGATCTATGGCAACTGACCAGCCCCAGCAGTAGACTTCCAAAATTTCATCGTGAAGCGGCTTTGGTTGAAAATACAATATCCAGTTGTAGACAGTCAAAAACTCACGAGTGAAACGATAAAGTTAAAACTGGTGGAGGCGGGGGGAATCGAACCCCCGTCCGAAAGCCTTCAGCACAAGGCGGCTACATGCTTAGTCTGTGTATTAAAGTCTCGAACACGTTCAGCCCACAGGCAGGCTTCCCGTGTTCCAACCCCTGAGATTTCCCGGCTGCCCTGGGGTCTGACAGTCAGGATTGCCCATCTTCATTTGACACCCCAATGCAACCCGACGGGCGAGGTTACATGGGATGTGGCCGGGTATTAAGCGGCCAATGCGTAATTGTAATCGTCGGCACTTATAGTGTCTCTGCCTGTTTAACGAGGTAGCAGACCTCGGCATGCTCCTTGAACCTCAATCACCTCCGTCGAACCCATTGCGCCCCCGACGGTTTTATATATATGTAATAGTATGCCTGCTAAAAAATGTCAAATTCGTCAGCACACAGCCTCTTCTATCATTTCGCACAGAATGTGCCCGATCAGAATATGGGCCTCCTGAATCCTGGGAGTATCTTTTGAGGGCACTGCTATCGAGCAATCCACGATCTGCCTCATGCTTCCGCCCTCGCCTGTCAGGCTGACGGTTAAAATGTTCATTTGTCTGGCTGTATTGATAGCATTGATCACATTGGCTGAATTGCCGCTGGTGGAAATACCGATGAATACATCGCCATCCTTCCCAAGCGCCATGAGTTGTTTAACGAAAATATCATTGTAACTGTAGTCGTTACTGACTGCCGTAAGGATTGATGTGTCTGTGGTAAGCGCAAGACCAGGCAAAGGCTTGCGCTCCTGTAAAAACCGATTAACGAGTTCGGCTGCCAGATGTTGAGCATCCGCTGCTGATCCACCATTGCCAGCAAACAAGATCTTGTTTCCACTGTTTATACACTGCGTCATTATTTTCGCCGCAGAAGTGATATCTTCGATAATTGTGTGGAGCGTTTCAATGATTTCAATGTGACTGTTTACGATGGTTGCAATACGATCTTCCATTTAATACCTCACAAATATTACGTGTTAGTCCAGATATATGCGAGAAAAACATTGTTCACAAGCACAAAAAAATCAGCTTGTCCTGTGCAAATTCAAACTTTTAAAGTTTTCCCACGAGATAGGGGTTGTCACCAACTTTTGATGTGTCACACCCTGAAGTGTCCATCAAGATGGCAATGATCGATATAAAATTGATTTTTATTGGCTTTTAAAATGTAAAACAAATCGCGGTTATAATCATCGATTGAATTATTTGTCCGAAAATCCAGATCTGTGTTGATCGTTTTCAGGTCATATTCCATTTCACTGTCGATAAAATCTCTAAAATTGATAGAATCCAGCGAAAACTGCTGGGAAGCCGCACGATGTTCGGTGATTTCCGAAATAATTTTTTGAATGACATCTGCTATGTATTTTACCATATTTTTTGCTTCAATCCATTGTTGTATTTTGTTGATAATCTTATCGGTTACCTCTTCGAAATCTTAACCGTAAAGATAAAAAACATATGACTCTAAAGAATACAAACCGGTTTACCGATAGTTAAGTGCATATGAAGGGAACCATCAAAGATCTGCTTAAAATATCCGGTGTATATGGTTACAGTATTGCCCGTGGCAATACCATACAGGTCAAGCTTCCCTCTAAGCATCGATTTGCCGATGCAAAACAGCGCATTCAACATCTCTACGAGAGCTTGATGGAAGAATCCAACAAACCAGGCAACATTATCGAGATCTATCTGGAAGATATTGTTCTGACAATTTTCCTCAGCGGTTCTACCATGCTGATGGTCATATCGAACGGACTGACAAATCTGGCTCTTTTGCGAATGACCGGCAAACTGGTCTTGGCAACTTTAGTTAAGGAGAAACATAAATGAACCAGGAGATACATGGAGAGCTTGAAAATACACGCTGCTCTGAAATCATAAAAATCCTGTCCTTAGGTAAACGTACCGGAAGACTGATGTTAAACAACGGCGCTGAGACTGGCAATATATTTTTCCAGGATGGCGATCCGATACATGCCCAATGTGGGCCTATCGAAGGGAACAAAGCCATCTATGAAATTGCAGTATGGACATCGGGCGAATATCATTTTTATGTTGACGATACCCCTGATGTGATCACGGTTAATTCGTCGTCTGAAGAAATATTGAACGAGGCCGCCATCCGGATCAGGCAAATGGACCGTGTATCATCCCTGATTTCTTCCAGTTCCATGGTATATACTCTGGATGCGGACATAAACGAAAAAGAAATCAACCTAAAATCTATTCAATGGAAGGTCATCGCTCATATCAATGGAAAGCGATCGATCTCCGATATCGCACAAATTGTCGGTCTTACGGTCTCTGATACCCTGAAAGTTTTTTATACGATTATCAAACTCGGATTATTGCGTGAAGCTGATAATAGTGATTCGGTACAGCAAAAATTAAAAGCTGAACTTCCAGGAACTCCATTTGTCAACGCACTTAATAACGATTTTATGAAAGCTATAGGCCCCATAGCCTCTTTTATTATCTCAGCGACGGCTGAAGATATGGGGTTTGATCTTCTTTCAGACGATGTGGACCACAGAGCAGCGTTTATTGAAACATTGTCAAGCAAAATCCTTGATGAAGATATGGCGCTGTATTTTCTTAACACTATGACTGACTGGCTGAAGTCGGGGGCGATTCGCTGATGAAAATAAAATCATTTCTGATAACATTTATTGGTGCATTGGTTATGCTGATTGGCTCCTCATACCTTTTGTATGTACAACTCGCATCCCTCGAACGAATCGACTTGCAGGGGTTGACCAACACGCTTTATGAAGAAAACACAAAAGTTTTGGCCTGGTCTATGAAATCCATAAATACCGATGCAATCGGAAAAGAGCCCATACCGGAGTCATGGGCTGAAATCATGGTTGTATCTAACAAAACGCTTAGTATCATCGACTCAACGAGTCCAGACCATATCGGGTTATATATGTACAAAATTCCAAGCCTCCTTGATCAAGCAAGTCCGATCATTAATGGTATCAAGAGCAGGACTGCCGCCAACATATCTACCAAAGAATACATGGTCTCTGTTTTACCTATCGAAAATGAGACATCCCTGATAGGACTGAAACCGAAAGCATGGGAAAAAGGACTTTTATCACAGGAAACCGGACAATTGAATCGTGATCTTAACCGGTCGAAAAAAATCCTCATCATCTATTTATTGCTCGGGTTATGTGTGGCAATCATAATCGCGGTTATGGTGTCGATCACAAATTCCCGCACAACGCACAACGCTCTCAAATCGTTTGAAGAACTGTCTCTGGGGAACTTCGATATCAAAGGGCCATCAAACAACGTAAAAGATATTCACAGCCCTCAAGCAACCTTTCAACGGCTGAAGACATCATTGATAATGGCATTGGAGCGGCTGGGGGAACAATAGCATGTTGAAAAAAGTTCTTATTGTAGACGATGAAGAAACCTTGACCTGGTCATTATCCAAATCACTTTCCCATGACCGTGAAGTCTACGAAGTCAGCACTGCCAATGATGGCGAGACAGCACTTTCGATACTCAACAAACAGCTCTTCGATGTGGTGGTTCTTGATATTCGATTACCTGGGATAAACGGCCTTGATCTTCTTTCTCAAATCAAACAGGAAATGCCGACCACCAAGGTCATTATGATGACCGCTTATGGTTCATCAGAGATAAAAGCCAAAGCAAAGGCGAAAGGTTCGCATTTCTATATCGAAAAACCTTTTGAGATAGACAAATTGCGATCATTGATCCTTAAAGCCCTTAAAGAGAACAACGATAGAGGGTTCAAGGGCAGCATCTCCGGGCTACAATTGCCTGATCTGATCCAGATGAACTGTCTGAGCCAAATCACCACGGCCCTGTATGTAAAAAAAGATGACAGAGAGGGAGTGATTTACTTTGAAGACGGGCAGATCACCCACGCTATGATCGGTGCTCTGGAAGGGGAAGAGGCCCTGTTTACCGTTCTTTCCTGGCAGAGCGGCAGTTTCCGGTTCGTCGGAGGATATAAGTCGCCCAAGGTCAGCATTAACACCAACTGGGAATATCTTCTGATCGAAGGTATGCGCAAGGCCGACGAAATGAGTTTTGCACTTGAAAAAGGCGAAATCGACGATAAAGACATTGCCCCCATTGATGAACAATCGCGCATGCTGATAAAAAACATCTCAGCTCTTGATGAAACCAAGGGACTGGCAATAATTGCGCCGGGCGGAGAAGTCTTATACAAAAGCGGAAATATCACCAAGGATCTTAATATCCCGTTTGTGACACGTTTTTTTCTAAACCTTTCTGAACAACTAGGTGAATTGATACCAACCACACCCCAAAAGGTTTCATTTATAAATCAGAAAAGGCTAACCCTGGTATACCCGTTCAAAATATATATCCTAATTCTCATCTTCAATCGTGCAGTACTCTCTCAGGAAACAATTTTTACCATAGAACGGGTCATTTCCCGCTACCAGGTTGAGTCTGTTTAGCTCTTCCGGCACCAGTGCCGTTTCCCTGACAATCAACGCTTCGGCCTGCCTGGCCTTTTCAAAGAGATCGTTAATGCGGGCGCGTCTTGCATCATCAGTACCATATCTTTTCAAAAGGTCTGAAAACCTCTCAGATAGCAACACCACCCGATCATGCATTACCCTTTTGTCGGCATAGTTTACAATCAGGGCCTCATCCAGGATGTAATTATTTAACCGCACGTGCTGCCCGATAATCCGGCCCACCTCCGGATACCCGTATTCTTCAAGGAGAAGCCGGCCCATCAGGGCATGATCACCCCCCGACTTGATGGTGTCTATTTTACATATGTCATGCAAGATGGCAGAAGCTTCAACCAGATCAATCTTCACTTCACCTCCCGTTTCACGACATGCACGGGCAACGGCGAGCGCCACCGCACATACCATAACACTGTGACGCAGGATATGTTCGGGCATCTGTTTTTGTTTTATCAGATTCAAAGACCATGAACGTGAAGGTACCATTAATTTTCCATCCCATATTTCGTCTTTATTACATCACCCATGCCGAGGAGGTTGACTTTCAGGTATATGGTCGTATCGCGGGGGTTGTCATCATCACTGGGTTCAACTTCACGGCTCAATTCAATTTGCCAACATTGGGCTGAATAGGTTACACCCTGCTGATAATACTCATATTCGCGTGTTATATAATCATATTTGCCTTCCAGCTTGACTGCAAAACCCCTTGTCAGATTCAGCATGCCCTTCAAACTCAGAGAATTTGTATATCCTCGCTCGTATTCTTCAATAATAGAAAGATTATCGCCCCTTGGGTCGCTGAGATTAAAATCGGTTGTGTGCTCTTGGGTGGCATAAGGACTCAAGGGATTCCTGCCGAAGGTGTTTCTATGCTCCAGATAAAACCATTTGATTGGTCTGATTCTCGCCTTGACTTCAAAGGCATCCCACTCTTTTGTCAAGTAACTGAATTCACGAATAAGGCTAAAATCAACTACAGATTTATCACGGCTGTTCCTGATGAAATTTTCCAGTGAAAGTTCGAGGTTGAATTCTTTTTCCCAGTCTTCTCCTGAGAGAAGTTCCGGATAGATATCATACGGATCATTTTCATCATAATTGCCGTTATAGCGTGATAAATATGACCAGGTTATTCCAGGTACTATCTGGTGATAGTATCCACTTTCCAGGCGCTGGCTGTATAGAGATGTAGTTATGGAAACACCCCTTTCCTGCCAGTGTTCTCGGAAGGTATTCTCATCATAGATTTGTCTGTCTTTAGTTATATAGGTATCGCGGTAAATCTCACTCATATAGGGTCGAAGTGTTAGGTATGGATGCAAAGCTATCGGCCACGAAATATCGATATCGCCCTGATCCTTTATAGCCTCGATCCATTTTTGGGAATATACCCTGGTGGAACTTACCCGGGCGGTATATCTAAATGGGGTGAAGGGAACATCGTCAAGTGACTTGCGAACCATAATCCTTGGCAAAATCTGAAAAGTTTCGTCATCATCTTTGACGGTGAGGTCTTGTTTCCACTGAGACGATATGTTAAATCTGAAAACCTTGCCTGATGTATTCCATTCCAGACGTGATATCAGTTCCTCGATATCATCGGGACGCTGCCCTACCCATATATTCTGCTCTGGTTCTTCATAAAATGTACCGATATCCCGGAAATAATCCTCATGACTTACCAGATTTATATCACACGACAATTCGTTGCCTTTATGGAATGCTTTGATAAACCATCTATCTTCAGGTATCTTTTCAAGAACTCCCCCTTCTAAATCTTCTCCACCTTGTTTGTCGTGCAAACCTTCAAGGTAAATTTCGCCCATT
>Ga0272441_10003595_pt1 | contig 29280 bp, 34 predicted proteins | sample SSMProp6N_FD_193582 | JGI IMG/M metagenome (GOLD analysis project Ga0272441, IMG submission 193582) | Marine sediment archaeal communities from Little Sippewissett salt marsh, Falmouth, MA, United States - SSM-Prop-6N | ecosystem: Environmental > Aquatic > Marine > Wetlands > Sediment ... | reverse complement strand
CGCCCCGGGCGCAGCAAGGCCGGATCCAGGATTTCCGGCCGATTGGTGGCAGCCATGATGATGACGCCTTTATTGGTATCAAAACCATCCATCTCCACCAGGAGCTGGTTCAGGGTTTGCTCCCGTTCGTCATGTCCGCCCATTACATTCATCCCCCGGGCTTTGCCCAGGGCGTCCAGTTCATCGATGAAGATGATACAAGGCGCTTGCGCCGCGGCCTGCGAGAACAAATCGCGAACGCGGGCCGCGCCAACGCCGACGAACATTTCCACGAATTCGGACCCGCTGATGGAAAAAAAGGGCACTTTGGCCTCCCCGGCCACGGCCCGGGCCAGAAGGGTTTTGCCGGTTCCCGGCGGGCCGACCAGTAGCACGCCCTTGGGTATTCTGCCCCCCAGTTTCTGAAATTTCTCCGGGGTTCTGAGAAATTCGACCACTTCCTCAAGTTCTTCCCTGGCCTCATTGATGCCGGCCACATCGGCAAAAGAGACTTTCGTGTCACTTTCCGCGAAAATCTTGGCCTTGCTCTTGGAAAAAGACATGACCCCCATGCCCGTCCCCATCTTTTTCATGGCAAACCGCCAGATCAGGAAAAAGATGCCAAGGGGCAGAATCCAGGATAAGAGGCGGCTCAGAAATCTATTTTCATACCGTCCTGAATAACTGATTTTGCGTTCATCCAGTTCTTTCACCAGATCCAGATCATTCACACGAACGGTGGTAAACGATCTTTTAGGCGATCCTGCCAGCGTGCCTTTGATATTTTCAGGTCCGATGATCAATTCGCCCGCGATTCCCTGGTCGACATACTGCTTAAATTGACTATAGGAAATCGTCTCTGTCTTTGAAGAAAACAGCAACGGCTGCAGATAAGAAAACAAAATCATGGCGATAACAAAATACCAGATGCTGAAGCGCGTCTTACCAGGCAACGCGGTCTGTTTTTTCGGATGATTGCCGAAGCCGAAAAATGATCGCACCTTGTCGATCAGATCGCCGATTGGATCTTTTTTGTCATTGAGCGCCATTTCAATTTTCCTCTACGGAGCCGATGGAACCTGCACTTGGCCTGGTTTCGCGTTCTTGATGTATTGATAGAAGTCGCTGTCCGTGGTCAGAATCAACACGGAGTTCGGATTGATTTTCTCCTTGTAGCTTTCAATGGTACGCAAAAAGGCATAGAATTCGGGATTTTTATTGTAAGCCTTGCCGTAGATTCGCGTAGCCTCGGCGTCGGCTTTGCCTTGAACCTCCTGCACCCGGCGGTAAGCGGTTGAGCGGATCTGGCGCAGCTCTTTTTCCATTGTCCCGAGGATTTCGGCGCTGCGTCCTTCGCCTTCGGAACGGAACTGTGCGGCGATGCGCTTGCGCTCGGAAATCATGCGCTCATAGACCTTTTCGCGGACGCTTTCCACGTAATCGAGGCGCTTGATACGCATATCCACCAGCTCGATGCCGTATTGCGGGATGATCTTTTGCGCTTCAGCCAGAATCGTTCGGGTGATCTCCTCCCTGCCGCGGGCTATCTCTTTTTTAAGCTCTTCTTCGCGCTCTTTTGGGATTTCCTTCAGCATCTCGTCTTCCGGGACTTCCCAGGATGCGCTGCGCACGAGTTCCACGAGTTCGCTGCTCGACACCTGGTCACGTACCACCGAATCTATAATATCGTTCAAGCGCGACTGGGCCCCTGCTTCGCTTGCCACGTTTTCCAGAAATTTTTTCGCATCGACGATCCGCCATCGGGCGGTGGTATCCACCCAGATAAACTCACGCCCCTTGGTGGGAACCTGGTTCGGATCACCGTCCCAAACCAGCAGACGCTTTTCATACCGCCGGACCTCTTGAATGAAGGGCAGCTTTAAGTGCAATCCGGCCTCGGTGACGGGTTCCCCAACAGGCCGACCAAACTGTACGATGATGGCCTGCCGGCCCTCTTCCAATGTGTAAAGGCCGCTGTAGAGCACGATAAAGATCACTACTGCGATCGCGATGGTTATTGCTTTGACGGTAAACTTCATGGTTACCTCCCTTGTGCTTGTGCTTGTGGTTGCGTGCTGGATTCCAGTGGAAGCCACGGCACCATGGCCTTCTGGTCCTGATCCACAATATAGAGTCCTTTCATATCCGATAGGAAACCGGTCATGGCCTCGAGATACAACCGCCGGCGCGTGACCTGCGGCGCCTGCTGATACTGTCCTAAAATGGCTTCAAAACGGTTGGTCTCTCCTTCGGCCCGGTTGATGCGTTCAATGGCGTAGCCTTCAGCCTCACTGATCTGTTGCCCCGCCACGCCGCGGGCTTTGGGGATTTCCCGGTTGGCCTGTTCCTGGGCCTTGTTGATGGTTCGTTCCTTGTCCTGACGCGACTCGTTGACTTCATTGAAGGCCGGTTTAACCGTGTCCGGCGGGGTTACGTCCTGCAGTTCCACGGTGACCAGACGTACGCCGGTTTCATAAGCCGAAAGGATTTTCTGGATTTCGATTTTGGCTTCACTGGCCACCGCCACCCGCCCGGTGGTCAGCACATCGCTGCCCAGACGGTTGCCGACCGCCCGGCGCATAACCGCCTCACTGATATCGCGGATTGTTTTCGATGTGTCGCGCACCTGGAACAAATAGCGGATCGGGTCTTCGATGCGATACTGAATGATCCACTGGACATCGATGACGTTTAAGTCTCCACTGAGCATCAACGACTCGTCCTTGTAAGCGCCGCTTGGATTATAGCGGGTCTTTTCACCGGGAACAGCGGATACTGTTCGAAATCCGAACTCCTCTTTCAGTACACGTGCCGTGGGCACGAGCTGTACCCTTTCAACACCAAACGGTATTTTGAAATGCAGGCCCGGCCCGGCCGTGCGCATGACCTTGCCGAATCGCTGCACAATGCCCGTCTGCTCGGGTTGAACGGTGAACCACGCGGTCGACAGGACCACTACCACCACAACGGCAATAAGGATGAAGAGCGGACCGCCTTTAACACGTCTAAACTGCTGCCGAATTTTATTCAGCAGCTCATCCAACGTCGGCGTAGATCCCCATGGGGATTGATTCCATTGAGTCATAACGTACCTCCTGACGAATGAATTGATCAGCTTGATCAATGCTTGTTTGTTCACAGTGGATACCACTAATTTGCATTGAATATTTACTCCTCTTGCTCAAAGAATATGCAGCTCGCATATCCTCCGGTAATGATAACCGTAGATGGCCAGGGTAACCGCCAACGGAAGCAGCCGGGGTCTGCGCGCCATGGTCCACATCAACAGCCGCCAGTACTGGAACCTTTCTTTCCCCAACACGCCCAGCCGCAAGCAGGCGCGCCAAAACGCGAGGATGCGCTGCCAATCGGAGGGAGTGGTCGCCGCCGGGGTTTTCAGTTCCTTTAGAATATGCCTGACCCGCTGGTAATATTTACTGGGCGAGTAGATTTGTTGCATGATGGCGCGGTACCCATCGATCAGCTTGTCCAGTCCCATGGCCGGGATGATATTGGTGCGGCCATCCACGTTGTCGCCGGAAAACTCATCGGATACGCGATGGTCCCGCGCAAGGCGTTCAAACAATCGGGTTCCCGGAGGGGCTTGGAGCATGCCCACCATGGCCGTTACAATGCCGCTTTGCTGAATGAAATCGATCTGGCGTTGAAAAATCGAAGGCGGATCACTGTCGAAGCCGACGATGAAGCCGCCCATCACCTGCAATCCGGAGCGGTGTATTTTTTTGACGTCCTGGAGCAGATCCCTGTTTTTGTTATGCGTCTTGCCACATTCGGTGAGACTCTTCACATCCGGCGTCTCGATGCCGATAAAAACGGAATCGAATCCGGCCTCGGCCATCATGTCCATGAGTTCGGGGTCATCGGCGAGGTTGATCGATGCTTCCGTAAAAAAGGAGCATCCTATTTTATCCGTGCGCCATTGGATCAGGGCCGGAAGCAGATGCTCCTTAAGGGAACATTTGTTGCCGATAAAATTGTCGTCCACAAAAAAGATGTTGCCGCGCCAACCCGTCTGGTAAATTGCGTCCAGTTCAGCAACTACCTGTTGCGGTGTTTTGGTGCGCGGCGTGCGTCCGAAAAGCGTCGTAATGTTGCAGAACTCGCAATTGAATGGGCATCCTCTGGAGTACTGAATATTCAACGATGCATAGCGACGGGTGTCGATCAAGCCCCACAACGGAATCGGGCTCTGGTGCATGTCGGGGTAGCCGTCAGCATTGTAAATTTTCTTCGGGCATCCGTTTTTCAGATCCGTCAGAAATGCCGGCAGCTTGATCTCAGCCTCGTCCAAAACCGGGTGGTCCACGTGCCCGAAGGCGTCGGGCTGCATCGTGAAAAGCGGCCCGCCAGCGACAATTTTCAAGCCCTTGGCCTTGCAACGGTCGACGACATGAACGGTCGACGTGCGCTGAACCGCCATTGCGCTGATAAAAGCCATGTCGGCCCATGCCAGATCGTCATCGCCAAGGGCGTCCACGTTCAGGTCGACAAGACGTATTTGAAATTGTTCCGGCAGCAAGGCCGCGACCGTGATCAGGCCAAGTGGTGGAAACGCCGCTTTCTTTCCGATGAAAGGCAGCGCGTGCGAGAAAGACCAAAACGTATCGGGGAATTCGGGGTAAATAAGGAGAATGTTCATTTGATAAGACTCCTTTGCCCGTCGGGAAGAGATATGTCTGATTTTTTATGGTTTCTTATCGAATGAACGGCATCCATCCCCTCTGAACGGGAAACCGTGAAAATCTTAATGTCCAATGGTTCACATAAAAGCGCCTTGGTTCCCAACAAAATGCTGAACTGGTGAGACGCGATATGCTGATCCAACTCTTCACGGGTTTTCCACTCCTCCAGCAGACAGAAACGGTTGTTGTCTTTGGTATCGCAAAAAACACCATAGCTTATGCATCCTGCCTCCTTTTCCGTCGGCTCGATCATGGAGAGAAGGGTTTGCTTCATTTCCAGTTGTTTGCCTGGGATGGTGTTCATGGTGATTATAATAACGAGCATTATGGTAACCTCCCTGAAATGCCGACCTTTTCCATCAACCCACGATTTCGAGCAAGGTTCGTTTCTTTGCCTTAGCCGAAACGGCGCTCAATAAAGTCCGCAAGGCACCGGCTGTTCGGCCCTGCTTACCGAGGACCTTGCCGATATCTGTTTTTGCGACGGTGAGCTCCAGTATTGAGGTGTGCGTTCCGCCGATTTCGCTTACGGATACCAATTCCGGCTCATCAACTAATGCTCGTGCAATAATTTCGATCATTTCTTTCATGGCAAAACTCCTGTGGTGGCTTGACCTCATATGGACGGTAAGGCTGATCGCCGTCTTCACTACGATAAAATTGGAAAAGCTTATAAGTGCCCATCTATATTAAAAAACCAATTTATGGATGGACACTTCGCTATATCTCATAGAATTAAATTCTGTGAATGGCGGTCCTTAAATACAATCTTTCAGTTTATACCGAAGTCGGCTCGGCATCCAATGCCGCTTTTTGGTCAAAATGAATACGAGCCAATTCCATTAACGAATCCATGATTTCCTTCTTTGGAACCAAAACATTCACAATGTTTTGGACTTGAGATCTTGAATACTCGGCCTCTTTGGTATTCGGATGGGCAGCAATAATGTCCTCATAAAGTGTGAAGGCTTTATGAATATCCTTTGTCGTGTAATGCGTTTCATAAGCCGACACATACTGCTGGCCTGCTTCTTCGGACAATCTGCTCTCTCTCATGTCTAATTCTCCTATTTTATTGTGAACGAGCGGTCTCATCGCTCGGTTGAAAGCCCTGCCCAAGAAAATATTTGGGGTCTTTATATGTCGTTATTAAGATCAACCTTCATGCCAAATCTTAAATATTGGATTTTTATTCCGCATCGTGCTGATTTATAAGGGGAACAAGCATAGAGAATGCTCACGGACTATCATAATTATTCGCATAATTATTCGCGGAAACTGGGTCACATTTAACCAATGGTCATATATGACCCTTTCGGGGGAGGGAGAATATAGAAGGACAAAAGGGTAAAAAGAAAAATAGCTAACCTATCATCGGCAAGGCATATCAAAAAGTTGCATATGGTTTTTCCACCGCCACGGGGGTTTTCAGAAAGATATGCCGGTAGGGGTGGGAAATGTGATTCAACGCTTCTTCCACTCCATACAGGGCGGCCTGATCTTTGATAACCCAATGATATTGAATGGTTCCAGCTAACAGCCGGAGAACGAGAACGGTTATGAAAAGGGTTGCACCTGGGGAGCCAGAAATAATGCATCCGGTTTTATAACTGGTTGCGTAGAGAACGAAGCCCTGCATCATTGATGCGGGGCTTCGTTATTATGAGGGACGCGATTTCAAATGTTTACGTATTGTTCTATAATATCCCCGTCCACCTTCGGTCTCGTTCTCCATTCCGTGTTTTCATGCAGGATCTTTTGCCAAGATACGATATTAGAACATTAATCGTTTGATACAGCCTGTAGAATTGATGACAAGCAAATTGTCTGTCTCGATTCTTCGGGCGATACGACACACAAAAATACGCTTACCGGCATTGATCATATCAGCGGTTTTATGCAGTCGGTTTATCATGTCCGTCGACGGATTGCTGGTGAGCTTTATCTCGATTGCCCAGCATTCAGTGTTCCAGTCAAGAACAAGGTCCATTTCATAACCATTTGACGTCCGGAAGAAAAAAGGCTGTGCGCGTTTTCCGGCAGCGGCAATCGTGCTGAGGGTCTGTTCGATAATAAAACCCTCCCAACTATGACCTAACCATTGTTGGCGATAAAGATGCTCAATATCGAGCACATTCATCAGCGAATGAAGCAGGCCGCTATCTCGCCAGTAAATTTTTGGCGTTTTGATCAATCGCTTTTTGACATTCGTAAAATACGGGGCGAGCCTCCGGATAAGAAACGCACCTTCCAGGAAATCGCAATAGCTTAAGACGGTCTTGTGGTCACAGGACAGAGATGAACCGAACTGGGAGGCATTGAGAGGATGACCGTGGATGGCGGCCAGCATGGCTGAGGCTGACAGTCGCATGGTTTGTTGCGGTTTTGCCGACAAACCCCATGTGGGCAAGTCGCGTGTTGTAAACATTTCCAGGTAGTTATGTTGCCACTCCGGATACATGCGCGCATCGAGCCGCCATCAGGGTAACCGCCTCGTAGCTACATGTCGTCCAACAGTCCCGCTTTGAGTTCCGGAAGAATAAAAGGGGTCATGTGAACTATCCCCATACGTCCGGCCAGTGATTCGGATACATTCTTCATCAAGGTGGGTGAAACAGAACCTAATACGAGAAATCGTCCGTTGCGTTTTCGCTCGGAGTCAATAGTTCCTCTCAGGCGGGAAAATATCCAGGGTGTCTGCTGGGCTTCATCAATAACAATAAGCGTGTTTCCGTTAACAAGCGTTTCCCACTCCGCATCAAGACGAGCCTCGCTGCCCTCGATTTCCATATCAAAGTAGACGCCATGGAATTGTTGTGCAAGGGTTGTCTTGCCACATTGTCGGGGACCAAGTATGGCCACGGCCGGGAACTTGTCGAGTTCATCTCGAACCTGCCTTTTGATCCATTCTATTCTTGCGGCATATCTTCCATTTCCACACCTCGGCCCAATACTGCGAATATCTGCAACTGGTTGGTGCGTTCTCCCTCGCCCTGGAAGCCTTTTGAATGGTACCATGATATTTTGCCGCCCCTTCGACGAGGTTATGATATCTGATTTGAGATGTGACGCACCGATTCTGCCTTTCTTCGTCCGAACAGTTTTACCACCGCCACGTAGAAGAGGGGGATAAAAAATATAGCCAGGAATGTGGCGGTTATCATACCGCCCAGGACGCTGGTGCCGATGGCGGTTTGGGCCCCGGCCCCGGCCCCGTTGGCGATGGCCAGGGGGAGCACGCCAAAGCCGAAGGCCAGAGACGTCATGACAATGGGCCGCAGACGTAATTTGGCTCCCTCCAACGTGGCCACGATCAAGTCCATCCCTCCTCCCACACGGTATTTGGCGAACTGGACGATCAGGATGGCGTTCTTGGTGGTAAGACCGAGCACGGTGAGGAGACCGATTTGAAAGTAAATGTCATTGGGAAATCCTCGAAGCGAAGAAGCGAGGACGCCGCCGATTACTCCCAGAGGCAGGGCCAGCATAATTGATATGGGTATGGTCCAGCTTTCGTACAGAGCTGCCAGGCACAGGAAGATGACGATGATGGAAAATGCGTACAGTAATCCGGATTGGGAGTGGGCCATGCGTTCCTGAAAGGAAATTCCGCTCCAGTCATGTCCGATATCTTTGGGCAGCCTGGCGACGAGTTCTTCCATGGCTTCCATCGCTTCTCCGGAGCTTCTTCCGGGCGGAGCTTCTCCCAGGATATTCATGGATGGAAAACCGTTGAACCGTTCCAGTTGAGGTGCTCCGTAGTCCCAGTAGCCCGAGGCAAAGGCCGTAAATGGTGTCATGGTTCCGGTGCTGTTTCGCACGTACAGATTGTCCAGGTCTTTCGGTTGCATGCGATAGCTCGCGTCAGCCTGGATATAGACCCGTTTGACTCTGTTGCCCTGAACGAAGTCATTGACGTAAGCGCTGCCGAAAGCCGCCGAAACGGTGTCGTGAATGGTGCTGATAGGCACTCCCAGGGTGCCCGCCTTTTCCCAGTCCACATCAAGACGATATTGGGGTACATCATTCATCCCGTTGTGGCGGACGCGGATCAGGCGATCATCCTTGGCGGCCATGCTGAGCAGGTTGTCGCGGGCATCCATCAATTTTGTGTGGCCCACACCGCCGCGGTCCTGCAACTGAAAGTCAAAGCCGGTGGAGTGACCCAGTTCGGAAATCGCCGGGGGTGCAAAGGCAAAAACCCTGGCGTTTCGAATTTTGGCAAACCGTTTCATGGCTCGCCGGGAGAGGGCTCCGACCTTGAGATCCGGTTTGTCGCGAAGTTCCCAGTCCCTGAGTCGTACAAATCCCAGTCCCATATTCTGGCCGGACCCGGCAAAACTTCTGCCGGCAAGCGTCATAACCGAAGCGACCGCCTCCTTTTCATTGTTCAGAAGGTATGAACGAACCTCATCCATGATCTTTTCGGTCTGTTCCAGTGTGGAGCCTGACGGCAGTTGTGCCTGGAGGAGCATGATACCCTGATCCTCGTCCGGAAGATAGGCGGTGGGCATGCGCTGGAACAGGAATCCCAACGCCGCTACGATCACTATGTATATGAGGAAATAACGACATTTCTTGTTCAGGATGTGTCCGGCCAGGGACTGGTACTTATTCCGGGTCCAGTTGAACCACCGGTCAAAGTGATAAAAAAACGGTCTGAACAGGGCAAACCCCGTTTCAGACGCTTCGTCTCCCTTGGCGACCGGCTTTAAAAGGGATGCGCATAAGACGGGAGTCAGGATCAGGGCGACCACGACCGAAAGCAGCATGGCGGAGATAATGGTGACGGAGAACTGCCGGTAAATGACGCCGGTGGACCCGCCGAAAAAGGCCATGGGACCGAACACGGCCGACAGAACCAGGCCGATGCCGACGAGAGCGCTGGTTATTTCTTCCATGGACTTACGGGTTGCTTCTTTCGGAGGCAAGCCCTCGTCGTGCATGACACGCTCCACGTTTTCCACCACCACAATGGCGTCGTCCACCAGGAGGCCGATGGCCAGCACCATGGCGAACATCGTCAGCATGTTGATGGAAAAGCCGAAAAACCCCAGTACGGCGAAAGTGCCCAGGATAACCACCGGCACGGCCAGCGTTGGGATCAGGGTGGCCCGGAAATTTCCCAAGAAGAGAAACATTACCAGGAAAACGAGCACGATAGCTTCGAAGAGAGTTTTGACCACCTCGTTGATGGCAACTTTAACAAAGGGAGTGGTGTCATAGGGATAGACGACCTTCATGCCTGCGGGGAAATACTTGGACAGTTCTTCCATTTTTGCCCGAACGGCATCGGCCGTGTCCAGAGCGTTTGCACCCGGTGTCTGGCGGATGGCCAAGGCCGCGCTTGGTTTGCCGTTGATCAGCCCATTGAGTTCGTAACGCTCGGCACCCAGTTCCGTACGCGCGACGTCACCCACCCGGACGGTGGAACCATCCGGATTGATCCGCAAAGGAATGGCGGCGAATTCTTCCGGGGTCTTCAGGAGATTCTGGACAATGATGGAGGCGTTCAATCGCTGCCCTTCCACGGCGGGTGTCCCACCGAACTGGCCGGCTGATATCTCCACGTTGTAGGCCCGGACGCTCGCAATCACATCCGCCACGGTCAACTTGTAGTCAACCAGTTTCTCCGGATTAAGCCAAATCCTCATAGCATACTGGGAACCGAAGCTGTTCACCTCGCCGACACCGGGTACTCGCGCCAGAACTTTTTCCACATTGGATTGGGCGAAGTCTCTCAAGTCATGACCGTCCATGCTGTCGTCTTCCGAGATCAGACCGACGAGAATTAAATAGTTTCGTGTGGATTTGCTTACCTTGATTCCCTGTCGCTGTACCACATCGGGCAGACTCGACATGGCCAGTTGGAGTTTGTTCTGCACTTTGGACCAGGCCAGGTCGGGATCGGTGCCCGGAGTAAAGGTCAGCTCGATTCTACCTGAACCGGAAGAGTCGCTGGTCGCGTTCATGTACAGAAGATCGGCGAAGCCGGTCATTTTCTGTTCGATAATCTGGACAACACTGTTTTCAACGGTTTCCGCCGATGCCCCGGGATAAAAGGCATCGATGGCAATGGACGGCGGAGCAATGGGGGGATACTGCGAAATGGGCAGTTTGTATATCGCCAGTCCGCCCGCGAGCATCATAATGATGGCGATAACCCAGGCAAAGACCGGACGATCCAGAAAGAATTTCGATAGCATTATGGGACTCCGTTAATTCATCGATTACGAGGACATCTGGTTGTTGTTTGAGATTTGTGTGGGGACATTTTGACTGTCTGGCACCGCGTTTAAAGGAACAACAGTTACCGCGTCGCCCGGTTTAACATTCATTCGCCCTTCAACAATCAGGCGGTCGCCGGCGGACAGACCGGATGTGACCAGCCACGTATTGCCGACAGCGCGGTCAAGCGTCAATTCTCTTTGCCGGACAATGCCACTGTCGTCAACGACGAACGCAATCGCTTCACCCTTTGGATTGCGAGTCACGCCTTCCTGCGGGACAAGAATGGCCTGCTGAATCGTGCCTTCAGTTATAACAGCTCGCACAAACATATCCGGGAGGAGCAGATGATCCGGATTGGGTACGACGATTCGCAAGGTGTACGAGCCGGTAGCTGGGTCCACCGATGTAACATCGCGAAATTGTAGTTTGCCTTCCAGGGAGTACGCCGACCCATCCTCCAGGATGATGCGTACTGATTTTCCATTGTCTTGAGCCGAGCTGACTCGGCCGGCTTCCAGGCTGCTCCGCAACCTCAACAGCTCGGTGGTCGATTGGGTGACATCCACATAGATTGGGTTCAACTGTTGAATGATCGTCAAAGGGGTCGCCTGATAAGCGGTTACCAATGCGCCGTCTGTAACCCGGGACCTGCCGATACGTCCGGGGATGGGCGCGGTGACCTGCGTATACTTCAGATTAATTCGTGCCTTTTCAATTTCAGCTTCCCTATAGTCAATTTCGGCCATGGCCTGATCCAGTGAAGCTGCGGCATCGTCATAGTCCTGCTGACTGACGGCGTTTTGTGCCAGTAACGTCTTGTAGCGATGAGCACGTGCTTTAATGGCCGTAACATTGGCCTGCGCCTTGCGAAACGATGCTTGGGCTGATTTCAAGGTCGCCCGGAAAGGACCGGGATCGATCTGGTAAAGAATCTGGCCGGTGTTTACGCATGAACCTTCTTCGAATAACCGTTTCTGGATGAGGCCGTTTATCTGCGGCCGTATTTCGGCTATCCGATGGGCGGCTGTGCGGCCCGGTAGTTCTGTGGTCAGTTCCACGGCCTGCGGTACGATGGTCACCGTAACGGCCTCAGGCAGGGAGGCCTTCTCGGCCTGCTGACGCCCGTGACTGTCTTTGCAGCTTCCTATCAACAGCAAGAGTGCTGCCAGAAACAGGAAAGTTGAAACCCACTTTATTGGTTCATGTCGAAAATTATTTAAGTGCATGTTACGTCTCCTAAGATGAAACAATACGTTTTTCGGCGATCGGAAAGCAGTCATCGTTTATTCGTTCAGAAGTCCTTTAAAAAAAATATTCAGTATGGCTTCCGGATTATTCGGAAAGGGATGCATTTCGGGTGCTTCAAACCAGAGCAGCAGAAAAGCGTTGACGACACTGTCGAGGGCAACGGCCATCTCGAAAGGAGAGGCAATTGGTTTGAACCGTTTGTTCTTGGTTCCGGTTTCGAAAATAACGGCGAGTCTACTCAAAAAACCAAGGCATCGGCTTCGAACTATTTCGTCCACGTTCGCCTCGATGTTGACGTTTTTTCCTCTTTCCGCGAAAAAAAGACGTATAAATGGAAGATTGTCACGGAACCTCTCGCTTTTGATCCGGACATAGCAATGAAGTTTTTCCACTTCATTATCCGTTGCGTCGGTCGCCTGTGCAAAAGCTTCGTCAAACGCGTCGAGTTGCTGCAGGACAATTGTTTGATAGAGATCCGCCTTGGAAGGAAAGAACTTGTAAATGGTGCCGACGGCAAACTCGGCCTTCTCCGCGATCTCCTGCATGGAAACGTTATGGTACCCCTTTTCCGAAAAAAGAAAGAGTGCCGCGTCAAGCATTTCCTGACACTGCCGTAGTTTTTCTCTTTCTCTCCTCGTAAGATTATCAGTGATCATTTAATCTTCTTCTTGTCGCGCTTGGCTTTCTCGATGTTACAGCCTTATCAGTCAAGGAATAGCATCGCTGTTAGTGAATATATATTCATTATGTGAACAAAAATTCACATAATAAAACTAATTATTGTTTAGTCAAGCATAAAGTACTCGATTGGCACATTTTTCATTCATTTTCATTTACCAATGGACCTTCGCTCGTTTCGTACGGTAAAAAGGGATTATTACCGGTGCTACACGAATCCGACAGGAAGGTTTTTTATGGCAGTGTATCTTATGCGGCATGGTAGTTGTCTTTCCACGGGTATTGATCCCCGTCGACCATTGTCCGACGAGGGGATTCGGGAGGTGGAGGCGGTCGCCCGCACCGTGTCGATGTTCGACATTGCGCCATCGGGGATCAGGCACAGCGGGAAATTACGTGCCCGTCAGACTGCGGAAATTATGGCATCTTGCTTCGGTGTGGATATATCGATCGGCGAGATGGACGGTCTTTTGCCCGAGGATGATGCCGTTGTCTTCGCGGAGTCGTTGAGAGGAGATGAAAACACTTTGTTCGTCGGTCATCTGCCCTTTATGGAACGTGTCGTGTCATATGCGATTACCCGCGATCCAGCGATGCCTGTCGTGAGGTTTCAGACTGCTTCCTGTGTGTGCCTGGAGAATGATGTGCAGAACAGCCGCTGGGTCGTCAGGTGGGCAGTCATGCCGCCACTATAACCACCGGTACGGTGACGAGTTTCCCGTTGTTGACGACCGGTCGGATTCTTCATACAATAACGTCATGAAACCGCATGTCTATATCGGCACATCGGGATGGAATTATCCCCACTGGCGGGGCGTTTTCTATCCCACGGACTGTCCCAAAACGCGGTGGCTCGAATACTATGCAGAACAGTTCCCCACGGTCGAGGTGAATGCCACTTTTTACCGTCTACCAAAGGAAAGCACGTTTGAGAAATGGAAGAATCGGACCCCAGAGGGCTTCCTCTGGGCGGTCAAGGCGAACCGGTACATCACGCACATTAAAAAGCTGCGCGATCCGGAGGAAACGCTGGAGCGCTTTTTCCCCGCAGTGGACCGTCTGGGTGAGAAGCGGGGCCCCATCCTTTTCCAGTTGCCGCCGAGTATGGTCTTCGATGAACCGCGTTTCGAGGAATTCTCCCGTACCCTCCCACCGTCAGGATATCGATATACCGTTGAAGTGCGTCACGCGAGCTGGTTGACGGATCATTTCTACATGCTCCTGGAGAAATACGCCATCGCCCTGTGTATTTCCGATACGGCAGGCCGTTATCCCTATGACGAAACCGTGACGGCGGACTTCGTTTATATCCGCCTCCACGGCTCGCGGGAGCTCTATGCTTCGAACTACACGGAGGAGGAACTTCAATGCTGGGCGGAAAAGATTGCTACGTGGAACAGGGATGCCTACGTGTACTTCGACAACGATTACGAGGGCTATGCGCCGCAGAATGCGCTGAGATTGGCAGATCTGCTGGGTCTGACGTAATTTCTCGTGGTGATTTTCTCTGCTGTACAGTCAGGTGATAAACGTTGGCTTTCCACGCAACAATGCATACCGGCCTGTCTCGGCACCGGTGTGACATACTGACCGCAGGGGATTGCCGCATCTTTTTTCTTGACAGAAGAAATAATATTCATATATTCACATAAGACGATATAGTGGAGATGTTATGAGAGAATTTATCAAGGTGATGAAAGCCCTGTCCGATGGCAATCGGGTCAAGGTGATCAAGATGCTTCAACGCAGGGACCTCTGTGTCTGCGAAATTCAGGAAGCTCTCGGGCTGGCTCAGTCCACCGTGAGCAAACATCTCAAGCTACTGGAAGAAGCGGGCTTGATATCTTACTCGAAGGAAGGTCTGTGGGTCATCTACCGATTAACCGACGGAGCAAAGAGCCCCTATGTGGCAAATCTGCTTGGTAATCTGCATCATTGGTTGGAGGATGATACCGATGTGAGAAAATTGCTTGAAAGACTTCCTGAGATTCGTCGGGAGACTATCTGTCACCGGTAATTTTTTTTCCTCGTGAATCGCTATATTTCGATATGTAGATATCTTATGTTACACATTGCGTGTCTTACTTTGATATGCGAGGGCTTCCCCCGTTGTCTGTTGCGGGGATTTTCAACGACGGGAATGCGAACGGTCAGGGCATTGTGAAAGAGCGAAATAAATTAGCGTTAATCGTGGGCGCGTTTCTCGCCGCTTATTATGTCCCGTGGGACCATGGACTGATTCGCCGATCTAGTCTGGAAGCATTCATGATGCTTCAGGAATATGCACGGGACCATGTATTGACTTGTCTGATTCCCGCTTTTTTTATCGCCGGTGCCATTGCCGTCTTTGTTTCTCAGGCGTCGGTATTGAAATACTTCGGGGCTCAGGCGGGTAAAATATTATCCTATTCGGTGGCGTCCGTTTCGGGTGCCATTTTGGCTGTCTGTTCCTGCACAGTCTTGCCACTGTTCGCGGGCATTTATACTCGTGGTGCAGGCATCGGCCCGGCCACGGCCTTTCTCTATTCCGGCCCGGCCATCAATGTGCTGGCCATCACCCTGACCGCCAAGATCCTCGGCTGGCAATTGGGCCTGGCCCGGGCCATCGGTGCCGTGGTCTTCGCCGTGGTGACTGGCATGCTCATGGCCTTGATTTTCCGTAAGGATGACGCGGCACGCACCGCCGGGCAGATCTATATGCCAGAAGCCCAGGCCAAGGAACGCACCCTGCTCCAGGACAGTCTTTACCTTTTAACCATGGTGTTGATCCTGGTGTTTGCCGCTTTTGCCAAGCCGGCTTCGGGATCGACCGGGTTGTGGCCCGCCATCTTCGCCGCCAAGTGGTACATCACCGCGGCGCTGCTGATCATTTTGGGACTGATGTTCAAAGCCTGGTTCACCAGAGATGAGTGCAAGAGCTGGGTGGAATCCACCTGGGGGTTCATGAAACAGATTCTTCCCTTGCTGGCCGGCGGTGTGCTGGTGGCAGGATTCATGCTGGGGCGTCCCGGACATCCGGCCCTGATTCCCGAGCAGTGGATTCAATCTCTTGTGGGTGGTAATTCCATCTGGGCCAACCTGATCGCATCGGTGGCCGGGGCTCTGATGTATTTTGCCACACTGACTGAGGTTCCCATTTTACAGGGACTCCTGGGCGCCGGCATGGGCAAGGGGCCGGCATTGGCACTGCTTTTGGCTGGCCCGGCGCTTTCCCTGCCCAACATGCTGGTGATCGGCAGAGTCATGGGCCTTAAAAAAACAGCGACCTTTTGCGGCGTCATCGTCATCATGTCGACCATTGCCGGGATGATCTATGGTTCCGTGATGGCTGGATGACGGAAAAAAGAAATATGTCAGATGAATAATACCGAGCAGGGGCAGCAATTGCCTTGCGGTGTACATAAAGACACATAAAGGATTGTAATGATGGAAATAAAAGTACTCGGTCCCGGTTGTCACAAATGCCGACAGACTGAAGAAATGGTCAAGGAAGCGGTTGCTGAGTCAGGTCTGACCGTCGATGTGGAAAAGGTCACCGACCTGATCGCGATAGCCGGTTACGGGGTTTTCGGCACGCCGGCGGTGGTGGTGGACGGAGAAGTAAAATCCGTGGGCACTGTCCCCCGCAAGGAAGAGGTAAAATCCTGGCTTGTACAATAAAATCGTATCGTGATGACGACGGTCTCGGCAATTTACGACCATAGTCCCTGTAGCCGGACCATAACGATACGGCTTTACTGCATGCGGAAATTGCGATGGCGGCGGATATTATGCGAAAGCGCCCGTCATCATCGAAGAGAAATGACGGTGTTTCCGGTGACAAGCGATTGTGTAGATATTATGCGATGCGGACAATGAATCGAAAAGTCAGGATTCTTTTTCTGTGTACGGGTAATTCCTGTCGCAGTCAGGTGGCCGAGGGCTGGTCGCACCGCCTGAAAGCCGAGGAGCTGGAGGCGTATTCAGCCGGCATTGAAAAGCACGGTCTCAATCCTCTGGCTGCGTGGGTGATGGCCGAAAAGGGTGTGGACATCAGTGATTTCACATCCAAAAACGTTGATGAACTGCCGGAAATTGTTTTCGATTATGTTATCACTCTCTGCGGCCATGCCGATGAAACCTGCCCTGTTTTCACCGGCGGAGCCAAAAAGATACACGTCGGTTTCGATGATCCGCCAACATTGGCGGCGGGCGCTACAACGCAGGAAGAAGAACTGGTTCATTACAGGCGGGTGAGAGACGAAATCAGGGTGTTTGTCGAATCCTTGCCGGAGACTCTCTTATGACGGTGAGCAGCCTTTCATTTATGCTTGCGAAGGTCTAATGATACATTAGAATCAACCGTCGACCTGGTCGATTTTGTTTGTGAATAAACTCAAGAGGATTGTGCTCTTAGATAAAGGAAAGGGAAGTCAGTATGGATCAAGTGTTGAGAAAGCTCACTTTAGAATTTTTTGGTAAGGGTAAGCACAAAATATCACCTGAAAAATTTTTTGAAATGGAAAACGGTTTTTTGCTGGACGTTCGGTCCAAAGAAGAAGTCGATTCTATTTCAATAAATATGAAAAGACATTCCAATATAGAATCCAAAAACATACCGATCCATGAGATTCCGGATAGAATTCATGATGTGCCAAAAAATAAATCGGTCGGCATATTTTGTCCTGCAAATGTCAGATCGGCTATCGTTTATGCCTATTTGCTTTCAAAAGGATTCTCGGATGTTCGTATTGTCGATGGCGGCTATTCCGCTTTAACCGAGGCATTGAAGCCGGGAAAAGTTCTTAAGGTTGTTCACGGCGAAAAATAAGCGGGAGGAGTCACTAGATGACGAGTTTATTGATCGTAAGCTGCCTTATTTTTATTGTTGCTGTTGCCATGACTATGGTCGGCAAAGGTGGCGGTAATTTCTATGTTGTGATTTTGGCGATAGCCAACGTTCCCATGCACCAAGCGGCGACAACCGGTCAGTTCATTCTTTTTTCAGCATCTGTCGCAGCGATGATAATTTTTCAAAAGAATAAATCCGTATCATGGCTGTTGGCTGTTTTGGTCGGCACGTTCACGGCATTATCCGCACTTGGGGGAGGGTATTTCTCGCATTTGTTGAGCGGCTTTGCTCTAAAGTTGATATTCGCTTTTATGCTGCTGATCGCTGGCATTGTCATGCTCATTCCTGTCTCTGAGAATCACGCTTTTGGGAAAAACAGAAATTTTGGAGTCATACATATTCGATCCGGCTCGGACGTGTATGCTGTTAACTTATGGGTCGCACTCCCTGTAACGGTCTTGACGGGTTTTGGTTCCGGGATGGTGGGTGTGTCGGGAGGATCTTTCCTCGTTCCTCTCATGGTGTTGGCATGTGGTGTGCCGATGCACACAGCAGTGGGAACGGCATCAACATTGATCGCAGCAACCGCGTTCATGGGGTTTACAGGCCATGCAATACAGGGAGATTTTAACCCCTCGTGGGCTATTCCGCTGGCTATTGTCACAGTTGCTGGTGGGTTGCTTGGAGGACGTCTGTCATTGCGCACGAAACCGAAGCACCTCAAAAAGCTTTTCGCATATACGAACTGGCTTGCCGCTTTATTTATGATTGTTAATGCACTCCAAAAAGGAATTTCATAAAGGGATCGAGTATTAAGGAATATAGAGTAAAGACAAGCAATTGCTGAATTAATTCAAGGAGTTTACATGGTCGATTCAACCATCAAAAAACTTAATTTCCTGGATCGCTTTCTGACGCTGTGGATTTTTCTGGCAATGGTGATTGGAGTGGGAAGCGGTTACCTGTTTCCGGAGATCAAAAATTTTATCAACCATTTTTCCGCGGGCACCACCAATATACCCATTGCCGTGGGTCTCATTTTGATGATGTACCCTCCTTTGGCCAAGGTCAAATACGAAAAACTCGGTTTCGTCTTCCGTGATGTGAAGGTCCTGGTGTTATCATTAGTGCAAAACTGGGTTGTCGGTCCGATCCTGATGTTTCTGCTGGCCATAGCTATTTTATCGGGACAGCAGGAATATATGGTCGGGTTGATTCTTATCGGCCTCGCACGTTGTATTGCCATGGTGATCGTCTGGAACGATCTTGCCAGCGGTGACCGGGAATACTGTGCGGGTTTGGTGGCGTTCAACTCTATTTTTCAGGTGCTCTTTTTTTCGGTTTACGCCTATGTTTTCATCACCGTCCTGCCTCGTTGGATGGGTATGGAAGGGATGGTCGTTGACATCTCCATCGGCCAGATTGCCGAAACCGTTTTTATTTACCTTGGCATTCCCTTTATCGCCGGCGTGCTGTCGCGGTTCATTGGCCTCAAAACTGTGGGAGCGGAGCGGTATGAAAAGAATTTTATTCCCATAATCAGCCCTGTCACTCTCGCCGCCTTGCTTTTTACCATTTTCGTCATGTTTTCTCTCAAGGGTGAGTTAATCGTTCAACTGCCCATGGACGTGGTGCGTGTTGCCGTCCCCCTGTGCATCTATTTCGTGATCATGTTCTTCGTTTCCTTTTGGCTTTCCATAAAGGCACGGGCCACTTATGAGCAGGCCACAACCTTATCTTTCACTGCCGCTTCGAACAACTTTGAGCTGGCTATTGCCGTGGCCGTGGCCGTCTTCGGTCTGGATTCGGGTCAGGCATTCGCGGCGGTGATCGGTCCACTCGTGGAAGTGCCGGTATTGATTTCACTGGTGAATGCGGCTCTATGGTTTAAGAGGAGATATTTCCCTTACGCTGTGGAAAAACCGACCGGTATTTGCCATGTCATGTGTGAGCCATGAGTGATCGTTACATTAAACATCCCACGATCAAATGTGCAATCGGGGCATTTATCCAGGCTGCAATCTATCTTCTTGCGGCTATCATTTTGGCGATGGGAGTTACTTTCGTAATGACGGAGTCCCTGTAGAGGACGGTTGATCGCCGGAGGGCTAATGTCAAAGGCCATATTGCCGTGGCACTTAACGTTCCGTGGCGACAGGTCAACGATTATTTAGAGCCGTTTTTCCAAATTATGACGGATACTCGCGCCGTAGTAATCACCTGCTGTCGAATCCGGCTGAGAATGTAGTGAATAACTTTTCCTTCCATGGAAAAAATTACACGTTCGGAGGAGAGAATATTGTGAGAGGCAGATTTATGAGGAAAACAAAAATATTTCTTTTGGGGATTGCGCTTGCCGGCTGTATGACGCTCCCCGGCCATGCAAAAATAGATAATATACCGCCGGTTCCAACTCCCGGCTTAGTTACCATGGTTGATTTGGGGGCACACAAATGTATCCCCTGCAAGATGATGGCTCCCATTATCGCTCAATTGCAAAAGGAATACAGTGGGCGCGCTTCCGTCATTTTTATTGATGTCTGGGAACACCAGGAGCAGGCCAAGCGCTTTGGAATCCGTACTATCCCGACCCAGATTTTCTTCGACAAGGGAGGGAAGGAGGTGAGCCGTCATGTGGGTTTTATGGATAAAAAAAGTATCGAGAAGACTTTTGAAAATCTGGGTGTTCCCATGGAAAGTCAGCAATGAACGATATCTTGTTAATGATTAATGCGTGGATGTCCGGCGGTGTCATAATCGCTGCACTCGGCTGTTTTTTGTGGGGTGTGGTGAGCGTGGCGCTCAGTCCCTGTCATATGGCGTCGATTCCGCTGATTGTCAGTTATGTCGGGGGACAGGAAATGAGAGTGAATGCAAAAAGCGCCACCGGTTATGCAGTTGCTTTCACCGTCGGCTTGTTTATCACCATCGCTCTGGTGGGCATCGTCTGCGCCCTGCTGGGTCGTATGCTCGGTGATGTAGGTTCCTGGTGGACGATCCTTGTAGGAATTATTTTGATCTGGGTTGCCCTGGATATGTTGGGAGTCCAAGCCTGTTCCATGTCCGGTAACCTAATGGGCCGACTTCGGGTGCGCGGCATGGGCGGAGCTTTTATTCTGGGATTGGCCTATGGTGTTCTTTCCGGTTCCTGTACATTCGGATTCATCGCTCCGATTCTGGCCATTATTACGATCCAAAAAGAAGTTGCAACGGGGATTCTGTTCATTGTTCTTTTCGGTGTCGGCCACAGCATTCCCATTGCCATAGCCGGGTCAAGCGCGACCCTGGTGCGTCGCATCTTGGAGAACAGCCGTTTTCAGCAGGGAGGACTGTGGTTTCGGCGCATAACGGGACTGACTATCGCCGGTCTGGGAGGCTATTTCATTGTCCAGCCCTTTATTGGGGGTATGTAAATTGGGTTGCTGGAATGATCAATTTCATGTGTCCCGACGAAGAAAAGACGTGTCATATGAATTGTCATAAAAGGAGTTAATATTGTGCGAAAGAAACTATTGATTTTCAATCTCCTGCTGTTAATCATTGTTCCTGCTGTAAGTTTCTCGGGTGGTGATTCCGCTAATGGACCGAAGGCCGTTTTACGAGAAAGTGTCTATAAGTTCCAGCCGGTTGTGGAAGGAATAACAGTTGCCCACGAATTCACTTTCCAAAACAATGGCGATGCATCCCTGGAAATTCTGGACATTGAATCGGGGTGAGGTTGTACGGACGCGATGGGAACGCGGCGGACCCTTCCCGGGGAGGAGTTTCTGTGGTGCCGTGGAAAACTGGTATTTCCCACCCAAAAGGTTTTTCTATCCAGCGATGCGCTTCTGTGCATGTGCCAGAGCCTTTTTAACATATTGTTCATCAAGAAGATTTATGGGTGACGGGGTCTCGAAGATGCGATGGGGGACGCGGAGTGTCTCGAGGGAGAAGCCCTCGCGGAATTTAAAGCGAAACTTTGCCGTGTGAATGTCTGTGCCGATACGCGTGAGGTCATCCGTGGTAAGGTCGAATCCCGCCGTGGCGAGGAGTTCCGTGACCCGGTCCGGTGTATAGAGGCCGCGGGCGAAAAAGCAGACAACGAGGCTGGAGAGAATCTGCCGCCATCGCTCTTCCGCGATGAGCTCATCCACCAGGTCTTCCGCCGACATGGGTGCCTTCGCCAGTTTTTTCTGATCGACGCTGTAGCCCGCATTGTCCAGGTGGCTGTGGCGTGCGCCGATAAGGTATCCGATATGTGCGCCGGGCCCCGTGTGGTAGCCGGGCATTTCGTTTTTGCCGAAGGCGAGAGCGAAGTCTTCGCCGCCGTATCGTCGTGACGCCGCTTCGACACCGTGTGCCAGGTGGCGGTAAAATTCGTTGGGTTGTTCGACGATATACTGTGCCGCCTGCCGGTAGGCGGCCACATCGCCCCACTTCAAAGAGATTTCCTGTGTTTCATTTTCTGATATGAGCCCCGCCTGCTGTGCCTCAGTCGCCCAGGCAAGGGCGACGCCCGCGCTCATGGCGTCGATACCGTAGGACTCGATCCGGTCCATGAGTTTCAGAAAACCGGCCGGGTCCCCGATGCCCAGCATGGTGCCGAGGGCGTAGATGGGTTCGTAGTCATAGGAGATCATGGAGGTGCGGTAGAAAAAGGGTTCATCTTCGTAGGGTTCCCTCAGGGCGGCGATGTGAATGCACCCCACGGGACAATGGGAACAGGCGAGCCGCCTTCCCAGATACTGCTTCGCAAATTCTTCGCCGGACACGGCTGACGCCTGTTCAAAAGAGGCGCTGGTCAGGTTTCGCGTGGGCAGACCGCCGAAGCGGTTCAGCGGTTCGATGTTCTCAGCGGTTCCCAGATCATGATATTTCTTCATGACCGGCGATTCAACGGCTTCCTTGTACAGTCCGTTGTACAGTTTCTTATAGCTCTTCATGTCGGCGACGGGTGTGGAGCTCTTTCCGGCGACGGCGACGGCTTTCAGTTTCTTGCTGCCGAAAACGGCGCCGAGTCCAAGCCTCCCGAAATGACGGTATGTTTCCGACGTGACGGAAGCGTAGGACACGAGGTTTTCTCCGCCCTTTCCGATACGCATGATTGTCCGGAAGCCGGCGCCCGTTTCATTTTCCCGGATAATGCGTCCAACGGAGAAACTGCCCATACCCCAGAGTGACGATGCGTCCCGGAAGGTGACGCGGTCACCGTTGACGGAGATGTATACGGGTATCTCACTCGCGCCCGTAATGACAATAGCGCCGAAACCGGCCATGCGCAGTGACACGGCGCTTCTGCCGCCGCAGTGGCTCTCTCCGAGGTCGCCCGTCAGGGGGGATTTGAACATGGCTACGGTCTTTGAGGCCAGCGGGTAAAGGCCCGTCAGGGGACCCACGGCGAAAATGATGGGATTTTCCGGTGACAGCGGGTCCGCCCCTTCCGGACAGTACTCGGCAAGCAGTCGAATCGCCACACCGGCACCTCCGATAAAAGTATCGAAAAGCTCAGGACGATGCTGAATGGCAGCCGTCTTCCGGGTCAAGTCAATAACAAGTAAGCGGGATAAATTATCGTTTGGCAGCATGTCCGACAATATCCTCCTTTTCCATGCCGAGCACGCCGTGTGGGCAGAAAGAGACACAGTATCCGCAGTGCACACAGATCATCGGTTTGTTGCTTTCATCGTCCCAGGAAACGGCGCCGATCAGGCAGGCGTCCCGACAGTGACCGCAGCCGATGCACTTCGGCAGATCCAGATCGACCCCACCGCCTTTCCGCGGCGTGAGGGCGCCCGTCGGGCACACCTTCGCACAGGGGGGGTCAGGACATGCCCGGCACACGATGACCTTGAATCCCCGTTCCATGCCCCCGATGGATCGTATCTGGATGCAGGATTTCGTGAGCCCCGCCTCATCGTGTTGGCGGGCGCAGGCGAACATGCAGTTCTGACAGCCGATACACTTTTCCGTTTCGAGAACGGCGAGCCTCATAACGCCCCCTTATTCATTACAATACTATCACAGTATCCGTCGTTCTATCAAATAGACGTCGCTGTGGCCACGCAGTAAAGGAGGTTTCCTATCCGCCGTGCGTTTCCCTTTCTCCGGCAGGTCAGATGCCCTTCGCGGGGGGCAGTAGTGCGCGGACCTCGTTCACGGCCGATTGATCTTTGTAGTGAACGGTCCTGATGCCGCGTGACCGGGCCCGTTCGCAATGCCCCGCATTGTCGTCGACGAAAATAATGTTCCCGGGAGGCAGCTGTAGCGTGGAGATGACGCTGTCGAAGTGGGCGGGGTCCTTCTTGCTTGTGCCCATGTGGTAGCTGTTGAAGACCCGGTCGAAAAGAGGGAAGAATTGAAAGGATTCGTTCAGCTCGTCGAGCCAGTTTGTCTGATCGCTGAGGATGCCGACGCCGTATCCGTCCGTCTTGATGTCACGGACAGCGCCAAGCATCCACGAGCGAAGATGGAAGCGCGACATGATTTCATTTCTGAGAACGCCGTCATCCTGTGAGATACCTGTCTGTGCCCGCATGGCGTTCCAATACTCTTTTTCGGAACCTTTTCCGATGACGTATCCTGTTTCGTGGATGATGTCGTGACCGAGTTCCACAAAGCGGGTGACATGGCCGTACCCATTCATGCCTGCGATGGCGGTCAATCCTTCCACGAAACCCTCTTCCGCGAGAACGCCGCCGAAATCAAAGAGCGCGATGGGGGTCATTGATGATTCTCTTTCAGTCATACCGTTCTTTTCGATTCATCGTTTTCGTCTCAGAGATATTTTACGAAGGCCGATCCCTCGATGACGAGAGTGCCGTCGTCTTTCCGGCACAGTGTTTTCAGTGTTGCGAGGCGTTTCTCCTCACGCACCTCCATCACTTCAACAGAGGCTGTGACTGTCTCGCCGATGTAGACGGGATTACGGAAGAAGATGTCCTGTGAAAGATAAATCGTACCGTGCCCGGGTAATTTGTTGCCGAGTATCGCCGAAATGAGACTTGCCACGAGCATGCCGTGAACGATGGGTTTGCCGAAAACGGTCTTTTCCGTAAACGATGCATCGAAGTGGAGAGGGTTATGGTCCAGTGAAATGTCGGCAAAGGTGTAAACATCGTCCTTGTTGAAAGTCTTGCTTATGTCCGCCGTGTCACCGACCTTCATCATGATGACCTCTCTTTCTTTTGCTTTATCCGTCCTACGACAGGAGGGAGCGGGCGATCACTAGTTTCATGATCTGGTTTGTCCCCTCATAAATCTGGGTGATTTTTGCATCGCGCATCATCCGCTCGAAGGGAAACTCCGTCATATATCCATAGCCCCCGACGACCTGCACCACGTCCGTTGTCACTTTCATGGCGACATCCGATGCAATCAGCTTGGAGCATGCCGACAGGTACGTTTTCTGGGGATCGTTTCTGTCTATGAGGTCGGCGGCGTGATAGGTCAGTGCCCGTGCCGCTTCTATCTCAGCGGCCATATCGGCGAGCATCCAGGAGATACCCTGGAACTTTGCGATGGGTTTTCCGAATTGAACGCGATTTTTTGTATACTCCACCGCGCGTTTCAGGGCGCCTTTGGCGAGGCCGCAGGCCTGTGCCGCGATAACGGGACGTGACCGGTCGAGGGCCTGCATGGCGTATCGAAACCCTTTGCCTTCTTCTCCGAGAAGGTTCTCCGCGGGGACCGCCACATCCTCGAAGACGATTTCCCCCGTGGGGGACCCCTTGATGCCCATCTTGGACTCCACCTTGGCTACCGATGCGCCCGGGGATTTCATATCCACGAGGAAGGCGCTGATACCATGAACGCCTTTCGACGGGTCCGTCATGGCAAAAAGTGAGATGTAGTCGGCGACGGGACCGTTTGTGATGAAACATTTTGATCCGTTGACAATATACCGGTCACCCTTTTTCACCGCGCGGGTGCTCATGGCGCCGGCGTCCGACCCTGCGCCCGGTTCCGTCAACCCGTACGAGATAATAATGTCACCGGAGGCGACACGAGGACCGATCTCTTTTTTCTGTTCTTCCGATCCGGCAAGAAGAACGGGGTCCCATCCCAGGGTCTGGCCCTGAACGATGAGTGAAGAACTGACACAGGCCGTGGCTATCTCTTCGACGGCAAGACAGGTGTAGATGTGTCCGTGGTGACAGCCGCCGTATTCTTCCGGTACTCCGAGGGCGAGAAGGCCCATGTCCTGAAAGACATTCTTCAGCATCCAGGGGAATTCCCCTGCCTTGTCTATCTCCGCGGCAACAGGTTCAACCTTTTCCGCAACCATTTTTTTCAACTGGGTGACAAATTGCCTTTCTTCATCGTTTCGTAAGAGGTGCATTACTCCTTATCCTTTCGGCCGTGCCCGGACGAAATATACACAAGGCACATGTTGTGACCCTTTTCCCGCCAAGTGGACTATACCGTATATCGTTTTTTTTAATCAATCGATTGTTTGCGCCGATCCGGGGCAATAACGACATCACCGGACACGGTATGAGGCGATATCGACCGCAATACGGGGATTTTTCGATGCGTGACACCATCGTTTCCTGTATAGTAAGATCAGGTCTGCTCGCCGGAAACCGGGTTCTGTCACCGTCATGGCGGGATTGTCACGTGTAACGATGAAAATAATGCGCAAGGAGGGTGGAATGACTGCACAGCGATCAAAGCTTCTTGTTGTCTGGTCAACGGACAACAAGGTAACGGCACTTCACCTCGTCTTCATGTATACGGTCAATTCACGTCTGAAGAAATGGTGGGATGACGTGGTGCTCCTTATCTGGGGGGCTTCCTCTCTGCTGTCAGCTCACGACAGTGAGATCCGGGACCGTATAGCACAGGCACGTGAGGCGGGCGTGCGCGTCATCGCCTGCAAGGGATGTGCGGAGAAGCTGGGTGTCGTGGAAGACCTTGAAACGCTCGGCGTCGAAGTATTTTATGTGGGCGAATTCTTGTCGGAGTGGTTGAAGTCGGGCGATGCGCTTCTGACGTTCTGAAACGCACATGTCAATAGTCGAGCGGTATATGGCTCAGATTACGCTGTTTTTCTGTATGGTAATCTGCGGGGTGGATTGCGTGCGGCGCTTCATTTGAGCATAACTGTCGGTACTGTTCTACGCCCTCATGCGGACGGGTCTTTCTCTTCCTTTTTTATATTCTGCTGTATGTATCGGTGATACTCCGCTTCGATGACATCCGGTTCACCCGTATTGTACACAACGATATTTTTCAGAATGCCGTACGAGTGGAGGGGAATGTCGCGGAAACGAACGGCTATTCCTTCACTCTCCCTGCGTGTGACTTCAGCGGTAAGATCGACCGTTATATCGTTATCAGTTCCGACGAGGGAGAGTGTGACATCGACCAGGTCGCCCATGGCGACATCGGCAGGAATGTTAATGAACATGCCGCTGAGGCTGAGGTTTCTGACGGTACCCTGGTATTCTTCACCCCTATGCCTGACACGGACATCCACGTTAAAAGAGACGCGGGACAGCTTTCTCTTCGACATTGGTTATATCCTCCGGAACACAATGCTTTCCATCGAGAAAAGCGGCAATATTCTCGATATATGCTTCCTCCGATGTTATGATACCACGTCCAGGCGCGACAAAGGAGCGTCCTCGTCAGAAATCATCCCTTATGCTGATTACTTTCAGTTTCTCGCCCCGTTATATAATCGTTAATTGACGGATGATTCCCTCATAAAGAAAAGAACAGGAAAAGTCAAGAGTTCCTCTGTTGAAGGCGGTTTTTCGCCCATTGACGTATTTCCGTAGAGTGCCACAAGGAACGAAAAATAATTTGCAAACAATATATCGATATGATATATATCGTATCATAATATATCGAAGATGAGGACGGGTAATCACTTTTCCGCCAGACGGTCGTATCATCGACGGTATAAAAAATGATGGAGAATGAAAGATGAAGAGAATAGTAGCGGTAAGCCTGTCGGCTGTCCTCTTGCTCGTTGGGTGTTCGTGCATGAATGACAACAATACGGCAGCGTCGCGCGGCGAATCACTGAAGGCGGTTGTTGCCGATCTTACGGCCGACCTACAGAGCGATGAAGAAAAAATCGCGAGAATCTACAATTTTGTCCGCGACGAGATTGAATTCGGGTGGGTGTACCCGCAGGAGATACCGGCGGAAGAAGTGTTGAAAAAAGGAAAGGGCGTGTGCATGCAGAAGGCGAACCTGCTGGTGACGATGGCCCGCGAGGCGGGATTGCGGGCTCGATTCCACTTCATGTATGTCCACAAGAACGCTCTGGAAGATTTTCTGCCCGGATATGCCTATAAGCGGTGGGTCGATCCCTTCCCGCATACCTTCCCGGAGGTATACCTCAACGGGAAGTGGGTGTCCATGGAGGCGACTATCGACAAAGAGCTTCACGACATCTGCATTGCGAAGAAGATCAATTTCGGCAAATACGAAAATATCGTCAGTGATGTGTCGATTGAATTCTCCACCGACGGTGTTAAGGGGCACCAGCAATACTGGCATGCCGAGGGAAAAGAATCGCTCTATGGGGATGATTTGTCGTCATTCACCGCATTAATTCACCAAGACGTACCCTGGTATAAACGATTGATGCAGCCGCTCATTTTCAGGAAGGCGGACAGCATGATGAATGACTTGAGAATCGGGTCGAACAGAGACGCGTAGCAGCGTCGGATTAAATCTGTTTCAGGAGACGCATACTCATGGATACACGAATGGTTATTCTGGGATTTCTCATGCATCACAGAAGCATGACGGGCTATGATCTGAAGAAGGCATTTTCCATATCCTTCGCCTTTTTCTCGGGCATCAGTTACGGTTCCATCTATCCGGCATTGAAAAAAATGGAGCATGAGGGACTGATCAGGATGACGGTGGAAGTTCAGGACGGGACGCCCAACCGCAAGGTGTACACCATAACCGAAGCGGGGAAGGCCGCCTTTATGGACTCCTTGAATAATCCCCTGCCCGTGGAGCGGCATAAATACAACTTGCTGATGAAATTATTTTTCTTTTCCTACCTCGATCAGGAAAAACGCCTTTCCATCGTAACGGAACATCTGCGGCGGATCGAAGAAATGAATACAGCGCTCAGAAAGGCCGGTCCGGCGATTGAGGCGCATGCAGACCGGTACCAGTATCTCTGCTACGAGTTCGGCCTGTGTTTTTATGAAGACCTGGCGCGGAACATCTCTCATGTGATCGATGAACTCAAAAAGGAGTAATGATCATGACCGTCGAGAATCGGAAGAAATATCGTGGCATTTCCCGGTTGGGGTATTTCTATCGTGTCGTGGGATGCTTCCCCGTCGTTATCGGGCTGCATATCCTCCTGGTGGCGGGTGCCTCAGTGGCAATTGTTCGTACCGGCGCCGTTGCGGCACTGCTCTATTCAGCCCTCTTTGTCTATCTCGCGCGGAAGAGAAGTGATGCATGTTATTTCGACTGGGCGATTTTATGGTACCTTGCGGGGACCGTCGTCGCACTGTAAGGGGCACCCGCGCACGCTGCGGCGGTATTGCCGCGGTACTACATCACCGGAATGTACGCCGCCCTTTTCGCGGCGGCGTTTTTGCCTCCCCTCTTTCGTCGGGAACCCTTTACCTGTTACTACGCCCG
>Ga0272441_10003594_pt1 | contig 29282 bp, 26 predicted proteins | sample SSMProp6N_FD_193582 | JGI IMG/M metagenome (GOLD analysis project Ga0272441, IMG submission 193582) | Marine sediment archaeal communities from Little Sippewissett salt marsh, Falmouth, MA, United States - SSM-Prop-6N | ecosystem: Environmental > Aquatic > Marine > Wetlands > Sediment ... | reverse complement strand
TCGCTTCATAGGTAACCGTGTACGTGGCAAGCCCCGCGACATCTCTTTCAACCGCCTCCATCAGAGCGTTTTCACAGGAACCCAGGAATACGCTCAGTAAGATTGCGGCCAGAACAGCGCCCAGAATGAGCACGCCCGATCCTGGTTTATTCAGCTTGAAATTCATCCTGCTCCTCCTAAATTCCGCTTCTCCGGAATGCAATCAATACAATTCTCTTGTATATATCCCTGACTGAAATTCTGTAATCAGCGTTTCCGAACAGGAAGTGCATAGTATGTATCGTTCTTAGCCGCATAACTCGAGCTTCCATCGGAGAAATCACATATCCAGGCGTAACTGGAATTATACTCCGATGAACTCCAGTAGGGTCCGGCGGTGTAAAAAATCCCGATCCAGCTCTGCAGATGCGTATACACCAGTTCCAGTTCCTCCCTGGACGGCAGGAACCAGTCATCATAGGTTATCCCGGCCGGTACCGGATACACATTGGAAAAATCATAACAATAATCCGCCGCGGTATCGGAGGCGGGGTCCCCTGTCACTATGTCGGAAGTATTCTGTTCCCCGGTGCCGATTGCCGTACCGTCCGCCCCGCTCACGGTGTGGCTTGTAGTGCCCCACGCTTTTTGGTCATGAGAGCCTCGATAGACTTCGAGATACTTCCAGCCGTCCGTTTCGGCATTCGGATTGATATAAATGATATAACCATTCGACGGCGCCGTATCTCCAACGCTGTACTCAACTGGCCAGCCCCACTTCGCGTACAGGGTATGGTTGGAAGCCGTCGCGACCGTCGTGAGCTCGGTTACCTGACTGCCTGCAACCTGGCTTCCGGTTCCGTTCACGCCGGTCCACCAGCCTTCGAAGGTGTAGTTCGTTCTGCTTGTCGTCGCCAGGGTACCGTACGCTTCATCGTAGGTCACAATAATATTCGCCGGGCTGGGTGTCGTACCACCCCGCGCATCGAATGTCACCGTGTATGTCCTTGCATCCCAATCCGCGTACAGCGTTCTGTTCGCCGTCACCGTGTCGGTGGCGAAGTCCCACGGATTGTTGCAGGCTGACTCCTGGAACCATCCCGCGAATGCATACCCGGCCATGGTCGGATCCGCCGGCTCTAATACGAAGTCTCCCTCGATCACTAGCTGACTATCCACCGCGCTGCCGCCCTGGGAGTCGAACGTAACGGTATAGGTGGGCAGCTGCGTCCATATCGCCCACAGGGTAACATCGGAGGTGCCCATGATGAGCGTCGGTCCGGCTACGTAGGAGGTCCCGTTATCATCATCCTGCGTATTCCAGTGAACAAATTGATATTCATTTTTTACTAAAGTCCCTTCATCCAGGACGGTAACCGTCTCTCCGGTATTATATTCCGTCAGGTCCACCGGCACATCGCCCCCGGTGGCGCCGTTCGCTTCATAGGTAACCGTGTACGTGGCAAGCCCCGCGACATCTCTTTCAACCGCCTCCATCAGAGCGTTTTCACAGGAACCCAGGAATACGCTCAGTAAGATTGCGGCCAGAACAGCGCCCAGAATTAGCACGCCCGATCCCGGTTTATTCAGCTTGAAATTCATCCTACTCCTCCTCCCAAACCGCGCTTTCCCGCAGTACTGCCGAAGAGGCCCTTCCCGTGTCATCGGTACCGGAGACCAGATAGGCGTACCTGTTCGCCAGCGTTGAATCAATCCCTTCAAGTTTCCTGTATAGCAGTTTTACAGAGCCGAAATTCTCAACTTCATAGTTTGCCCTCGCGGACCCCAGTAATGCAGCCCTGTTTTCAGGATCTCTGTTCAGCGCCTTATTGTACCACTCGATTGCCTTCATATAATCCTGACGCTGATAGCTGATATTGCCGAGGTTCGTCATGGCCGGCGTGTAGTTCCCGGATATTCGTTCAAACTCTGCCATCGCCTCGTCAAAAAGCCCGTACCGTGCATACAGCACCCCAAGCCGGTTGATATATCTTGCGCTGTTGTTTGATCTCGAAATCTGGCTTCTCAGGTCGGCGACCCGATCCTCTATCTCAAGTTTAACGAATGAGTCCATTTCCCGATCAAACGAATCGGCGAGCAGGACGGGTTCCGGCGGCCTAGCGTCCACCACGTCTCCCCCCGGGCTGCCGACCGGTTTATATACCTTCCAGGCCTCATCGACAGGAAAGAAGCCCCTCTGCCCTTCGGCAGTTGCCCATTCGGAGGCTCCTTTTTTCCATGCTTTCAGGAAACCTTCCTGTATCATCGTAATCTCGACGGGTATCCATGTATTGCCATTCTCGAATATCAGATCATCAGTATGAAAAAATGTACGCTTTGCCTCTTCCGGATCCATTTCCAGGGAAAATGCCGCGTAGATGTGACCGGGAACAGTGATAAAGGCGGTTTCAATGCCCACGGATTTCAGCAGGGCCGAATACAGTATGGAAAGGTCGTCACAGTCGCCGGCTTTGTACGTAAGGGTCTGGCTGGGGAACTGGAGGTAATCTACTGAGAATTGGTTTTTTGAAAAATCCTCATAGGGAGTTTTCGGATCTACGACATAATTCATACCATAAAGAGACAATGACTGAAACAGCCCTACCCCTACGCGGAAGTTCGGATTAATAGCTTGAGAGTCGGAGTTGTTGACCTCACCGGCAATATTTTTCGCGAAGCGTAAAATCGCGGGATCTTTGGCGGTTACAAAGGATGCGGCTTTCCTGTCATCATCCCAGGTCATGGCGTTTCGGTCATACATTTCTATTGTTGCCGCTTCGGTTTTTACAAGGTCCTTACCCATATACTCATATTCAATGATTATATCCGCCGAAGCCTTGGTGCCTTCCGTAATCGACAGGATTCGTTCCGCGAAAAGCGCGACAAGAGGTATTCTGATCTCCTCTTCCTTCGCAAGAGCCGGGACCGACGCGCAGAGTTTCGGGCTGTCCATATACTGTTTTACCATCAGGCTGACTCTGACATTTTTTATCGTTCCGTTTTCCTGATTCCTGATGACAACCGCCCCGAGAGGATTTTCATCATAGTAAGAATAGAAGACGGGAAATACCGGTTCGAACTGGATATTCGGTATTTCCAGATTGGATCTTCCCCCTCCTGTTCCGGGGGTAAAATTAATCGTCACGCCTGTATGTATGCCGTTATATATTTCGTGAAGGTATTTATATCCCGCATTAAGACCTATGCCGAATGAAGGTGAGAAGTTGAATGAAACAGAAGCTCTGAGCTGACCCATGGGATTGCTGCCTACTTCATCTTCATAGATGCCCACGCCCCATCCCAGTACTGTTGAAAATTTAAGGTTAAGTTTCTCGGACGGATCAAAACTCAGACCCCCGCCGGCTCCGAACCCGATAAGGGATATCGTGGTATCAGCGGTTGTGCTGATGACGCTGTAGTCCAGGAGCGCATCCGCGAAGAATGGTGATCCGGAAGAAAAAGGGATCTCCCCGTTAAGCGAGACGCCGCCTCCGAAATTGTACAGCTTTTCATCATCCGAGGACAAAGGACCCAGGGGTATTTCCACCCCCGGTGCAAGACTCATGTTTATTACCCTGTCTTCAGCATTGGTGGAGAATAAAACAATAAAGCAAAGTGAAACAATAAGAAATATCTTTCTTGACATAGAATACTCCTTGGAATCGATATTGTGCGCTTTCCACTGACAAGAAAGCAGGTGTATATCTGGGAAGTAGTTAGCCTCAATATAATAATTATAGCACGCCCCTCCCCGGATGACATAAGTATATTTATGTTTTAATCGATCTTTTATCGTCTTCCGCACGCAATTTCTGACAAATTCAAATTTAAGTTTTTTAATAAGATTAATTTTTTCTCATCGTTGTATTTTATTCATCTGTCAGGGCGGGAGAGGGTGTTTTCGGTAATTCATCAATCGAAGAAACCGCATTATATACTTGGATGCGCCGTAGGGCAGGTTTTCAACAGATGGAAATTACCGCTGATTGTGTTTTCAGCAGCAGCGTCACTATCGCGCCGATTATCAGGCCGATTCCGAGACCGGCGATAATACTCCCGGTAAAAGCAAGGGCGGATTTATACAGCATAAAAAATCCAACACCCAATCCGGGGAGTAAACCTCCGCCGACGGACCGGGATGCTCTGTCCGTTTATCGTTCGTTTTTCATATTACAGCTTCTTGACTTTTTATTTCCGTTGTATTGGGAAATACCTGGTATCTCTCCCGATCACCAGAAACACAGGTGTTCACATTTCACGAAACATATAACCGCCTGCATATGGAATTCCACTTCCTACACGGCAACAATTATGGTAAAGATTAGTAATCCGGAATCGCGCGGCGTCCGAAACAGACATAGCGGTTTCAGGCGATGCAGCGGGCCCTGCCGGAAAAAACAGAGAGTAGAAACGGAATGGATGCATTTGAAATAGCGTGGAACGCTGTAGTCCCGATCTTCCTGGTGATGGGATCCGGATTCGCGGCGAAGAAACTGGGTATGTTCGGAGACGAATTCGTCAATCAGGCGAGCCGCTACGTGTTCAAGATCGGTCTGCCGGCGCTTGTCTTCAGCAAGATTACATAGATCGATCTCTCGGGAAGCTTCGATATTTCGCAGGTTTATCTGGTAGTGTTCTGCTCGACAGCGATCCTCGGGGGATATGCCATTGCCAGGCTGACCGGCAGGCTCGTCATAAGGGAAGCCTTCAACGACAGGGGATATTTCACTGGAGCCTTTATTCAGGGAGGAATACGCAGCAACTTTATCATCATCGGGTATCCGGTGCTGCTCAATCTCTTCGGAGACGCGGCCATCGTCAATATAGCCCTGATCACCCTGATCTTTATTCCACTGACCAATATTCTGTCGATCATTGCCCTGATGCCGCCGTCAGCATATTCACCCTCAGCAACGAACTCGGCGGCGACTCAGTCCTCGCGGGGAATATCATCATCCTGAGCTCGGCCCTCTCCGTCGTCACCCTGATCGCGCTGATAACCTTCTGGCTGAGTGTTCTCGGTATGAACGGGTGAAGGTGGAGAATCGGCTGTAATACCGGAAGGTGTGTGACGTGCATTTGGAATTCACATTGTATCCTTCAGTTACTCTATACAGGAAGGAACATCCGGAAATTTGTAGATTCAATTCCTGCCCCTGCTATGTTTTGGAGATATGCGGGCGTGGAAAACAAACAGGATGTCAGGCCTTTTTGAATAAGCAATATCCTGTAAAGTTACCTATCATATAAATTTTCTTGCTGAACCAACAACAGCCTGTGAGACCTTTTGAGACTTTTGGTCGCTGCGAAGAATCAAGTATTTCTCAATACAATCCTTATTATGGAGACTTTGCCAGTCTGAATCCAATAATACTGGAAGCCCAGTTTGAGCTGGAAATATCCCTATGTCCAATTTGTAAAAGATAGCTCAAGTGATTCCCCCAACATCCGCCGGAGAAATACCTCTCATAAGCCGCCTGTGTAAAACTGTGTTCCCAAACATTCCCGCTCATATCATATATCCCGAGGGCATTCGCGGCTTTACTCTTGACCGCCTGGGTTGATGTGGTATTGCCCGTGCCGTATACAGTGCTGTTTCCAAACCAGGCAACGGCATTTGCAGCATCAAAATTACTGTAATCCGCAGTAGAACCGCTTAAATAGTCGCCAGGAGTCCAGAATGTATCACTCCCGAGCGGTTTTTCTATTGCTCCATTTGTATCATCATCGCCTTTCCACCGGGCGGCGCATTCCCACTCAGAATGTTCAGGCAACCTGAAACCATCGGCACTTGAACCGGCAACAGCATTATCACAGGCGGTACCATCATTTGCATTTCTGATAATCGTGCTGTTATAGGTATACACGGGTATAAGTGATTCCGCATTCAATAAATTGTAGTATTCTGTTAATGCATTTAACCATACTATCATGTCGCGCCAACTGATAGTTGTTACCGGGTGCTGATATGTTCCGACGGGTCCACTATCGAGATCTCCTCCCTGCCTTCCGGCATGGGAGAATGTATAACCGCCTGATGAAGTCGCCCAGGAATATACCTCGCTCCATAATTGATAGGTGACTTCTGTTTCCGCCATCCAGAACGAGTTCACAGACGCTTCGCCATCATCGAATCTTCCGGTCGGGAACGTCCCACCCGGGCAATAAGCAATATTGAACGATACCGTGTTTACTGTGTAAGTCGTCTTATATCCCGGTTGAATATCAACCCTGGCATACAGGTACGTATCTTCGCTCAGATTGAACGTGTATGGATTTGAAAGTGAAACCAGAGAACTACCGTCTATATCGCTATACCAGCCCTGGAACACGCTATCTGCGGCTACAGTTGCCTTTGCAGTTAAAGAAGTCCCATAATCATAGAACCCGTTCGGGTCGGAAGTCACTGTATCAATGCTGCCTGTTCCGATGTTGCCAGTAACCATATCAAGACTAAAAGTATATTGGTTGACTATCCACTTCGCGAAAATAGTAACGTCTGACATAACAACTTCATTCTCAAAATCCCATGCATCATTATAAGATGAGTCCTTGTACCATCCATCGAAAACATTTTCATCTTTCGTCGGATCCGCCGGCTCTTCCGCCTTCTCCCCTTCTATTACATTCTGCGAGGGGACTGTGCTTCCGCCTTGAGAATTGAAAGTGACAGTGTACACTGGCAGGAGAGTCCATTGTGCATAGAGAATGACATCCGACGACCCCATCTGAAAAATATCATCCGCTACATAGTACGTACCGCTTCCATCGGCTTCTTCATTCCATGCATAAAAACTGTATCCGCTTGATTTACTCATTGAGCCGGGTCCGCGTACCGTCACGGGATCACCTTTTTCATAGAAATTCCCGTCGGAAGGGACTATTCCTCCATCAGAACCATTTCCGTCATACGTAACAGTATATGTTGCAAGTCCTTCTACATCTCTTTCGATCGCTTCCATCAACGAATTCGCACAGGACACCAGCATAATCCACAAGATTACCGCGACAATTGCTCCTAAAATTACTGACCTGCGTTTTATGGGTTTATTCCTGTTCATATAATTCCTCCTCCCATACCGGTGTGTCCCCCAGAACCGCCGATGAGGCCTTTTCGGTAATATTTAGATGAGATATCAGGTAGGCATACTTCTGCATAAGTTTTCCATCGACCTGTTCAAGCCTTGCGTAAATCATAACGCAGGCAGCGGCCCTTGTTCCCTCGATGATAATCAATATCTTTTCCAAAAAGATTGCAAAGAGAGGAACTCTGATCTCCTCATTTTTCGATGCTTCAGTAATTGAAGCGCACAGTTTCGGACTATCCATGAACTGCTTCGCATACAAGCCGATATGTACATTGCTTATTGATCTGCTTTCAAGGCTCTGTACACTGACCGCACATAGAGGATTCTCATCATAGTATGAATAAACTGCTGGGAACGCCGGACTCAAATGGATATCCAGGATATTCAACTTTGATCTGGTTGATCCGGATACAGGCACAATATTGACCGCGAAGCTGCTTATAAGAAAATAAACAGCACTGTATAAAACATATTTCCCCGTCAATTGCCTTCCCCTAAATAAACGAAATGTATATCTATACATTTTCTGGAGAATTTCAAATGAGGAAGCCCGATGTTGGATCTCCTTATATAGTATATATTATCACAAATTCAGGATATCCTCATAATAAAAACCTCTTTCCCTAAAGATAACTCTCATTGTGAACTGCCATTTTTCGAATCGAGCGAATGTACGCCGTTGAGCGTGGAAACGATAGGTCTGGAGAGAGCTGGCATAAAATCAACTAAAGGGGCGGCGGATTCCGGGTAAATTTCACCCCTGCCCCTTTGACCGGAGCTCGCGGGAGTGATACATTTCAATCAAACGTTTGTTTGGGATAGTAAAGATGAGTGAAGCGAACCTGGAGACAAAAGACCGTATTCTCGCCGCCGCGACAAGCCTGTTCGCCCGAAAGGGCTACAAGGGGACCAGCGTCCGGGACATCGTACGGGAGACGGGCATCAATATCTCGATGATTTCCTATTATTTTAAGGGCAAGAAGGGAATTCTGAAGGCTATCCTCCAGAAAGTGGTCGATGATTTCGAGACCATGGCCGGCGACGGGCCGGCCTTCGATGATAACGAAGCGCTGCTGGACATGCTGCAAAAGCTTCAGGCTTTCATCTCCTCCCATTCCGACGAGATTACCATCCTGCTGGACAAGTTCAACAGGAATATAGAGGAACTGGACCTGATAATTCCGTTCGTCGAAAGCCGGATGAAATCCATTATCAAGTACCTTTCGGAAGCCGGTGATCTCGCGATCGAGAAATCAAGGGAGAATGCCTACCTTCTGACCGAAATGTGGATGGGTATGATATTTTCAGGCCATCTTCTCGGAATCTCGGATATCATGAGAGACGAGATGCCCTCTTCGGGAAAAGAGATGGACAGGAAACGGCAGAAGCTGGTTCTGCTGGTTACCGATTTCATCCTGCAGCACAAGCAGGAACTGATTTCCAGATTGAACGAGAACTGAACGGAGAATGATTTTTTTCACCAGAGTATCAAGCAAACGTTTGTTTGAATACAACCGGAGGATTGGATGAACCAACACGGACCTTCGACATTACGCGACTATCTTGTACTCCTGGCGGCGCTAATACTCACCGCCGCGGCGGGCTCTTTTATCCCCTCTCTTCACATAGACAATTCGGTTGATATCTTCATGCCGAAGGGCCATGAAGTGGTCAGGATGAATGAGGAGAACGAAAAAATTTTCGGATCCCAGGATGTCATCATGGTCGGGATTAGCAGCCGCTACGGTTCGGTTCTGTCCGCGGACAATCTGAGGATCATCAGGAAAATAACGGAAGAAGTGGAAAGCCTCGACCATGTTGATGATGTAACGTCTCTGGCAAACGCGGATTACATCATCAATTCCGGCTGGGGTATGGAAGTGGTCGATCTCTATCCCGGAGACATGCCCGATGATCAGGCGCTGCCTGAGCTCGAGAAACGGCTGGCGGACTGGAAGGATGTCTACAGTAAAACACTGATTTCGGACGATCGGAGAATGACTTCGATCATCGTAAAGACGGAGTCCTATGACGACGATCGCGACTGGAGCGGGACGGTCTACAAAGGTATTCAGTCGATTACAGACCGCTATCGGGATTCGGATCTCGATTTCTCTTTCGCAGGGGAACCGGTCCTGATGCAGGAGATGACCAACAGTGTGGTGCATGACCTCACCCTTCTGATACCGCTGAGCGCCTTTATCATCTGTCTGATCATGTACATGACATTCCGCAGGATGGAAGGCGTCGTCTTCCCGATGATCAGTCTATCCGCGGCTGCGGTTCTTACCATGGGGGTCATGGGAATGGCGGGGATTACCTTTACCATGGCTTCCATGCTGATCCCGATCCTGCTGCTTGTCGTCGGAAGCGCGTACTGTATCCACATCATGGCCCATTTCTACGATGTCGCCGCCGATGAATCCGGTTTTATTAATCCTGATAAAGTACAGCGGATTCTCGCTTCCGTCATAGCGGAGATACGTATTTCCGTTCTGATGGCGGGGTTCACCACCGTGGCGGGTTTTTTGTCCCTGACTTCCAGTCCCCTTGGTCCCTTCAGGAGTTTCGCTCTCCTGACGGCAATTGGCGTCTCCTTCGCGCTGCTGTCGGCTTTCACTCTTCTGCCGGCACTGATCCGCATCCGGTACCGGAACGGCGTCTCCGCCGGTCAACTCCGATACAGGGGGAAAACCGGGGACCAGCGGGGCGCGGACGGAGACGGCAGCCGGGTCTTCGAAGCAATGTCCCGCTTAGTACGGAAAGGAGGAACGCCGGTCCTTCTGCTGACCGGCGCTTTTCTGCTGATCACCTTCACCCGGATTCCTTATATAGAGACCGGCTCGAATTTTATCAACTTCTTCCCAGTTTCCTCCCCCGTCCGGCAGGACCTGGACCGGTACAACGAACGGATGTCCGGAACCGGCCGGATAACTGTACGTTTCGATGCGCCGGAAAAAGGCGGAATTCTTGATCCACTTTTTCTCAAGCAGGTGGAAAATTTTTCCGATTACATGAAATCCGTACACGGGAACATTACGGCAGTCTCTTCACTGACTCCGCAGGTCAGGCGGATGAACAGAATAATGAATTACGACAGCATTCCTTACGCCGTTGCTGAACCGGTCGAGGATGATTTCGATAGTTTTTTCGACGACGATCAAGCCGGTGAGTCGGAGAAAACGGATGCATCTTCCGCAGATCCCTTTGCTGAAATATTCGGCCCTCAGGCACCCGCCGAGCTTGAACCTGACACGAGTGACCGGGTCGCGCAAGCTGCATCGGGGGATGAATACGCCGGGGAATCGGCGAAGGAGGGAGTATCCCCCGCTCCGGAACCGGTCCTGACGTATGACCAGCTTGCCGGACATCTCGAGTCGGCGCTGCTGAAGTCGGGTATGGAACCTGACCCTGAGAGAGTTATCCGGAATTTCCTCGCCGGGCTGAACTACCGGGGCGCGGCGTTCGACGAAATCCCGACTGATCCCGCCAAATACGGATTGACGAGCCGGCAGGAGCTGAGGAATCTGCTGGCCCAATACATGGTCCTGTACTCCGGGAGCCTGGACTACATCATCAACGACGGGATCGAACCGGACAGTATGCTGATGACGATTATCCTGAATGACGAGTCTCCGCAGATCGTCGGAAAAGTTCTGGACGATACCCGGGCATACTGGGACCGGGATATTCCGGAGAACTGGAAGTATCACATCGCCGGAAGCACGACCCTCCTATACAAGGTCTCCTCACTCATTACCAGGTCTCAGATTGTTTCCATTCTCATAGCCCTCGTGATTATATACATCTTTCTGGTTCTCATTTACCGCTCCTTCGCCGCGGGCCTGGTGGGACTGATTCCGGTCCTGGCCGGTCTGGCGGGAATCTTCTTCACCATGAGCCTGGCCGGATTCAATCTGGACTTTATTACCGCTCTGCTGGGATCACTGGCTATCGGGATCGGAGTCGATTACGCGATTCACTTCCTGTCCGCCTACAAACGCTCCGCACAGCGGGGAGAAGAGGAACATCTCGGCTACCTTTACAGGACCACCGGCCGGGCCATTTTTTTCAATGCCGTTTCGGTCGGGGCCGGATTCCTTGCTCTCGTCCTGTCCAGTTTCATACCGATCAGACAGCTGGGACTGATGTTCGCCCTGGCCATGATCTTTTCGGCAGGTGCCAGCCTGGTCCTCGTCCCAATAGTACTCAGATCCTTCGACTTCCGCTTCCTCAGCAGAGAGAACGGAGAGGAACAGGGGTCTATTTCTTTTAAAAAAACGTTCCCCGGAGGTGAATAAAATGAAAAAAACACTTCTTTTAGTTGTCTTCCTCTTTGCGGCTCTATCGCTGTTCGCAGAGCAGTCTCCTTCAGGCCGGGAAATAATGCAGATGACGGAGGATGCGCAGCATTCGGACAGCTCGGCGACGGACATGAACATGATCCTGATCGACTCCAACGGAAGGACGAGTATCCGTCGTCTTCAGACCCTGATCATCGATGAAGATGGTCTGAGCAGGTCGCTTACGGTCTTCAAAGCCCCGGCCAGCGTGGAGAACACACGGTTTCTCACTATCGAGAACAGGGGCCGGGGGGACGATCAGTGGATATATCTTCCCACCATCAGGAAGATGCGGCGAATCGCATCTGGAGAAAAATCGGGGTCCTTCATGGGGTCGGACTTCAGCTATTCGGATATGGAATCCCGGGACATAGATGAATACACCCATACGCTACTGCGGGAAGAACCGGTTGGTAATCAGCTCTGCTGGGTGGTCGAATCCGTTCCGCTGCACGGTACGGACCCGGGAGACTATTCCCGGTTGGTGTCTTATGTCAGCCGGGATATCCACGTGCCGGTCCGGGTAGAATACTACGAGGACGGATCGAGTCAGCCTGCAAAGATCATGGAGAGCAGTGATTTCCGGGAAATCAGCGGCATATGGACGCCCTTCAAGATTACCATGACGACGGTGCAATCCGGGCACCGGACCGTCATGGAAATGAACCAGATAAAAATGAACATTCCCATCAACCCCGGATACTTCACTACGAATTTTCTGCAGACGGGAAGGCTGAGATGAAAAGGAGACCATGGCTGATCTTCGTATTCCTGTTTTCCACAGGGCTGATCCAGGCCCAGGATGAATTCTTCGATCTGCCCGAGGATACCGCCGGCGAATTGGCGCCGCAGACGCTGGACTTCTCCGGAGAACTTGCCGCCGAGTTGCGGGCATATCTGTACGACTTCCCAGAGAGCAGCCTGGAATTCGTTTCATCGGCGAACCTTGAGCTGCGCGCTGAGTCGGAGCACTCGGAAGCAATTATCAGGCTGAAGGCCGAACTGTCCGATCAGGGTGCCGAGCCTGTAACCTGGGAAGACCTCGTCGAAGATGCGGTGGTGCGGTACTTCTTCGCCGCCGGCTTCCTCGAAGCGGGATACACAACGGTGGAATGGGGAAAGGGGGACGGAATGCACGCGGCGGACCCGGTGAATCCGCTGGACCAGAGCGAAGGATTCGGCGGCGATACCGCGGACCTGAAGATCCCGGTTCCGCTTGTCCGGACTGCCTTCTACACGGGGGCCAACAGCCTGCTCGAGTTCGTCTATGCGCCCCTCTTCGTTCCGATGGTAACCGCGGACCAGGGCCGATGGGTCCCCTATGAGATTCCCGATACAATTACCGTCATCACCGACGAGCGGCCGGAGATGAGTCTCGCCCACTTTCAGGGCGGGATCCGCTATACCTTCACCGCTGGACCGGCGGACCTCGGATTCCAGTATTACTGCGGATACATGCACGATCCCGGCTTCGTCTATCTTTCAGCGACGGAAATGGAGCTGGTCTACACCCGCTATCAGCTGTTCGCCGGGGAAGCCGCCGTGGCTGCCGGCCCCTTCACTTTCCGCTGTGAAGCCGGATTCAAACTGACCGAAGATATCGAAGGAGACGATCCCTCCCTGTACAACAGCCGCGCGGTGTATCTGGCCGGCTTCGACGTGTCTGTCCCCGGCACGAAGTTTTACATTCTCTGTCAGGCATCAGGGGACTATACCTCCGGCACCGACGGCCTTCCCGCCGACGATATCGATGTCATGACAGGCTACGGATATCCCGCCCGCATGCACAACATAGCTGTCTCCGTCGAGCATCCTTTTTTCCATGATAAAATGAATATCCGCATCAGCGGCCTCTACATGCCCGAAGCCAACGGCTATTATATAAGCCCCGAAATGACATACGACCTGGCGGACAATCTGCAGCTCGGAATAACCGGAGGGTTCTACGGCGGCGAGGAGAAGGACTACAGCCTTCCAGCTTTCTGGGAGGACAACGATTATCTGCAGGTCGGTCTGAAAGCCAGTTTTTAAGGTATTGTCCTTGGCAGGGCGGAAATGAGCATAGCGCAGCCGGTCTGACTGCAGTACTAATCAGCCCCCGCGGATATGAGCCCCTTCATCAGTTCCACCGCCGGCTCGATGATCGCGTCCGGAAAATCGAACTCTCGGGTGTGCAGTTTCGGGCTTTCTTCACCGTCTCCGATGAAAAAGATGCAGCCCCTGCATTTTTTCAGATAATACCCGAAGTCTTCGCTTGCCCGGAAGGGCTTCTCCATATCGATGACGGGGATGTCCAGGACTTCACAGACCTTCTTGAGCTTGTCGACACTCTCAGGGTCGTTGACGGTCTCGAAAAAAACATCGGACTCCTCGAACGAAAAATCGAGGGACGCCTTCCGGGACTCCTCCTCTGCGGCAGCAAGAATCGATTTCTGCACCGCGGCAAGCTCGTCCTCATACTTGGCCCGGAGGGTGATCCTGAGCACCCCTTCCCCGGCGGCGGTCCCGAAGGCCTCTTTGCCGATATCCACCTGCACGATGGTGATCAGGACCAGGCCCGCGAAATCCTTCCGCTCCGACAGCTCTTCGATGATTCGGATGATCCGGGCTACGGCGTATGAAGGGTTGATCCCCTCTTCGGGCAGACTGGCGTGGGACTCCTTTCCAGTAAAATACATGCTCAACCCTTTCGAGGCGAAGTGCATGGTCCCGCTTTTTACCGCCGCCGTTCCCAGGCATATTCCGGGCATATTATGCCAGGCATAGATCTCGCTGATTTCATGTTCCGCAAAAAGATCCAGACACTCCTTCGCGCCCTCGCCGGTCTCCTCGGCATGCTGGAACAGGAAGTAGACGTTCCGGTCCGCGCCTTCTCGATCCACTTCGAGGGCCAGGGCCGCCAGTGTGGCGGCGTGTCCATCGTGCCCGCACTTGTGGCCGACGCCCTCGTTCACGGACCTGTAATCCGCGTCGATATCGTCATGAATGGGAAGGGCGTCGAAATCCGCACGGAAGGCGATACCGGGTTTATTCGCGGATCGAGCGGCAGGTTTGTACCCAGGCCCGCTGCCATTGTCCTGGCGATCCCCGCGGCCATTGTCATCCCCTAGGCCATCCCCGCCGTCGGCCCTTCGATCACCCCCGCGGTCATTTCCATGGCCGCCATCACGGCTGGCCGGATTGTACCAGGCATAGAACCACCGCCCCCTGTCGACGATCCGCAGGCTGGTATTCCGGCGAAGGAACACCTTCAGATGCTCCCGGGTCCACTCTTCCCTACCTGATAATTCAGGATGGCGGTGGAGCTCGCGGCGGAGTACAATGGCTTTTTGTAAATTTTCCTGCTTCATTTTTTCTGCGCTGGCCGGAAAATCCCGGACTGTACATATCATAATCGATAATTCCGGACGGGAAAAGGCGATTCTTTTTTCAGCAGAAAAAAAAACCGCGGCTCTCCTTACGGAAGACCGCGGCTCGTTTGCCTGGTTTGTAGCGGGCGCTATAAGCGCATTTTTTTCATCCCTCCAAATGCGCCCGCACGGCACTGCACTTTAGATCCGGCAGCTCAGCCCGGAGACCCAAACTAATAGTACAGTTCCACGAAGGATTTGTTGGCTCCCGGGGCGCCGATCATCGGCAGCTTGCGGGTGACCATGGTTCTGGAGAGGTTCTCCACCTCTTCCCGGGAGATCTCCTTGATTTCGCCTACGGCCAGGGCCGAGAGGATCGATATCGCGCTGATCTCGATCATGTCGATGATGTGCATCAGCCTGGTCAGGTCATGGGCGCTAATCGCGGTCAGACCATGGTTCTCCATCAGGAAGGTATTGTACTTCTGCAAGTAAGGCTTGAAGTTGTCCGCCAGTTCCTGGGAGATGGGCTCGCCGTAGGGAATGATCGGGATGGGACCGGCTTCGATGATCAGTTCGGGAAAAACGGGCCGCTCCATCCAGTTGATCCCCTTCATGATGGTAAAAGCGTTGGCGTAGAGGGGATGACAGTGGATCGCCGACACAATGTCAGGCCGGGCCTGAAACATGTTGAGATACATGGGCATTTCGCCGCTCGGCTTCCGGGTGCCTTCCAGGATGTTCCCTTCCATGTCGATAAAGACAAGATCTTCGGGCTTCAGCATATTCTTGTAGCGCCGGGTCGGGGTGATGATGAGAACATTCTCTTCGACCTTGTAGGTCAGGTTGCCGCCGTGGCTGGTTACAAACCTGCGGTCTGCAAGCCACATGCAGATATTCAGGAATTCATCGACCTTGTCCCGGTGTTTTTCAACTAACTTCATGTTCGTTCCTCGTTCTTTACTTCTGTTCCTCAGCCTTGATCTGCTGATAAATTTCGTACGCTTCCTTCGGTTTGGAGTTGCCGTGGACAACTGCGTGAATTGCCTTCATCATTCCCATGGGCGAGTCCGACTGGAAGATATTGCGTCCCATGTCGACACCCGCGGCTCCCTGGTCGATGGCGCGGTAGGCCATTTCCAGGGCGTCCAGCTCAGGACGCTTCTTGCCGCCGGCAATGACGATCGGCACCGGACAGGTCGCCGTCACGGTCTCGAACTCTTCGTCGGTGTAGTAGGTCTTGATGATGTGGGCTCCGAGTTCGGCGCACATTCTGGTAGCCAGACGAAAGTATTTCGGTGTCCGCTCCATGTCGCGTCCGACGGCGGTGACGGCCATGGTAGGTATACCGTAGCGCAGTCCCGCGTCAACAAGCTTGGTCATGTTCACCACGCTCCGGGATTCGAACTCGCCGCCTACAAATACCTGGATAGCGGTTCCGCAGACGCCGAGACGGATGCAGTCCTCGATGTCCATGGCAATATCTTCGTTTGACAGCTCCTTGAGAACACTCGGACCGCCGGAAGCCCGGATCATGATCGGCTTGGTCATCGACGGGGGCACAATGGTACGGAGAATACCCCGGGTAAGCATCAGGGTATCGGCATACGGCATGAGGGGCACGATGTCGACATCGATCCGCTCGAGACCGGTGGTCGGTCCCTGGAAATAACCGTGATCGATGGCGAGCATGATGGTCCGGCCGTCCGCGGGATTGAAAATACGGGCAAGACGGTTTTTCATGCCCCAGCCCAGCTCGTTCGAACCTTTGAGGTAGAACAGCTCCGACTGGGCGGGAATATCGGTATGATATTGTTTTCCTTCTACATCAGCTTCTGGCATGTCGCCCTCCTTATACTTTCTGGTTTCCGTTTTCGTCCCTGAAATCATCAAGGGTCAGGCCCTGCGCTTCCAGCTCATCGAGCAGGATCTCGAGACCCCAGCGTGCGCCGTCGCCGACTGCCATACAGCACTTATCGTCATCGTGGTGGGCGCCTGCATCCCGGAACTGCTCCTTCTGCTTGTCGTCCCGCAGGTCGAATGAACGTCCGCCGTAGAGGTGCTTCTGCACGCCGGTGCAGAGAACGCTGCCGTATTTTTCAACGAACTTGTCGTGCAGTGCACGAGTCATCCGGAATGACACATACTTGTCAGCTCTGCCATCTTCAGTAGCTTCTTTGTCCCGGGTCCGGCCGAAAAATGATGCCAGCACCATGGAGGCGCCGGTATATCCGCCGCAGTTACCGTCGGTACATTCGCCGCCGCCGCCTGCCAGGCCGCTTCCGGCTTTGTATACTACATCGTTCTTGATTCCCATTGCATCGTACATACCCGCAATAGCGCACTGAGCGCATCCGCGGTAATCCCGTTCGTATTGAAATCCCAGCTCGTATGCCTTCTTCAGCATTTCTTCTCTTTCTTTCTTATCCATCTCATCCTCCTGTGATTTTGTTGTCTGCAATTTTTATATTATTTGTACGTCGAACCTCCGTCGACGATCATCTGCTGTCCGCAAATATACCCGGCCTGCTCGGAAGCGAGAAACAGTGTCAGGTTGGCAACATCTTCCGGCTGCCCCAGCCGTCCGACGGGAATGCGGGTCAAGACCGCCTTCCTTTTCTCCGGATCGCTGTAGCGTTCACGGAGCATGTCCGTCTCGATGAGGGCCGGCAATACCGCGTTGACGGTAATACCCTTCGGCGCCAGGTCCTTTGAAAGATACCGTACCAGGCCGTTGATCCCCGCCTTCGCCGCGGAGTAAAAAGGCGCTCCGCCGCCGCCGGTTATTGCCCCTGCAGAACCGATGAAGATTATTCGTCCGCCCGGCTTCTTCGTAAGATAGGGAATTGCTGCACGGGTCAGGTAGAAAGCTGCCGAGAGATTCACCGAGAGACCCGTTTCCCAGATTTTATCAGTCGTCTCTTCGGTGGAAGCAGGCCGCATGTACCCGGCGCTGTTGACGATGATATCGAGGCTTCCGAATTCCTCCGCGGTCTTCCGGCACATCTCTTCGCACACCTTCGGATCGGTGATATCCCCGGGGAGGGACATGCAGGTACCGCCGAACTCCGCAACGGTCTCCTGTACCTGCTTGAAGCCGGCTTCATCGCGCTCGATGGGAAGATGATTCACTGCTACCCGGGCGCCTGCTCTGGCGAATGCAATGCTGATCGCCGCCCCGATTCCGCATGAACCGCCGGTGACTATTACTGTTCGGTCTGCAAATGACAGCTGCACTTTCTTTTCCTCCGTGTTCGTTGCAGGAGTCCATCCTCCGCATGGTCCGCGGTCCGGATTTTTCCTTCATGTTGTTTGATTTATAACAGTAATTTGTGCCGATGTCAACATATCTTAGTTATATGAGCATGAATTTACCATGTTTTTGTGAAAAATTGACCGTAACTGAGGTAATTTCTGAATTTTACAGTCATGATTAAGCCCGTCCCCAAGCTTCGAACCACTCGGGGGAAGCCCTCCAATCGGGGTCCGAATCATTCGGGGTATTTTCCGCGCGGCAGTACTCTCCACCCGGCGGCTCTTGCCGCATCACCTCTTCAACGGGGCAAGGGCTTTGATATGTTCGACCGAAAGCCCGCAGCATCCACCGACAGCGCTCAATCCGTCGGCGATCCACTCCTCCGCCCTGATTCTGAGTTCAGCAGGAGATATGATGTCGACGAACTGCCAGTTCGGCATGGAAAAGAATCCGCTGTCGGGATAGGCAAAGTGCGGCCCCGGATAATGCTGTGCGAGGATCTCAAGCGCGGGACCGGTAACATTCACATTGGTGTGCATGACCCCGGCGGCATCTATTCCCCGCTCCGGTAAAACAGATAGCAGATCATCGAATGGAATCTCGCGGTCAGACATATTGGCGAAAACGGCCCCGGAGCTGCCAGCCTGTGCCGAAAAGCCCGCCCACACCGGCAAGCCTGTAGAGAGTGCCGCCTCTATAGCAAGCTCCGTCCGTTCGGGATGATACAGCATTTCCAGAAGGATGAAATCGCATCCGCCTTCCTTCAGCAACCGGGCGGCTTCGCCAAAGGCGTACGTAAAGTCCCCATGCTCGAGTCCGCTAAACGTATCCCCAGGCTTTGAACCACCGGGACCGAAGGGCACCATGTGTGACAGGGATCCCGCGATCAGCACATCAGGCCGGCCGGCACGCTCCCGGGCATCCATTGCTGCCGCGCAGGCTTCCCTGTACACATCCTCCAGACGGTCGCCATATCCCGCCGGCTCGAGCATCAAACGGCTTGTCGCGTAGGTGTTGGTAATAATGATTTCCGCTCCTGCCTGAATATAATCCAGATGTATCTGTTCAAGCAGAGACCTGTTACTGAGAGTAGCCGGGCCGCACCAGGCATCGGCGTTCATATCGGCACCGCGCCGTTCAAGTTCAGTTCCGGTCGCCCCGTCTATGATCACGACCCCGCCGCTCCGCATTCTCATGAGAATATCCTGATACGCCATACCGTGCCTCCCCTCTCTGTTCAAAGATAGGAGGTATGGGAATAAATCACAAATTTCCGGCCGTCCGGGGCTCCCCTGTAACTTATATGGAAAGTGTCCCCGAAACGGTACCTGAAAAAAGGAGGACGGAAAAGGAAACCAGGGAGCATAGTGCTATACCGCTGATTATTCACTACTGGTTAGCACCCCAGCCAGGGTCTGCATCCCGGGTTCGCCTTATATCCGCCCTTGTTGTACTATCCGTTCTTTACCTCAGGAACTTGGAAACAAACGGCGATGTCTCACCCCGGCGCAAGAAGTGACCCGACGGTCCTTCCCCGAGGAATTCGGAGAACCATGATTCGTGCTCGATCTCCTCGTTGAGTATCGCCAGCGCCAGATCGTACGTACGATGGTCCTTCCCGGCTGTCATGTGACAGATCTGAGTATAGCCTCTCACCGCGCATCGTTCAGCTTCAACGAGGACTTTCATAATATCCTGTGCGCTGTTCGGGTTCTTCGGCAGCGACGCCGGCGGACACGCCGAGATGTCGTGGAACTTCTTCATATCTCCCGGCAATTCTCCGCCAAGTTCGTAGATCCTGGGAACCAGCGCTTCGAAGTGGTTGCGGTCTTCTATACGCGCCACCTCGGCGATCTCCTTAAGCCCTTCACCTTCCATTCCGATAAGGTTGACCCGCAGAATCGTGTAGTAATAGAACGTGGTCAATTCAGCGGACGCATTTTTGACGAGCAGATCGATCAACAGATTCAGATCCACTCCCGATTTCTCTACCATTTCCCGTGCAACTCTTGCCATATATGGCCTCCTGTAAAATAATATTCGGAACAATTATTAATTTTGTTATAAAATAGCACTTTCGTGAATCATCTTCTTTTAATATCTACTGCTGCTCTTCTTCCGCTTCCCGTCTGCACTGATCGCAGATTCCGAAGAACTCGATCTGGTGTCTGGTGGCGTTGAATGGAGTGGCGCTGCTCACTCGTTGGTTCAGCTCTTCATCTATCGGTATCTCCAGGTCGATGATCCGGTGACACCGCTCGCATATGAAGTGGTAGTGCGGTTCGGTATTCGCCTCGAACCGGTCGAATGTACTGCCGAACTCCCGCTTCGTTATCAGCCCCTGCTCCATGAGTATGTTGAGGTTGCGGTAGATGGTGCCCATGCTCAGGTTGGAGAACTCGTCTTTCAGCTTCTCATACAGCCAGGCTGCAGTCGGATGCCGGCCTGTGTTTCTGAGCAATTCGAGTATCTGCTCACGTTGGGCGCTGTAGTTGTAACGCTTCTCTGCGGCGATCTTTTTATCCTCAAATTAAAATTCGGAACTATTCTTAATTTTAACAGTTACCATGCGATTGTCAATACTTTTTGAAAAAATTAGTGGTTCGAATCCTGGGGATGCTTACACCTCAATAAATATACCGCAGATAACCAGCGAAGAACGTTATACTGCCGGCCAAAACACTGAGATGCCAGAGCACATGCGAGTACGGTATTCTTCTCGACAGGTAAAAAAAGACCCCCGCTGTGTAAATTACCCCGCCAGAAATGACAGTTATTACCAGTCCCGCCGGCAGATGCCGAAGCATTGCGGGCAGCAGGAACAGAATCATCCACCCCATGGGAATATAGAGCAGATCGGAGAGAATATGTTTCTTACGGAAGATAAAGAGCTTCAACGCAATTCCAGCCGCCGCCAGCGCCCATTCGAGAATAAACATGACCTGGCCGCCGTGACCAGCAAGCGGAATCAGGGTAATTGGTGTATATGTTCCGGCGATCAGCAGATAGATAGAGACCTGATCGAAGATCCGCAGATAATAGTGTACTCCCGGTATATCGTGAAACCCATGGGTCAGGGCGGATGAGAGATACAGAATAATCTGGGCGGAACCGTAGACTACTGCCGTCGTGATGAGAAGCGGCGATCGGGTCTCGATTGTAAGACTAAGGAGGACCGTCAGGCCGGCGATGGAAAGCCCCGTACCCACACTGTGAGTAAATGCGTTCAGCTTTTCTTCGATAACCGGATTGGTTGTCATACGAGCGATAATAGCCCGATCGGCGCATCTTGTCCAGAAAAGGTGATGCAGCTGAAGCGGCACGGCAATCAGCTGTACCACTCTGGTCGGGCCCCGAATTAGAAGACCGAACGTACCTTGCACATGCGGTATCCCCAAGCTTCGAACCACTAACATCGATTTCTCGAATTATTCCCTGACTTCTCATTTGTATAGTAGTACCTTTAAAGTACACACTGGCTAGTGAAAAGGAGTAATAAGATATGAAAAAAATTCTAACAGGAGCGCTCCTGCTGCTCTTAACAGCCGCGGGAGTATGGGCGCAGCTTGCGCCTGTCCACGAGAGCGTTGCCGTGGCTGATTCGGTAACCGGCAGTTTTGTGAACCCGGCCGTCCTGAGCTACGGCAACGGTACCGGCCTCGGATACCTTCAAATGTTCGATAATAACGGATTCAATGAGGATTTCTCATTCTACCTCAACAGTGAAGCCCTCGGATACGCCTACAGCGAACGGAACACAGTCGGCACTCACACGATCAACCTGTCTTTTCCGATCTACGACAATCTCTATTTCGGAACAGCCCTGTTGACCGAAGATTTCACTGAAAGCACCTCTTCATGGAAATTCGGGGCCCTCATCAGGCCGACCGATTATCTTTCAATTGGGAGCACTGCGCTGGTTCCTCCTTCCGGAGATTCCGAGTTCATGAGCGGTGTTGCAATACGCCCGCTCTTTTTCTCCGATGACTATATCCGGAAGCTTACTGTCTTCGCCGACCTTCCCTGGGACCTGGACGGCATTTCCTCACCTACTCTCGGACTTCACTTCGAACCGATAGACGGTCTTCAAACCAGAGTCGGATATGATCTTGAAAATGAAGCCCTGGGATTTTCTCTCAGCCTTGCGATCGGGACGCTCCGAGGCGGCACCTATGTTCAGACGGATGATTCGGTTGATCCGCAATCGGGTGCGGCTTTCGTACAATTTTCACCGAAGCCCTTTACCTACCCGTACACGATTTCCAGGGACGTCTACTACGACTATGATCTGGGCAGCGAGATCGTCGAAACAGGACAGGCCATCCGCACCGGCAATTTCTATTTCATTATCGATCAGAACACTCTCCTGGAGACCCTCGATGAACTGAAGCAGATCGAAACTGCCCCTCATATCGATGGTGTCGTTCTCGTAAACCAGCACGCCTTCATGTCCTACAGCACCATGCTGGAGGTACGGGACGCGCTGCAGCGGATCCGGGACCAGGGAAAAAAGGTCGTTTTCTACAGCGACTACATGAGCAGCCAGGAATACACACTCGCAGCTTCAGTCGGTGACGCGGTTTATCTCCATCCGCAGGGAGTGATCGATCTTAAGGGGATGTCGGTATCCAGCCCCTATTTCAAGGACTTTTTCAACAAGTTCGGCATCGAAGTAGCCAACTTCCACGTCGGCGAGTACAAGACAGCGTACAACTTCCTGTCCGAATCATCGATGCCCGAGGCGGAACGGGAGGCCCTCGCCTACATGATCGAAGGGCTGCAGGGAGAGATGGAACAGCTGATTTCGGAAGGACGGGGACCGGTCCTGAAGGGCGACATTTCCGAGATTGTCAATGCGGGTCCCTACCTGGTAGCTGAAAAGGCCCTCGAAGCGGGATTGGTCGACGGATTGATTCAGGAGGACCAGCTGGAGGAGACCGTTCCATTCTTTGCTTCGAATACCGTAGTCCGGGAAAACATTCCCCTCCAGCTCGTCAGGTCCGACTGGAGCGATCCGTATGCCGCCGAAGTCGCTGTAATTCACGCGGTCGGCCCCATAATGCCCGGAGAAGGTATGCCGGGCAGCACCATCGGTGCGGAGACGCTGGCTGCATCGATCAAAGCAGCCCGTGAGAACAGCCAGATCAGGGCGATCATCCTGAGGGTGAACTCGGGAGGCGGCTCTGCCCTCGCATCCGATATAATCGCGCGGGAGGTCGAACTGTGCCGAACCGGTGTAAACGCCAAGCCCGTCATTGTTTCCATGACCGGGGCCGCGGCATCCGGCGGATACTATATCTCAGCCTTCGCCGACCGTATCATCTCCTCTCCGGTGGCCATAACCGGTTCGATCGGCGTGATAGCGGTATTCCCCAATTTCACGGGACTTCTTGAGAAACAGATGATCGGCTGGGATGTTGTCAAGCAGGGCGAACAGGCGGACTTCGGCGCCATGTACCGCACACTCACAGAAGATGAGAAAGAGATGATCGGAGAGTTCATCGACAGCACTTACGACCGATTCCTGACTGTCGTCAGCGAAGGACGCGGCATGCCGAAGGAGGATGTGAAAAAAATCGCCGGCGGCCGGATCTGGACCGGAACCCAGGCAATGGAAAGGGGCCTGGTGGACGAGGTCGGCGGTTATCAGCAGGCTTTCGCAGCTGCCGCCGAGGCGGCAGGCATCAAAGGTGAGATCGAACTCATCGACTACACGTACGCCGACAAGTGGGGCGTCATCTCCCTCGGCCGTCTTCCCGAGATGAGCGAAGCCCTCTTCAATCTTCGCGCCGAAAACAGCCGGGGCATTACTGCTGAACTTCCCCCGGAACTGGAACATCTGTATCGTTACTACTCAGCCGCAGGAGAGGGCCAGGGTGCTGCTTCCTACAGCTTGATGGTAATGCCCTATTACATAGAAGATGTGACGACAAAGTAATTTTTTCTGAATCAGACGGGTATCTCATATCCTCTTTGGGGGTATGAGATACCACAATTCCGTACATGAATCTCCCGTGCAGGAGGCCGAACGGCCCCGGGAGAGACTTTTGAAACTGGGAGTCAACCGCCTGTCGGACAGGGACCTGGTGAAGCTGATCGTCGGTTCCGGCATTCGCGGCAGCGGCGTGGATAAAATTTCGGGTATGCTTCTCGAAGTCCTCGACCGGATGGACCATCACATCATAGACGTCGAAGCCATTCACCGCATTCCCGGTATCGGAGACGCCAAATCGGCCCAGATAACCGCGGCCCTGGAGTACGCCCGCCGGCGGTACCGGCCTGCTACCATCAAGATCCGCCATCCCCAGGATGTTCTGCCGGTGATCCGTCACTACGCCGACCGCAAGCGGGAGCATTTCCTGAGCATCAGCCTGAACGGGGCCCACGAGGTCATTCACAGCCGGGTAGTCTCCATCGGTACCGTAAACAGGACCTTCGTTCACCCCCGTGAGGTTTTCTCCGATCCGCTTACCGACCGGGCCGCGGCGGTCATCGTAGCCCACAACCACCCTTCGGGGAACGTCGAACCGAGCCGGGAGGATTCAGAAATTACCAAACGACTCAGCGATTCGGCCAGCATCCTGGGAATTGATCTCCTGGACCACATAGTCTTCAGTATGGATAGCTATTACAGCTTCCTCGAAAACGACCGGCTGTAGGTTTTGGTGACAGGTCTGATGCCGTTACCCGGAACGGTACTGCTCTGTCGCCCTGCGGCCTGACGCCAGCCCGTATGCCAGACGGATATCCGCAGCCCGCTTCCCCAATCCTACGGTGAATAGATCCTGAAATAGGCGGGGCTTTCGGCCTTTCCCTCCTCCCAGGCCCGATCATACGCCTCGACGATGCGGCCGGGAAGTTCTCCCTGTTCGCAAGCCTGCAGATTCTGTTCGAGCTGCGCGATCGATGTGGCTCCCAGGATAATACCGTCGCCGTGCCCGAAGTCGAGTTCGGAATGATGGGCCAGCCACCTGAAGGCGGCAGATACCGGAGGGATTCCCTCCGCCCAGCATTCATTGGTGAGACTCTCGATGGCTCTGAAGAGAGATTTTTTCCAGTACCTGTCCTGATAGAAGGGCATGGCGGCGAAGCGTCCATCAGAGGGTCGGGTGTTGTAGCTGGTGTACTTTCCGGTCAGCAATCCCCCGGCCAGCGGGTTATAGGCATAGAACCGGATGCCGAGCTCCTTCAAGGCTGGAAAGAGTTCGTCTTCAGGCCGGCGGCTCAGGGCATTGTACATACCCTGGTACACAGCGGGCAGGGGCCAGCCGTTTTCCCTACACAGATACCACGCCTTCACCACCATCCAGGCCGGAAAGTTGCTCAATCCGAGTTCATCGAACTTCCCCTCCTCATGAAGGGCGGCACAGGCCCTGAGGGCCTCTTCCATCGGGGTGTTCGCATCGGGAGCGTGCAGATAGAAGAGATCGACCTTCTTCCGCTTCAGTCTTTTCAGGGATTCGTTCAGCTGCAGGAGTACCGTTTCACCATCCAGCCTGCCGAAGGACCTGGGATGCGCTTTGGTTGCGATATACGGAGAGAACTTTTTTTCCTTTGAAAGAAGGGCACCGAGGATTTTCTCGGTTTCGCCGTCATTGTACACATACGCTGTATCGAGCTCCTTCTGACCCGAAGAGAAGAAACGCTGTAACATTTCCCCGGAACCGGACGCATCCACCTGCGAACCGAATGTCATGGTACCAAGAATGAGCCGCACCTTCATCATCATTTGCCTCCCCTTTGACCTCTGCAGCGGCTGCCTGGGAGCCCTTCTGAAGCGACCCTCTTAAGCGCCCATCTGAAGTGTACCCCTGAAGTGCCCATCTGAACCGGGCGTTTCATCAGCTCATCTGAAGCGCCCATTTTATGCGTCCCTCTGAAGCGTCCCTCTGAAGTGCCCATCTGAACCGGGCGTTTCATCAGCTCATCTGAAGCGCCCATCTGAACCGGGCGTTTCATCAGCCCCTCAGCGGCCTCTGCTTGAATTTCTTCTATTCCGCCATTTGTATGCAGAATTTTGTATTCATGATATACTAGGCATTATTATACTAGGGGGAATGGAATATGTACACACTAATAACCGGAGGACTCGGTCACATAGGCTCATGGACCGCGGCGCATCTGCTTGAACAGGGTGCATCGGTCATTCTCTGCGACACCCGGCCGACACTGCCCGATGTTCTTGAAAAATACACCGACAGGATCATCATCGAACCCTGTGATGTGACTCAATTCACCCAGATCAGTAACGTACTGACAAAGTATCAGGGCGGGATAGAAGGGATCATTCACACCGTCGGGATCATGGGCGAATTCGTTCCCCAGGCACCGTACCGCAATACGATTATAAACGTCAACGGCTTTCTGAATGTCCTCGAGGCGGCCCGTCAGTTCGGGATCATTAAGGTCGTTTATGTGAGCACCGGCGCCGTCTACGGTGCGATCGAGGGCATCGCCAGTGAGACCCGCCATGTGCCACAGCCTGCGGACCTCTACAGCGCGACGAAGACCGCTTCTGAGATGATCGGCCTGCAGTACGGCGCGAGCTTCGATATGGATGTGCGCATAGCCAGAGTTTACTTCGTATACGGGCCCGGCAAATTACCGTCGGAATTCATCCGTCTCTACCGGAACACCTTCGGCGTGCTGGAAGGCCTTGACGATTTGAAAATGGAACGCGGCTACGACCAGAAGCTGGATTTCACCAACGTGAAGGATGCTTCCCGTGGAATTGCCATGATATACACAGCTCCTGAGATCAAGCGGAGAATATACAATATCGCAACCGGGCGGGCCTCCTCGGTTGGAGAGGTAGCGGCGCTCTGCGCATCCCTAGTTCCTGGCAACACCCCTGCCGAGATTGGACCCGGTACCCTGATGCCGAGGTGCGAGGCACTCTCCATAGATCTGGCCGCGGAAGAGCTGGGATACACGCCGCAGATAAAATTAGAAGAGGGAATCGCTGATTATCTGGATTGGATACGGATCCGGCAGGGCCGGTCTTGAGGATCTGAGCCGCTGCAGCAGAAAAAGGTACCGTTTCGGGGACACTCTACAAAAAAAAACGCAGCTCACTCACGACAGTTCCGATGCAGGACTTCCCGCGATCTGAGCAGATGCTGCAGAAGCAGTTCCTGAGCCATGAAGCCGTCACGGGCATCGATTGCATTGACGATATCGAGGTGCTCCTGGAGAGTCTCCGCAGGAGGACGGATGAGCCCCTTCTGATAACTTCTGATCACATAAGCGTAACTCGAGTTCATGTCCGCCATCATGCGGTTGCTGGAGTACTGAATGATGGTGGAGTGGAACAATTTGTCGGTCTCCGCGTACTTCTTCATATCCGATTCCGACATCGGAAGGGTGAATTCCCTGAAGAAACTGCTGAGATGTTCCAGGTGTTCCTCGCAGCCGTCCTCGATACAGAGCCGTATAGCCACTCCCTCGAGACCCGCACGGACGGCGTAGAGGTCCTGCAGTTCCTTACAGTCATACTCCTTTACGAAGAAGCCGTACCTGCTGCGCTGTTCTATGAGTCTCTCACCGACCAGCCGCGAAATGGAGGCGTTGATGGGAGTGAGACTGACATCCAGACGTTTTACCAGTTCGTTTTTGTTGATCTTGATTCCGGGAGGTAGATCCCCGTCCAGGATCATCCGGCGAATCGTGTCATACACATGATCGCTCAATATTTTATTCTCGATTCTCGGCACAGGCATGTTCCTCACTTATGTAAAAAGATTCAGGTAAAGGATTGAACAATAATGTCCCTGGAACTGCTGAGATGATTTCTCATCATCTCTTCGGCCTGCTGTGCGTTCCGTGCATGAAGTGCCTTATAGAGTTCCTCGTGTTCCTGTATACTGACACTGTAATCCTTCGGGAAACCCTCCAGATTCGCAATTACAATAATATTGAAGTTGGAAACCATCTGATAGAGGAACTGATTTCCGCTCATCTCCATTATTTTCATGTGGATCAGATAGTCGTCTTCGGAGATCCGGCCGCTCTCCTTCTTCTGTGCAGCCTTCTTGAAGGCATCCAGCAGACTGCGCAGTTCCTTGAACTGTTTCTCCGATCCGTTGGCCGCGGCTTCCGCAGCACCGAGAGGTTCGAGACGAATCCGAATGTCATAGATATCGATTAGCTCTTTCTTGTTGAAGTGACGAACAAAGGCCCCTTTTCTCGGCTGGATCTCTATCAGCAGTTCACGCTCCAGCTTGGAAAAAGCGGTCAGCAGGGGGGTTCGCGACACTCCCAGGGTCTCGGCAAGCTTCTCCTGCTGCAGCTTCTGACCGCTGATGAGTTCTCCCCTCAGAATCATCTCCTTCAAAGCATTGTACACCTTCAACGGAAGATCTTCATATTGTAGTTTTCTCATATCACCTGCTCTGCTGATCCAGAATAAGCAATATTGTATTCAAAAATAGTTATACTGTAAAGTAATATAAACCAAATGCTCACTTCGCGAGTTCCTTTGGTTCCCGTATTCCCAGAATCTTCCGGGCCTCCTGCGGCGAGGCGATCTCATAGCCCAGGGACTCGATAAATTCACGAACCTCCTTCACCAGAACTTGATTCTTCTTCTGCCCCTTGTGGTTCAAACCCTGGGGAGAGTCCTCCTGTCCGACCCGGATCCAACTGGCGCCTAGAGCGAGAGCGACCGCCACCAGACTGAAGTCCGATCGCGCGTGTTCGATAAGCCCCCAGCGGGCCCCTTCAGGCATGAGGTTCGCACAGATCGAAAGATACCGCGCATTCGCCGGCATTGCCCAGGGTATGCCCAGACAGATTCCAAAACTGTATGGCGGCGCGACCAACTGCTCCTGGTACAACACGGCAGCCGCTTCGATCATATCCGGAGAGAAAATCTCGAACTCCGGCTCTATACCGGAATCCTTCATGCGCCGCGCCCAGTACCGGATCTCATCGGGGGCGTTTACATAGACCCCGTTGAAAAAGTTCGTCGACCCCATATTGAGGGATGCCATCTCCACGACTGGGTTATTGAGAACGACGCATCTCTCTTCGGCGGAAAGGTGCCCGTCGCCTCCGGTCGAGCCCTGGATAATGACACCGCAGCGCCGTCGTATTTCTGCAACCGCTGCATCAAAGAGGATCCGGTCCGTGACAGGCTGTCCATAGACATCCTTCACATGCAGGTGGACCAGAGAAGCTCCGGCATCAGCACACTCCTCCACATCGCCGGCGATACCCTCCGGCGTGAGTACTGCTTCTGTATTTTCCGCCGGGAAATTTCCCACCG
>Ga0272441_10003593_pt1 | contig 29286 bp, 49 predicted proteins | sample SSMProp6N_FD_193582 | JGI IMG/M metagenome (GOLD analysis project Ga0272441, IMG submission 193582) | Marine sediment archaeal communities from Little Sippewissett salt marsh, Falmouth, MA, United States - SSM-Prop-6N | ecosystem: Environmental > Aquatic > Marine > Wetlands > Sediment ... | reverse complement strand
GCGATACTCAGGGGTGTTGGAGGTAGTGATATGAGTAATAAGCCCGTTGCGTGGGTAGAGTTCGTTTTTCTAGGCAGTGAAACAAAGTTGTTTATAGGGGGTGATGGTGAGGCCAAGGATCGCCTGAAGGGTAATGACTACCTACATACTCATTTTGTAGCAGGTGATAGTGATGAGGGAGTAATAGTAAAGCAAAATGCAAGTCACAAGCTTTATTTATGGTGTATGAACAATGCCAGTGAAATAGCCGGATGTAGGAAGTTCAAGCTGAGCGACAGAAGAACTGTATTCTATTTCGTATTGGAGAAATAAATGAGTGGCCTGAAGCTGTGTCCGTTCTGCGGGGGGAAGCCTGAGATTCGCAAGCGGCGTGACGAGTATCTAAAAACGACCTATACTATCATTGAGTGCCGCAACACAGCCTGTTTTGCACAGCCGAACATCGAGGTATATGGGCGGGATAATGCGATTGTGATATGGAACACCCGCCCCATCGAGGACGCACTGCGGGCCGAGAACGAGCGGCTGAACAATATGGCAACGGGGTATGAGGCTTCTCTCATAGCCGTGTCAAATTATCGTAACGAGCTTTTAGAGCGCATCAAGGAGCTGGAGCAACAGTTGCATGACCAAGACCCTGTGGTTATATTGAACAAAGCCATTGTGCATGGAGCCACCACATTGCAAGATTTCAAGAGCTATTTTGATATGTTAGCCAAATCTGACGGGGAGAGCGAATGATGGCAATGGAAACGAGCGAAAAAACAACCAATCTGTTTATGTAATTCTGGATATGGCTAATGCTGTTCACTATTTGGATGTGTGTTATGGGGATTGCCTGCGATGTCAAGGCAATTCGTCAAGAGATTGTCAAGTCCGAATACGACGGGGAGGTGGAATGATGGACATAGAACGTGTGAAGTGGGCATTGCTGAAAAATACTGAATCCAGTAGTTGGTGTGTCGTGTGGCATAAGGTGCAAGTGTGTCTGCAATCGCTAGAGGATTGGGGTTGCATCACGCCCGAGCAACACAAGTGGGTGCGGAATGAACTGTTTGAGGTTAGCGAGTTATACGGGCACGGGCCTGTTGTAGATAAGGCTGCCATTAAGGAATTGTCTGATGCTACCATCCGTCCATTGGATATTAGCGTAGGACGGTGAACCGGATTTGACGGGGAGGTGAAGTGCTGAGATGAGTAAGAGGAAGTATGTATTTAATCCTGAATTGACAAATTGCTGTAACTATAAGTGTATATTCTGTCCTCATTCATGGAGGGGTAAGGATACACCGGGAGGCAATAAATTTGATCGACCTTTGGGGTATATGGGTAGAGACATCTACGGTTTAGTGCTGGATAATGCGGAGAAATACGCTAAGTCTATGTGTCTTGGGTTTTTTGGTGAGCCAATGTTGCATCCGAAGTTTAGGGAGTATGTTGAGTTGGTGCCTCAGGATAGAGAGTATTCATTTGAGTTGAATACAAATTTTTCAAGGGTAACGGCAAAGGATTTTGATGTGCTGTCTTTGTTTGATTCGATAAAGATTAGTCTGGATGCGTCAACTAAGAAGTTGTATGACACGCTGTGTCCGGGTAACGGTGTATTGAACCCTGACGGTACAAAGGCAGTTGATGGGTTTGCAGCTATAGAACATAAGCTGGAGAGGTGGCTTAAGAGGAAGGGTAAGCCAAATACCAGAATTGTACATACAGTGTCTTCACTTAATAAGCATGACACAAAGAGTTTTGTTAGGAAGTGGCAGGGTAAATTGGGTGAGCGGGATCATATACTTACCAAGTCAGTACTGTCATATGGGGGGGTAGTGCAAGATGAGTTTATGTCTGAGTATCCCTGTAAAACACTTGACCAAAAGTGGATAACTATAGCGTGGAATGGTGATGTGGGGGTATGTAACCTAGATGTTAACATGGAGCTATGTATAGGTACACTTGAGGATACTAGGGGTTTAGGCAATATGCTTGCCTCAGAACAAGCTACAGCAGTACGGGACAGGATAAAAAAGAAAGCTGGTATATGTGAGAACTGTTTTGATGCAAATAATTGGTCCAAGAATAAGAAGTATTTTAGGAAGGATAATTGACAACTGTGGGGTTTGGGTGTTACAATAGAAGAAAATGAGTAAAATAACACTGATGAGCTTTGGTTTCAAGTACGGGCAACCTAATGCCAATTATTACTTTGATGTGGGGTTTATAAAGAATCCTGCAAGGGAAAGTAATTGGGGTTTTGAATCTGAGGTAGATGAGGAGATGAAACGGTTTGTGTTGGAGCAGCCTCAGGCAGCGGCCTTTATACAGACTGTAATGCCACTGATAGTGTTCTTGAAAGATATAGATCAACACCAAGTGTTTGCCTTTGGGTGTAGTGCGGGTAGGCACAGGAGTCCAGTGATAGTTGAAGTACTAGCTAGTATATTGCAGGATTCAGGGACAGAAGTGGAAGTAATACATAGGGAGAGAACATGAAACTGCACATAGAGTTCAATTCAGACTATGGTAGGTTGCAGGAAACTGTAGAAATGACAAATCATGAAATAATGAATGGTTTTGCTGATCCAGAGATTTTTACTAAGAGGATGGATGCGGCCTTGGACAGAGCTATAGACATGTGCAAGGATACGCATGGGTGTGATTGGAAGTTGAGTATAAAATATACGGATGACCCAATAGGAAAGAAATGAATATTTTCTTTACAGCGGACTTGCATTTATCGCATTACAATATAATGCAATACTGTGATCGTCCTTTTACTATGGTGAAGGAGATGGATGAGATAATATGTAATAACTTTAAAGCTGACCTGAAGAAAGGTGATACTTTGTACCTGTTGGGTGACATATCCTTTAATGTAGAGGCTGCAGAAAAGTTTTTCGACAGTATACCTACAAAACAGGTGCACTATATTTTAGGTAACCATGATAGGGGTAAGGTTGTAGGTCTGTTGAAGGAAAGATGTGTTACAGTAGGTTGGTTGAAGGATATAAAAATACGAGATTTAGGTATTAAGATAAGTATAACCTTGAGTCATTATGCTATGCGGGTATGGCATAAAAGTCATTTTAATTCATGGAATCTTTACGGGCATTCACATGGTAGGTTGAAACCTGTAGGTAAGCAGATGGATGTCGGGGTAGATTGTAATGATTTTAGGCCTGTTCCGTTGAACAACGTATTGTTGTTTATGGATAACCAACCAGATAATTTTAATTTCATTCCACCTGAGAGGAGAAGGCGGTGAGTGACCTTGTTGTTGAAATTTGTGAGATAAAGAAGATCAAGAAGCACCCCAATGCGGATAGGTTGGAGGTTTGTATAGTAAAGGGGTGGGAGTGCATTACTCCAAAGGGTCACTACAAGAAAGGGGATAAGGTACTGTATATACCACCAGATGCTGTACTATCTGAAGAGTTGTCTGATAAGTTGGGTATAACAAAGTACTTGTCAAAACAGCGGGTACGTGTGGTGAGGCTTAGGGGCGAGATGAGTTATGGTATAATTGCAGATGCAGAGGATTATCCTGAGGGGGAGGACTTAAAAGACCTGCTTGGTATAACTAAGTGGGAGCCACCTGTACGAACGGCAGTTGATCGTAGCAGGAAAAGTTCGTGGTGGGGTAAGTTTATGCACTATTTCAATATACTGTACCATGAGAAGTTGGGTCTGGGTAGGGGTAGGCAACCGTTGGAAGATGGTCCGTTGTTTCATAGGTATACAGATATACAGAACGTACGGAACTACCCGGATGTACTTGAGGAAGGTGAGCCTGTTGTTTTTACTGAGAAGATTCATGGTACCAATAGTAGGGTAGGGTATATAAAGGAGGGTAGGAAGTATAAGTTTGCAGTGGGTAGTCACAAGAAGCGTAGGTACGTAGATAAGTATGATACTTACAGTATCCCCTTGACTGTGGGTATGAAAGAGATGCTTAAGGCTATAGCAAAGCAGGAGAATGCAAACAGTGTAATAGTGTTCAGTGAAATATATGGAGATGGTGTGCAGGACCTTAAGTACGGTTTGCAGGGTAAAAAGGATTTCAGGGTGTTTGATATATCTGTTGATTTCAAATACTTACCCTACGAGGATATGTTGTTCTACTGTAACCTGTTCAGTATTAAGTGTGTTCCTATACTTTTGGAGAGTGAGTATAATACCGAGTTGGTAAGGGCATATACAAAGGGGCCAACTACGGTAGACGGTGATCATGTAAGAGAAGGAATAGTAATAAAACCAATGAAGGAACGTAGACACTATAAGTTAGGCAGGGTGATATTGAAATCTATAAATGAAGATTACCTGTTGAGGAAAGATGGAACAGAATACCACTAAGGTTAGGCAATGCGTTATATGTAAGCAGTGGGATGAAAACTGTAAAGCTTCTGAGTGGTTGTTTGGTATAAAAGGTCCAGTGTGTTTCTATTGCTTTTTAGTGTGGCGTGATGAGAATATAGTTGATACTGAAGAAATAAGGAAACTGTCTTTAGAGAAAAGGAAAGAGGATGCCTTATATAAAAGATGAGGATAGGGGGAAATTTTATCCTTACATAAATCCGTTGGCAGGTAACATAGATACTGAGGGTGAGTTGAATTATGTAATAAGCTGTTTGTGCAACATTTACCTTCACAGGAGGGGGGTAAAGTATGCAACAATGAATGCTATTATGGGAGTATTGGACTGTGCTGGTAAGGAGTTCTATAGGCGTGTAGCTGCTCCTTATGAGGACAGGAAGATAGCAGAGAATGGAGATGTATACTAGATGAAAACAGTTGCTTTTGATTTAGGCGGTGTGCTTAGGGAGGTATACGGCGACAATAGTTTAGATAATGTGTCAAGGCACTATGATGAGATAAAGTCAATGTATCGTCTTTTTATAAAGTCTCCGGGTTGGAAGGTGGCTATAGTTACTCATAGGCCTAGTGGGGTTAGGGCCAGTGAAGCAAATGTAAGGGCTGAGTTGAGAAAGCATAACATACCTTATCCGAATGAGCTTCTTATAACAGATATAGGTAAAAAGATGGATTTGTACAAACAACTTAACCCAGATTTAGTGTTTGATGATAAAGAGTTGCATATACGGGAGGCTAGGGCTATTGGGGCAACAGCTTTTAAGGTGATGTAATGAAAGATTTATGTACAATAATAGTCAATAGAGATAGACCTGACCTGACAGATAAGCTGCATCAGCAGATACACAATATGTGTAAAGCAGGTAAGATATCTAATGATATTATAGTAGTCGAGATGGGATCCGATAAGAATAACCTGTCTGAGCATTGGACTATATGGTATGATGATCCTGAGTTCAGAGGTAAGTGCTTTGGACATAATGTAGGATTAGCTTCTTTGAAGACCCATCCTGTAGGCATAGTATTAAAAAATCACCCTATGACGTTAGAGAGTAGGGGCTTACCTAAGTTAGGTACAGAATATAAATACTATCTCTTTCTTATGAACGATGTACGGTTTGATGATAAGTCTGCACTTAGGAAGATGATCAGATTGATGGATATCTGTTCTCAGGTAGGAGTACTCAGTCCTTGTAATCCAGATGCTATGTACATAGGATGTAAACCTGAGCCTAATAGGTACATTCACTATGCAGTTACCTGTGATTATCTCGCATTGATGGTACGTAAGGAAGTGGTTGATGATATAGGATTCTTGAATCCTGACTTCAAGTACTGTTGGGGTGCTATCCATGACTATGCATATAAGCTGTATGATAGTACTTGGGATGGTTTTGGTGGATTCTCTCCTAACGATAGCTATATAGCCTATTGTGATGAAGTATCTATTAAACATTTAGGTGGTACTACGTACGGTAAAGTTAAAGGGGTTATCTCTAGAGATGAATATAAACGGAGAGCATGCAAGTTTGCATTGAAGTACTTTGAGGACAGGTTTGGTAAGGATTGGGATAAGGAAATGACTAAAGCACTCCCGCCTTTCTTGCAGGAGGAGGAAGTTAATACTTTTGTAAGACACAGGAAGAAATGGGAGAATGAGAGTGGGGATTAGACTATGAGTAAGAGCATGCAAAAAAGGTTGACAGCGCAACTTAATCCTTGGTTCTATGAAGTGGAAATAGCGGGGGTAATGACCGTACCCGGAATAGGGACTGATTGGACAGCACAGAAGCTTATTCAGAGACAGAGATACAGACATGTTATGTTAGTTGATAGGGTTGCTTCTAAGTTTACTTTTGAGGGTAAAAGAATACTGGATATGGGGTGCAACTGTGGGTATTGGGGTTCAGAGTATATAAAACTTGGAGCGATAGATTACTTTGGGGTAGACGGTAGGCAGAAGTACATAGAGCAGGGTAGGTTATACTGGGGTGCTAATGTCTTCGCTAAGCATGATTATAGTTGGGATTTTATGGCGATGGATGTAAACTGTGAAGATGCTTTATCCGTACTGGATAAAGATAGGTGGGACTTTACGCTTTGTGCTGGATTGCTCTACCATATAAAGGATTATAGGAAGATTCTAGATAAAATTAGTAAGGTGACAACTGGGGCAATATTGATAGACACTAGAGTAGAGCAGGAGGAAAGGGAGGTAGAAGAGCCGGGGGACCTGTGCTTTAATGGGATACCGGGAGCGTTGACCAAAACGGTTCCGAGTATAACTAAGCTGCTTGGTTATATGAATAAGTTAGGTTGGAAGACAGAAGTGATAGAACCGCTGAATAGAAAGATACCTCCGGGATTGAGTTGTAAGGATGACTATTCGGTTGGTAATAGGATCACGGTACTTTGTCGGAGATAATTTGTGAGACAGGCAAAGTTGTTTCAGGTTAAGGTTAAATCTTCAGATGCGTTGGGTGATAGATTTAGGGTGTGTAAAGAGACAGAGAAATGGGGGGAGTATCACGACTGTAAAGACAATATATGTTATGTTACAACGAATAGACCGGGAAGGTTGTGGGATGTTTTAGGAGACAGTGTGATAAGCGTAGAGGAAATAGGCATAGGCTATATTTTTGATGATGAGTTTGGAGAAGATAATGTTGGGGCAGAAGTTTGAAATGATATGTGAAGAGATCGAGGGTATTATGGCCGGTATGCGGGATAAGTACGATACTGCCCCCGAGCACTTTGAAAAGAATGCAGTCAGGGAGTTGCGGGAGTGCATTAGGGATGTATTTAAGAAGCATGTAAGTAGAAGGTATAAAGATATTTTTGAAAAAACGAGTTGACACTTTATGCTTTTAGGTGTTATAATATGTGTAGGTTTTTTAGTTGTCTTTTTTTTATTGAAGGAGAGCGCAATGAGGCAGATGGTGAATCAGCAGGGCGATGTTATCCTTTTTCGGATTAAGGAGGACGATGTGCCTGAAAATGCTGAGTTCAAGCCTGCGGGTAGGGTAGTTCTTGCAGAGGGTGAGGTAACAGGTCACAGTCATGATGCTGTGGGTAGTGGCCTTGCCGTTGCGGAAGTGAACGGTAAGAAGTACCTGAGAGCAGAGAAGAAATCCGTGCTCACTCATCAGGAGCACGGTACTCAGGTGGTTGAGCCGGGGGTGTATGAGGTTGAGAACCCCCTGCAGTATGACCACTTTGAGGAAGAGGCTAGAGAAGTCCGGGATTGACTGTCCGGCAGTCTGGGAATGTCCGGGGTTTAAAACTTCTGATAGGTTACTGAGCCCCGGTCCGGAGGACAACCTATCTCCCAGACATAGGTTTATATACAACTTTTATAAGGTAGGGAAACATGGCAGAGATGTCAGATAAGGAATTTGAATCAATAAAAGCAGAGGTTGATTCAAATGTGGATCAATTCATAAAGAATCGGGTTTCTCTTATCAAGAATACTGCTGTAAGCTTTGAGGACTCACAGCAACTAGGGGAAATGCTGAAGCTTGCCTATGAATATGCAGTGGATGGGGATAACAAGCCGAGGTCTGCGATGTTCAAAAGTATCGTTGTTTGCGACTCCCCCAAAGAATGCGTTGAGCATATGCAGGCAGACGGTGAGGCCGTTGTGGATAGTGTGTTTTTTCAGAGTAATGCGTTCGGGGAGCACTTCAGGAAGGCAAAATATTCCCAAGACCTAGTTAAGGTTGTTAGTTACGTTGAGTCTAGAGTATCAACGGAACTTGCAAAATACGCCGATATTCCTGAAAGGATACTGCGGGTTCTGTTGGGTAGCGATACTGGCAATATACCATATGAGTTCTATTATGGTAATTTGTTTCAAGCATCGTTCATGACTACGATTGAGTTGATCTGTGCGAGTACGGGCATGTTTCTAAAGGAGGCTGCTGTAAAGCTGCTGTTGGACATTAACAAGTTGACAAAGATGTGTCATATGCTATATCCGACAGAGGAGAAGGTATATGTCTCCAGATTCCCGGTCAAGATGAATATCAACGCTGAGGGGCAGCTACACAAGGATGGTGATGCTGCAGTTGAGTATGAAAATGGTGATGCAGTATACGCACTTGGCGGTGTGCAGGTATCAAAGGAGATAGCACTTACTCCAGCGGAGCAGCTTGATCCTACCTTGGTAGCTAAGGTGGATAATGTTGATATGCGTAAGGCTTTGGTTGACAAGATAGGGGTTGAACGTCTTTGCCAGAAGCTAAATGCACAGGTTGTCAACCGGGAAGTGATACGGATGAAGAAACCTGTGGTTTCAGAGGACATGCGGGGCGATAAGTGGGAGCATAAAGAAGTCGATTATGAAGAGGTCGATGTTGATTATGAAATTGTTAACCTTGACCTTGGCGACAGGGTACGGCCCTACTTGAAGATGCTCAACCCGTCAATTGGTGGATATCATGTAGAGGGTGTACCACCGGACTGCTCACGTTGTATACCTGAGCGCAGGGATATTTGCCCGTTTCGTTCACAAGGCAAAGGCTGTGATACCGTCCGTAAGGCATTGTTTTTCCGTAACGGTACTGAGGAACTGCCTGAGTTTTTGACATAAGCGGTCTGTGTGCCTCCTTTCCCAAGCAGACAGGGTAGATTTCGTTCTGGGTCACTGAGCGAGTATCTACCCTGTTTGTGTTTTTAGGGGTCTATATTGTGACAAATGATGATTTGATGGAGGGGTAGGTTATGGGAATACCAAGAGATATAATTGATGCTAATCCTTATTTACAAGATGATCCTATACTGGTGGGGTATAGGGGGAGTATAGCACACGGTACTTATACAAAGTCAACTAGTGATGATAAGGATTTAATGGTAGTTGTGGTTCCTGAAATAAGCAATTATTTTGGGTTAAACCAGTTTGGGTCTAGGGGCACCAAAGAGCTAATGCAGGGTGACTGGGATATAGTTACCTACGAGTTCCTTAAATTTGTAGGCCTGTTGATCAAAGGTAATCCAAACGTGTTGAGTTTATTGTGGCTGCCAGATAACTTGTACGTTAATGTTACTCCAGAAGGTAATAAGCTTATAGGGAGTAGGCATTTGTTTGTAAGTAAGCAAATATATCATAGCTTTGTGGGGTATGCCCACGGACAGTTGCATAGAATGGTCCACTTCAAAAAGACTAGAGATATGGGTGAGAAGAGGTGGAGGCTTGTGGAGAAGTTTGGGTATGATACTAAGAATGCAAGTCACCTTATTAGGTTGTTGCGGATGGGTATAGAGTTTCTGAATGAAGGAGAGATGCACGTTCAGAGAGAGGACGCTACTCAGTTGCTTGAAATTAAGAACGGTGGGTGGTCCTTGGAGAAGGTTAAAAAGGAAGCGGAGCATTTATTTAAAAGAGCGGAGCGAGTGTACGATAATTCTACTTTGCCTAACGGGGTAGATACACAAGCTATAAATGCTTTATGTGTTGATATACTTAAGGGTAGGTTGATAGGGGCAAAGGTCTATGGATGATAATGAGAAAACGTTAAAAGAACGAGCTATTGAAGCGGTCAAGAAAGAATCAGTGGATGTTTCGAATAAAGCGGATAAAAAGGTACGTGCTGAGTTCCTTAAGAGGTTCGGTGTAGAAATACCGGCAGATGAAAGTACGGTGAAGGACATATACTCAAATTGTGTTACAGGTTCGTTTAGTGTAGATGGGTGTAGTTTTTCATTTACATATGATACTAACGGTATAAATGAGCTACGCTTCAGGTACAGCTATGTATGTGAAAAGTGTGGGAATTCTACTGATCAAACGATTGAAGTTAGTAGTCTATCAGATTTAGGTAGGGCTATACTTAATGGCTGCTCCTACTGTAGGAGCAAACAATGAATGCTAAACAGGGGATAATATGAGGGACCAACAGGAGCATATGGGCAAGGTAGGTTCATTATCTATTGCTGCTGCAGTGTGTATTATAATAGCAGTTTTGCTACAGGATTACGCTAATGAGGAAGGGTGGGCTGCTGTATTTGCGTGTGTCGGGGCATTATTTATAGGGTGGGGTATAGTAGAGATGTTCAGGAGAGTTAAATGATAAAGTTAAATCTAGGGTGTGGTAAGGAACAAAAAGAAGGGTATGTGAATGTAGATTCAAATACCCACGTCAAGCCGGATGTAATAGATAATGCTGCCGAATTGTCTAAGTTTGATGAAGATTCTGTTGATGTCATAGAGAGCTATCATCTATTAGAGCATCTTACTTTAAGAGATGCGAAGAAAGCCTTGCGGGTATGGTTTAAAAAGTTGAAATCCGGAGGTAAGCTGATAATGGAGCTACCAAACCTGAGACGCTGTTGTGAACTGCTGTTGAATAAGACAGATGAGGAACTGGATGATGGACTTGGGTATAATCTTGCTGTAATAGGTATATATGGTTGGCCTCCAGATATAAAAAAGAATCCAAAGGGGCAGCAGCATAAGTGGGGGTGGACACCTGAGTCTTTATCGAAGGAGTTAGTAAAGGTGGGCTTTGTGAAGATAGGTGGGACAAATAATATAGAGCAGAAGTGGCGTAAGGCATATAAAGTACGCAGGGATATGCGGGTAACTGCTTTTAAACCATAAGGAGAGAAATATGTTGGCTCAGATAATCTATTCGGTTCGGTATTTATTTCTGTGTATGTTCAAAAGGAAATACGAAGAGAGGTATTGTATAGACTGCAAACACTTTAAGCCTGATGATAAGTTTAAAGAAGGTAGTAATTACTCAGTTGAATTTGCTAAATGTGCAAGGACAGCTAGGCCGAATCATCCGTTATCTGAGTCAGGTAAGAGTGTGGTGAGGGGAGATACTGATACACTCATACATTATACAGATTGTGATAGAGAACGAGAGGGGATATGGGATTATCTGAGAGATGTACCCTCTTGCGGTCCTAGGGGTAGATTTTGGGAGCCCAAGGGATAATATGGATACATCAGATCTAGCAAAACGCATGAAAGCATACGAGGGGGTATCTCAGAAATACCTTATGAAGAGAGTACCTGTAATTGTAAGGGTAGATGGGAAAGCTTTTCATACACTTACACGGAAGCACTTCAGGAAACGGGGGTTTGATTGGAGTTTTTCATCCATGATGAGTGAGGTTGCCAGTACTGTAATGGAGGAAATGCAGGGATGTGATTTCTGCTACTCTCAATCAGATGAGATAAGCTTTTTGTTGACTGACTATAGGACCATAAGGACGTCCCCTTGGTTCGATTACAGGATTGATAAACTGAATTCTATTACTGCAGCGTTGGCAAGTGTATCGTTCTCTAGGTTGATAAATGATGCAGTGTGTTTTGATTGTAGGTGTTTCAATTTGCCAAAGGATGATGTATGCAATTATTTTATCTGGAGGCAGAAGGATGCCATAAGAAATGCTGTGCAGATGTGTGGGCAGGAGCGTTTTTCTAAGCGGGAGTTACACGGTAAGAGCTGTATAGAAATAAAAGATATGTTGTTTTCATGCAAGGGCATAGATTTTGATGAACTGTCAGACAGACAGAAGCAGGGGTTTTGTATTCACGGTAAGGACAGGGTTTTTTTAGGGACAGCCCTGTTCAGTGAGAATAGGGAGCTTGTAGAGAAGTTCGTTAACGTTAGGGAAGACTGATGTATATAGTTGCCTTTTCAGATACACATGGTTGTCATGATTATGTTACACCACCAGATGGTGATATCCTGATGTTTGCGGGTGACCTGTGTGCATATGGACATAATAAAGAAGTAAAGGGGTTTGGAACGTGGTTAGGTGCTCTATCACATAAGCATAAGATAGTAATTGCAGGTAACCATGATTGGCCCTTCCAGAATAACAGGGGGGAGGCGTTGAGTAGGTTACCAGAGGATTGTATATACCTGCACGATTCTTCAGTTGAAATTGATGGGATAAAGATTTACGGTAGTCCTTGGCAACCAGAGTTTTGTGACTGGGCATTTAATCTGAAGAGAGGTAAGGAGCTTAAGGAGAAGTGGGATAAGATACCCAACGATACAGACATTCTTGTAACACACGGACCACCTGCTGGTATAAAGGACGGTGTACATGGTATACCTGTAGGGTGTGCGGATTTGTATGATGCTGTACAGCGGGTAAAGCCAAGATATCATATATTCGGTCATATACACGCAGGGTATGGTGCTGTGAAGAGGAATGACACGGTATATATGAATGTGAGTATATGTGACGATTACAACAGAAAGCAGAATGATCCTATGTGGTTTGACTATGAAACAGGGGAGGGGTTTATCTGGGATGGCTATGAAAATACGTGAAGCAATAGAGCGGTTGGAAGAGCTGGAGAAAGAGTATGAGACAATAGAACCGTGCGCAAGGTGTAAGAGCTTACCCGAAGTTGAAGTTAAATGTACGTTGATAAACGTAAGATGTCTTAATCGAAAGTGTAATAGACCTACTCAAGTAGGGTGGCATAGGGATGGTATAGAAGCTGTAGGTTCTTGGAATAAAAAGATGAGAAGGCTGAAAAATGAACATAGTGTTAATAGTTGTTGATGCTTTAAGGTATGATAAGCTTGGATGTAACGGGTACAGGGGTAATATAAGTCCATATATAGATAGGCTTGCATCCGAGGGGTTATCATATAGAGATGCCTATTGCTGTATCAATGCAACTGAGCCCTCCCTTACATCTATTCTATCCGGTCTGATGCCGTATCATCACGGAATGGTAAAACACGGTCCTAAAGTTACTGATGTTCATATAGGTAGGTTGAAAAGGAAAAACATACCTTGGTTGCCAGAGATACTTAAGAACAATGGATTTACAACAATAGGAGTTGACTGGTTAGGTAGGTGGCATAGGCGTGGGTATGATAAATATGGTGTATCAAAATCAAAAGATAAGTCCATGTATAAGAAAAGGCCAATAGAGAATGCAAGAGAAGTAACTGATCAAGCAATAAAGCACTTTAAAGACAATAAGGGTAAGAGTGTGTTTATGTTTGTGCATTATTGGGATACACATACGCCATATGACCCGAAAAGAGGATATCCCGGTAAATTTGAGCATGATAGTAATATGTCGATAGATGAAATGGTTGCTAAGATAGGCAATAAGAAGTGGAAACGCTATTATAGGAAATGTTCAGAAGGTCTGGAGCATGTAGGGCAATTAGAATCCCAATATGATGCTGAAGTACATCATGTGGATGAGAACATAGGTAGGTTGGTGGCTAATCTGCCTAGGGATTCTCTGGTTATTATAACTGGTGATCACGGGGAGAGTATGACAGAGCATGATATATTTTTTACGCACCATGGGCTATATGACTGCACTATACACGTTCCGCTTATATGTTGGTATTCAGAAGATAATGAGCGGACAGTTATTAATGGGTTTGTTCAGCATGTAGATATTCTTCCAACAATACTGAATATGCTGGGAATTGGTTTACCTAAAAGGTGTGATGGTAGAGTACACTACAATGTTGCTGCTATTAGGGATAGAGTGTATGTTATGGAGACGCATACACAAAAGAAGGAAGCGTGGAGAATAGACACTGCGAAATACATATGTGCAGAATCAAAAGAAGATGCTACTTGTGAGTGGTGTGGTGTTGTGCATGGGGGAGTTAAAGAATTGTATAACCTTAAGCAGGACCCACAAGAAGTAGACAATTTGTTAGTGAGGCCATGATGTATAGAGATGAGGGATACTTGTTGACGGCGTTTAATACAAAGAAAGAAGCTGAGGTTGCTTTAAACCTATGTATGTCCTTAAAATATAACGATGATAGACCAGTAGCTTTATTGCACAATTATAAGAAATTCCCTACTTGGTTGTTTTCAAGGTTCTTTGATTACATAATACGGTTCAGGGAGGGTGAAGATGGTAGTTTGGGGTCAAGTTTCAGGTTTTTGTCTGCTCCAAAGTATTCACCGTTCCACAGGACAATGTATCTTAGATCAAACTGCCTGTTAATGAAGAAGGACATGGATAAGCATTGGGATACATTGAAGGGGTATGTTGTTGCCTCATCACGAAATACTTTATTCTACTTCGATAATAGCCCAGAGTCGAATAGGATATGTGGTACAGCAGTTACATTAAGTAGGGAATACCCGGATAAGGTGTACCCTGTTAGAGACGCTGTTGAAATGGCCGGTGAAGATACGTTAAAAGATTACTCAGAGATATGTATGTCAACGGAGGGGTGTGGTAAGTTTCTGTTGGCTGTGTTAAGTAATAAGTCTAGGTTTGAGCGGGGTGGGATTAGGATATCCCCTTCCATATGCGAATTCTATCGGGGTGTTCCAAAAGGTGTATATAAGACAAATGCAAATTGGTTGAGGGAACATTTTGAGGTGTACAGGTGGAAAATAGTAGAGTAGCGAATGGTAAGAGTGTGCCTTTTATGAAAGATGAGTTTCTTGATATGGTGTCGAAGGCCGATACCTGTAGTGTATATCATTATAACAATTTTGATATAAAGTGTTCTCTTGCATGGTATAGGTGGTTGAATACTCTTCCTAGGATAGACCCTATCAATTAATTATGGGTATGAAGAAGTTTAAAAATATATCAGGTGACTTGAAGGATACGCATGTAGCCGATATGCGTAGGACTGAGAAGTTATTTCTGAAGCAGTTTGGTGTTAGGTTATTTGTAACCCACGGTACTCTGCTTGGGGTGATTAGGGATTCGGATTTTATACCCTACGATAATGACATAGATATGGCCTACCTAAGCAAATATAATAAGAGTGTAGATATACGGTCCGAGTGGAAGGAGATAGTGTCTACCCTTAACAGCATATTTAAATCTAGAGGTAGTGATAAGAGAGTTAAAAAAGACCACATGGGCCATATGCATTTTTGGGCATTGCCTTCTTTGAAGACACGATTAGATGTACATACAGCGTGGGTTAGGGCTGGTAAGATGTACCATAGCAGGCATATCTACGCCAATTTACCTGCTAACACCCTTTTGCCTTTTAGAAGATGGGATATGCGTGGCGAGAAGCTTCTTGTACCGAATAAATCAGGTAAACTGTTGGAATACTGGTATGGGCATGATTGGAAAAAGCCAAAGAATAAATACCCAACATTGACCGAGGTACATAAGAAGTGCAGGAAGAAAGTACGGAGTTTCTTAAAATGGTAAAAGTATTGTTGATAAATCCACCGTTCGAACAACCGATTACATCTAAAAGGCGGTGTTTGGTACCGTTGGGTCTGGCATATATCGCTGCGTATTTGCGCAGTCATGGTGTAGAGGTTAAGATATTTGATTGTGTAATGGAGGGGTATGGTGCAGGCCACTGTGAGCACCCTGAAGGTAGGATAGTTCATGGTGTTACCTATGCGGGTATAAAGGGGGTAATAGAAGACTACATGCCTGATTTTGTTGGTGTTTCCTGTATGATGCTTTCAGCCCATAGGTATACCGGGGTTGAGGTATGCAGGGTAGCGAAAGAAGTAAATAGCAATATCCAGACTGTTGTAGGTGGGGCACATGCAAGCACCTTTTCATCAGAGCTTATACAGAATAAGTATGTTGACCATGTTGTGGTAGGTGAGGGTGAGGCAGCTATGCTTGATATAGTGCGCGGTGATATTTCGGGTATAGTTCAATATTCGACTTTAGATATAGATGAGATACCTTGGCCTGCTAGGGATTTGTTACCCATAGAGGAATACCTTGATATAGATATGCCAGAGGATATTTTTTCACCGAATCATAGAGTTACGCAGGTGTTGACATCTAGGGGGTGTCCGTTTAATTGTGTTTTTTGTTCGACTACTAATGTGCATGGGCTATGGCGAGGGCGGGACCCCATAAATGTGTTGGATGAGATTGATCACTTGATAGACATGTACCGTGTGGACGAAATAAATTTTCTTGATGAGAATCTTGTGCTACAGAAGAGCAGGACGCTGCAACTGATGGAGGGTCTTATAGGTAAGGGTGTTGCATGGTCAAATCCCGGAGGGATACTTATAGATGGTCTGGATGAGAAACTGTTGGAAGTAATGAAAAAAGCTGGTTGTTATAAGCTTACTTTTCCTGTGGAAACAAGTAACAAGGATATACTTAAGAATGTGATAGATAAGCCGTTGAAGATAGACAGAGTGCCTAGGCTTGTTAAAAAGTGTCATAAGTTAGGTATAGACGTACATGCCTTTTTTGTGTGCGGTTTTCCGCAACAGAGCAAGGATGATATGATAAGGGATTATAGGTTCGCTAAGAAATGTGGGTTTGATTCAGCCTCATTTCACATACTTACACCTCTTCCCGGTAGCAGGCTTTGGGAAGAGTATAAAGACGTAGTTGATGTAGATACGATGAATTATATAACCGCATCTATACCTCACCCAACAATGTCTGCTGATGAGATTGGTGAGTTGGTTAATAGTTTTAATGTAAAGTTCAATAAGTCCTATAAATGGAGACACCCGTTTAAGTGGTATAAGAAATATGTGAAAATTGCTAGGGAGCGGGGTTTGGAAAATGTGTACAGGCGGGTATGAATCCAATAAATAGTAAGACTAGGTTTTCAGATAGAGGCGAGGATGAGTTGCAGCAGATAGCTGATTCTTACGTAGGCCTAATAGACTTCTTTAGAGAAGAGTTTGGTCTTGTTTTATACCCTATGCACGGTACTCTTTTGGGTATAGTAAGGGCTGGAGATTTCATTTCATATGATTGTGATGTTGATTCGGCGTATATGGCTGTGCCGAAGTATCCACAGATGGTAAGGGCTGAGTGGGATATAATAAAAAAGAAACTGAACGAAACGGGTATGTTGATGGGGTGGACCATAGTGGGTAATCTTCAGGTTTGGAGCCCGGACCATAAATATAATTTTGGTATTTGGACATCTTGGATGGAGGATAACAAGTACTACTGTGTTAGGCAATATAGAGGAGAGTTAGATGAGGCTGATGTATTACCGTATAGAGTAGTTTTGTTTAGGGGCTACGAGATCAGGGTACCGCTAAAACCAGAGAAGATGTTACAGTTGACCTATGGACCTAAGTGGAGCATACCAATAAATTATAGGGCACTTGGTTATGACTGTAAAGAGATGGTAAATAAAATAGTTGCAGATGGCGGTCTGGGTACTTATGGAAAATTTTTTATAGATAAGCTAGGTAATGCAGGCAAAAGCACCGCGTAAGTATTTCTGTCAAAGAACAGATAGTGTCAAAGATCGACATGCTGAAGATATAGTAAGCATAACTAAGTTGTTTAGGGATGCTTTTAATGTTGAGGTATATGTTTATTACGGGACGCTGTTAGGGACTATAAGAGAGAACGATTTTATAGGTTACGATAATGACATAGATTTGGCGTATCTGAGTAAGTACGATAATCCTAAAGATGTTCGCAAAGAGTGGGATGGTATAGTGAGGTTTTTAGATGACTACAGGATAAACAAAAACTTTAAGAGGTCTTCAGCTAGGGTGTTTGAGCATATAACAGGTAAGCATAAAGAGTTTGATAGTCTATTGATACAGAAGAACGGCCCCGGTCAGCTACATATGTGGGCACCTAGCGGGAAGACTTGGGTTGATCTATTTGTATCGTGGGTATGTAACGGCAAAGTATATGCTCTTAGACATATATGTGGACAGTTGGGTTCTAGTTGTCTGTTGCCTTTTGTTGTAAAGAGACTTAGGAAGAACAGGGTCTTTGTACCTGCTGATTACTCTAAAATACTTGAGTGTATGTACGGTAGTGAGTGGGAAGTGCCTGTAGATTGGGAGAAGAATAAAAAGGATAAGCTAAAGCACTATAAACGTAGGCACAGAAATAAACCTGATAGTGTGTCTAAAAAACTGTATGATATGTTGAGGGCAAAATGAGTAAGACTATAGTATTTATTCCGGGAACGTGGGACCTTTTCCACATCGGTCATTTAAAGGTGCTGCAGAAGGCTAAGGCGTTAGGTGATGTTTTAGTTGTTGGTGTGCAGAGTGATCGTGGTTCATATAAAATTAAGGGGTCAGAGCCTACAGTGTCATGTAAGGATAGAATGGCGCTATTGGAGGGTCTTGCCTGTGTAGATATAGCTGTGGAATACGATGAGGATTACCCAACGCTGGTAACACAGTTTGATGTAGACGTAGTGTGTCTTGGTGATGATTATAGGCTGGACAGTAGGTTGGAAGAAGTTTCTAAGTACATGAGGAAAAGGGGCGGTAGGATAATACGGCTGCCAAGAACGAGCCTTATTTCAACTACAGACATTAAGAAGTCTATTAGAAAAGAATTAAACGGGACCCGTCAATAAGGCAGATAACCACATCTGCTGAAATCTCTCTCCGATTTCCCTACCAAAAAAAGGCGGGTCCCGCCTATTTTAATAGGTTATCTGGGGTGTTTTGATATGTTTGGGAGTTAACTATAATGAAGGAGGGGTGTTATAATAGTACGTAGTTAATGAAGAAACTTCTGCTTTTTGTATTGACATTTCTTTTTGCGACTGGGTGTATCACCATTAACAAGGTAGATACGAAAAGAGACCTAGTTTATCCACGACACGACATAAACTCTGAAGAAATACAGCAAGGTATAGATTGTATTGTAGAGGGTCTTGATCTGCTGTGGAATGAAGAAAATCAAGTATTGTTAGCAGATATGCTTGACGATATGAAGACGGTTGCTTCTTCTCTTCAGGTTGCTGCAGGTATCCCTGTGGTTAAAATTCCAGTAACTGATTCTAAAGAGGTAGAAGCCCTGAGTGAAAAGATATTGGGTGTTGCTGAGGATGTAAAAGAAGAGAAGGAAACGTTTGTATCTAAACATGATAAGAAGCAGGAAGCTGCAGGTGAGGGTAAAGGGGGTATAAACTGGAAATTCTGGTTTTGGGTATCAATAATAGTTATATCTGTGCTAGCTGTGTTTGCTCCTAGTGTATTGGTGCTCGTTTGGAGAAGGTTGAAGGCTGCTGGTAAGTCCGCTGCTGACTACCTAGAGGAACTGAATGAAAAAGCAAAAGAGAAACTTGAAGTGGAGGAAAAAGCAAAGAAGGCTTTGATGCAGATAACAGATGGAGTTGAGAAAATAAAAGAGGCCCATCCAGAGTTGAAGGAGGAGATAAAGACCCATCTTAAAGGGGAGCAGGATAGGGAAGTTGAAGATGTAGTTGCTAGGGTTAAGAGTAGGCATAAGGAGGTCTTTTGATGGACGGGACTCTAAGTGTTGCGTTGCTTGTAGTTGGTGGGTCAATTTCATTTGGATTTGGTCTGTTGGGTAAGATTGCATTTGATTGGTTACGGAACGGTAGGAACGGCAAGAACGGTAAAATGCCTACTGAATGTAGGGATGCCCTAAAGAGACTAGAAGGGGGGTTAGGCGAAGTAAAAACCTCTCAGCAGATAAGTAAAGAGGGTGACATAAAGGCAAGTATCTATTTGAAGGAAATAGCTGATAGTGTGAAGGAGCAAACGAGGATACTACAAAAACATACTACTTTGTTACAGCTTGCGTCTGGTGGTGGGGGTGGACGAAATACAGCGGTAATGGGAGACACTTGATGATAGACACGTTGATCAGTTTGTGGAATGCTATAAAGAACGGTGCCAGTGCGCTGCAGTCTAAACGTGTGTACTCTGCTGTGGCTGCGTCAATTGTAATAATATCTCTTGGTGGTGTCGGTAACTTTACCGTGGGGTGTATAACGCTTTTGGCAGTTATGTATATGGGTACCGAATGCTGGTATAAGTATCTCAAAATGAAGTATGGAGATAAGGAATGAGGGTAAATACCCTTAGTGAGAGTTGGTTTGCCAATGAATTGATACCCGTATTGCAGGACTACGCAGATGCGGGGGCTGTTAGTTTGAAGGATTTTGTGCGTATGGCTGCTAGGAGTAGGGAAACAACGATAGCCGATTATCTTAAGGATATTTCATCTAGAGAGTGGGCTGAGTTGCAGAGGTACATAGAGTCCGTAAAGAATGAGAAGACGATGAGTGTAAATGTTACTCCCGGTATGGCTAGATCAATGGGTAGGGGTACGGTTAAAGCCACTTGTAGTAGTTGTGGGATGGTTATACCTAAATATATTGGTGGTTATCCAAAGGCATGCCCCTCTTGTGGTGAGCCGATTGATTATACCGGGGTACAAGAGGAGGACGTATCTGTATATACAGAGTTGGTAAACAGTAACAGTTATGCCTCTTATTTGGGAAGTATTGGGAATAAGACGTTTGTTGCTTTTGATAATAGGGTATACGCTTTTGTACCCAAGTTGAACGAAGATATAGATAGTACTATCTGTTCATTAGTAGAGGGGGCTACGATAGATATACTGGACTATGTTGCTAAGCATGCGGTACAGGTATCTTTAAATAGAAGTCCGTCAAGCGTAGAAGACAGGATAGTGGATAACCGGGTGCGGGTTTTGTTGGCAGAGCAGGTATCTATAGAGGGTTTTTGGGGCAGTACAGAGGGTAAGCAATTACGGAAAGAGCGTGAACAGGTAATAGAAAAAATAAAAGACGATAAAGAGAAGAAAAAGTTAGGGCAGTCTTATTATGCTGCATTATTGGAGATAAACAGGTTAGACTTACTGGACAACTTGATAAATATAAAATATGATGAGGATATTTATGTCACTACTGTGCAGTTAGCTGGCATATCTGAGATGGAAAAACTAAAGAAGGTTACAGAGGCGATATCTAAAAAGTTTGATAATACTGAGATGGTTTCCCCTAAGAAGGAGGGGGAGGATTATCTTATAATTGTATACTAGTATGTATATCCATAGGATGAAAGGGCATTTATCGACAGATAAAGAGTTAAACATAATGGATGCAGGTAACAGGAGTATGGTATGCTTATAGAGTGCGTTAAGTGTGGTGCAAAGTTGCATTCTGAGGACAAGATGCAGGAAGGTTTAAATACTGTAGTTTGTTCTGAGTGTAATACTACAATGGATATCAGTGTTTCTATTGTAGAGGATAATGCCGCTACGCAAGAGAATTCCGTAAAGGCAACTAACCTTATCAACGATATTTTGAAAGGTATGGACATAGATAAGGCTATAGCAAACTACATGGGAGATTAACATGTCTGAGGCCGGTCAGAATAGGTGGTTTGTTAATGAGGATAACTGTGCTGTAATTTTGCATCGTATATATCATTGGAGACAATCTGTTATGGTGCATGTGACAAACCATGGTAGGGTTAACCTTATACCAGTAATTGGTCTTAGTGATGATGGTGCAACCATAATTGACAATATTGTAGGTGAGGAAATAGTCCCTGAAGCCTCTACTATAATGACAATACCTGCTATAGATGCGAATAGTGTACTTTTTGATGAGTTGTTTGTGTTTCTGTACTATACTTCAAGTGAAGACGTTTATGGTTCTGGTGTACAGGTTGGACTTGAATACCAGTTGCTTCAAGAGGAAAGTTTTTGTGTATTGGATTTCCATGATGAGGGGTGTGCGTTGCTTAAGGGTCAACCGCCGATGGGCTCTGAAGGTGATCCAAATGAAGGTGACCTTGATTATCCACCAGATAACTCTCCGTATGATGATGGTATACCGGATGGTGGAGATGATGGGGATGATGGAGATGGGGATGATGGGGACGAAGGAGACTGCGATACTGTAGTAGATAGCTATGACGATATTTCTGATGAAGGTCCTTTACACATGGACCTTGCTTGTAACTACTCTGATGATGGGTGTGATGCTAGGAGTTATTGTGCTGTCGGTCAGACATTCTTTACTCCAGATGGTCAAAGGTATGCTCTGTGTAAGTCTAAATTTTATATAAAGAAGTATGGTAATCCTGATGGTCAGCTTAAGGTGCGTTTGTATGAGGTGACTGAGTGTGAGTATGGTGAGCCTGTTGGAAATGAGATACCCGATATAGAAACGGGAATGTTAGCTGAGAGTAATGCTGTAAATGCAAATGAACTAAGTGAGAGTTTCGAGTGGACAACTTTTAATTTTCCGGAACCATGGTATTGCATGGAGGACGGACATGAGTATGCTCTTGTCCTTATAATGGAGGGTTGTTCTAATTGTGGCTGGAAAACCAATGGTGTCTCAGTAGCTTACGAGACTGATCCTGATGCTCACCCCGGTAACAAATTTGATAAGTATGATGAGTGGTGGTACTGTTGGAATTATGATGTATTTTTCTATGCCTATGGTGCTGATTGTACAGGAAACGGAGATAACGGAGATCATCATGAAGGAGAGTGCGATACTATAATAGACTCAGTTTACTCCTCTCAGTTTTCTAGAGATGTGTTGAATTGTCTGTTTAATCCTATCAGTCAAGAGTGTGATGATCGTTGTTATTGTATGCTAGGTAATGTTTTTGAAGCTCCTAGAGCTATTAGGTATGGAGTATGTAAAGTAGATTTTGACTTACAGGCACATGGACAGCCTTCTGGTTATTTAAACGCTTATATCTATCCTGCTGTAGAGTGTGATGGTGGTGGGTATAAACCAGATTTTACTGAGGGTTGGTTTGCTCGTAGTGATTCTGTAGACATATCTATGATAAGTACCGTATCATCTGAGTGGATAAGTTTCGTGTTTCCAGAGGACCAGTGGAGATGTCTTGACGCTGCCGGTAAGTATGTAATAGTTATACGGGCAGATTACGAAACAAGTTATCTGAGTGACAATGACTATATATCTTGTGGCTGGACTATGACAGGTGGCGATTTGACTGATAATATGTACTACCTATACGACACTGTTTCATATTGTCTTGAGTTGCACTATTATAGGTATGTGCTATATGGTATACTGTGCAGCGAGTTTGAGGGATAAATTATGCAAGTAAGAAACAGATGGTTTGTCAACGAAGACAATAGGACACTGGTGTTAAAGCGGGAATACGGTTATAGACAAGCAATAATGATACGTGTAACTAACCATATGGCTGTTCCGGTTACTCCAATTATTGCTATAGGTAATGTGTGGACTACTGCTACCGATACACTCAGTGTAGGTGAGTTACAGCCAGAGTGTCATCAAGTTATAACTGTACCTGCAAAGGATGCCAATGACGTGTTGTTCAAAGAGTTATTTGTGTTTGTAGACTACGATGAGGGGGATGAAAATGTTTCTGAGGAGCCTATCGGTATAGAAGTTAGTCTTTCACAGAATGAGGTATATTCCCTTCTTGATTTTTTTGGTGATAGAATAAGTAATGCTTTGCCCACATAGACGTGACGGCTGTTTAGTGTACTTCTTGGGTTTTTGTAAAATGGAGTAGAAAATGAATCACGATTTGCAGATTTGGTTTAACTCTCAGGAAGATGAGAGTGTTGTGGCGACCCTTCGGGTCAAGGATGATGTTGCTGAGTATAAGCAGGCTCGTAAGCTTGCTATTAAGAATCTTGGTAACAATCCACTGGAGCTTACGGTACAGTACCTGAACACTGCGGGTGCTTGGACGGATACCGCTATAGCTACCCAGACGGTGGTTGCTCAGGCTGAGCGTACCTTTGAGTTGTACGCTCAGGAGGGTGATTATGTGCGTTTCCAGATTGCAGGTGAGACGTACGGTTGGTTGACTGTTTATGAGGTTGTGAATACAAGTAACGTATCTCATTTTCCAGCTTCACCAATTTCTGGTAATAATCCTGCTTAGTGAATATGCCTACTGCTACTTTATCATCTATAGCAAAGAAGGCTGGAGTGTCCCTAAAGCAGGCTGAAAAGGTTTGGGAAAAAGCCAAGAGCCTTGCTAAAGAGCAGGGGAATGATCCAGAAGATGAAAACTTCTATGCTGCAGTTGTGGGTATCCTAAAGAAGATATTGAAGGTTGAGACGGTTGACCTGTTGAGGGTTGGCTGGAACCCTGAGGTATTGGCTGAAGCTGTGATTAGCAAGTCTTCTGCTAGTTTTATGAAGAGTAGGATACGGAAGATAGCTGATTCGATAGGTAACTTAGGTAGTGGTGAGCCTGTTAACTGGAAGAGTGTGGCCTTGCACCTTAGGTTGTTCTTTGATGAGTACCTTGGTGCGCTGTCTAGTAGAACTGGTCTTAAGGCACTCCTGCTTGGTGAATCAGTAGTGGGGGTGCCTGAGGCTTATAGGAAGATAAACCTGTCAGGAGACAAGGATGAGTTGATCGAGGAGTACATTAGGATATTCCCAGACGTAGACAGGTTTATATTGGATGAGGTGGTAAGTGGTTATTGAGAAAACAACTTGGGATATAGAGCAGCCTAGAATATCTCCCAGTAAGGATTATTCTTATTTGGGGTTTGCGTGTGAGTCTAGGTTTGATTTGGTAGAGGTGTTTTTACCTGATGATACCAGTTATCTTTTGTCCTTTAGGGAGCTTGTTAGGTTTATGGAAAAGTCGGGGGTTAACACTCCCGGAAGGGTAGCAGATTTTATCTATAATTTTAAGTATGTTGTTTGGAACAGGCATAGGCAAACTTATTATCCTGTTCATAAGACTGAGTTAATGACAAAAGAGGTGGCTGATTCTCTTAGATTACTGTAAGGGGAGTTTGATATGAAGATTGAGGGTCCGGTATCTTTTTTATTGAAAGAGGTATACGTTGAAAAGTCCTCTACAGATGGGGATAAGCGACTTCAGTTTGAGGGCATATTTTCAGAGTCAGATAATAAGAATAAAAATAATAGAGTATACAAGAAGGGTATATGGGAAAGGAATCTTAAAGAGGGCTCTGCTTTTAGGGGTAGGTTAGATAATAGAGCTGTGTTAGGTGAGCTTGAACATCCTGATATAGGTACAACTTCCCTTAAGCGCGTATCTCATCAGTTTTTAGACGCTAAGTTGCAGGAGGATGGTAGGGTATGGGCTAAGGGTCAAGTACTCAATACCCCAGAAGGCAGAATTTTGGCTGAGTTGTTTGCGGTTAAGTACCCTGTAGGTGCTAGTTCAAGAGGCAACGGTACTTCTGAGAAGAACGATGATGGAATAGAGGAAGTAAATGAAGACTACGAGTTGGATACGTGGGATTTTGTTTATGATCCGTCAGTAGAATGTGTAGAGACTCATATTGTTGATGAGTCTCGTATACGGGACTTAGTTAAGTCTGAAGATGATGTGGTAAGTATATTTGAGCATTATGGATGTAAGGAGGGTGACGTATCCTGTGTTGTGGAGAAGGTTAATAACAATAAGAAGGAAGACTTTTGCCTTGAGTGTGTAATTGAAGAGATTGAAAAGGCAGATATAGATAAGGCTGAGAAGATTTTTACGGATGCTCTATCAAAAGTAGATAGTGGTAAGAGTGAGGTTATAGATGTACTGTTTAAGCTATACCGGAAAAAACTAACAGAAATTAAGAATTCGGAACAGGAGATTGAAATGGATGAAAATAAGACTAACAACGAATCTATTAAGGTTACTGAGGTGGTTAGTAGGCTTGTGGAGAGGGCTAATAAACTGAAAGAGCGTGCGTTGGCCGCAGAGGAGAAGCTTGCGAAGGAAGATAAGGAAGATAAGGAAGATAAGGAAAATACTGAATCTGAGGGGAATAAAGTGCCTGAGAGTACTGAGTTGAAAGAACGATTTGAAGCAGCTAAATTGGTCATTGAAGACCTTATCAGCGAAAAGGAAAAGCTTGAGGGGCAGCTTGCAGAGCTTACTGAGCGGTATGATGTCGCTAAGAAGATTGCTGCTGAAGCACTTAGTCGTCTGAAAGAGGATAATAAGGAAGAGCAGGAGGATGACAAGGACAAGGATGACAAGGACAAGGATGATAAGAAGAAAGATGGTCCTCCGATGAAAGATAAAAAGGACAAGGAAGACGAAGAGGACGAAGAGAAGGATAAGAAGGAATCAGACAAGAAGGATGATGCAGATGATACCTCTGTAACTGAGTCTAAAAAGAGGAAGTTTTCTGCTGGCAATGCACCTAAGAAGCGCAAGAGTGCCTTTATGGAGCAGGTTGATGCCTTTGAGAATAGGGCAGGGGAGTAATCCTTCTTTAATATAGATGTTTTTTTGTTTCTGACTTTGTAAATGATAAGATGGAGAAAATAGATGGATAATGCTGAAAATGCATATGAGAGCAAACTGCGTGAGTGCAAAGTGCTCGTAGAAAAGTGGTCTGGTGTTTCACATGAGGACCTGCCGGGTGTTATCTCGCCTGATGAAGGTCGTGTGAATGTAATGGAGGGTATTGAGAGTGAGCGCAAGCGGATGCTGGTTGCGCAATTGCTGGAGAACGTGCGTAAGCAGATTTACGGTATGGATGAGGCTACCCGCATGACTCAGATAGGGTCATATGAGAAGTTCATCTTTCCGGTGATTAGAGCTGCGTATGCTAATCTGGTGCTTGATGAGCTTGTGTCTGTGCAGCCTATGGATGCCCGTGTGGGCATGGTGTTTTACATGGACGCTATTTTTGATTCTACCAAGGGCAGTGTAAGTCGTGGTGACCGTATGTTCCATGCTACTGCCGGTCCGTCTGATGCTCTGCATTATGCGGATGAGGTAGTGGATGCTGAGACTGTTGGTACCGGTAATGGGTCTACTTCGTCTTTTAGTGGTAACCTTAGCTGGCTGCCTATAATTCCGGGTACTGTTGAGTTTGGTGATGGCTCACAGGAAGTATCTGATGATGGCAATGGTAACCTGCAGGGTGATTGCTACTCAGGCGGTACTATCAACTATGTAACCGGTGCCTATAGTTTCCAGTTCCTTAGTGCTCCTGCTGACGGTGCTACTATTACTGCTGCATATCAGTATAATAGTGAGTGTGTTACTCCTCCGGCTGTGGCTATTCAGTTGACTAGTTCTCCTGTCGTGGCTCGTCCGCACAGGTTGTCTGCTGAGTGGTGTGTTGAAGCTGCGCAGGACCTCAAATCTTACCACGGTATGGATGCAGAGGCTGAGATTACGTCCTTTGCGGCCAATGAAATCCAGAAGGAGATTTGTTATACTGTGATCAATCAGCTTTACCAGAGCGCAGGTGCGGGTAACGTTACTTGGAGCCGTACACCTGCTACAGGTGTTCAGTGGTACTACCACAAGAAGTCGTTTATTGACACTATCTTGACTGCAAGTGGTAATATCTTTCAGGCTACACAGCGTGATCAGGCTACTTGGATGTGCTGTGGTGTGTCTGTTGGTACGCTGCTGAAGGGTATGGAAGAGTTCAAGCCTTCTACCGTTCCTTCTGGTACGGTTGGCATGCGCTATATTGGTGACCTTGTGGGTATAAAAGTCTATGAGTGTCCCTTTATGAGCACGAATAACTTCCTGCTTGGCCGTAAGGGTACTTCTGCGCTGGATACTGGTTTTATCTATGCGCCGTACCTTGGGCTGTTCACGACTCCTACCATAATGCTGCAGGACATGAAGGCCCGTAAGGGTATGATGCTCAGTGCAGCTAAGAAAATGACCGATAGCGGCCAGTTCGCTACAGGTCAGGTAGTTGCCTAGGTTGCTAACGTGTTTGGGTGGAACAAGGGGAGCCGAAGAGTAGTGCTCCCCTTGTTTATTATTTGGAGTTAGGTATGGATATTGAGGTTATAATAGATCAAATTTTGGAACGTGAGAGTAACAAGAAAAGAATGCGGGAGAGTCTTAAATCGTGGAAGTTAGACTTGCGTAGAAATACGCTTATGGATTTTGTGAATGCCGTAAACGCTTATGCCCATAAGTATTATGCTGACCCAGATGAGCTTAATTATGAGGAAGCGTGTAGGGAGATTGCGGATGATTTTTCAATGGAGGTGGTAGACTATTTGATGCAGCAAAGGTAGTGTGCCTTCTTTGATTTTGGAGATAAGTGATGATGGATATTGATGTGATGATAGACAAGATTCTGGCTGCTGACCCTGATATTGAGAATGATGACCTTAAACTTAAGAATAAGAATGTTGCTTTAAACAACAAGGACTTGGATGATGAGAATAATGACCTGATTAAAAAGCAGCAGTTTGAGGATATAGAGGAAGACGGTCTTGCACGGGACAAGGACCATATAGCAAAGATAGTAAATAAATACCTTAAGCCACAGAATCCAAGTCTTACTAAGAAGAATGATGTGAATGACCCGTCCAATAAGGACCTTGATGATAAGAATAAAGCTATTGAGGATGTTGATAGAGCAATTGACTCTGTTGTAACTGAGCGGGGGGTAACTCAGGGTGACCAAGATAGGATGGAAGCAGCTATAGATTTGTATGGTTTGTCTGATGTTCTTCAAAGTATTGTTGAAATCTGCTATTTGAAATCTGAGCATATAAGTACTAATTGGCAAGATGATAACACAGCTAAAGAATGGGAAAAGGCAGCTAGGCTTATAGATACCTGTAGTTCTAAAACTAGGTCTCTTCTTATAGCACAATGAACTACTTGCAGATAGTTGAGTCCTTGATATCAGAAATATTGAATGGTTCTGAGGCCCTGTACGGTTTTTGTGGTTGGTTGACCTCTAGAGACGAGAAGACCACAATGAGTGCTACAGACGATTCAGCTAAGGTTGCTGATCTTATAGGCAAGTTTAGGAAAGTGAACAAATTGGAAGAACCTAGAGATGGGTGGGATAATGAACTTACTCATCCAGTAGAAAGAATGATATCTGAGGTGCTTAAATCTGTACACGATGGGTGTGACTCGTTCTATGAGATAGAGGACGGTGATATTATCCGTTTTAGGTGTGAGGGTAAGATAATAGAGGCAGAAGTAATAGAGACTGTTTTTCAGGACAATACGGGGGATTATATCTCCTTTAAGGTACAAAACAATACCCACACTGGTATAGTTGATATGGAAGATGTTCTATCTGTTCGCAGGGGTAAAGAGTGGAAAAAGTTGATATAGATAAGATCGTAGATGAAGTAGTGGAGGAGATAAGCAAGGCTGCTTACAGGAAGAAGAAACGTAAACGAGATATCAGTAAGCGTAAGCACCATACCCGTACATCTAAGCAGAAGCAAGCACAACGGAAGGCCTCTAAAGCTG
>Ga0272441_10003592_pt1 | contig 29292 bp, 15 predicted proteins | sample SSMProp6N_FD_193582 | JGI IMG/M metagenome (GOLD analysis project Ga0272441, IMG submission 193582) | Marine sediment archaeal communities from Little Sippewissett salt marsh, Falmouth, MA, United States - SSM-Prop-6N | ecosystem: Environmental > Aquatic > Marine > Wetlands > Sediment ... | reverse complement strand
CCGGTCCCGCCCGGGTCGGCCTGGGCCTCCTCGGCCGGGACCTCGTCGTTCTCCAGGCCGAAGATCGACCCGTTGATCTCGCCGTAGACCACGCCGTCGGCGCCGACGTACCGGGGCCCGGAGATCGTCACCGCGCCGATCGTGAACGTCGAGAGGATGGCGGCCTTGGCCTTGGAGACCGGGCCGTCGTCGGCCAGGCCGTCGCCCACGGCGACCGAGTCGATCCGCACCGCGGACCAGATGATGCCGTTGACGCCGTGCCACTGGCCTCGGGGCGTCAGCCCGTCGGCGTTCGCCCAGATATTGCCGAGCTCGCCTTCGGCCCGAACATCGCGGATGAACCCGCCGGCGGTGATCTCCTGGACCACCGTGTCCGCGCCGACGATATTCACGCCGTTGATCTTGTCGCGGTGCCAGCCGTACTGCGGCTCGTCCATCGGCGAGGCCGATACCGGCGCGTCCTCGAACCCGTGGACCCACGCGCCGACCGTGCCGACCTGCGCGCCGATGCTCCCGCCGGTGACGAGGCGGTTGATCCCCGCGAACGTGCCCGAGATCAGGTCGCCCTTGGTGTAGTTGAGGTAGTTGTGGTACTCCGCGTCCGAATGCGCGTAGTAGACGTTGAACGTCCCCGAGCCGCTGACGTTCAGGTTCTGCGAGGTCACGTCGCCCTGCGTGTAGGTTAGGTCGAGGTCGCCGACCTTCACCTCCCCGATGGCCGCCAGCGTCGCCGGGCCGTCGATCCGCAACTTCGTGATCGCCCCGCCGTCGCCGGAGCCGGGGTTGTCGAAGTCGTCCACGCCGATGATGACGTACGAGTAGGTCGTGGGCGTCTCGTTGCCGTCGTCGTCCAGGACCGGGTTGCCGTCCGCGTCCGCCTTGATGCCCGGCACGATGGTCAGCCGCCCGCCGCTGTCGTCGTACACCGTCGACGATTGGCCCATCGTGAACGTGTGTTCCGTGGCCTCCTGGACCCATTCGCCGTTTTTCGCCCAGACGTCGCCCACGACGTGCACGTAGCCGACGTTGCCCTGCGCGCCGCGGTGCAGTACGGGCACGATCAGCGGCGAGCCCCAGTTGCCCGCCACCGTGATCAGGTCCATATTCCCGGCCGGGCCGTTGTCGTCGGAGTTGACCTCCACGAGGTCGGCGAGCATGTCCCCGCCCACCTCGATGGCGCCGACGCTGCCGGTGGCGATGAACATCGTGGGGAACAGCGGATTGCCCCCGACCGTGCCGGCGGAGAAGATATTGTCGATGGCGGCGTCCCAGTCGTACGGCCCGTCCAGCCCGTCCCGATTGGAGAAGCCGCTCTCCACGTACACCACCATGCCACCGGTCATCGAGCCGATGCGCCCGATGGCGCCTTCCGCGATCACCGTGGCGCCGTTGATCGTGCCGCCCTCGAAGCTGATGATGTCGCCGCCGCCGAACGTGTGGTAGTGCCCGCCGACACCCCCGCGGATCTGGATCGCGCCGATCGAGCCGCCGTTGCGGACCAGTGCCTGGTGCGCGATCAGGGGCTCTTCGGGCGGCAGGATGTAATGGAAGGCCGGCGACAGATCGCCATCGAAGCTCATCGCGCCCAGCGCGACGTCCGTGGCCATCCCCGAGATCTCCATGTGATAGTAGTCGCCGCTGTTCGGCGGGGTGATCACGGTGAGGTAGTACACCCCGGCCGCGGGGGCGGTGAAGGTGATCGGCTTCTGCTCGTCGAGGATGTACTCCGTGTCCCATCGCCACCGGGAGCCCACGCCGTAGTCGTCCACGGTCTCGTAGCCGAGGCTGTCCATCCACAGCCCCTCGGAATTGTGCAGGTGGATGCTCAGGGAGCTCAGCAGCAGGGGGATCGGCTGCCAGGGGCTCGGGACCCAGGCGTTGACCGTCAGCGTCTGCCCCGCGCGGAGCGGGACGGCGTACCAGTCCTGGGCGAAGTCCCCGGTGTCCTTGCCGATGTACTCGGGCAGCGTGTGGGTCGGCTCGATGTTGGGGGGCGTGGCGTTGAACAGCGCCCCGTCGACCGCGATCTTCCCGGTGGGATGGCTGAGGAACTGGGCGTGCTCCATCGTGTGGTTGTCCCAGCCGCCCGGCACGGTGCCTTCCATCTCGACCACCGCGGCCCGGGAGCGGGGAACGGACGTATCGTAGTCCACCTCGAACGTGGAGTACATCGTCCCGCCCATCGTGTAGACGCTGCCGAGCACGCCGCGCACGTAGACGTGCGAGCGCGGAAACCCGAAGAAATCCTCGGGGTAGTAGGCCGGCGGGACGGCGCCGCCGCCCATCTCGAAGATCAGGTTGCCCAGGTTCCGCCCGACGTTCACGTCGCCCCAGAGGAAGCCCATCCGCAGCAGGTCGATGCTGCCCTCGTTGCCGGTCCACCCGGAGATGGTCCCGCCAACGACGACCTGGCCCATGTCCTGGATGGCGTTCTCTTGGGACGTGTAGACCTGCGTCAGGTAGTAGTTGCGGACCGGCACGCCGCCGAAGGAGTTCCCGAACTCCGCCACGCCCCACAGGAACGTCGGGTCCTCCATGTTCGCGCCGAGGTCCGTGAACGTTCCCGACAGCCCCGCCACCGGCGTCAGGCTCGCCGTGGCCGGGTCGACGGTGAACAGCGCGCCCGGGGCCGCTCCGAACAGGCGGTCGTCCCGGTTGGCCAGGACGATGTCCGAGATGCCGTCGTCGTCGATGTCGCCGAGCGCCACGGTCCGCGGGCCGAACTCCACGTCGTACGTCGTCCCGCCGAGGAAGAACCCGTCCCCGTTGCCGATCAGCACCGTGACGCTGTTGCCCGTCTCGCTGGTGACGACGATGTCCAGATCGCCGTCGCCGTCGAGATCGTCGACGTCCAGCGACTGGGGCGTGTCGATCAGCGCGAGCGTGGCCTGGAACGCGAACGTCCCGCCGGGCTGGCCGGTCAGGAAGTACACGCTCGGGTTGGGGCTGTTCGCATTGGGCGTGCGGTCGTCGGCCGTGGTTACCAACAGGTCGAGCCGCTCGTCCCCGTTCATGTCGGCCAGGACCACGTCCGTCGGCTGATCGCCGACCGCGTAGGACGCGCCCGCGCCGAAGGTCCCGTCGCCGTTGCCCTGGAAGACCGTCACGCGGTCGTCGCCGGCCGTCACGACGGCCAGGTCCCGTCGGCCGTCCCAGTTGATGTCGCCGACGGCCAGGTCGGTCGGCTGGTCGCCGACGCCGAGAACGGTGATGGTCGGGAAGGCCCCGGTCCCGTCGCCCAGCATCACCCAGACCGTGTCATCCGCCTGGTTAGCGACCGCCACGTCAAAGAGCCGGTCGGCGTTGAAGTCCGCCACCACCACGTCCACGGGCTCGTCGCCCACCGCGGTCACGATGGGATCGAAGCCGATGTTGAACGGGTCCTGCGCCGTGAACGTGCCGTCCCAGACGCCGTCAAGGTCCACGTCATCGGCAAGGAGGACCGTCATGGTCTGCCCGTCGTAGTTCGTCACGAGGATGTCGGGCACGGCGTCTAGGTTGACGTCCACGAACCGCACGTCCGAGGGCCCGTCGCCCGTCGGCTCGGACAACTGCGTGACGAACGTTCCGTCGCCGTTGCCCGTCATCACGCTGAGGTCGTCGCTGCCGGCGTTGGCCGTCACCAGGTCCAGCGCCCCGTCGTCGTCGAAGTCGGAGGCGGCCAGGGCGCCCGGCTGGAGGCCCGTCATGTTGCCCGCGCCGGCGAGGGTGAAGGTCCCGTCGCCCGCGCCGGCCAGGATGCGGACGTCCGCGCCCGTGCCGCTGGTGACCGCCAGGTCGCTGTTGCCGTCCCCGTCGAAATCGCTCAGGATCACCGCCGACGGCCCGGACCCCGCGTCGTAGTCCGCCGCGGCGGCGAACGTCCCGTCGCCGACGCCCAAAAGGACGCTGACGTCGTCCGTGCCGCTGTTGGCGACCGCAAGGTCGACCTGCCCGCTGCCGTCGAGGTCCGCGGCGAGGATCGCCGACGGGGCCGTCCCCACCGTAACCAGGGGCTCGGTGGGATGGGCGGCGAACCCGCCCGCCCCGTCGCCCAGCAGGATGCTGACGTCATCGGAGCCGCCGTTGACGACCGCGAGGTCCGCGTTGGCGTCCGCGTCCAGGAACGCGACGGCCAGGGCCTGCGGCGTGGTGCCCACCGCCACCGGGGCCTGCGCCACGAACGTGCCGTCGCCCACGCCCAGGAGGATACTCACCGTGTCGTCGAGGCTGTTGGCCACGGCCAGGTCGACCTCGCCGTCGTTGTTGAGGTCGCCGCTGGCCATGGCGGCCGGGCCGTCGCCCACGGCGTACGCCACGGCCGCGGCGAACGTCCCGTCGCCGTTGCCCACCAGCACGCTGACGTCGTCGGAGCCCTGATTCGCGACGGCCAGGTCGAGCACGGCGTCCGCGTCGAACAGGCCGGCCACGATGGCGATCGGCTCGGTCCCGACGGCGTACGTCGGCGCCTGGGCCGTGAAGGTGCCGTCGGCGGCGCCCAGCAGGACGGTCACGTCGCCGCTGTCGCGGTTGGCGACGGCGAGGTCTTCGATTCCGTCGCCGTCGAAGTCGCCCACCGCCACGCCCTCGGGCGCCGTGCCGACGTCGTAGCGGTCTTGGAGGCCGAACGTCCCGTCTCCGTTGCCCAGCAGCAGCGTGACCGTGTCGCCGCCGACCTCGTCGTTGGGGTTGCTGTTGGCCACGACCAGGTCCCGGTTGTCGAAGAGGTCGACCAGGCCGTCGCCGTTGTCGTCGTTCAGTTGCGTCGTGGAGACCGCGACCGGCCCCTCGCCAACCGCGTACGTCAGCGGGGCGGCAAACGCGCCGTCACCGTCGCCGACCAAGACCGAGACGGTGTTGTCCAGGAAGCCCGTCGTGACGATGTCCAGGAAGTCCGTGTCGTCCACGACGCCGTCCTGCGCGCCGTCGTCGGTCAACTGCACCAGCACGAGCGATTCCGGCTGGCGGCCGGTCTCGAAGGCCGAAAGGGCCTGGAACGTCCCGTCGCCGTCGCCCAGCAGGACCGACACCGTCCCCAGGCGGTTGGCGACCACCAGGTCCAGGGCCCCGTCCCGGTCCACGTCGCCCAACTCCCCGGCCAGCGGGCGGTAGCCCACGTTCACTTCCGGTGCGTTCTGGTGGAGCTGGAACGTCCCCATCCCCTGGCCCATCAGGATGGACGCCGAGCCCGAGCCCACGTTGATCGAGACGATGTCCAGGATGGTATCGCCGTCCAGGTCGCTGACGATCACGTCCTGCGGGTACATGCCCACACCGTAGGTGCCCAGCGGCCAGAACTCCCCGTTGCCGAACCCCTGGAGGATGCTGACAGTGCTGTCGAGCTGGTTGACCACCACGAGGTCGGTTATGCCGTCGTCGGTGAAGTCCTCGGCCTCGACGGCCTGGGGGGAGTTGCCGACATCGTAGACGATCGGCACGCCACTGAACGTGCCGTCCCCGACGCCGAGGAAGATCGCGATGGTGTCGTCCTCGGGGTTCACGGTCACGATGTCGGGGAAATCGAGGGGGCCGGTAAGCCCGTCGTCGTCGTCGTCATTGATCTGCGCGTAGATGAACGCCTCGGGGTTGTACAGCCCGGCCTGGAGGACACCCGTATTGCTGTTGAAGATCACCGTGACCGTGTCGGAGTCCCGGTTGGCGACGACCACGTCGGGCGACGCGCCCGGGTTCAGTCGCCCGGTCGCCACGGCCACGGGGCCGTGCTGCGTTCCCGGCTCTCCGACGGGGTAGGTCGCCTCCGGCAGGAAGCCGATGAAGTTGCCGAAGAAGTCCGTCTCGCTGAGGATGACCGAGACCGTGTCGTCGTACTCGTTGGCCGTCAGGATGTCGTTGTAGCCGTCGCCGTTGAGGTCCGTCAGGGGCGCGAGGGACGGCCCGTTGCCGACGGAGAACGTCTCGGGCGGGGCGAACGCCCCGTCGCCGAAGCCGGGCAACTGCGTGACGTAGTCGGCCTGGAAGTCGAGGCCCGTGATGCCGGTAGCCAGCGGGCCGACGTCCGTCACCGCGCCGGTGAAGACCCCGGCGGCGACGTCAAAGGTGAACAACTCGCCGCTGCCGGCGTCCACGCCGTACAACGTGCCGTCGTCGGCGAACGTGATCGACTCGACGCCCGTCACGTCGTTGCCCGAGTCGTCCGTGGTCAACTGGGCAACCCGCGTAACGACGTTGACCGCGTCGAGCGGCGAGAAGCCTTCCTCGATCGTCACCAGCCAGGTCTGCGTGGCCAGCGGGTCGCCCGGCACGACCGGGTCGGAATCCGGCACCAGGCTCCGTAGCGTCGCCACGGCGTAGAGCGTTTCGCTGTGGTCGAAGTCCGTCGCCGTGACGTTCTCGTAGATCCAGAACGGGTGCCCGACCGTGTCGGAGTCGAACAGCAGCGTCTGGACGCCGACGTTGCCCGCGTCGTCCGAGACGACCAGCGCCGAGGACAGGCGAATGGAGCTCAGCCGGAACCCCATGTCGATCTTCTGCAGCACGTCGCCGTTGCGCCCGCCCTGGTGGCCCACGCCGTTCTCGTCGATGTAGACGCTGCCGTCGGGCACGGGGACGCCGAACTCGTCCACGAAACGCATCACCCGGTCCGTCGTCCACAGGTAGCCCGGGCGCTCGGGGAAGTACGACAGGCTCGTCAGGCTCGCGGCGCTGGCCGGCAGGGACGGATCGTACCGCGTGACCTGGCCCAGCAGCCGGAACGTCGCCGTCCCGGCGGCCGCGTCCACGTCCATGACATAGAGCGAGGAATCCGACGGGTTGAACACGCCCGGCAGCGTCTCGGGCTCGTAGGTGTTGGCCGTCACGCCGAACAGGGCATACGTTCCCCCCACCTCGGCCCACTCCACGCCCACGAACGGATCGCCCGGATCAAGGGCGGGGTTGGCCGGGTACGGCACGCCGTTCTCGTCCACGATCTGGATGTCGCCGCCGAACGACCCGTCGCCGTTGCCCAGCAGCACCGAGACGTCCTGCGAGCCGGTGTTGGCGACCGCCACGTCCAGCGCACCGTCCGCGTCGAGGTCCGCCACCACCAGGGCCGACGGCTGCGCCAGCGGCGGCGTGCCCACCGGGAACACGCGGTGCCACGACAGGTCCGCGGGGTCCTGGAACGTGCCGTCGCCAATCCCCAGCCGCATCGAGAACGTGTCGCTGTCGTAGTTCGCCGTGAAGGCGTCGAGGTTGCCGTCGGTGTTGATGTCCGCCAGCACGACGGCCTCGGGCGCCTCGCCCATCTCGTAGGTCGTGACGACGGTGCTGTCGACGAACGTCCCCGCGCCCCGGCCGATCAGCACGGAGATCGAGCCGTCCCCCGTAACCACGGGGTCGCCGGCGTTGCTGGCCACGATGTCCACGTCGCCGTTCCCGTCGACGTCGCCGACGGCCACGCCGGACGTGTACGCGCCGGCCTGGAACCAGTTCCGCAAGGTGTAGTCCTGCTCGTGGTCGGGGAAGATCTCCCCGTCGTCGAGCGTGCCGTCCCCCTCGCCGAGCAGCACGGTGACCGAGTCGTCGTCCCGGTTGACCGCGATAACGTCGGCGAAGTTATCCAGCCGGTAGTTGCCGAGACCGTCCACCGTCCCGTTGACGCTGCTGATGAACACGCCGCGGGGGCTGGGGCCGACCGGGTAGGTCGAGTCGGCCGTGGCGGCGACGAACCCGCCCGCGCCGTCGCCCAGCAGAACCGCCACGCTGTCGGTCGTCTGGCTGGTCACCACGAGGTCCAACGCCGTGTCGCCCGCGTCGAGCAAGCCGAGGGCGATGGCGCTGGCGCCCGGGCCGGCCTCGTAAGCCGTCGCGGCGCTGAGCCCGCCGTTCCCGCCGCCCAGCAGGATCGAGACGGTCCCGATGTCGCCGGGCTGCTGGTTCACGACGGCCATGTCCTGCGCCCCGTCGCCGTCAAAGTCCGCGCTGGCCAGCGCCACCGGACGAACGCCGCCCGCGTCGAAGGGCGAGTCCGCCGCCTCGGTGAACGTGCCGCCACCGTCGTTCAGCAGCACGGTGATCGTGTCGTCCAGGCTGTTGGCCGCCACCACGTCCAGGTCGAGGTCGTTGTTCAGGTCGGTCAGGTGGACCGCCACCGGCACGTTGCCGACGTTGATGGCCGGCTGGGCCGTGAACGTCCCGTTGTTGTTGCCGAACAGGACCGTGACCGTGCCGTCCTGCCGGTTGGCGACCACCAGGTCGATTCCGCCCGCGCCGTTGATCTGCCCGGCGGCCAGCGCGACCGGCTCGGGGCCGACCGCCTGCGCCCCGAGCGTGGTGAACACGCCCGTCCCGTTCCCGAGCAGCACGGAGATCGTCCCGTTGGCCGCTCCGACCACGCCGCGGTTGGCCGTGATGATGTCCAGGTCGCCGTCGCTGTTGACGTCCGCGACGGTCACCGCCACGGGCACGTCGCCCGTGTCGTACGTCCACCGGCCCTCGAATCCGCCCGCCCCGTCGTGCAGGAGCACCGAGACCGTGTTGCCCGCCGAGTTGGCGACGACGATGTCCTCGAACCCGTCCCCGTTCAGGTCCGCCATCCACACGCTCTCGGGCACGTACTGCTCGTATTCCATGAACACGCCGTGCCCGTCGCCCATCAGCACCGAGACCGTCCCGCTCTCCATCCCGTTGGCGGTGACGATGTCGAGGTAGTCGCTCGCGTTCACGGCGTCGTCGTCGTTGTCGTCGTTCGTCTGCCCCAACTCGACGTCCTGCGGCAGCCCGACGACGGCGTAGGTCCCGGCCGCGGCAAATCCGCCCGCCCCGTTGCCCAGCAGCACCGAGACGTTGTTGTCGCCCTCGTTGGTGACCACGAGATCCACGTTGGCGTCGTCGAGGTTGCTGACGTTGCCGGCCGCCACCGACGTGGGCGCGTCGCCCACGGCGAAGTCGGTCCGCCCGCCGAACCCACCGGCCCCGTCGGCGAGATACACGGTGATGTCGTCGTCGTCCTGATTGACGACCACGATGTCCAGGCTGGCGTCGCCGTTGAGATCCGCAAGGGTCACGGCCACGGGGTTGTTCCCCACCGCCAGCGTGGCCAGCGACCCCACGTCGAACGTCCCGTCGCCGACACCGGGGAGGATGACGACTTCGTCGGTCGTCCCGTTGGGCATGACCAGGTCGGAAACGCCGTCGTTGGTCACATCGCCGCTGGCCACGTCGCTTGGGGGCGTGCCCGCGACGCTGTACTCCACGCGTCCGGTGCGGTCCAGGACGTACTCCCCGCCGCTGAGGAACGCCTCGCCCTCGTTGACAATGTAGAACTGGTGATTGTCCGGGTCCGCCGCGTAGAAGACGTTGTCCAGCACGCTGTCCGGGACGTAGTTGGCCAGGCTGGCCAGGTCGTTGGGCCCGGTGATGTTCGCCAGGCGATTGACCGCCCCCGTGGACGGGTTGATCGTCACCAGCCACATGCCCGCCCGGGGCTCGGCCACGCCGACCGGGTCCAGCCCGACCACGGTGGTCAGGCCGTACAGCGTCTGCGACGTCGAGAAGGGGTTCGTCGGGTCCGTCGGGGCAAACTCCAGCCCGGCGACGTTCTGGAAGGCGTAGGTGTCCTCCGAGCCGCTGAAGCCGGTGGTGGTCAGGACCGTCACGTCCGAGGCGATCGTCGCCCGGTTGCCGCCGACCGGCTGGGTGTGCGTGAGCACCACGGTGCCGGTGGCCGCGAACACCGTGGCGCTCATGTCCAGGTTCGACGCGTTGACCGCGGTGCGGAGGCTGTCGAGCGTCTGCGTCAGGGTCGCGCCGATGGTGACGCCGGTGGCCAGGGCGCCGTTGATGGTGGCGTTGTTGTCGAACTCGAAGTACGCCACGTTGCCGAAGGCGTCGTCGATGCCAATGGTCTGGCCGTCGGACGGCTGCCCGCTGAACGTCAGGACGGACCGGGCGGAGGTGGCGTCCCACAGCGGCGCGACGACGGTCGGCAGGCCGCTGGTGTCCACCCGCACGAGCGTCGCCTTGACGGGCACCTCGACCAGCCGGTTGATGCCGCCGACCTCGCCGAGGGTGTAGACCCGGCCGGGGCGGCTGCCGACGTACGCCAGCGACTCGGCAGTGGGGGCCTGGAACGTGCCGAGGTTCGTGCAGATGTTGCTGGTCACGACGACCTGATCGACGAGAATTCGCAGCAGTTCCTGGCTGGAGGTCGTTGCGTACAGCGTCCCGCCGATGAAGTCCAGCGCGACGATCTCGTTAACCGTGTTGCCGGCGGTGTCCCTCAGCTCGAAATCGGCAGGGTCCACCACCGCGCTGCCCACGCGCTCGATACCCGCCAGCGTCATCAGGCCGCTGCTGGGATTGATGATCGCCAGCTCGTTGCCGGTGGTCACCGCCCACATCACGGTGTTGCCGTCGGCATCCACGCCCATCGCGGCAGCCTCGATGCCGGGCACGACGCCGGGGCCCCACGGGCCATCGTCCTCGTCGGCGTAGACCTCCTCCGCGCGGACACGGAAGTCGTACTCCGCCTGGACGCGGTTCTCGGGCACGCCGCGGAGGATCTGATACCCCTGCCCGCCGGTGGCCAGCGCCCACAAGTACCGCTGGGCGCCGGGGTTGGCCGAGTCGTACTCGGGATAGGCGTCCAGGCTGATAAACCCCGACAGGCCCGCCCCGCTGGAATCGACGACCTGCCCGATGTTGCGGACCCGGTCCTGGGGCCGGCGCTGATCCGGGCGGATCTGGATCATCTGCCCGGTGACCTCATCAATCGTGTACAGGTGCAGATCCCCGCCGTTGGTCGTGTAGGCCGCCAGGACGCGAAGGTCCTCGCCGACCGTTATGTGCTCGCCGTTGACGATGTTCAGGTCCACCAGGATCTGCGGGCGCTCGTCGTCCGCGACGTAGGAGACGCCCGAACTGCTCGTGGCGATCCCCTCGATGTCCCCCCCGATGTTGCCGTCCTGCGGCGTGGAGTTGATCAACTCGCCGATGAACGGGTTGCTGTCCACCGCGTAGATGCTGCCGTCCCGGGCGCCGCTGACGCTCTCGACGGCCCGGCCCAGCGAGCTGGCCGACGTCATACGGAACACGTCGTCGGAGACCGTGATCCCGGCGTGCAGCGCCCCGTACCCGCCCGACGTGCCGGGGTACACGCCCTGGTAGGGCACGTTGAAGGTCACGTCATAGCTGGCGAACTGCGAGCCCCACCACGTTCCTGCCGCCGTCCCGTCGTTCGGGTACCCCACGTGGCTGGCGCCGATCAGCACCTGCCCCGAGCCGTCCGGCGCCGGCGTGACCGGGGGCGGGCCGGTGTGCGTGATCGGGAGGTTGATCGCATTGCCGCCCCACCAGTCGAAGCTGAACCAGTCGATGGTCGGATCCAACAGGTTCCTGTCCACGTCGACCCCGTTGACCTTCGCGATGGTCAGCGAGGCGTTCGGAGAGGCGCTGACGACGTAGATCGCGTAGATCTCCGCCTCGGGACCGTACTGGGCCGTGGCGATCGAGCCGTCCTCCAGCGTCCGCTCATCCCCGCGGGCGTTCCAGTACAGCCCGTCAACGTCGTCGTCCGCCCGCGTGGCCGGCTCGCCCGCCGGCCAGCTCACCGCCGAGTCGGGGTCGGGATTGCCAAGATAGAAGCCCGGCAGATCGACGAGGCCGAACTGGTCCTGGAACTCCAGGTTGTGTGCGAAGACCTCGATCACGTCCGTGGACTCGCCGTCCAGGTAGATATTGACGGTGTCGCGCTGGCTGTTGAGGTAGATGAACGATTCCCCACCGCGGATCGTCGTCAGGAGGAGGCGGTCCTCCAACTGCTCGAAAAACGGCGTGGTTCCGCGCTGTTGCGACCCATCAAACGGCCGTGCCATGGTCACGCTCCCATCTACGACTGATATTGGGTACCGGTGAGGATTCAACGGGACACGAGGCCCCCCGGCGCAAGCCGCGCCGGTGGCCCCAACCATCGCGGCAGATTGTACTGGCAGTCCTCGGGGCTGTCAAAGCCAATTCCCCGGAGCGAGCCAATACGCGATCTGCGAGCATAACTAAAGTTTGCACCTGTTTTTACGTACGATTGTGATCTCGCCGCCCCCGCCCCCCTTGTCCGTCCGGGCATGCGGGGCGAGCGCCCGGTGGGGCGGCGGCTAGGGTTCCTTCTCCCCGCTCCCGCCGTTCGGGGTCGAGGGACCGAAAATGGAATACAGCACGCCCGGGCGGCGCCGCACGGCGCCGCCGGACCCGGCGTTGCGGCCCGCGGGTCGATCGGCCCGCGGGCCGGCGCCGACCCTCTTCCGCTTCTCGGTCTCTTCCTCGTCCGAGGCCACGGGGCCCTCCACCGGCTTGGCCGCGGCCAGCACGCCGGGGGCCGACGCGCCGCCCTCCACGCCACGCGATCCCGCAGGCGCCCGGCCGGACCGCCTTCCCCCGGCCCCACTCGCCGGCTGCACGATACGCGAACCGCCGCGCGGGCCATCCGACGCCCGTCCGTTGTCCCTGCCGGGGCCGGCCCACGCCCCGCCGGCGCCGGGCCGGCCAGGCGAGACCTCTGCCGCCCCACCCTCGCCCTGGGGGAACGGCCACGGCCCTTCTTCGCCGGACCGCGCCCTGGGGGCGCCCACCCCGCAGAGCCATGCCACGCCGAGGCCAAACCCCACCAGGAACACGGCCGCCGCGATCGTCCCGGCCGCCTTCTTCGCCAAGACGGCGGTCGTTGTCGCGGAGCCGTGACCGAAGCTCGCCCCGCCGAAGGTCGGCGGCGCCGGGGGCAGCCCCGAGCCGAACAGGGCCAGCTTCCCGAGCTCGTGGCCCAGGGCGGCGGGGGCGGCTACGGCGGCGTTGTCCGCCAGCAGGCCCGTCAGGGCCGTGACGGACGCCAGCACGCCGGCCTTTTTGAGGCTCCTTCGGATCATCTCGATCCCGGTCGCGAGTCGTCTGCGCACCACGCCTCGGGAGAGCCCCAACTCCTCGGCGATCGCGGTCTGGCTGCGCTGCTCGAGGAACCGCTCGATCACCACGTAGCGCACTTCCGGGGACAGCCGTTCCAGCGCTTGGTCGACCAGGGGAGAGATTTCGCGCCACGTCGGCTCGACCGACTCGGCGGCACGAGTCTGCGTGTAGCGGTTCTCCCGCCGCGTTCGGCTCTGCCGCTGCTGGAGCACGTTCAAGGACACCCGCGTCGCACAACTGTGCAGCCAGCCGATCACGGAGGTCTGGATCGTCGCGGCGTGACGGGCGAGTTTCAGAAAGCACTCCTGGGCGGCGTCTTCGGCATCGGCGGGATTGCCCAGGATCCGCAGGCACGTGCCGTAGACGAGGTTCTGGTGCTGACGCAGCAGCGCAGAAAAGGCCTCTGCGTCCCGAGTTACCGCGTAGTCGTGTAGTAGCTGTAACTCCGCACTCATCGCACTGAACCTCATCATATAGGACAGAGCCGTCCGGCGGAATGTCCGATAATCCTGAAAAAAAACCGGCCCCACCCCCTGCTCGCTTGCCGTCCCGCTCGCCCGGACACCCCTGGCCGGCCGCAGGCCTCAGTTCACCTGGCGATCGGCTGGCCCTTCCCGGCCCGCACCGCCCCCAAAGCCTCGCAATAAAAGCCTTTGCACGTCATGGGCCTCCATCGCATGGCCCCAATACGGTTGGCGACGATCGCCCCAGGCGATCTCCACGTCTCGCAGCGTCCGGTTCGCCACATGCTGCGCGGAGACGCCGGCCGAGCCGTCGGGCAGGACGATCCGGACGCATGGGAAACGGACGTGCGCCATCAAACCGGTCCGCTCGCAGTCCGCCTCGGGGCAAGGGACGGGAGGCATTGGCCCCGGGCGACCTTGCCGGGGGAGGAGTTGAAGACCGCCCGCACGCGTCGGGGGAGCCCGCCGGGGTGCGGATCGGCTTGTCCGCATGGCGGGTGAGGATCTTGCGCTCGATTCTCCGGCAGGTATGTCGGGGCTCTGCCGTGGGAGAAGCGAACGGTGATGGTCCGGGAACCGAGGCGATTGCACAACCTGCCGGCCTGCCGCGCGTTTGGCTGTATGGAAGCAACGCAAGACCCCATCGCCAACGAAGGGAGACTGGTGATGCGCAACGCGGCCAAGGCCCTCATCGTGCTGTTCGTGCTGTCAGCGGCGGTCGCGCCGCTGTGGGCGATTCCCGGCGCGAAGCGGAAACTCCCGCCCAAGGCGGGGGGCAAGGACAAAGGAAGGCTGATGATCGTCGCGGCCGAGGGCTACAAGATCGCCCTGGACGAAATGGAGGCGCGGGCGAAGGTTGAGCTGGCCGAGCTCGGCAGCCGCGAGTACAGCCTCCGCATCAAGGGCCGCGTCGCCGCGCCAAAGACGGAAGACGCCGTCGCGTTCACCAAGCGCCCGGAGGTTCTTCGGGTGCTGGACTCCGAGAAGCGGAATCTGCTTCAGCACAGGGCCCCGGCACGAACGGGCGGTTTCGGCGGAGGCAGTGGCCGGGTGAAACTGAATACGTACCGCCCCGACACGTTCACGCCCCTACACGACCGCAAGGCCGAGATCGAAGTCCCCGAAACGAAGCTCACGCGGGACGCCTATACGATCGACGTGGTGGAGCTGGGCGCGACGGCCATCCTCGCCGAGAAGCGAAACACCAAGCAACTCCGCGCGATTGTGATGGAAGAGTCCGTCGAGCTGGTCGGGGACCTGCGGATCCGCGTGATGGCGCTGCGGCTGTCGGACCAGCGAGCGTTCACGGTCGTCGCCGACTGCTCGCGCCCTCACGCCGGGCCCGTCGGGCCGTTTGTCGAGGGCGTCGCCGTACTGGACGAGAACGAGGAGGTCCTCGCCACCGGCCGGTGGACCCGCGGGGACCCGTTCGGCCAGAAAGTCACGCTGACCGCGGAGGTCACGGTCCCGCCCGACCGCGTCCACAAGTACCTGCGGTTCATCGTCTGCACGGAATACAGCAAGAAGCCGTTGAAGTTCCTCGTGCGCAACCTGATCCGGCGGTAACCGCCCCTACCGGCCCCTCGGCAGGATGTCGCCCTTCGGCTTTGCCGCGGAGCGCTGGGCGTCGGTGGCGTCCATCAGGCGCGGGGCGCTGCCGAAGTTCTGCGTGAAGTACGCGCCCCACTTGCCCACCCCGAGGGCCGTGTAGCGCCCCGAGGCCATGTTGCGGTGATGCCCGGGGCTCCTGAACCACATGCCGAAAACGTCGAGCCCGCGGTGTCGGCCCAGCGCGATGTTCTCCCCGCCCCCGCCGGGATACCCCGCGGCCTTCATCCGGTCGCCGTGGCTGCGAAGGCCCTTCGTCGGCGACTGGTGGCTGAAGTAGCCCAGCTCCGCCATCTCCTTGCTGTGCCTCCGGGCCGACTGCACCAGCCGCTCGTCTGCCTCCAGGCGCAGCAGGCCGAGGGCCTCCCGGTAGTCGTTGACGGCCAGCACGTTGCGGGCCTCCTCCGGGTGCATCGAGCGCAGCACGCGCCGGTTGTATCGCTGCGCCCTGCGGTTGAAGCGGTACGTGGTGACGTCCTTCAGCTCCGGCCGCCTTTCCAGCTCCTTCCAGCCGCGCACGCCGTCGAGCGACGTGCCCAGGACCTGTCCGGCCAGCACCAGCGGGTCGGGGTCCGCCGTAGCGCTGCCGACCTTCGCACCGTCCGGGCCGTACCGCCTGCACAACGCCAGCAGACAGGACCTCTGGCCGGCCGCTTCGAGCAGGCGGACGCGAGCGGCGAGCTGCGGCCCCAAACGCCGCGTGCGGTCGCGCAGCTCCCGGGAATACGTTTCGGCCAGGGGGATGGAGCCGTCGTCCTTCTTGAGCTTCGCAATGTTAGCCAGCGCCTTGGCCCGCAGTTCACGCAGTTCCCTTGTGGCCCGTTCGAAGGGCTCGACCGCGCCCGCCGCCCGCACGCACGCCTCGATGGTGAACGCGTTGCGCTGACGCAGTCGGCCCAGCAGCCCCCGCAGCTCCTCTCGGGCCGGGGCACCCATTTTGGCGATCCCCTCGATCGCGCCGAGCGCCTTGTCGAAGTCCCGGCCCGCCGCCTGCGCCTTCAGCCGCGTCAGCTCGGATTGCTGCCGGGGGGACAACAGTGCGTCGGACTTCGCCCCCGCGGGCCCCGCCGCGCAGAACGCCACCCCGACAGCCAACGTCATCAGGAGCGGGATACGCCGGGGGAAGGCCCGGTGGGGCTGGACAAGGGAAGGTTGGTATGCGGTCATCGAGCTACTGCACCTCCGGCCAGGCGGGTCGTACTTCACTGCACTGCGGATGCCATCATACCATACCTTCGACTGCACGCGGCGATCGTGTCCCGCCGCCCCGTGCAAACTGTTCCGTCCGCCCCCCCCCTCTGCAGCGAGCGCCCGCTGTGATTGACAAAAGCAGTGAATTGGATTAGACTTATGTGTTGATCGATGGTCGGTTTGGAGGAAAAGGCGGCTCGTCCGATCGGCGGGACCCCCGCGCGGGGAACGTCTGGGCGGACCGCGCGCCGACTCGGCACGCGAGGCCGCGCCATTGCGGCGGTGATCCTCTGGACAGGGCTGGTTCCGGCGAGCGTCGCCTTCGCGCAATACGACGTCTCTCCCCCACCGATCCTCCAGTGGTTCGAGTCGTCCTACGAGACGATCGAGGACCGCACGGCCGACCTGTTCATGGCGGGCTACGGGGCCGTGTGGCTGCCCCCGCCGGGTCGGGCGGATCTCAGCGACTACTCGGTGGGCTACGACGTCTACGACCGTTTCGACCTCGGTCGGCCGGGGCGCCCGACGCTCTACGGCACGGAGACGGGGCTCAAGACGGTCGCGGGCTCGTTCCACAGCGCGGCGATCGACCTGCACGTCGACGCGGTGATCAACCACAACGGCTTCAGCGACCTCGGCACGCCGGGGTTCGAGGCGGCGGGCGGCTACCCGGGCCTGGCGCTGACGCTGCCCTGGGATATCGACGGCGACTTCAACTCGGCCTACGACTACGGCGACCTGCAGATGCGGCTGGCGGGGCTGATCGACATCAACCACGGCAAGAACTACCCGTTCATCCGCCACCCCGTCGACGCCGGCGACGGGCGGAACATCCCGACGATCGGCACGGCGCCGGACTTCGCCGGCCGGCTCGCCAACGTGCCGACGGCCTCCAACCGGCGGTTCTACCCGGACCGCGCCCTGGAGCCGATCATGGTCTACGACCCGGCCACGGGGGAGGGCGATATCGCGATCTACCCGTTCAATCTCTCCGACCCCATGGCGGGCGACCCGACGGAGGAGAACGCCACGGGCTACCTGATGCGGTACCTCCAGTGGATGGTGCAGGTCATCGGCGTGGACGGCTTTCGGATTGACGCGGCCAAGCACGTGGAGGGCTTCACGTTCGACTTCTTCGACCGGGCGGTGTACCGCCAGAACCCGAGGCTGCACCTGGACGGTTCGACGCGGCACGTGTTCAGCTACAGCGAGGTCTTCGACGGCGACCGCGGATACCTCCAGACGTTCGTCAAGAAGACGATCGACCCGGGCAACCCGGGAGTGATCGGCGGCAACCGCGACGTGCTGGACTTCCCGCTCCAGTTCGCCCTGCGGGACAACCTGACGGGCAACGGCCTCCAGAATAGCTGGTACAACATCCGCAATGCCGCGATGGACTTCCACGCCGACACGATGCACAACGGCTCGCAGGGCGTGATGTTCGCCCAGAGCCACGACGAATGGGGGCCGGAACTGTCGAACGTTGCCCATGCGTATGTCCTGATGCATCCGGGCAACGCGGTGGTCTACCTCAACGGGCGGGAGTTCGGCGAGAATCGGGACTTCCCCAAGCTCGGGCGCGGCGACGCGCTGGGCGGGGTATACGGGGACTACCTCCCGCGGCTGGTGGCGGCACGCAACACGCACGGGCGGGGCAACTACTGCGAGCGATGGATCGAGAAGGAGCTCTTCGCCTACGAGCGGTGCGGGTCGGCGATCGTCCTGCTGAGCAACCGCACCGACGCGGGGTACGACTCGCGGACGATCCAGACGAGCTTCGCGCCCGGCACGCCGCTGGTCGAGTTGACGGGCGCTGCGTCGGACGCGGGCATCGATCCGCGGGACGACATCCCCTCGCTGCTGGTCGTCAACGGCGACGGGACGGTCAACGTTCGGTTCCTGAGGAACTCGTCGTTCGACGAGAACATGGACGCCTTCTACCACCGCACGGGGGCGCTGATCTACGGCCTGGCGGCCCCCGAGGCGCCGGCGGGGCTGGAGCTGGAGGGCACGGCGGGGGTCCTGCCCGGCGGGACGCCGGAGGCCGACGACTACTCCAACGGTGTCACGCGCCTGACGGACCTGTACGTGGTGACGGGGCAGACGCTGCGGGCGCGCCTTCAGACCGTGCCCGCTTACCTGCTGGGTTTCCACCGCGACGTCTGGGCCGACGGCGACAACGCGCTGATCAGCATCGACGACGGCGTGGACGTCAACGGCAGCGGCGGCGTGGATTACGTCGCGCCGGGGACGGTGAGCTACGGCTTCGAGGAGTTCGCCACCAAGCGCGAGCCGCTGATCGGTCCCGGCGGGCTGGGCGACGGCGGATGGGACGGCGACGGCGAGTTCGTTCAGGACATCGACGTCACGCGACTCGCTGAGGGGCGCCACTACCTCGAAGTGCGGGCCTTCCGCCACCGCACCGACGGCGGGCCGGCGATCTACTCCAGCTTCAAGAAGGTGATCTACGTCGATCGCCTGCCGCCCGTCTCCGCCGTGGACGGCTTCCAGCCGTTTGACTCGGCCCCGGACGATGCCAACAACCAGGACCTGCTGGTCCGATCGGTGGACCGGACGGCCGACGCGGTGCACGTGTTCCTCGACGAGCCCGCCGCCGTGACCGACGATGACTTCATCGCCCGCGCCTTGGCCGGTCAGAGCCCGGCCGGGCAGATCGACCGCGATCTGTGGGCGTACGGCTACTTCGGCCTGACGCACGGGAACCACACGGCGACGGTGGTGACGTTCGAGCCGACGGGCAATGTCAACGTCCAGCGCTTCGGCGGGCTGTTCACGCGGACGGGGCACGGCGCGGGGGTCGGCGACGTGAACTTCGACGGGGACCTGACGCCCGGGGACCTCGTTGACGTGCCCGACGCCTTCGAGGAGCTGCTCTGGAGCGACAATGCGAAGTTCAACCCCGCCGCCGACGCCGACGGCGACGGGCGGATCGACGCCCGAGACCTGCCCCCGCTGAAGCAGGCCCTGGTCGACGGCGGAGCCGACGCGCCGACGATGGCGACGTACGGCGCGGTGCTCTCGCGGAGGACAGACCTGAACGCCGACGGGGCAAATGACGCGGGCGATCACGCACACCTTCGCTCGCGATTCGGCGCGGACGACTGGAAGAGCGACCTGAACGCCGACGGGACCGTCACGCCGCTGGACACGTTCTTCCTGACCGCCGCGCTGGGCCAACTGCCCGAGGCGGCCACCGTGCGGCAGGCGGCCTCGGGCAACTGGAACGACGCGAACCAGTGGACCGCCGGCGTGCCCACCGGCGCGGCGGGCGCCCACGTCGACGGCGGGCGGGAGGTAACGGCCGGCCCGGGCGCCGTCCACGCCGCGAACGTGTACGTGGGGCTCGGCGAGAGCGGGCGCCTGGCCCTGGCGGGCGCGACGCTGCAGGCCGGGGCGCTGCACGTCGGGCCCGGGGGCGCGGTGGCGGGCGACGCCAACAGCGAGATCGAGTTGACCGGCGACCTGCTGAGCCTCTCGTCGCGCGCGGACGTGTGGGACCTTTCCGAAGCGACGGTCCGCTTCGCGGCCGCGGGTACCTCGGACGGCGTGCAGTGGCTCGAAATCGCCGGGCGCAACGTGGGGACGGACGCCGGCGGGTGGGAGGACAACTTCGCTGTCGGGGCGTTGGTCGTTGACCCCGGCGCGTACGTCCGCCTGACGGACTCGTTCGCCAACCAGGGCGGCGACGCCCGCGAGGCGCTGTACGTGGACTGGCTCGTCTTCGCCGATCCCAACGAGGGCGAGCCCCCCGGCCGCCTGGACCCGGGCGACCTCCGCGTCTACTACCGGAACGGCGGATCGCCCAAGGAACTCGTCGCGGGCGACGTGGGTCTCGACGGCGACGTGGATCACCTGGACTACCTCGCGATGAAGGCCCACCTGGGCACGCCGTCCGACGCGGGCTGGGCCCAGGGCGACACGAACGCCGACCTGCGGGTCGACGCCCTCGACTTCCGCGCCCTGGAAGCGAACTTCGGGCGGATCACGCTCCCCTCCGCTTCCCCTTCCGTCCCCGAACCCACTCCGTTCGTGTTCCTGGTTGTCTTCGGGTTCGCTCTTGTGCGTCGTAGGGTTCCTTCTTGAGGCCTGTTCGCTTCCGCGATACAGGCATTCTCCTGACCTTCGAACGCCCAGCGCGATCTCGGGCACTCGATGCGGATTTCGCTCAGACCCGCTTGCTCACACCCCCGATCGCGGTAGAATGCATGATTCGCGTCGGATGCAAGGAGACAAGACCCATGGCGAAGCAGATCAAGAAGATCGTGTTGGCGTACTCCGGAGGCCTGGACACGTCGGTGATCCTCCCGTGGCTGAAGGAGAAATACGGCTGCGAGGTCATTGCCTTCGCCGCGGACGTCGGCCAGGGCACGGGCGAGTTGGACGGCATCGAGGACAAGGCCCTCGCGTCCGGCGCGAGCAAGTGCGTCGTCGCGGACCTGCGGAAGGAGTTCGCGGAGGAGTACTGCTACCGCATCCTCGCCGCCGGGGCGGTCTACGAGAACGTCTACCTGCTGGGGACGTCGATCGCCCGCCCGCTGATCGCCAAGGCCCAGGTCGCCTGCGCCAAGCAGGAGAAGGCCGACGCCGTCGCCCACGGCGCGACGGGCAAGGGCAACGACCAGGTCCGCTTCGAACTGACCTACATGGCCCTCGCGCCGAAGCTCAAGATCGTCGCGCCGTGGAAAGACCCCGCCTTCGAGCTGACCAGCCGAGAGGCGGCCGTGGAGTACGCCAAGGCCCGAGGAATCCCCATCGCCCAGTCGAAGAAGAAGATCTACTCGCGAGACCGCAACCTGTGGCACATCTCGCATGAGGGCGCGGACCTCGAAGATATCGCCAACATGCCCAAGGACGACCTGTGGGTGATCTCCCGCCCGTTGAGCAAGGCGCCCAACACGCCCGCGGCCGCGCAGATCGACTTCAAGGCGGGCAAGCCGGTGGCGCTTGACGGCGTTCGCCTGCCCGGGCACGAGTTGATTGCCCGGCTCAACGCGCTGGGCGGCAAGCACGCCGTGGGGCAGGTGGACCTGGTCGAGAACCGCCTCGTGGGCATCAAGAGCCGCGGCGCGTACGAGACGCCGGGCGGGACGATCCTCTACGAGGCCCACCGGGCGCTGGAGAGCGTCACGCTGGACCGCGAGACGCTGCATTACAAGCAGCAGGTGGCGCTGAAGTACGCCGAGATGGTCTACTTCGGCCAGTGGTTCTGCCCGCTGCGCCACGCCCTGGACGCCTTCGTCACCTCGACGCAGAAGAACGTGACCGGCTCGGTGCGCGTCCAGCTCTTCAAGGGCCGCTGCATGGTCGCCGGCGTCGAATCCCGCAAGAGCCTCTACTCCGGCAGGCTGGCGAGCTTCACGATGGGCCAGGAGTACACCCCCTCCGACGCCACCGGCTTCATCCGCCTCTTCGGCCTCCAGATGAAGGGACGCGGGAAGGGATAGGCCCCCTCGTCAGGCGGACGGGTCCTCCTTCGGCAGGAAGAGCTGCCGGGGCGTGTCGAACAGGATCGCGCGGGCGACGCGCAAGGCTTGGTCGGGCGTGTAGTAGCCTTGGTCGATCTTCTCGGCGAGGACGCCGGCCAGGACGCGGCGCGTCAGGGCCGCCCGGGCGTAGGTCCACTCGGCACACCAGCCGTCGCTGAAGAAGCCGCACAGCCGCGGCGTCGGCACCATGTCCAGGCGGCGAGACCAGGCGGCGTGCATCGCCGACGGGTAGAAGCCGTTCCACCAGAAGCCCGCCAGCGAGACGTTGGCGTACCCCAGGCACAGCGAGCAAAGCGCCGGCTCGTCGCTCTCCCGCCCGGTGAGCAGGTTGAAGTGGATGTCGGGGTACTCCCCGGCGATATGTCCCAGGCCGCTGGCGAACTGGGGCGCGGCCCGGGTGACCGGGTGCATCAAGCCCGGCGTGACGAACTGCGTGCCGAAGCAGATCTGGAAGACGTCCGTCTTGCCGCGGATCGCTTCGCACAGGCAGCGAAGCAGGGCCCCCTCCAGCAGGCGCGCCTCGGGGCGCGGGGGCTCCTCGCCTGCGGCGCACCGGGCCAGCAAGCCGTCGATCGTCGCGGCGTCGGTCGGCGTGAAGTCCGCGTCGGCCGAGATCCACGCCACCAGCGCGTGTTTGTCCGACCAGTCGAACTTCTCGTAGTACGCCGTGACCGCCTCGCGCATGGCCGCGACGGTGGTTATCTCCCGCCCGGCCGCTTTGCCCAGGCCGGCGGCCCGCTGAGGCCAGGCGTGGTATTCGCGTGCCCCCCCCGATAGGGGTGCTTTCCACCGTGAACCGCAGGACCCCGTCGCCCTCGCCAGCGGCCAACGGGCGGACGTCGATCTGGCTGGACAAGGCCCGGCGGATGTTGGCTCGCCGCAGGATCTCCCTGCCCCAGTCGCCCCGGGCGTTGACGGCAGCGAAGCGGTCGCGCAGGCCGGGCAGAGATTCGGCGGTCAACGGCTCGTCGAAGCTATAGAGGTTCCGCAGGATGCACTTCGCAAGCCAACCAAACGACGTGTCGCAGGCGGCCTGCCAGTACGGGAGGGACTCCTCGAGGGGGGCATGCTTTCGCGGCCCCCCGGGCTGGGCGACGAACAGCGCCGCCTCGGGCATTCCGGCCGCCCGGAGGATGTAGCGCAGCATGTGGTAGTGCAGGACGTCGCGCAGGTCGCCCGCGGCGAGGTGGTCACGGTTCAGGTGCGAGTGGACGTCGAGGATCGGCAGCTCGCAGATCGCGTCGTGAAGATCGTCTCGGTGCATTGTGGGCCTCCGGAAGTTCGGGCCATTGCGCGACAAATCTACGGGGGCACGAGGGGCAGCACAACGGCCAAGACGCCGCGGGGGCAGACCGTGGGCATGGGGAAGCGGGGATTTCGAAACCGGTGAGAGGATGTGAACCGCGTATCCGACCGCTTGCATCCTCCGTTGGAGCGTGGTACGGTTCCGCGCGCCATGGACGGGATTCTGATCATCTTCATGTTCGCGCTGGGGGCCTGCCTGGGCAGCTTCCTGAACGTGGTGATCCACCGCCTGCCCCGCGGGGAAAGCATCGTGTTCCCCGGCAGCCATTGCCCCGCGTGCGGGCGGGCCATTCGCTGGTACGACAATATCCCGCTGGTCAGTTGGCTGGCCCTGCGCGCCAAGTGCCGGGACTGCAAAGCCCCGATCTCCCCGCGGTACCTTCTCGTCGAGTTGCTCACGGCCGTGCTGGTCTGCGGGTTGTTCGTGGCCTTCTACGTGGCCCGCGTGCGAGCGGGCGTCGGCTCGTTCCTCGACACCTGGCCGACGTTCTTCGCGTACGCGGCGCTGTTCTGCGGGCTGTTGGCTTGCTCGATCGTGGACATCGAGAGCTGGATCATCCCGCTGGAGATCTGCTGGTTTGTCTCGCTGGTGGGTATCGTCGCGGCGGGGGCGTCGGTCCCGCCGGCGGAACTGCTGCCGCGCGTCTCGCCCACGACCGGCGCGATGACGGTCGCCGCGGCCGTGGGGCTGGCGGCGGCGCTGGTGCTGCTCCACCTGGGCTACCTGCAACGGAGCTTCCTCGACGCCGAGGAGCCCCCCCTGCCGACCGAGGACGGCGGCCGGAAGGCGGGCAACGGCGAGAAGGACAAGCCTCCCCCGGCCGGCGTGGCGTACACGAAGCAGCACGGCGTCAACCCGCGCGTCGAGGCGTTTCGCGAAGTGCTGTTCCTCGCGCCGGCGATCGGGCTGGCGATCGCGGCGGGGCTGCTGGTGACGCACGTCCCGCCGGTGCGGAACGCATGGCTGCAACTGACCGGCCCGGAGGCCGGCACGCTGGCCGACCACGTCAACGCCCTCTTGGCGGCGGGGTTTGGCTATCTGATCGGCGGGCTATGGATCTGGGGCTTCCGGATCGGCGGGACCCTGGCGTTCGGCAAGGAGGCCATCGGTCTGGGCGACGTGCACATTCTCGCGGCCGCGGGCGCGGTCTGTGGGTACGGCGTGCCGTCGATGGCGTTCGTCCTGGCGGCGTTTCTGGCGCTGGCGTGGGCCGTGACCATCTTCCTGTCGCGTCGCCAGCGGGAATTGCCGTACGGCCCGTGGCTGGCCACGGGGGCATTGGTGGCTGTGCTCCTGTACGACCACATCCTGGTCCTGCTGGAGCCGTACCTGGTCCTGTTCCGCGAGCCGGCCGGCGGACCGGCTCGGCTGATGCTGCCCTGACTGGGAAGGGCATGACCATGAAGAAACTGCGGGCCATTGTCTGCGTGATCGTCGGCGGGGCCGCAACGTTGATCGCGGCGGTTTTCCTTGCCCTCCAGTGGGGCAGCCAGAGCCGGTTCTCCGCGTTCGGCCCGGAGCGGACCACGCGGACGGTCTACCTCGTCCTCGGGGCCGCGGCCGGCGGCGTGCTGGTGTTCTGGCTGGCGCGGGGGATGCTCAGCGGGCTGCTGTTTCTCTGGCGGGAACGCCGTCAGGCCAATCAGGGTCCCGCCGAGGCCAACCGGAAGAGCCGGCGCCCTTGACGCCGTGGGGCCCGGCGGGGTAAAGTCCCCGCAACAGGCTGGAAACTCCGCGAATTGCGCATATAATTCGCACCGTGATTCTCACCGAGGGCACATACGGAAGGAGAAACCGATGTCCCGAATCGTACGGTTCACGATCGTCGTTGCCCTGCTGGCCGTCTCGGGCCTGACCGTCGGCTGCTGCGACGCCGAGAAGAAGCAGATCGCCTCCCTCACGGAGGAGTACAACAAGCTCAGCACCGATAACCAGGACCTGCGGGATCAACTGGTCGCCGCGCGGACGCGCGAGAGCCAGCTCATCTCCCAGGTCGATTCCAAGACGCAGGAGGCCCTCTCCGCCCAGGGCGAGGCCCAACGCCTCCGCCAGCAGCTTGCCGCCGGAACGACCGCGCCCCCCACGCCACCGACCCCCCCGCCCGGCGGGGAGACCACCGTCTTCAAGGAGACCGTCGGCAGCGACGTGCTGTTCAGCTCCGGGCGGGCGACCCTCACCTCCTCGGGCACCCAGCGAATGGCCTCCATCGCCGCGCGACTCAACAGCGACTTCAGCGGGATGACCGTCCGCGTATACGGCTACACTGACAGCGACCCGATCCGCAGGACGAAGAACCTCTGGCAGGACAACCTGGACCTCTCGGCCAATCGGGCGATGGCCGTCACGCGATACCTGCGAAGCAAGGGCATCAACGCCGAGCGGATCGAGACCGTCGCGATGGGCGCGACGCACTTCGTCGCCGCCAACAGCTCCAAGGCGGGCAAGGCCAAGAACCGGCGCGTGGAGATCGTCGTCATCAAGTAGCTGCCCCACGGCGCCCCGCTAGCTGCCCCACGGCGTCTCGCCTCCAACCGGCGCATGCGTTCCCTTGTCGGGCTGACAGAGCCCGGGGCGGGTAGCGTGTTCCCTCGGGCCCTCCGGATCATGATCGCGATCATCGATTACGACATCGGCAATCTGCGGAGTGTGCAGAAGGCCATCGAGCGCGTCGGCGGGGACGGACAGTTGATCACCACCCCGGCCGAGCTCGCGCGGGCCGAAAAGGTCATCCTGCCCGGCGTGGCGGCGTTCGGGGACGCCATCGAGGAGCTTCGCAGCCTGGGGCTGGTGGAGGCCCTTCGCAAGGCCGTCGGCGAGGGCATGCCCTACCTCGGCTTCTGCCTGGGCCTGCAACTGCTGTTCGACGTGTCCTACGAGAACGGAGAGCATACCGGCCTGGGGATCCTGCCGGGGGAGATCGTGCGGTTCGATTTCGCAGCCGTCCCCGCGGGGGGCGAAAGGCTCAGCGTGCCGCACATGGGCTGGAACCAGATCGCCGTGCGGCAGCCGTGCCCCATGCTGGAAGGCGTGCCCGACGGATCGTACGTGTACTTCGCCCACTCGTACCACGTCGTACCGACCGACCCGGCCATGACGGCGACCGTCACCGACTACGGCGGCCCGTTCGTCTCGTCCGTGTGGCGAGAGAACGTCTTTGCGACGCAGTTCCACCCGGAAAAGAGCCAGTCGGTGGGCCTCCGCCTGCTGGAGAACTTCGTGAAGCAATAGACGACCCGCGTGCAACGCCACGCGCGTCCCGGAAGCCGAACCTCGGCCGTCGTGACCCGTCGGCCGCTCTGCCCATGGACATCCTCCCATCCATCGATCTACGAGGGGGACAGGTGGTCCGCCTCCAGCGGGGAGACTACGACCGGCAGATCACCTACGGAGACGACCCCGTCGCGGTGGCCCGGCGGTTTGTCGAGGCCGGCGCGACGTGGATCCACATGGTGGACCTCGACGCCGCGAGGCAAGGTCAGGCCGTCAACCACGATGCGGTCCGCGCCGTCGCGAGGTCCGTGGACGCCCGAATCGAGCTCGGCGGCGGCGCGCGGAGCGATGCGGCCGTGGAAGCCATGCTCGGCCTCGGCGTGGCTCGCGTGGTGGTCGGTTCGGCAGCGATGAAGGACTGGGCGTGGTTCGAGCGGCTCGCTTCCCGCCGCGACCTGGCCGGCCGGCTTGCCCTGGGCCTGGACGCCCGGGGCGGAAACGTCGCCGCCGAGGGCTGGACCGAGCAGTTGGATACCCCCGCACGGGACCTGGCCCGCCGGGTGCGGGGTTGGTCGCTGGGCGCGATCGTGTACACCGACATCGCCCGGGACGGCATGCTCGCGGGCGTGAACGTCGAGGCGACGGCGGAGCTCGCGGCCGAAACGGACGTACCCGTTATTGCTTCGGGCGGCGTGACGACGCTGGACGACGTACGGCGCTGCCGCGAGGCCGGCTGCGCCGGCGCCATTATCGGCCGGGCATACTACGAAGGGAGAATCGACCTTGCAGAGGCCTTGAGAATCGCCCGTGTCGACCTGATTGAGCCTTGACTTTTGCTCAAGAAATGGTTTTCCTTTTGCAGCGATCGTAGTATATGATGCCTCTCGAGGGGTGGATAGCTCTTGTTCCGCTGTTGGAAGTGTCCCTGTGGCGGAATTCGTGAAATCGGACGGTTTGCATGGTGGGGTCAATGAGGAAGGTTCCGCAATGAATCAGCAGTCTGCCACCACGGAAGGCCAGACAAAGAACGGGAAAGCAAAAGAGGCCGATTCGCGGCTTTCGCCGGGTTCGGGTGTCCTGGAGATCACGGAGAAGGGCTACGGCTTCCTCCGCCAGGCCAAGAACACCTACCGCGCTACGCCGGGAGACATCTTCGTCGGCAAGGATTTCGTCCGCCACGGCGGCCTCCGAACGGGGCTGTTCATCGAGGGCATGGTCTTGCCGCCGACCAAAAAGAAGGGCGGGCCCAAGCTCGACTCCGTCATGAAGGTCAACGGGAAACCGGCCGAAGAGTACACAGACATCATCCCGTTCCAGGAGATGATCGTCGTCGACCCGCACCCGATGATGAAGCTGGAAACGCCCGGCGGGCCGATGGAGATGCGGGTCCTCGACTTGGTCTGCCCCGTGGGCAAGGGGCAGCGCGGGCTGATCGTCGCGCCGCCCCGGTCGGGCAAGACGATCCTTCTCCAGCAGATCGCCAATGCCGTCTCCACCAACAACCCCGAGTGCTACCTGTTCATCCTCCTGGTGGACGAACGCCCCGAGGAGGTCACCGACTTCCGCCGCAAGTGCCCCAACGCCGAAGTCGTCGCCTCGAACAACGATCAGGAAGTCTCCAGCCACGTCCGCGCCGCCGAGTTCACGATCGAGCGCGCCAAGCGAATGGCCGAGTTCGGCCAGGACGTGGTGATTCTCCTGGACAGCCTCACGCGTCTCGGCCGGGCGTACAACCGGTCCATCGAGACCAGCGGGAGGACCATGACCGGCGGCGTGGACATCCGGGCCCTGGAGATCCCCAAGCGTCAGTTCGGCGCGGCCCGGAAGGTCGAGGGAGGCGGCAGCCTCACCATTCTCGCCACGGCGCTGATCGAGACCGGCAGCCGTATGGACGACCTGATCTTCGAGGAGTTCAAGGGCACGGGCAACCTGGAGCTGCAGCTCGACCGAAAGCTCGCCGAGCGCCGGATCTGGCCGGCCATCTCTATTCCCAAGAGCGGAACGCGGAAGGAGGAGTTGCTGGTCGACCCGTGGAAGCTGCCGAAGATGCACATGCTCCGGCGGTTCCTGAGCAGCCTGAACGTCGACGAGGAAATGCCCGCCATCCTGAAGGCCCTCGAGAGGTTCCCCACCAACGACGACTTCCTCCGCAGCTTCGAGTCGCGGTCGTACTAGCGAAGCGGTCCACTCTCCGCGTTCAGCAGAAGCCGAGGCAAAGAGCCGGGCCGGCCTCCCGCAAAGGAGGACCGGCCCGTTTGATTTGCTTCCCAGCAATCGGCGCTACCGACGGCGCGTCTTTTCTTGCCGTTGGCCGAGAGCGGTTCGCTGACCGCCGAAAACCCTCTTCTCAGAGAATCGCGTCCTTGGCGGCCTTGGCGATGCGGAACTTCAACACCTTCTTGGCCTTGATCTTGATCTTCTCGCCGGTGGCAGGGTTCCGACCCCAACGGGCCTTGCGGGCCTGGACGATCAGCTTGCCCAGACCGGGGACGGTGAAGCCCTTCTTGGCCTCCTTGTAGGCCATGGCGACCAGGGCCTCGACAACACCGGCGACCTCTTTCTTGGTCATGCCGGCTGTCTCGGCCAGCGCCGTCATGATCTGGGCCTTCGTCATCGGTTTCTTCACTGTGGCCATCTTCTGCGCTCCTTCTACTGTGACTGACCGAACTGAAACATGCACGAAGTGCCATATGCCCATCCGCCGGCACGCGTCCCTGGCCGGCCCGCCGGGCACGTCCCCGGGCCCCAAAGCCCGGAAAACCGACTTATCTTGGCGCGATGGAAAAACGCCGTCAAGGCGAAAAGTCGATTTCGGCCAGTAAAATCGGGGCTTTGCTGTGCCCGGTATCCCACGGTCAAAACGGCCCTGGGGCAGCATCTCCGGCCGGGGACGATCCCCGCAGCCGGGCCAATCCTCCTCCCGATTGCGAGCCGCCCCTTGCCGTCCCGGCGCGAGGTGGTATGATAGCGACCCGCAGCGTCCGGAGAGGTGCCGGAGTGGCCGATCGGGCGGCATTGGAAATGCCGTGTACCTTCGGGTACCGCGGGTTCGAATCCCGCCCTCTCCGCTGGCAACGATAGACGCCCGGCTCTGATAAGGAACCGGGCGTTTCTCTTGCGCCTCCGCATTCCC
>Ga0272441_10003591_pt1 | contig 29299 bp, 18 predicted proteins | sample SSMProp6N_FD_193582 | JGI IMG/M metagenome (GOLD analysis project Ga0272441, IMG submission 193582) | Marine sediment archaeal communities from Little Sippewissett salt marsh, Falmouth, MA, United States - SSM-Prop-6N | ecosystem: Environmental > Aquatic > Marine > Wetlands > Sediment ... | reverse complement strand
TACAAGAATGTTTACGAACCTAAAAACAGTGCTTATAGCTTATTTATACAGCTAATTCTCTGAGTTAATATTCATCTTTCACACAACGTACAGAGAAGCCCTGGCATTTATTCTGGCTGCAACGAGCTATACCGCCTTCTTCAAAACTTAAGGCCCTGAAAAAGCCGGTTGGTGGATCATCTTCATCATTTTCAGATGCACTCCAGAACCAGGCTTCCGATTTTAACATTTTAAAGGGACCATTTTGTATTTTTTTACCACCGGGAAGGGCTGAGAACCCGCTTTCATTAGTGGCTGCCTCGTTGGGACTTTCCCAGTATGTGCTACCTGTTGATTTCATCTTTCCCCCCTCATCTGTCCCTCTAAATACATGTTGCACATCCAATTCATCTTCACTCATGCCCAGGGCTGCTTCCAGTTGCTTCCAGTCATCTTCATCAGGAACGTGCCAGCCTGTGGGACATATGTTTCTTTCATCAGTTACTGCCCACCATGTATACAGTCTTCCGTATATATTAACATTGCTTTCTTCTCCTTCATAAGCCCAATGGTACTTGGGAGTAGTCTCAGTTGCAACATTCGCTGCCGGATCCGAAGTTGTCCCGATATTATCGCCATTGTTATATCCGCCGGTTTTCAGGTTTTCAGCCATCCATACCTGTGTACCAATGGTAATGGTATTATATGTATTACCTTCAATATCGCTTACCTGCCCCGGTGGAATTGCTGCAAATACCATATTGTTGCCATATGAAGTACCAATACTGTTTGAAGCATATGCCCTCACATAATATGTTGTGTTAGCTGTTAACCCGGAGAGATTACTAATAAATGAATCTTCTACGGTACCGTCTAACGTAGTATTATCTGCAGTCGTAGGATCCTTGTTTGTACTCCAGCACACTCCTTTGGCAGTTACAGGGACACCTCCATCTGTGATTATAATACCCCCACAGACAGCAGTATTACCCGTAATTGAGCTTACCATTTTCGTTTTAAGTTGTGGCAATGTGGCGATAATTGATACTGTCAGGGGATTGGAATCTGATGTTGCATCTTCATTATCCTTTGCCCGGGCTGTTATAATATGATCTCCCAGATCCGAATTGACTGTAGCCCAATTATAGTTATAGGGTTTAGCTTTGGATGTATGCTTATCAATTCCATCAACTGATATAACTACTTCCACTATACTCCCATCAGGGTCATTTGCATTTACCAGGATTGATACGATATCACCTTTAATATATTCGCTTGATTCTAATGGACCAATTATAGTGCAGCAGGGTGGTTCATTCGTTGCTTTTTCGCAACTTGTTGAAAATACTATGAACAGGACAGACAATGCTATCCCGGTTAACAGGGTTTTAGTTTTCATAACTGATTGGATTTTTAGTAATTAACTACATATGCCCATTGTTACAATAACTGAAATAATAATATTTATAATCAGCTTTTACTGCCCCTTAAGAACTTATGTATAATTTATAAGAAAAGATGAAGGTGTAAATAGAAAATATGTAGCCTATTATTTAAAATATATTGCAGTTATAATAAATTCTATAAATAATAGCGCATTTTATTGTAATAATGGTTCTTATCGTTTATATCTTAAAGTGCAATGGGGTAGAGTACTCGAGAGCTGTTAAGACCAGTATTATGTTTGTATATAGGTATTTTTCTGAATGAAAACTATCCTGAGAATCACATCGAAAATAATTCGTTATGATTTATTTCTTGTGTATTAGTAGTTTACAGTATGTTTCGATATCAACTCCTGAAATTCAGGGAGTTTCCACAATGCTTTCCACTGAGGATCAAGTTGAAGTAGCTTAGCGGATAAAAATCCTGGATTTGAAAGAAGGTAATCAAGTCTTTCCAGGGCTAATTCTGATTCCCCTACCATAGTATAAATTAGAGCTAAGCTCTCAATGGCCACCACGCCACTTATAGGATCTTTACTAATTGGCCATAAATCAAGTGCCTTATACCCGGTTTCAATAGCTTCATTTTTATATCCCATTGTAGCGTAACAGATTCCCAATGAAATATAATATCTCGGGTCATTTGGATTTTGAAGGATTTTATTTTCCAGGAGAGTTTGTGCCTGCTCATAATAGTAATCAGACTTATCCAGGTCCATAATATCATATATTTTCGCGTAAAGCATTTCTTTGGGATAATAGAAATCCGGATGTGAAAAGACTTCGAATCTTGATTTATCTAAAAGATTTAGAGCTTCTACTAAATGGTCCTCATAAATATTCAAATTAAATAAGAGTTCTACTAAATATGAGTATTCAAAAAGGTCAAGAGCAAAAATTGCTTCATCCAAACTTTCTCTGGCTTTGGTTATGTTTCCTTCCCATTTTAAGAATACTTTAGCTTTGAGCCAATATGATGGAGCAAACTCAGGATTAAGATTTATGGATAAATCACAATATTTTAAAGCTTTATTATATTCGTTGTAATATAAACAGTTCATTGCCAAATTGATAGCGATTGAATGATTTCTGGGATCAATACTTAATGCATTTTCCATCAACTCTAATGATTTTCTGAATTCTCCCATACGTCGGCACACACATCCTTTATAATATATACATTCACTATTGTCGGAATCGTATCCCAAGGCTATCTCAAACTGTTTTAAAGCCTTAGAGTAATCATAAAATCCATAATAATAATATAGACCAAGAGCAAGATAGCCCTCAGCAATATCAGGGTCTAAGTCAAAAGCTGCATCGATTGCCTTTTTACATTTATTTAAACGATCCTGTGAATAATCATGACCAAACCAATATATTGAAATATGGGTTATTGCAAGCTTAATATATGCCAATGCAAAATCTTGATCCAGTTCAATTGCTTTTTGGTAATTTCTTTCAGCAAGATTCCAATCTCTTCCTTCATAGCTGCGTGAATAAAAGTCATTACCACGCATATAGTACTCATAAGCTTGCAGGTTTTCTGTTGGTCTAGTCTCTATTAGGTCTATTTCTTCCTGTGAGAGTAAAATTTCTACCTCATTCGCTACGTCAATAGCAATATTTGCTCGTATTTTGTGGATTTTACTCCATTCACCATCATATTCCTTAGCCCATAGATGTTTATCATTTTCAGCCTGGATAAGCTGAACATTGATCGTGACTTCTTGATCTTTAAGTTCTATAGTACCTTCTAATATGAAATTCGCATTCAGCTCAAATCCGATCTGGGGCATAGAAGGTTTATTAGATCCCTTATAATTTAAGCAGGAAGTAAATGACCTGACCTGAAATTCCTTAATATTAACTAACTGAACAGAGATTTCATTAGCTATTGCATTTCCCAGATAAGAGTTATTCTCGTTAGCACTGAAATTCTCAAAAGGTAATACGGCAAAAGTTTTCTCAAGCCTGGAGATATCGGAATTTTTTTCAATTTTAATTATGACATTGACCAACACCAGACCAATAATAACCACAAGACTGATAATACTGATAATCTTCCAGGCATTTGTGGAAATGAATGCCTTTGCTTTCTCAACTTTAGTAAAAGGTCTTGCCTTCAGGATGTCCTGTTTCCTAACCTCTCCCGGTGTAATGCCGAAGTAATTATGAAAACACTTATTAAAATATGCAGGACTGCCGAATCCTGTAAGGTATGCAATATCTGATGCCGTTCCTGCATTTGCTTTTAATAATCTCAGGGCTTCTTCAAGTCTTATTTCCCTTACAAAGACTGAGAGTGATTTGCCTGTTATTTTTTTCAACTTCCTGTTTATCTGAGACCTGCTGTAGGCTATTTCTGAGGAAAGTGATTCGAAGCTGAATTCTTCACTGGAAATATTTTTTAGCACATAATCCTTTATCCTCTTAAGGAATATTTCATCCATGGAAATTTCTTTCGTTCTATGTGATTCAGCAGGTGACATAGGCCTATCTTCAGTTCATTACCGGTAAGAAGGTATAAGATTCTTCAGGTATAGGATATTAGTTAGGATATATAAAATTAAACTAACTGGTTATCAATATCAAATAATATTTTAGGTTTAGGGATTTAGAAGTTTAGGAGTTTAGGTGTTTAAAAGTATGTTGAACTGTTGAATCGTGTAATCGTTGAACTGGGCTCAAATCTTAAATCTTATATCGTTCATCTTTAACCGAGAATAGCGAACCGGAGCGTAGCGGAGGTCGCCGAAGGCAAGTGAGTAATTCGAGTTCGCCGTAAGGCAATCTTAACTCATTATAAGCTTTCACTGATTCGTCCACCGTAGTCCTTAGGATGCAGATGGCTCGTAGCCCCTGCTCCCTGTTCACTGTTCCTTTCCCCTGCTCCCTGTTCCCAGCCCCCTGCACCCTGCAAAAAACCCCGGCGGTTTGCCGGGGTTTTCAGCTCCCCAGGAAGGACTCGAACCTTCGACCTACGGATTAACAGTCCGCCGCTCTAACCAACTGAGCTACTGAGGAATTTTATTAATTGCAATAATCCAAACCGAAAATTGCGTGGCAAAAATAAAGGCTTTTAGTGAATTAAGCAATATATTTGGTAATTATTTTATGATTCAGAAAACCCCCGAATGTTATTATGAAAAAAGTTCTCGGAATAGGTAATGCACTGGTTGATGTGATGACCCCGCTTAAGGATGATAATATAATTGAACAGCTGGGATTTGCCAGGGGAAGCATGAACCTTGTTGACATGGATAAATCAAGGGAAATAAAAAAACAGACTGCTCAATTTGTGGCAAGCATGGCCTCCGGCGGCTCTGCGGCAAACACAATCCACGGAATATCAAAAATGCGTGCTGAAGGGGGCTTTATTGGTGCTGTGGGTGATGATACAACTGGAAAGATATTTGAGAAAGACATGAAATCAGCCGGGGTGAAAACATATCTGAGTATTAAGGATGATGATACAGGTACGGTTGTTGCAATGATAAGCAAGGATTCGGAGCGCACCTTTGCAACTCATCTGGGAGCAGCAGAAAAATTAGTGGCAGATGATCTTGAAAAATCATTCTTCACACGGTATGATTATTTATACCTCGAAGGTTACCTGATTACCAATATGGACCTAATTGATAAGGCTTGTTTTTTTGCAAAGGAGGAAGGATTAAAGGTTGCCATTGACCTGGCCAGCTTCAACGTGGTGGAAGCATACAGGGATAATTTCGCTCATATAGTTGATAATTATGTTGACCTAATCTTTGCCAATGAGTATGAAGCGAGGGCTTTTACAGGTAAGGACGCCACGGAAGCTGTTAAGGTTCTGTCGGGGAAGTGCGAAATAGCGGTGGTTAAAACGGGAGCAAGTGGATCATTGATACACGATGGTGCTGAAATGTTAAAAATTGATGCGATGGATGTTGATTGCATAGATACAACAGGGGCGGGCGACCTGTACGCTGCAGGTTTCCTCTACGGCCTGGCTAATAATGCCCCACTTGAGAAATGTGGCCTGTTCGGCACCATACTGGCATCAAATGTAATTCAGGTTATTGGTCCTAAAATAAAAATTGATAAATGGCCAGGATTAAGGAAGGAGTTAAATGGAGCACTGGAATAAAATAAAAATAATCTTTGTTGCAGCATTACTTATAATACCTTCTGCATCCTGTCACAGAGGGAATAATAATACCAGGATAGAAGTCAGGGGTAATAAGTTTTATCTAAATGGATTACCTACTTACAGGGGAAAGGAATGGAATGGTAACAGCATTGAAGGGCTGTTGTTGAATTCGAGAATGGTGCAGGGAATCTTTGATGACAGTAACGATCAAACAGCCGGGTTGTGGAAATACCCTGACACAGGCAATTGGGACCCTGACAGGAATACAAATGAGTTTATACGGGCAATGGAGGAATGGTACAGTTATGGACTTATTGCTTTCACACTCAACCTTCAGGGAGGAAGCCCTACAGGTTATGGGAATGAGGGCTGGATCAATACTGCTTTTAATGCTGATGGCACCCTTAAGAAAAAATATTTCACACGCCTGTACAGGATACTAAACAGATCGGATGAACTTGGGATGGCAGTTATCCTGGGTTTGTTCTATTTCGGACAGGACCAGCTTATGGCCAATGAGCAGGCTGTATTAAACGCCGTCGACAATACACTGGACTGGCTGAACGAGTCAGGATTCAGGAATGTTATTATTGAGATCAGTAATGAGTGTGATATAGAATATGACCATGAGATATTGCAGCCTGAAAGGATAAACGAACTGATAATGAGAGTTAAGGAAAGGGAATATGAGGGGTACAATTATCCTGTGGGTGTCAGCCTTAGCGGTGGCACTTTACCAGGCGCGAACATAGTGAAAGTATCTGATGTAATCTTCCTTCATGGTAATAGTGTTGAGAATGCGGATGATATAAGGGAGATGGTAAGACGTGTTAAAGTGATGCCGGAATACAATGCCCAGCCTTTTGTCTTTAATGAGGATGATCATTATAGTTTTGATCTTGAAGATTATAATATGAAAGCTGCTATTGAATCATATGCTTCCTGGGGTTTTTTTGATTACCGCAGAGAAGGTGAAGCATTTGAGGAAGGTTTCCAGAGTATACCGGTTGACTGGAGTGTCAACTCTGAGAGGAAAAAGGCTTTCTTCAATAAGGTGAAAGATATTACAGGTGGGTTTGAGATACAAGATAAAAGGACAAAGTAAAAAGATAAGAGTATTGAAGAAATATCTGTACTATTAATTTTTGTCTTTGTCCTTTTGTCTTTTATCTTAATTATTTTAATCTTCTTCAGGTGTGAATATTATATCCACAACATCTGCATTTTCAAAGAATGCAGCTGCAGCCTCCCTTATATCCCCAATAGTGAATCCCTTCAGAATGTCCTCATAATTGGTGGGGTCATTATAGTTTATACCGCTCATATAAAATGTATAGAGTGTTGACATCCAGTATGAATTATGCTGCTTCGATTCTTCCCTGTTTTTCAGGATATTATTAACGGCTTTATCGAGGTATTCCTGCTCTGGTCCCTGTTTAATTAGATTGTCTATCTCGCTGTAGACTATTGATTTAAGCTCGGCTGCCCTTTCAGGATCACAGTCAAAAGAGATTATTGCATTTGCTTTCTGGACGGGGAATTGCTGCAGTGTTACGGATGCTGACACACCATATGTTCCTCCTTCTTCTTCACGAATCTTTTCATTATATATAATATCCAGGATGCCGTTGACCACCCTTGCTGCCTGCCTGTTGTAGGAGTTGAATTCCACATCTTCTGCATAGCTAATCACGATGGTCGCTTTGGGGACAGTAAGAGGCATCTCAATTATCTTTTCTATTTTCCCCTCAGGTTGCCTTATGCCTCTGTCGATAAATTGTTCAGAGCCAGGGAGGCTTGACAGGGAACCGATATATTTTTCTGCCATTATTCTTGCCGTATCCTCACCGACATTACCCACAATGAAGAATATATAATCATCAGCATCCCTGAACCTTTCCTGGTACAGTTCTTTTATCTTGTCGAATTCAATATCATCGATATAGTTTTCATCCAATATCCTTGCCCTGGGGTGATAGCCTGTCATGATAAGGGTAAGAGAGTCCTGCATAATTTTTTGCGGATTGTTATTCATTGTTTCAAGAAGTGCCTTGAACCTTGCTGTTATGGCATCATGTGCTTCCCGGTCGAATCTTGGTTCTTCAAACCGTAGGTAAAGAAGCTGCATCATTGTTTCGAAATCTTTAGGTGTTGATGTCCCGCTGATGTTTTCGGTTACCTCGCTAAGGCTAACCGATACCGATGCTTTTTTACCAGAGAGCATTTTCTGGAGGGTTATATTATCATATTCACCTGCTCCATAGGATAAGGCAAGGGTTGAGAGCATAGATGCTTCAGGAATAAAATTGTCTTCAACCATAGAGGTTCCCCCGAAGGAGAATGCATTGACAGAGACATTATCTTTTTCATAATCTGCTTTCCTGTAAATTACTTTTACACCATTACCAAGAGTCCATTCTACTGCACCAAACTCAGCCAGCTGCTTTGTGTCAGACACAGGACTTCCCGTGATGGTTTTATTAATAAGTGATTCCGAGGATGTTATGTCATTATAAGCATCTACATCTGAATTTTCAACATCACGGATAATCTCAAGGGCTTTTTCTCTTGTTAGATAATCAATATCTTCGCCCTCAGGTCCCTGGACAAAGAGCACCCTGTTCTTATCAATTATCCATTCTTTGGCCCTTGATGATACTTCTTCAAGTGAGATATCAGGTAATGTTTCCTTCACTTTCTGATATTCATACTCAACCGAGGGAAGAGGTTCATTAATCAGGAAGTGCTGCTGGATACTCCCGGTACGTGAGTCATTATCTATTTTATCTCTCTCCCTGTAATAATTTTCCCAGTCGGATAACATATCTGATTTTGCCCTTTCCAGTTCACCTGTTGTGAAGCCATGTCTTTTTACTCTTTCGGCTTCGGTATATATTGCCCGGAAAGCTTTTTCACCTTCTCCCTGCCTGAAGCTTGCTCCTATGCTGAAAACATCATATCCACGGATAAAGCTGCTATAGCTCACCGAGCCCATTATAAAGGGAGGCACACCTTTCTGTAGCAGTTCATCTATTCTTTCAGACATCATTGAATTAAAGAGAGTCCGGATATATTGTTCCCTGAGATAATCCAGGTTTTTATCTTCCGGGTTTATTGCCCTGTGCTTAATATAAAGGTCGACTGCATTTTGTGACGCTTCTTTATCTGTTGCCAGCACATAACGGGTACTGTCGTGTTCGGGCACTTCAAAAAATGGCCTTTCAGGAGGATTATCAACAGCTGGGATCTTGGAGAACATACCTACAACTTTTTCTTCCATAAGTACAGGGTCGAAATCTCCCACAACAGCTATTGCCTGCAAATCAGTTCTATACCATTTATGGTAAAAATCGCGGAGAGTATTGTATTCAAAATTCTGTATTACATCGAGGTCTCCAATGATATCCCTTTCAGCATATTTTGAACCTTCCAGCAGTACCGGCAGGAATTGCCAGTTCATCCTGAACTGGGCTGTGCGGCGTGTTCGCCATTCTTCGGTAATTACTCCTCTTTCAGCATCAATCTCTTCATCAGTAAGTAAAAGGTAATTCGACCAGTCACTCAGTACCAGCAGGCAGGTGTCGAGCAGACCAGGATGGTCTACAGGTACATCACTTAAATTATAGACAGTCTCATTAAAAGCAGTGTAAGCGTTAATATTATATCCAAAAGCCACTCCATGTTTTTCCAGTGAACTGATTATACCCTTTTCTTTGGTGGGGAAATGTCGGGTGCCATTAAATGCCATATGTTCAAGGAAATGGGCCAGTCCGTTCTGGTTATCATTTTCGAGCAGTGCCCCAACATTCTGTATTATATAAAAACTGGCTCTTTTCTCTGGTTCATGATTTTGCCTTATATAATAAGTCATGCCGTTATCCAGCTTACCCATTCGGATTGCAGTATCTATTGGTACAGGATCCATGTTGGCCTGTGCCATTCCGGTCGGGTTGAGCGAAACAAACAGCAGGACAGGCAGAAATAGTTTTCTTCCGGTGCGCTTCATTTTATACGTGTTTAGTTTTAACAGTAATATTCAAAAAAGGCCGTGCAATTCGGCGTCTATCTTGTCAATAATCTGACGAAGATGGTCTTTATTGTCGGGGAAATCATAGGCATCAGCTTCAATAATGAGCAATTTCCCAAGTTTATATGATTCTATCCAGGCCTCGTATCTTTCATTAAGCCTCTTCAGGTAGTCAATCCTGATAGAGTTTTCATATTCCCTGCCTCTTTTTTGTATCTGGTTAACAAGAGTAGGCACTGATGCCCTGAGGTAAAGCAAAAGGTCCGGGGGTTCTATCAGCTTACTCATCAGGTTGAACAGGGTGAAATAATTCTCAAAGTCGCGTGTCGACATTAATCCCATAGAATGGAGATTAGGTGCAAAAATATATGCGTCTTCATATATGGTCCTGTCCTGGATAACTGTTTTATCCATGTTTCTTATCTCTATGATCTGGCTGAACCGTGAATTAAGGAAGAATATCTGCAGGTTAAATGACCATCGTTGCATATCATCATAGAAGTCATTGAGATAAGGATTGTCATCAACATCCTCGTAATGAGCTTCCCACCCATAATGTTTGGATAATAAACCAGCAAGGGTTGTTTTTCCGGATCCGATATTTCCTGCTATGGCGATATGCATATTTTATCTTTAAAAAATGAAAACATAAAATTAATAAAATAATATGTTACGCTTATATAAATTCAAGTAATTCGTCCAAATATTGTCTGTCATTTGATAGCCTGGGCACTTTGTTCTGTCCGCCGAGCTTATTTTTCTTATCCAGCCATTTATAGAAAGTACCTGCAGGAACAACTATTATAACAGGTTTGGTGAGAGTAAGGTCCTTGAACCTTTTGGCTTCATAATCAGAATTCATTGCTTTAAGACCATTATCAAGCAAATCAATAAACAATTCAAGATCTTCAGGCTCTTTCTCAAATTCGATTATCCATTCATGATGCCCTTTGGTTGTAGTACTCATAAAATATGGTCCGGCTGTATAGTCAGTTATTAGTGCTCCGGTTTTTGAACAAGCTATTTCCAGAGCTTTCTCAGCATTTTCTATAATCAATTCCTCTCCAAAAGCATTGATATAATGTTTGGTACGCCCGGTGATCCTGAATTTATGAGGATACAGATGTGTAAAAATTATGGTGTCACCTATCATATATCGCCAGAGTCCACCGTTGGTAGATATGACCAGTGCATAATTTACTCCTTTTTCAACATTGGCAACAGTGTATGATTCAGGAAATTCAGAGTTCAGATCTTCTGTTTTAACGAATTCATAGAAGATACCATAATCGAGCATCAACAGCATATCATCAGTATCAAGATCATCCTGTATTCCAAAATAACCTTCCGAGGCATTATATGATTCAAGGTAATTCATATTACTTGTGGGAATGATCTTTTTGTATTGTTCCCTGTAGGGTTTAAAGCTCACCCCTCCATGGCAAAATAGCTCAAGATCAGGCCATACTTCAAGAAGGTTATTGGCACCGGTATATTCGAGGATATATTTAATAAGCACCAGGAACCATGAAGGAACACCCGCAAGGTACCTTATATTCTGGTTAACGGTCCTGCGTGCTATCTTATCCATTTTTTCCTCGAAATCTTCAATAAGGGCAATTTTGGCCCGGGGTGATTTCATGAGATCAGCCCAAAGAGGAAGATTTTCAATAAGTATGGCCGACAGGTCTCCGTAAAGGGAATCATTACTGAAATTATTTACCCTGTGGCTACCACCGAGTGTAAGACCCCTGCCTGCGAATACTTTTGTGTCAGGCTTCATCTTTGAGTAGATGGCAAGCACATCCTTGCCTCCCCTGAAGTGGCATTCTTCGAGAGCTTCCCTGGTTACCGGGATAAACTTGCTTTTTGAGCTGGTGGTACCGGAAGATTTAGCAAACCACTTAATCTCTCCGGGCCAAAGGAGATCTTTTTCCCCCTGCCTTAATCTTTCTATGAAAGGCTCCAGTTCAGTGTAAGTGCCAACAGGTACAGTTTCCTGGTATTGCTTTATAGATTCGATATTTTTGTAATCGTATTTTTTCCCCCATTTTGTGTCTGCTGCATAATTGATCAGGTTCACAAATGTCTCTAACTGCACCTCGTAAGGATAGGTTTTAAAGAGGTCAATAGAGATCATTCTCTTGGTATTCAGCCAGTTAATAATTGATGGGATTAGTGCCATAATAAATTGTTATGGAATTGCTAATATAATGAAAATTAAAAAATAAGAGCTTTGATTACCAGTTGCTACTACTGAAAATCTCTGAATAGATCTTGAGGGACTTGATATTCTTAAATCCAGGTAAGTGTAAAGAATAAAACCCAAGCATGTCATTGAGAAATTCTCTCCTTGTGTTTCCTGAAAGCAATATCCCGTTGCATTCAGAAATACTTGAACTGAGAAATAAATTAAGCAGCGAGGAATATTCTTTACCCATATAAAATCCATGCAGGGGTGGATCAGAAGTGTAAATACCATTTTGCATATCAAAATATTGCAGGTTGGCTGAATAGTTATTTGAAGGGGATATGCCCAGGTATTTTGTTAGTCCGATAATAAACCCTATATGAAAGTTAGGTGCAATGCTATTATCCTTGTCAAGATAATCAAGTGAGTCGATAAGATAATCATACAGATTTTCGTCAGGCCCGGCAGGCCGAAGGGCTTTGTACAGTACTTCACCCAGGAACATGATCATGCTGTTCTTTCTAATGTCAGAATGCAGGTTAGTAAAGTTGAACAAAGGAGTGGCTTCCTTTATTATATGCAGGTCTCTTTTTTCCCGGTAGTAAAACTCCATATTTACTGGTTGCAAAGCCTGGAAATATGCCCTGCGTGTCGCTCCTTTTTTGCTGCTTAACCCTTTAACAATAAAGCTTAACCTGCCATATTTTTTTGTGAAGATATGGGATATAATACCAGTATCTGAATGTTTGATGGTGTGTAGTACTATACCTTCTGTTTTTTCGAGCATACTATCAAGGGAGCTTTGTTCAAAAATACAAAATATGCCTTTCCCAGGTATAAATGCCTGAAATTTAATTTTTGTATATTTAAAACTCATTTCAGCAATTATGAATACGGAATCACAGGAACAGTTAATCAAGAGGATAGCAGGGCTGGCAAAACAAAACCAGGCACTTGATGAGAAGATCAAGAAACTGCTGAAAGAGAATGAGAAGCTGCTTGAACAAAATGAAAAACAGAAAGCCTTGCTTGAAAAGTTCTCTCCAGGAGACCTGAAAAAAGCGAGTGCTTCATTGGCCGACCAGAGGTCTCTGAAGTTCAAAATGGCAACGATTCTGTTTGCCGATATATATGGATTCTCAAAGGTTATGACAGACTCGGCTTCTGATGAACTAATGGATCAACTTGATGGGATACTGTATAATTACGATCAGATTGCACGCAAATATAAACTGAGAAAGATAAAAACCATAGGTGATACCTATATGTGTGCGGGGGGTGTCCCTGTAAAAAATATTACAAATCCCATTGATGTTGTGATGGCTGCACTTGAAATGCAGTACTTCCTGAGAGATCAGGGTAAGAACAAGAGAAAAGAGAATGGCCAGGTCTGGGGTGTTAAAATAGGAATACATACCGGGCCTGTTACTGCCAATATTATGGGAAAGAAGAAAGTATCATACGACCTGAAGGGAGATACCGTTAATACTGCAAGCCGGGTGGAAGGAGTGTCGGAGCAGGGAAAAATTCTGATCTCGGTAATGACCTATGAGCTGGTAAAGGAATTTTTCCAGTGTGAATATTACGGTAAATTACCGGTTAAGTATAAAGGAGACCTGGATGTATACCAGGTGATGGGACTAAGACCTCGATTCCTGGTCAAAGGTGATGGAATTAATGCCAACGAAGCATTCAGTGTGAAGTTTGGGCTTATACAATTTACTGATATACAGGAAATAATGCTTGACAGGCTAGAAAAGGATCTGCCTGCTTATCTTCATTATCATAATGTAAAACATACTGTTGATGTGGTTACAGAGGTTGAACTTATAGGGTGGGCTGAAGGATGCAGCGATGAAGAAATACTAATACTAAAAACAGCTGCCCTTTTTCATGATGCCGGCCATACTATTGACTATGATAATCACGAATTTCATGGTGCTCAGATGGCAAGGGAAATGTTACCTGAATATAATTACAGTAAAAGACAAGTAGAAATCATATGTGATCTGATTATGGCTACACAACTACCTCCGAAGCCCGGCAATCTGCTTGAGGAAATTATTTGTGATGCAGACCTTGATTACCTTGGGCGCAGTGATTTCATTCCTGTATCGAACACTCTGTATGATGAGTTAAAGGCACAGAACAAAATAGGTAGCCTTAATGACTGGAATAAGCTGCAGGTGAAATTCATTTCTAATCATCAGTATTTTACCAGTACTGCTCGAAGCCTCAGGGAGGTCAACAAACAAAAACAGATTGAACGAATAGAAAGTATCATCACCTGATAATGAGGATCTTCGTTACAGCACTTACCCTACCATCCTGATTGGTACAAAAAACAAGGTAAACTCCTGTTGAGACCTTTTTACCATTATATGTTTTCATATCCCAGCTTGCATCGCCTCCAGTTGATTTTGTTTCGTAAACAAGATTACCTGATATATCTGTTATTTTTACATTCGAGTTTCTTGCAAGCCCGGTAATAGTTATACTCCCTGTGAAATCTTCACGCACCGGATTGGGGAAGGCATAAACCTCATCCATTTTATCGGAACCGGTAGTGCCGGTTTCTCTGTAAGTAACAATCCCCTTTGACGTACCAAACCATACCTCACCTGTCTCTCCATCGGTGGCTAATGATATTACCCTGTCCGACAGAAGAGGACTGTTTGAAGAATTAAAATTCTTAACTAGCTCATTATTGTCTTCAGATATCAGGAAAGCACCCGAGTTTTCTGTACCCAACCACTTTCTGTTACCACCATCGATTGCGATACTTAGTATTGTTTCTGTGCCCAGCAGGTAATCAGCCAGTCCGCTTCCGTCATCCCTGGCCACCTTTATCCTGCTGGCATAGATCTCCTGTTCAAAAACCCGGTCGGGGTAGTAAAAAACAACAGGTCCCTGGCTTGTTCCAATCCATATATTGCCTTCAAGGTCATGGGTAATGGGTCCGGTAATTGAAAAAACTTTTCCATCCTGGTCTTTAACATCCATCTTCTTATATCGATCGTCATCGAATAAGGAAGGTGTATTATTGTCATCCAGTATAAAAAGTTCATTACCTCCGGGAAGGGTAATCCACTTATGGTTTGCCCCTGTAATCAGGATATCACCTATCACGGGAGCATCGATATGATAAGGTAAAGGTACCCAGTTATTATTAACCAGCACCTTAATATTATTCTGCACGCCTGATTGTGTGATCCAGAGATTATTATTGTTGTCGAAGGCTAGACCGTATATTCTTACGTAAGGTTGCCCCGGGATTATACTTTCCAGTGAGCTTTCTCCCCAGTGATTGACCAGTTCTTTATTAACATATTCAAATACTCCCGAGCCCCATGATGACACAAAAACATGGCTTGGTTCACCGGGCAATGGTACCACCCTCATTGCGTCCCAGGAATCGTCCCTCAACTCTGTCCACCACTTGCGTTCTGCAAAGTTAAGAAGCATGAAGGGGGTATTTGTATTTTCCCAATCTTCGTTTACGATACCTCCTGCCACCCATATCTCGCCACCGTTGGCAGCTATGTTATAACAGTTACTTGCCCGGGGGCCCTTTGGAACATAGCTTATAAAATCGCCCCCCTCAGATAACCTGACAAGACCCTGTTTGCCATCTGCAACGAATATTTCATTCCCGGTAACTATTGCATTCATTGCTGCAATAGGCTCATTACCGTATTCATAAATAGTCCTTATCAGATTACCATTGGAGTCAATAATGCTTATTATGGATCCGGAACTTATTATAAGCCAGTCAGACCCGGATTCAAAGGTGTGGTTGGTGGATGCTGGCAGTCCGGGGAGGTAATTAATATAGTTATCTCTGATATAAAAAACAGAGTCTTCATCAGTGGTATTGGATCGTTTATTGATAAATAGAATATCGTTAACTGATTCAACACATGTATATGTATTTCCTGATGATCCTTTTACAATGTCCCAGTTACCATAATATGCAAGTCCCTGATTATCTGCTGATGCCTTGAATAAGCCATTGCCTGTAGCAGCAAAAACGGTGTCGCTGTGAATACTGATATCAAAAACTTCATTCTGGTTACCATCAGAGGAAGGTCTCCAGGTATCTTTTATCTCATACTTTTCAATATTTATTATAATTATTCCCCTGTTGCATGCCAGGTAGGCATAATCATTATGGGTCCTTATCCTGTTGATCTTTACATCCCCCGGGGTGAAATAATTCATTATGTCGGGGATATTTTTTATATAACCGTGTTCATAAATATCAACATTACCTGATAAATATACGATTACCAGTGCATCATTATCCTTTGAATATTCAATTGAGCTGATTCCACAATCAGACAGGCCGTTTACTTTTGAGAGTTTCCTTACCTCATCATAGGTTTTGTTAAAGATGCTTATTGCATATTCGGTGGAACCGTATATCTCATCCACTCCTCCTGTGACAAAATGAACCTGATGATAGGGCAGGTGGTCAGACCATGAACCTACCGGGCCCTGTGCCTTACCGGGCTGGAATTGCAGCACTAGCAGCGGTATCATTAGGTACCTTAACATATCAGTAAAACTATCTATGGGTTAAGATATTGTCAATAATCTGTTTTGTAAGAAGTGACATAGTTTACGTATCGCAATTCCCCTGTGAGAAATCGTATTTTTCTTTTCGGCAGGCATTTCAGCGAAAGTAAGTGTTTCATTATCGGGAATAAAAACAGGATCATAACCAAAACCCTGGCTACCCCTCTTTTCATTTATTATTTTCCCGTTGATTATACCTTCAAACAGGTATTCTTCACCATCGTAAATGAGGGCTATAACCGTTCTGAATCTTGCATTTTTGTTACTGTGACCCTGTATTTCGATAAGCAATCTTTCGATATTTTTGCCGGGATCTTTACTGTCACCTGCATATCTGGCAGAATGGACTCCCGGGGCCCCATTCAGAGCTTCTGTTTCCAGTCCTGTATCGTCGGCGAATACATTAGCACCGGTACGTTGGTGAACATACCTTGCTTTCTCAAGGGCATTTCCCTCCAGCGTTGCTTCATTTTCAGGAATATCTTCAATAACGCCTGCCTCAGCCATAGGGATTAGCCTGACTGATCCTTTAAGGACATCATTGATCTCACTTATTTTATGATTGTTATTTGAGGCTATTATTATCTCCATTAATTTGAATTGACAGCTTCAAAAATAATTAAAAATGTTAAAAGCTTTCTGAGTAAATTTATATATGTTACATTTGGTAATACTATACATCGGTTTTTGATCCATAAACCAAATTTTACCGAATTGTACAGATTCTTAATGATAACAATGATAATCCTTGGAGGTATAATCCGTTTACAGGGCTTATACGGTCAGGCTGACTCATTATATGTTGAAAGGATATTGATAAACTATGACTCCATAATATACGATAATCACCGGGATAATGAAATTAAGCATGTGTATGTCCTTGATAATAAAATAAATGACATTCTCATAGTATGCATGGAACAATCAACCGGGACATTATATTCATTTTTTCTTGATGGATATGATGATAAATGGAGCTTATGGTTTGATAGGCCGGTAAAGGAATATACCAATCTCAATCCAGGCACCTATGAGTTGTATATAAGTACAAGGGCCTCAGGAATCCCGGATAAAAAGTATCTTATATCCCGTTTCAGGATTAAACCTCCCCTTCACCTTACATCCCTGGCTATCTTAATATATAGTGCCGTATTATTCTTAATATTATATTTATTCTTCAGGAATCTGGTCTTAAGGCAGAAATCAAAACAGGCGCACCTGGAGTCGATTATAAAGGCAAGAACCGAAGAATTGATGGGTGAAAAAGAAAGAACGGAAAACCTGCTTGCCAACCTTTTGCCTAAAGATACTGCTGATGAGATTATGTCAAAAGGGAAGGCTACCAAGCAGAAATATAATTTCGTAACAGTATTATTCTCAGATATACAAGGGTTTACTCAGATTGCTGAAGAAGTGAACCCGGAAATACTAATCGATGAGCTTGATAATTTCTTTTTTCACTTTGATTCAGTTGTAGAGAAATATAATATTGAAAAGATCAAAACCATAGGTGATGCATATATGTGTGCTGGAGGCATACCACATGCTAACAGGACAAATCCCATTGAAGTGGTTCTTGCTGCCCTTGAGATGCAGGAATACATGAGCAGGCTTAAGAAAGATCAGACAGAAAGAGGTATTAAATTGTGGGACATAAGGATAGGAATACATACAGGAACAGTTATTGCAGGAGTGGTGGGACAGAAAAAACTGTCATATGATATCTGGGGGGATACCGTGAATACAGCAAGCAGGATGGAATCTTCGGGGATGCCTGGTAAAGTTAATATTTCCGGGGTAACATACGATTATGTCAAGGATTTCTTCATATGTGAGTACAGGGGGAAGATGCCTGTGAAGTACAAAGGTGACCTTGATATGTATTTCGTGAAAGGGATAAGACCTGAATTAAGGAGTGAAGGGAAGACCGAACCTAACAATATTTTTATTAACAGGCTTTTATCCATCAGGATACAGGATCTTGAGGATTACTACTTCGAATGGTACGCAGACAATGTACCTGATGATTTTGTTTTTCACAATATCAGGTTCATTAAAAATATATGTACTCAGACAGAGCTGATAGCCAGGGCTGAAAAGATTGAAGAGGAAATGATGCTGGCTCTTAGGTTGGCTGCCCTGTTTGTTAAATCAGGCTTGCTGATCGATTACAATGAACCTGTTGAACATTCAATACAAAAGCTCTGGGAACTGGCACCGGAATATGGTTTCGACGACTTTTATATTAAACAGGCTGAGTCTATAATAAGAGGTGTATATTTAATGGAGACTGAAAGGAAGGAAGTACAGGTATTACTGGATGCAATATTTGACTACTGTGGGCATGTTGATTATCCCGAGGTGATAGAACAACTATATACGGAAGAGAGCAGGAGAAGAAATATAAGGGATGAGGAGAGGTGGTACAGAGCTGAACTGGAAAGAATTAGGAGGCATAAATTCTATACAGATACCGCAATACTTCTGAGATCATATAATAGTGAACAACAGGCGAATAACCTGAAGAAGCATAACAAACATATTAAATAACACTTTTGTACTAAGCTTATAAAAAAGTACATTTGGGTTTTTACACATAAATTACTTTAATCTTATGGAAAATATAAACTGGAAGGAACTGTCATTTGGATATATCAAGACAGACTATAATGTACGCACTTATTATAAAAACGGTAAATGGAGTGAGCCCGAAGTAACTGATTCCGAATACATAAGTATACATATTGCTGCCACCGCCCTGCATTATGGCCAGGAAGCTTTTGAAGGGATGAAAGCTTACAGGGGGAAAGATGGTAAGATACGGCTGTTTCGCTGGAAGGATAATGCAAAAAGACTTATTAATTCGGCAAAGGGAATAATAATGGCCGAGGTGCCGGAGGAACTATTCAGGGATATGGTTTTTAAGGCAGTTAAACTAAATGAGAAATATGTACCTCCCTATGGTTCAGGAGCGGCACTGTATATTCGTCCCCTGCTCTTCGGCAGTGGCCCTGAGGTAGGTGTTAAACCTTCTGCAGAATATTCATTTATGGTTTTTGTTACTCCTGTGGGTCCTTATTTCAAAGAAGGGATTAAACCGGTTAATATGATGATTTGCAGGGATGTTGACAGGGCAGCACCAATGGGTACGGGTGTGTTTAAGGTGGGCGGCAACTATGCGGCAAGCCTGAGAGCAATAGTAAGAGCAAGAGAGGCAAACTATGCCAATGTGATATTCCTGGATGCAAAAGAGAAAAAATATATTGATGAGTGTGGACCAGCAAACTTCTTTGCAATAAAGGGGAACACCTATGTTACCCCAAAATCGGATTCAATATTACCTTCAATTACAAACAAAAGCCTGGTTGAACTGGCTGAGAGTATTGGGATGAAGGTGGAAAGGCGCAGGGTGCCTTTCAGCGAGCTGCCGGAATTTGATGAAGCCGGAGCATGTGGAACAGCAGCAGTTATAAGCCCTATTGGTAAAATATTCGACCCGGATACAAACAAGGTGATAGAATACTGTAAAGATGGTAAACCTGGTAAAGTGCAGATGAAATTATTTGAGATGATTACAGGTATACAAAAAGGAGATTTACCTGATTCTTTTAACTGGATAACTATTCTGGATTAATTGTATCTTTGCAGGAAAATCATGAGCAGTGGTTAAAAGTCAGGAAGATATATCCAAAGGAAGGCTGAGAAGCTCATATCTTACCCAAATAGTAAGTATTTCTCTTGTTTTATTCCTTTTAGGCCTGTTGGGTTTTGTTCTTATTAATACCCGTGAGCTCTCAGACTATTTTCGAGAAAGCTTAAGTTTTTCAGTGATGCTTGATGAGGATGCCAAGGAAGCTGATATCAGGATGCTGCAGAAGGATCTCGATGCAAAACACTTTGTTAAAAGCACTGAATATATTTCAAAAGAACAGGCAGCTGAGAACCTCAGAGAAGACCTGGGAGAAGATTTTCTTACATTCATGGGTTATAATCCTCTCCTGCCTTCAATCGACGTTTACCTCCTTGCCGACTATACACACCCTGACAGTGTATTGAATATAGAAAAGTACCTGATGGAATATGATGTGGTAAATGAGGTCTATTTCCAGGAATCATTTCTTCACCTGATAAATGAAAATGTAAGAAAGATTAGCGCTTTTCTTTTAATATTCAGTGGTTTATTATTATTTATCTCGCTTACTATTATAAATAATACGATAAGGTTATCAGTTTATTCAAAGCGGTTTCTTATACGTACGATGCAACTTGTTGGTGCTACAAGGTCTTTTATTCGTAAACCCTTCCTGTTGAGAAGTATTGTTCATGGCATAATAGCGGCTCTTTTCTCAATAGTATTACTGATGGCAATATTATTTTTTGTTGAAAAGGAGTTTTATTTATTATTTACCCTTCAGGATATCGGGCTAATACTCTATCTGTTTGGAAGTATAATTTTGATTGGTATTTTGATTAACCTGATATCAACATTGTTCTCAGTTACTAAGTACCTGGGAATTTCGGAAGATAAATTATATTACTGATATGGTAGCTAAAAAAACAAATAAGGAAGATAATGGTTTTGCACTTGGAAGGGAGAATTACAGGTTGATGGCCATAGGCTTCGGGATTATTATCATCGGATTTCTTCTTATGCTTGGAGGCAAAAGTGAAGACCCGGGTCAATTCTCTGATACAATTTTCAGCTTCAGGCGTATTACCCTTGCTCCTCTTGTGGTACTGGCAGGTTTTATTTTCGAGATATGGGCTATAATGAAAAAGCCAAGGGCTGAAGAGTAGTATCATTAACAGGTCATAAGTATGAATTTATTGGAGGCTATAGTCCTTGGTATAATCCAGGGATTGACAGAATTTTTACCCGTTAGCTCTAGTGGTCACCTGGAAATAGGGAAATTTATTTTTGGGATAAATGCTGAATCGAGCTTTAGTTATTCAGTTGCAGTGCATGGTGCCACTGTTTTGAGTACATTGGTGGTATTCTGGCATGAAGTGAGCAAGCTCCTTAAGGGAACATTTAAATTCAGGCTGAACGATGAAACGAGATATGTATTGAAAATAATTGTTTCAATGATACCGGTAGCTGTGGTAGGTGTTTTTTTTGAGGAGGAGATAGAATCTTTTTTTGAGGGTAATATTGTATTTGTCGGTATCATGCTCCTGGTAACAGCAATACTGCTCATAGGATCTGGTTTTATGAAAGACAAAAGAAGGGAAATAAGTTATTTTCATGCTTTTCTTATTGGCCTTGCACAGGCTTTTGCAGTTCTACCCGGCATATCCAGATCGGGTGCTACAATATCAACCGGACTGATTCTGGGTAATAAGAAAGAGGAACTTGCCAGATTCTCCTTTCTTATGGTTTTAATACCGGTAATAGGTGCAAACCTGCTCAAATTGTTTGAAGGTGATTTTTCTGCAGGTAATTCAGTAGGCCCCATACCAATAATTGCCGGATTTATCGCTGCTTTTATAACTGGTTATCTTGCATGCAGATGGATGATTAACCTGGTTAAAAGGGGGAAATTATACTGGTTCGGAATATATTGTGTGCTCCTGGGATTACTGGTAATAATACTTGGTTAATATGTTGATAGATGAGAATACAGATTTCCTTGAAGGACAGTTGCTTCTGTTTGACAAACCACTCTACTGGACATCATTCGACCTGGTTAAAAAGGTGAAGAATATTATCAGGAATACCTGCGGATATAAAAAAATTAAGGTTGGCCATGCAGGAACTCTGGACCCTTTGGCAACCGGCCTGATGATTATTTGTACTGGAAAATATACAAAGAAAATAAGCGGACTGCAGGAAAACAGCAAGGAATATCTGGCCACTTTGTATCTGGGTGAAACCACTCCTTCATTTGATCTTGAAACGGAGGTTGATGGGAGATATAAAACCACACATATCAATCGTGACCTGATTATTAAAGCACTGGCACATTTTGAGGGGGATTATGAACAGGTGCCTCCTGTTTTTTCAGCAAAGAATATTAAGGGGAAAAGAGCATATGATTATGCTCGTAAAGGAATAGATATACAGATGGAAGCAAAAAAGGTGATTTTCCATGAGCTGGAACTGGTCAAGCTTGAACTTCCCCTGCTTACTGTAAGGATACTCTGCAGCAAGGGCACCTATATCAGGTCTTTTGCACGTGATCTGGGTAGCTATCTTGAAAGCGGAGCATATCTCTCCGGATTGAAAAGGACTGCAATAGGTGGGTACAAACTGGAAGATGCAATGCAAATAAATGATTTTGAACAGGTTATAAAATAATTTTGTGATTTTTGATAACGGCCTGAATATTTTTTAAATAAAAGGTCGTTCTATTTGAAACAAAAATAAAATTCTTACGTATAAGGTTGGACATTTTAAGAAAAACATATAAAATGAAGTTATCTCAATTTAAGTACAGATTACCACAGGAATTAATAGCCTTATACCCTGCCAAGAACAGGGATGAATCGAGGTTGATGGTTATTGATCGAAAGACTGGTAAGATAGAGCACAGGGTATTCAAGGAGATTATTGATTATTTTAAGGAGAAAGATTTGCTTGTTTTTAATAATACCAAGGTTTTCCCGGCACGACTTTTTGGAAATAAGGAAAAGACAGGAGCAGAGATAGAAGTATTTCTTCTGAGAGAACTAAACCGGGAACAGCGTTTGTGGGATGTACTTGTTGATCCGGCCAGAAAAATAAGGATAGGCAATAAGCTGTATTTCGGTGAAGACGATGTGCTGGTTGCCGAGGTTATTGATAATACAACATCCAGGGGAAGAACATTACGTTTTCTTTATGATGGTTCCTACGAAGAGTTTAAAAACACCCTGTACAGCCTGGGAGAAACCCCTCTTCCCAAATTTATCGAAAGACCTGTTGAACCGGAAGATAACGAAAGATACCAGACTATTTTTGCAAAGCATGAAGGAGCGGTGGCTGCACCTACTGCAGGCTTGCATTTCAGCAGGGAGCTGCTTAAGCGGTTTGAGATTCTTGGTGTGAATTTCAGCGAAATAACTCTTCATGTTGGACTGGGTAATTTCAGGAGTGTTGATGTGGAAGACCTGACCAAGCATAAGATGGATTCGGAAAGGATAATTATCTCAGAGAATGCATCTGAACAGGTTAACGAAGCGAAAAAGATGAGGAATAAAATTTGTGCTGTAGGAACAACGGTTGTTAGAACCCTTGAAAGCTCAGTCTCAACAGATGGTTATCTAAAGCCTTTTGATGGATGGACGAATAAATTCATTTTTCCACCATATGAGTTCAGCGTTCCTGATATGATGGTAAGCAATTTCCATCTCCCTTATTCAACACTTCTTATGATGGTGGCAGCTTTTGGTGGTTATAATCTTGTATTTGAGGCCTATGAAGAAGCCGTGAAAGATAAATACCGCTTTGGCACCTATGGTGATGCTATGCTTATTATCTGAGAACCACATAAAAAGCTTGCTTCACTGATCCTCGATTAATGGAATTGGCCCTGATTGTTGATAACATTCTACTTTATTAAAGCGCAAGCTTTCAAATTGCGCTGTTTTCATTAGGAATTTCCTATATCTTTATTCACTTGAGAATTGAGCCTTCTGATGCAACCTAAGGCTCAGATAATTAGTCATTGATTATAAAATGAAGGGGATTCGCACAACAAAGAAGATGAACCTGCGTATAAATTATATCGTTCTGGTTTATAGGGAAAGCATAAACCGGACGGCTATGTTATTATAAGACAGCTTGACTTACTTAACTAAATATAACCCGCTTTCATCTGGTTTGAAAATCAAAATTCATGGTTTCCTCAAGACATTCCTTGTAGGCATCTGCTTACTTCTTATGCTTTCATCAGCTGTATCAGGACAATGGCTGACGGGCTATAATAACAGGATAAAAATTACTATTCCTTCATCCCAGATATTGGGTAGCATTCCACATACTAATTTCCCTGTTCTTATAAATACAGCAAGGAATGAACTGAGGGATTATTCAAGTGGAGGATATGTCGCCAGTGCCAATGGATGGGATATAGTCTTTTCGGAAAATCATATGACAACCCTGGATCACCAGCTTGAGTATTACAATAACAACACAGGTGAATTGGTAGCCTGGGTTCGTATTCCCATGCTTGACCCGGGTACCAGTTATGAGTTTTATATATATTTCGGTAGTATATGGCTTGATTCCGATTTATCGACTTCAAATACCTGGAGTTCAGATTATGTTTCCGTGTACCACCTGCATGATGATTTTCTGGATGCCACCTCAAGCACTAATGACGGTACAAATCACGGATCTTTTAACGCTGAGGGTAAGATAGCTGATGCACAGGAATTTAATGGTACTTCCCATTATATTGACCTTGATAATCCATCTGAATTTAATTTCAGCACCGGTAACTGGACCATCTCAGCATGGATAAAAACCACTGACAACTTCCAGAATAACATATTCAGTAATGGGGGAGATGATGTAGGGGGCATAAGGTATGTTCTGGCTTCCTCGGAAACAGGAAGTGCAGGAACAGCTGTTCTTACAACAGATGATAATTATTATAAGTACCAGGCCATTTCTGCAGGAGGTATCACCGATGATGGGAACTGGCATTATATAGTAGGTAAAAGGGATGGGACAAACATATTTATTTACCATGACAGTGGGGGACCTGAAGATATGACCAATATTGCAGCCGGTGCCGGTTATGATTTGTCGGGTACTTCCCAGAAGAATGCACTGATAGGGGCAGGATTCAGTCAGCAATATGGTAATATTATAAAATATTTTTATGGTTCTATTGATGAAGTACGTGTTCAGCGTGTAGCCCGAAACACGGGGTGGATACAGACCGAATATAATAACCAGAATTCACCATCAACATTCTGCCAGTTCGGGTCACTGGAGATACCCAATGATGATCCCTGCGGAGCCATTTCTCTGATAGTGGAAGATCAGTGCGGGGAGAATACTATTTTTGCCAGCAACGTACCGGCCACTTCTGGATCATATAATCCCGGGTGCTATTGGAACGCAGGTACTGATTCTGATGTTTGGTTCAGGTTTACAATACCCTCTTCAGGTCAGGTAAAAGTCGAGGGTATTGAATCTTCACTCGTCGATGGGGGAATGGCATTTTATTCAGGGCAGGATTGTAACTCCCTGACATACCTGGATTGCGTGGATGACCTTCCCGGTATGGAAACATATATCATTTCGGGTGAGCCTGGTGACAAGATTTGGGTTCAGATCTGGGGATGGGATGGTGGAACCGGGAGATTTGGTATTTGTGTCACTGACTATCCTCCAATACCGGACGAACCGTGCGATGCCGTTTTACTTCCTGTTAACAATACATGCATTAACTCCACTTTTGATAATACTAATGCGACCTCATCCAGCGTACCTGATCCAGATTTCTGCATAGGCCAGGATTCATACAGGCCATTTCCTGAAATCTGGTCTAGCCGTGATATCTGGTTTAAATTTATAGTACCTGCTTCAGGCCAGGTAACTGTTGAAGGAACCCAAAATGGAGGGATGGAAGACGGCGTACTGGCTATCTACAGAGGCTCCTGCTCATCACTTACACTGGTTGACTGTGACGATGATAGCAAAGAAGGACCCGGTGGTATGCCCATTGTTAACCTTAGCGGACAGGTACCGGGAGATACTTTATGGATACGCTTCTGGGGTTATATTAATGAAACAGGTTCTTTTGATATATGCGTACATGACCCATCCTGTTCAGCAATAATCGTCGATGCCGGGGATGACCGATTAATTTGTGCCGGTGAAACTGTAACATTGGGGGGTACGCCCACGGCCACCGGATGGACAGGTACCGTTACATATTACTGGACCCCTGCTACCGGTCTTGATGACCCCACTTCCCCCAATCCTGAGGCAACTATTCTAAGCAATACTATCTATACAGTATATGTAAGTGATGATAATGGATGCTATGCCTCTGATATTGTAAATATCAGTATCAAAGATGATGATGCGGATCCGGTCCTTCTCTGCCTTGAAGACCAGAATATATCCACAAACGCGGGATGTACTTATGAAGTCCAGGGGACAGAGCTGGACCTGATATCTGTAATTGATAACTGTATACTGGTTGATACTACCTACCAGGTATCAGGAGTGACGAATATCCCTGAGACATCATCCAGGTCACTGCAGGGTGTTGTTTTAGGGACCGGAACAAGCATTGTAACATGGAGAGTCTATGATGGCCTGGGTAACTTTGGCCAGTGTTCCTTCAGTGTTACTGTTGCAGATGAGGTTGATCCTACTGTGACAAGCTGCCCGGCGGATATTGAAGTGTCAAATGATCCGGGTGATTGTTTCGCCATAGTAAATTACGCTGAGCCTGTTTTTGAAGATAATTGCGATGGGGCAGGCCTATCAGGTATACGAACACAAGGACCTGCAAGCGGTTCCTCCTTCCCCATAGGTGTAACAATCATTACATATGAATACTCAGATGCAGGTGGTAACGGACCTGTTGAATGCACCTTCACAGTGACGGTAAATGATGATGAGGATCCTATAATTAACTGCGCTACCCCTGCTGCAAGTTATAGCACCAACGAGGGAGAATGTTATTATACTGTACCCGGTAACGGCCTTGATCCGGTATTAACGGATGATAATTGCGGTATAGCAAGTGTGTTGAATGACTTTAACGGTGGTTCGACACTTGCAGGAGAACAGTTCCCTGTTGGGATAACGCCGGTGACATGGACAATTACTGATGTAAATGGGCGCACTGCTGACTGCCAATATAATATAGAGGTTATTGACAACCAGGATCCGACAATTAATTGTGCAACACCTGAAGCCAGCTATAATGCGGATCCCGGTGAATGCACCTACACGGTACCGGGTACGGACCTGGACCCGGTCTCAGTGGATGATGACTGCGGAATAGCAAGTGTGGAAAATAATTTCAACGGAACCTCATCACTTGAGGGTGCAGAGTTTCCTGTTGGTGTAACGCCGGTAACATGGACAATTACGGATATCAACGGGCACACAGCTGAATGTGGGTATAACATTGAAGTAATCGACAACCAGGATCCTGTTATTACCTGTGCCTCTCCTGAAGATAGTTACAGTACGGATCCCGGGGAGTGTAATTATACTGTACCTGATAACGGTTTAGATCCAATCTATACAGATGATAACTGTGCGATATTCAGTGTGATAAATAATTTCAACGGGACATCAACTCTTGAGGATGCAATATTCCCGGTCGGGATAACTGTAGTGGTATGGACAATAACCGATGTTAATGGGCGCGTTGCTGACTGCCAATATGATATTGAGGTTATTGATAACCAGGATCCTGTTATTACCTGTGCAACACCTGAAGCCAGCTATAATGCGGATCCCGGGGAGTGTTATTACACGGTACCTGATACGGATCTGGATCCGGTCTTATTGGATGATGACTGTGGAATAGCAAGTGTGGTAAATGATTTTAACGGAACCTCAACACTTGAGGGTGCAGAATTTCCTGTTGGTATAACGCCGGTAACCTGGACAATTACTGATATCAACGGTCACAACGCAGAATGTGGGTATAATATTGAAGTGATCGACAACCAGGATCCTGTTGTTACCTGCGCATCTCCCGAAGTAAGTTATAACATGGATCCGGGAGAGTGTTCCTATACTGTACCTGATACGGGTCTGGATCCGGTCTTGGTGGATGATAATTGCGGCATAACAAGTGTGGTGAATAATTTTAACGGAACCTCATCACTTGAGAATGCAGAGTTTCCTGTAGGTGTTACGACGGTAACATGGACAATCACTGATGTTAATGGGCGCACGGCTGATTGCCAGTATGATATTGAGGTTATTGATAACCAGCAACCAGTTATTACATGCCCTGATCCTGCAGTGAGTTATAATACAAATATCGGCAAGTGCTTTTACAAGGTACCTGGTACCAGTCTGGACCCGGTCTTAACCGAGGATAACTGTGGCATAGCCAGTGTGGAAAACGATTTCAATGGAAGCTCAACTCTTGCCGGCGCAGAGTTCCCGGTAGGCTTAACGACAGTTACCTGGACTATTACCGATAATAATGGGCTTACAAACCAGTGCAGTTATGATATAGAGGTTATTGACATACAGGATCCACGTATTACATGTGCTATACCTGAGGAGAATTATGATGCGGATGAAGGAGAATGTTATTATACTGTACCTGGTACCGGTCTTGATCCAACCTTTATATATGATAACTGTGGTATTGCCAGTGTGGAGAATGATATCAACGGAACTGCAACACTTGAAGGAGAACAATTCCCGGTTGGACTTACCACTGTAGTCTGGACCATCACGGATATTTATGGATTAACTGATAATTGTCAGTATGACATAGAAGTTGTTGATACAGAGGCACCGGTCATCACATGTGCAATACCTCCAGCAGTATATTATCTGGATGCTGACGAAAGTTACATTGAGATTAATGATAGCAGCCTTGATCCTACCTTAACAGATGATAACTGCAATATATCAACTGTAGAGAATGATTTTAATGGAGGCACTACGCTAAACGGGGCTCAATTTCTGGTTGGAATAACTACCGTCACATGGACAGTAACAGATGTTCATGACAATATAAATACATGTGAACAGATTATTAATGTAGAGGACACTATCAGCCCTACCTTTACACAGCCTGCCGATATAACGATATACAAGGATGAGGGCTGTAACTATGATGCATCACTTGCGGTAACAGGTGATGTATCGGATGAGGCAGATAACTGTGATACGAGCCTTGATGCCGGTTATGGCGACACTGTGCTTGCCGGCAGCTGTGAGGGTGAAGAGATCATCAACAGGCTATGGAGCCTTACTGATGACTGTGGCAATACGACCACGCACATGCAGGTAATCACCATCA
>Ga0272441_10003590_pt1 | contig 29301 bp, 27 predicted proteins | sample SSMProp6N_FD_193582 | JGI IMG/M metagenome (GOLD analysis project Ga0272441, IMG submission 193582) | Marine sediment archaeal communities from Little Sippewissett salt marsh, Falmouth, MA, United States - SSM-Prop-6N | ecosystem: Environmental > Aquatic > Marine > Wetlands > Sediment ... | reverse complement strand
GGCACTTCGGAATCCACCTTATCTGTTGCTATTTCAAACACGGCTTCATCAGCTTCTATGGAATCTCCAACTTCCTTCAACCAGGAGGTGAGCGTGGCTTCTGCGACACTCTCCCCCATCTGCGGTAATTTCAATTCAAATTTTGACATATTCGTACCCGGACACCTTTATTAATGGTAATTTTTGCAAAAATAATAAAATTACCGCCATTTTATTGATATATTTTCTACGCTTCACCCCTTTAAAGACCCTTCAAATGGAATTCGCTGTACAATCGAACGGCCGAGGGTAACTTCATCGGCGTACTCCAGTTCATCACCTACCGGAATACCCCGCGCTATCGTGGAAAGGGTCACCGGGAGGCCTTCGAGTTGTCTGAAGATATAGAAATTTGTGGTATCGCCCTCCATGGTGGCACTCAGGGCAAAAATCAATTCTTTTACATCTCCCCGCTTTACCTTGGTCACCAGGGACTCTATGGTGAGGTCGTGAGGACCCATCCCTTCCATAGGGGAGATCTTACCCCCAAGTACGTGGTATAATCCCCGGTAATGCCCCGTATTCTCTATAGCCATGACATCCCGGATATCCTCGACAACACAGATCAACGTCCGGTCCCTCTTGCTGCTACTGCATATTTCACAACACTCTGAATCAGAAATATTGTGGCATTCGCGGCACTGTCGAATCCCGCTTCGGAATTCCTGAAGTGCCTCGACAAGCGATTCGGTTTGCCCTTCAGGTTGGCGAAGCAGATGCAGTACGAGCCTTAAGGCCGTTCGCTTTCCGATCCCCGGCAGGTAAGCCATTTCAGTGACGGCCTTCTCCAGCAATTTAGATGACATTTCCACAACTGCAAAACTACGTATCTATTTTAAGTTTTGTACTTTGGCTCCAAAATAAAATACCCCCGAAAGGACTGCCCACGGGCAGAAAACTCTTTCGGCTTCCACGTCCTGCCAGCCGCTATGACTCCTACGCATATCCTACTGCTTATAGGTTCTTACTTCCTCCTGCTATTGCTTATTTCGTATTTCACGGGGAAAAATGATTCCAATGAAGACTTTTTCAGGGCGGGAAAATCCGCTCCGTGGTTTTTAGTGGCCTTTGGGATGATTGGGGCTTCCCTGTCCGGCGTCACATTTATCTCGGTACCGGGAAGTGTACAGGCTACCTCTTTCTCTTATATGCAGGTCGTTTTTGGATACCTGGCAGGTTATTTTGTAATCGCCTTTGTACTGTTGCCTATTTATTACCGTATGAATGTGACCTCTATCTACGAGTATCTCGAGGAGCGTTTTGGTTGGCACAGTTATAAACTCGGGGCACTGTCATTTTTTATTTCGAGGGTGCTGGGCGCCTCGTTCAGACTCTTCCTGGTCGCCATTGTCCTTCAGCAGTTTGTTTTCGATGCCTGGGGGGTTCCGTTTGAGCTTACCGTAGTGCTCTCCATTGTCCTGATCTGGGTTTATACCTTCAGGGGTGGGATTAAAACAATCGTTTGGACCGATACACTACAGACCCTCTTTATGCTTTGTTCGGTAGGTCTTTCCATATACTTTATCAACCAGAAACTCGACTGGGGATTTATGGATTTCCTGAGTTCCGAAGAATTAAAGCAGTACAGTAAGCTATGGTTTACCGAGGATTGGGCAGACCGGAACCACCTGCTCAAATCGTTCCTGGGCGGGATGTTTATCACCATATGCATGACGGGCCTTGACCAGGATATGATGCAAAAGAACCTCACCTGCAAGAGTCTTGCCGATGCACGGAAAAACATGATCTCTTTTAGTCTGGTCCTGGTGGTTGTAAATTTCGTTTTCCTCCTTTTAGGCGCTTTATTATTCATCTATTCCGATGCCTTTGAAATCCCAATCCCCCAAATGGACGGCAGCAGCAGAACAGACCTCCTCTTCCCTGAAATTGCACTGAACAGCGGCCTGGGCATGGGCGTTGCGATAACCTTTCTGCTCGGGCTCATTGCAGCAGCTTACAGCAGTGCAGATAGCGCCCTTACCTCTCTGACGACTTCTTTTTGTATAGATTTCCTGGGAATGGACCGGCGGTCCGAGGAAGGTAAAAAAACCCTTCGGAAGCAGACGCATATTGGGATGAGCCTGCTGCTTATCGCAGTGGTGATTCTCTTTAAATACGTTCTCGATCGCAATGTAATTGACGGACTGCTCACTGTCGCGACGTATACCTATGGCCCGCTACTCGGGTTATTTTCATTCGGAATTCTAACTACATACACCCTAAAGGACAAATATGTATGGGTGGTTGCCTCAGGGGTTATTCTGACAGTTGTTTGTCTGGCCAACCTGCCGGATTCCTGGCTCGGCGGATATCAGATTGGGTATGAACTCCTCCCCCTCAATGGCCTGTTAACCTTTTTTGGCCTATGGCTCATTCGAAAACCGAAACCTCAAAGGGAATCCGGTAAATAAGTGCGCATAGACAACATCACCAGGGTACAGGCTACATCAACTTCTATCCCCGCTGCCTCGAGGAGGCTATAGAATTCGGGATTCTCTGTTCCGGGATTAAAAATCACCCGGATCGGATCCAACTGTATAATTTTATCGTAATAGTCCCGTTGGCGGCTTGGGCGCATATAAAGCGTAACCGTGTGGACGGCTTCCATCCCCGTGAGCGACGTTTGAATGCGTACTCCTTTCACCCTTCCCTCCCGCAGCCCGAAAGCCAGGGTGGGTAACCCCGCATCTACCAATCGCTCTATAGCGATATAGCTGTACCGGCTCGGATTCGAAGACGCGCCAAAAACAAGGGTCTTTTCCATCAGGTGTTAAATACTGTTAAGTGGTGTAACGATCCGCTATTCCATTCGTCTTTAAGTCATGGCAGGAATAAAATATCATTGACCAGGCCATGTTCTTTAGTTAATGGTTAGTGTTTAGTAGGGCCAGTTAATGATTGAAACCCCGTCCCATTCCAATATTGGGGATTGGCGGGGTTTCTTATTTCTTAACCTGCATGGCAAAAACGGCTTTGAGCCCTTTTAATTAGTAGGGTTCAAATTGTCCTTATCCTATAAAAAACAGGCGGTCTGCATGTACATTGGTTGGTTGTACCTGGAATGGCCGTTTTAAGAGAACCCTGATCCTCGTGATCGGGGTTTTCTGTTTTTTTAGAATCTCGTTAGCCGCAAGACTGAACCCGGACATCGGCTACCCGGCCCTGAATACACTACCATCTAATAATCACACTTCCCCAGGTAAAACCACTACCAAAGGCGGCCAGGACCACGAGGTCTCCATCTTTGATCTTTCCTTCTTCCCAGGCCTCCGTCAGGGCAATCGGAATACTCGCGGCTGTGGTATTGCCATAACGCATAATATTATTGTACACCTGATCGTCGGAAAGTCCGAATTTCTTTTGAATAAATTGAGAAATCCGCAGATTCGCCTGATGCGGGATGAGCATATCAATATCAGACGGCTGTAAATGGTTTTTGGCCAGGCCCTCCATAATAACCTCACTGAAACGCACCACGGCATTTTTAAACACAAACTGCCCGTTCATATAGGGGTAATACGAAGTATCCTCGGGATCGTTGTCTTTAAGGATGTCGAGGACCCATCTTTTTCCCATCCCCGGAGCGATCAGGGAGAGCTCTTCGGCATGCTCACCTTCACTGTGCAAATGTGAAGAGAGTATACCCTTCTCAGGATTTTCTTCACGGGTCAGGACAGCTGCGCCGGCGCCGTCCCCAAAAATCACGGAAACTCCCCTGCCCCTAGTGGTCATATCCAGGCCCTTGGAATGCAGTTCTGATCCGATTACCAGGACGTTTTTATACATTCCCGTCTTGATATACTGGTCGGCCAGCGAAATTCCGTAAACAAAGCCGGAGCACTGGTTTCGCACGTCCACGGCGCCTACTGTCCGAAGGCCCAAATCTCGCTGTACTAAAACGCCCGGGCCCGGAAAGTAGTAATCGGGACTCAGGGTGGCAAATACGATAAAATCGATCTCGTCCTTATCTATTCCGGATCGCTCTATAGCTATACGGGCAGCCTTAACTCCCATAGTCGTGGTTGTATCTTCATCACCTTCTACATAGCGTCTTTCCACAATCCCGGTACGCTCCTGAATCCATTCATCACTGGTTTCTATAACCTTGGCAAGATCGTCGTTCGTAACCACATTCTCCGGCACGTAAAACCCCAGTCCGGCTATCTTTGAATTGTACATAATGTGTCGTTTGAGTTTGAGAAATAAATCTCTTTTAAAAGGAATCTAATTGGATTTTAAATGTACCCATATTTATGAAGTTGGCCTAAAAAGTACAACGAAAGTTTAGCATACGAGAGATGTCTCACTTTTCACTGATTCGAAAAAATAGGGTATCTTGAGAGGGTAATTCATATCCATTTTAAACGCAAAGCAGATTCTATGAAAAATTGGACGATTTGGTGTTTTTTGGCGTGTGTACTCACGATTCAGGCCCAGGAACAACTCACCTACCAGACACCTCCGGCAGAAATCCTCAAATTGGCAGAAGCGCCTTTGGCACCCCGTGTACTGATCACCGATAGCGGATCCTATATGATGCTTTTGTTTCGAAGCCCCTATAAGACCATTGGTGAGCTATCGGAGACCGAAATGCGACTGGCCGGTTTACGCATTAACCCGGTGACCAATATTGGCAGCCGTACCAATTACTACCACAACCTGCAGCTCAAAACCCCTCAAGAATTTGAATCCAGGCAGGTTTCGGGCCTCCCTGAGAATCCGAGGCTGGCTAATTTCTCCCTTTCCCCTGACGAGGAAATACTGGCTATGACACATACGGCAGATTCCGGGGCCGAATTGTGGATGGTCGATTTGTCGGAGGCCCGGGCATTCAGGCTTACTGGGCCCGTGCTCAACGCCAATATGGGGGATGTGATTAACTGGTTTAAAGACAGTCAGTCGGTACTGGTAAAAACACTTCCCGAAGACCGTAAAAGGCTGATCGATAGGCAGGAGACCGTACCTTCGGGGCCGACAATAGCCACGAATGATGGCAAAAAAGCTCAGAATCGAACCTACCAGGATCTAATCAAAAATCCGGATGATGCCTTTAATTTCGAACAGTTGGCCCGGTCCGAGCTTAAAAAAGTAAGTGTTACTGGAGAAATAGCAACATGGATGGGCCCGGCCCTTTATCGCAATATCAGTTTTTCCCCGGATGGGAATTACATCATGGCAGTCACTGCTGAAAAGCCGTTTTCATACCTCGTACCCTATTACAGATTCCCATCGAAGACACAGATTTATTCCCAGACCGGTGATTTGGTACGCACCCTATTGGAGGTGCCGTTGATTGAAGATCTCCCCAAGGGGTTTATGGCAGAGCGCACCGGTATGAGGGATATCTCCTGGCGCCGTGATAAACCAGCTACGCTCGTTTACGCAGAAGCTCTGGATGGAGGGGATCCGGCCGTGGACGTACCTTTCAGGGATGAAGTATTTTTGCTCGACGCCCCTTTCGAAGGGAAGGGCCGATCCGTACTTAAAACGATAAACCGATACAGGTACATCTTGTGGGGTACGGATCAGGTGGCTATTGCCACAGATATGTGGTGGGATACCCGGAATACAAAAACATACCTCTTTAATCCGTCAGACCCAACGTCCGATCCTGTGGTTTTATCGGACAGGAATTATCAGGACAGGTACAGCGATCCGGGCTCTTTCGCGACTACGAAAAACACCTTTAAGGAATCTGTTCTGGCATTGGACAAGAAAGGAAATGCCTATCTCCTGGGGGACGGATACACAGAAGACGGGCAGTTTCCCTTTGTAGACCAAATGAATTTAGAGACGCAGAAGAAGATGCGCCTGTACGAATCGAGGATCCCAGGTAAAATGGAAACCCTGCTGGAATACGACCCCTTCAAAGATCAGTTGTTAGTGCAGATCGAGTCGCCCACCGAGTACCCGAACTATTACTACAAAAGCCTTATAAAACGAAGAGGGCCTTCCCAGTTGACCCATTTTGAAAATCCGTTCAAGAGTATTCAGGATGTCCATAAGGAGGTGATCACCTATACACGGGCGGACGGTCTTGAACTCAGTGGAACCCTCTACCTTCCGGTCGGATTTGATCGGGAATCTCCGGAAAAAAAACCGATGATTCTCTGGGCATATCCCAGGGAATTTAAAGATAAAAGCAGTGCTGCACAGAATACGCAGAATCCAAATGAATTTACCTACCCTTACTGGGGATCCCCTATTTACTGGGTCACCCGGGGGTATGTTGTCCTGGACGATGCCGCTTTTCCAATTATCGGCGAAGGAACCGAAGAACCCAATGACAGCTTTCGAACCCAATTAGTCGCCAATGCGCGTGCCGCCATAGACGCGGTTGACAAGATGGGGTATATAGACAGAACCCGCGTGGGGGTTGGAGGGCATAGCTACGGCGCTTTCATGGTTGCCAACCTGCTTTCCCATTCTGATTTGTTTGCAGCGGGGGTGGCGCGAAGTGGTGCCTACAACCGAACCCTGACCCCTTTCGGATTCCAGAGTGAGCAGCGAAACTATTGGGAGGCACCTGAGGTATACTACACCATGTCTCCTTTTATGCACGCGGAAAAAATGAAAACACCCTTACTGCTCATTCACGGGGAGGCAGATAACAATTCAGGGACCTATCCCATGCAAAGCGAGCGCTATTTCAATGCTTTAAAAGGACTTGGGGCCCAGGTAAGGCTGGTTATGCTCCCCAAGGAAAGTCATGGTTACCGCGCCCGGGAGAGCATTTTCCATATGCTCTGGGAACAGGATCAATGGTTTGAAAAGTACCTTAAGCCCGAGGGTACTGCAGCTACAGGAACTCGCTAAGCCTCCAGTGGTTCGGGGCTCAGGTACCGCTCATAATCGTGAATGCGAACCTGGGCCTTAAGGTCATGAAGCAGGTTATAGAGGCCGAAAAAGGTCCTGTTGATATATAGAAAATGTCGGGAGCCCCGGTTTGCATTCATCTTGCGGATTTTAGGATCCGAAGAATACTGTTGGCTCAGGGCTCCGATTCGGTCCCAAAACTCAGTTGATGAAAAATCAAAAGTTTCCTCATTGAACGGGCGGGTAAACAGCTCCAGCATTTCCCGAAATAGCTTTTTAAAGAATATAAGTTCTTCCGGGCTGTCCTGGGCCGTGAGTATTTCGAGTTCAAAGAGTTTTTCGGTAAAAACTGCGTCGTCGCTAAAGGTCTCTTGTTTGGCTAACTCAAAATAAGGGGTATAAAAGCTTTCGGGGATTTCTTTGATACAACCAAAATCAATGGCGATGAGACTTCCGTCTTCACCGACCAGAAAATTCCCGGGATGGGGATCTGCATGTACCTGCCGCAGTTGATGTATTTGAAACATGTAGAAGTCCCAAAGTACCTGACCCAGATGATTACCCGTTTGCGGATCGATATCTGTCTGGGTGTACTCTCCCAGGTGCTGTCCTTCCATCCAGTCCATAGTGAGGATCCGTTCGCAGGACCACTCGGGGTAATAGGTGGGAAAACGAATGCCATCAAGGACTTCACAAGCCCGGGTGATGCCCTGACTCTGACGCAACTCCAGCAAATAGTCCGTTTCCTCTGTGAGCTTATCTTCGACCTCTTTGAAAAATTTCTCGGTGTCCCTTCCCTTGAGGTTGAACATTCGCATAGCCACCGGCCGCACCAGGGCAAGGTCGCTTCCAATACTGTCAGAAACCCCTGGGTATTGAATTTTTACGGCGAGTTGCTTTGAATCTTTGTTTGCCCGATGGACCTGCCCGATACTGGCTGCATTCACGGATTCCGCTTCAAAATGATCAAAAAGGACCTCGGGATAACACCCAAAATACTTCTTAAACGTTTTACGCACCAATGGTCCGGAAAGGGGAGGGACTGAAAACTGAGCCAGTGAAAACCGCTCCACATAGGCACGTGGGAGCATATTCTTTTCCATACTCAACATTTGTGCAACTTTCAGGGCACTACCCTTGAGATCCTTGAGGCCGTCATAAACATCCCTCGCATTCTCCTCATCCAGACTATCGCGCTCTAATTCGGGATTGAGCAATTTCTTCCCGTAGTATTTCATGTAATTTCCGCCCACCTTCACCCCTGTCTGAACGAGCTTACCCGCCCGTTCTATCTTGGAGGTTGGAATTCTGTCAAGAGTATTCATAGTCCGTATTTTGGGATTCAGGCGAAGCGCTCCTTAAATAAAAATTTTCCGAAATCCAGTACGCGCTCCAGGGGTGTATTGTCAAAGATGTCAAATATCGTATTGACCGATTTTTCAATAGCCAAATCCGTTTTTTCAAACCCGGGCGAATCATCCTGAATCCAGAATTTCAATAAGAAGGCCAGCTGCAACCAGGCGCCTTCGGAGAATATTTCGGGATTGTGCCTGGTGATTTTTATGTTTTTTTCAGCATTGGCGTCCTCAATGAGCTCCCGGGCAAACGTTTTTATCGACCTGCGCAACCCTTTGAGTTGGGCGGGTTGTTGCATGGGCTCAGCAGTCTGTCCAAGCGCAAAGAGCACATAACTCCGGTTGAGCCCGAGAAGTTCAAAAAAGGTGAAATAAAAACTCAGCATGCGTTCCCTATTTCCATATCCGGCATAGGACTTGTCTTTCTCTAAAAGATTTTTGGTTTCCTCGAAAAAGAAAATCCATACTTCCTTTTGAAGCGACTCCATAGAACCGAAGAGGGCATAAAAATCAGCTTCCTCTAAATTGTTTTCCCTGCAAAATTTAAACACCGAGGCCGGGAAACGATCCCCTTCCAGGGATTGTGTCATATAGGCGGTAATCAGGCTTTTCTTTGTGGGCTTGGCCGGTTTCCTTTTAGCACTCATATATTAAATATTTGTTTAATCAAATGTATTTTATTTTAAACAATAAGGGTGTTAATAAAGTGAGAAAATGCACAAAAAAAAGTGCGCCCTCTGTGGAAGACGCACTTTCAAACAACCTAACCAATTAATAAACAAACTGATTACAAATTCAATAAAGCTCTTTCATAGCAAATTTCCTTCGAATCATTGATCAAATATAGTAATGTTTAATTACTTCCTTTAATGTTTAAACAAAATCTTTTGTTAAATTTTACAGGCAAGTCATATTGACCCCCGTAAATGTCATTTTGTCACCCTTTGTCGTCTTGGTATTTTTTTTGATCTCAAGGAGAAAAACATTTTCTTATGACTACAGGTAAAATCAATGTCTCGGTTGAAAATATATTTCCACTGATCAAAAAATTTCTTTACAGCGATCACGAAATTTTTCTTCGGGAACTCATATCCAATGCTACAGATGCCACTCTCAAGTTAAAACACCTTGTCTCTATAGGAGAAGCGAACGTAGAATTGGGCACTCCTCTGATTGAAGTAAAAATCGATAAGGAAGGAAAAAAACTACACGTCATCGACCAGGGTATCGGAATGACAGAGGAAGAAGTTAAAAAGTACATTAATGAAGTGGCTTTTTCGGGAGCAGAAGAATTTCTGGATCAATACAAGGACGCTGGAAAAGATGCGGGTATTATAGGTCATTTTGGCCTTGGGTTTTACTCCTCATTTATGGTGGCGGACCGCGTGGATATTTATACAAAGAGCTACAAGGACGTTCCCGGGGTACATTGGAGTTGCGACGGGAGCCCCGAATTCACCATCGAACCTTCGGACCGGGAAACACGGGGTACGGAGATCGTACTCCATATCGCAGAGGATTCTACAGAGTTCCTGGAGGAAGCTCGGATTCGTGAACTCCTTCAGAAATACAATAAATTCATGCCCGTTCCCATCAAGTTTGGAATGCGCACTGAAACCCTTCCGAAACCGGAAGGCGCCAAAGAAGAAGATCCGGCACCTACCCGGGAGGTGGACGATATCATAAACAACCCCACCCCTGCCTGGACCAAAAAACCTTCCGATCTGAAAGATGAGGACTACAACGCCTTTTACAGGGAATTGTATCCCATGCAGTTCGAGGAGCCTTTGTTCCATATTCACCTCAATGTGGATTATCCGTTTAACCTCACCGGTATTCTGTATTTCCCAAAATTGAATCAGGACCTGGCGATGCAAAAGGATCGGATACAACTCTATCAAAACCAGGTATTTATAACAGACAACGTCGAAGGTATTGTTCCTGAATTCCTGACCATGCTGCGAGGAGTCATTGACTCTCCGGACATTCCTTTAAATGTCTCTCGTTCATATTTACAGGCGGATGGGGCCGTTAAAAAGATTTCGTCCTACATCACCCGGAAGGTGGCCGATAAACTGAACTCCCTGTTCAAGGAGGACCGGGAGAATTTTGAAAAGAAATGGGACGACATCAAGATCGTAATAGAGTACGGAATGTTGTCAGAAGACAAGTTTTACGAAAAAGCAGAGTCTTTCGCCCTTTACCCAACAGTAGACGGCACGTATTATACCTTTAGCGAACTACAGGAAAAAGTAAAGGACACCCAAACGGATAAGGACGATAAACTCGTTCTTCTCTATGCCTCAGACAAAGAAAGTCAGCATTCCTATATCGAAGCTGCCAAAGCCAAAGGGTATGAAGTGTTGATGATGGATAGTCCGATTGTAGCGCACCTCATGCAGAAGCTGGAATCCAGCAAGGAGAAGATTTCTTTTGCACGGGTAGATGCAGATCACCTGGACAAACTGATCCAAAAAGAAGAGACCCAGATTTCGAAGTTGTCCGACGAGGAAAAAGACAAATTGAAGGGACAGGTGGAAGAAGTACTGGGCGAGAAAAGCAGCTATATGGTTCAATTGGAAGCCATGGATAGCAATGCCTCTCCTTTTATGATTACGGAGCCGGAGTTTATGAGGCGCATGAAAGAAATGCAGCAAAGCGGTGGAGGCGGAATGTTCGGTATGGGAAATATGCCGGATATGTATAATCTGGTCGTCAATACGAATAACCCTCTTGTCGGAGAAATCCTAAATACAAAAACCAGTAAAAAGCGAAACCGCCTGATCAGTCAATGTCTGGATCTGGCGCGTCTATCCAAAGGATTGCTCAAAGGGGAAGAACTGACTTCATTTATACACAGGAGTTACGACATGGTTAAATAAGTTTGCTCACGGTAACCTTAAAATTAAAAACCGCTCCCAATGGGGGCGGTTTTTTTGGGTCCGGTCCCCGGGAATCCTTATTTTAGAGCGATGGAAACCCCGTGGCATCTCATATTTATGGCACTGTTATATATTGTAGCCGGATTACTCCATTTTTTTATCCCTGCTATGTATGAGCGTATTATTCCGCCGTGGATTCCGAAAAAAAAGACAGTAGTCTATCTCTCGGGTATACTTGAAATAGCTTTTGGAGCTGCGCTTTTCTTTCCAGAATTCAGAACTATGGGTCTCTATGGAATCATAGGTCTTCTCGTTCTCTTTCTTCCAGTCCACTTCTATATGCTCCGCGATAAAACTGCACGTATGGGCATCTCTTTGTGGATTCTTTATCTTCGAATCCCCTTACAGGGTTTACTGATCTACTGGGCCTTTATTTATCTCTGATTATTTTCATCTGTCCAAAAATTTAGCAATGTCATTTATAGGAACGACTCAGATGTTGCTTCATCCAAAAGATGTGGAACAACCCAAAAATAGCGAAGGCCATAGTCCCGATTAGTGTTGTTTTTGAAAACTGAGGCAAGCGCAATCCCTCCCATTGAAAAACCTGCAACCATTGCATGCCTGTTATCGGATTGGCAGTGAACTGTTCAAAGAACGAGTTGGGAAGTAGCGCAATAATACAAAGACTCAAAATTCCCAGGGATATTCCTACCCATCCCCTTTTCGAAATCAATGGTTCTTTTGGGCTTAATGCAACGGGGTCAGCCTCTACAGCCTCAAGGACTCTTTTGATGAAGTCTTCAGGCGCCCTCTCCATGGCATTTTCGCGTAATATTTTCCGTAGATATTCGTCAGTTTCCATCATCGGATCTCTAAGTATTATAGGTTCTTAACAGCTTGCCCTCCTCTGTACTTTCAAGTAAGGCTTTCAAACGTTCTCGGGCCCGGAAAAGGCTCACTTTTACCACCGATGTACTCATGTCGGTGACCTCTGCAATTTCTGTAATACTCAACTCTTGCAAATAATACAGGCTAAGCATTGATTTATCCCGGGGAGACAATTGCTCCAAAGCCTTGATTATCTGCACTCTACATTCTGTCATCATGAGGGCCTCCCATGTAGAATTACCGGCATGGCCAAAGGACTCAATTTCCCCATAGCCATTCGCGCTCACAGGTTTGCGATTTTCCCGCGCCCTCACATCGAGAATCCTGCGATAGGCAATCCGATAGAGCCAGGTGGAAAATTTGGATTCCCCCCGAAATGTTCCCAATGATCGATAGGCTTTTACAAAAATGTCCTGTGTAGTCTCTTCGGCCAGTTCCCGATGGCTGAGCATACGCATGGCAAGGGTAAAGACCATATGCTGGTATCGGGTGAGCAATGCCGCATACGATCTGGAATTTCCCGAAAGCACCGAACGGATCAGGTCGGAATCAGAAACCTTTTGGTTCTCCATTGCCTATTGGACGCCTGCTGTTACGTTCTGGTTACAAAAGAAATACACTTTCTGTGTAACCTGGGCAACAAAGCTATCGTCTGATGGGTATACAATTAAATTTAATCACTTAGAACTTAAACAAATGGGAGCAGAAGTCATCATCTTTATCGCCTTATTTTCGGTTGTTTTCGGAATAGCCTATCTCTATTTTTCCACTCGGAATCAGGAGCGTCTTGCCCTTATAGAAAAAGGAATGGATGCCAGTATCTTTTTGAAAGGTCGCGAAAGGGCCCAACCCTTCTGGAAGGTATTAATCCTGAATCTGGCTCTGTTACTGATGGGTATAGGGGCCGGGGTAATGTTGGGAGGCACCCTCGCTCAGGTCGCGGGAGTAGAATGGGATATTGCCATGCCTGGCTCTATTTTCTTACTTGCGGGAACAGGGCTTTTGATCGGATTTTTCATCACCCGAAAAATGGAGCGGGAAGACTAATGAATAGTTCCAAAAAAAAAGTAAACACTACCTTTAAGTCACTAATTTTAAAATTGTGAAGGTAGTCAGCACCAATATCGGAAAACCGGTCACGATCAGTTGGCAGGGTCTTGATAGAATCACAGGCATTTATAAGAATCCTGTGGCTGAGGGTATTTACCTGGGTCCGGAAGGTGTTACCGGAGATGCCATTGGGAATCCGAAAGTCCATGGAGGTGCCCTGAAAGCCGCTTATCTTTTTTCGGCAGACCAGTATCCGTTTTGGAAAACACATTATCCTTCCCTGGATTGGGAATTTGGAATGTTCGGAGAGAATCTTACGGTAAAGGGCCTGGATGAAACACAAATATTAATGGGCAGCATCTATCAGCTTGGTAACGCCACCGTACGCATCACAACACCTAGAGAACCTTGTTTTAAGCTAGGACTTCGTTTTAAGGACCAGGGTATTATTGATGCTTTTGTAAAACACGGTTTGCCGGGGACGTACATTCAGGTTTTGGAGCCTGGTTTCGCACATGAAGGGGACCGTATGGAGTTATTGGAACTGCCCGAAAGAAGCGTCAGCATTGCGGCCTTTTTCTCAATGTGGTACGCTCCTGAAAAAGACCGGAAATTGATACATGAGGTGTTACATCTCCCCTGGATTTCGGAACAAAAACAAAAACAACTTCAAAGGTGGTTATCATAAAAAAAGGGGCTTTAAAGCCCCTTTTCTCCTGAATTAAACCAACTAAAACGAACTAAAGTACGGCTACAGTAGCGCTGTAGATCACGTCGCCGTCGTTGAGAACGACACTGTAGGTACCTTCGTAGGCACTTTCAAAATTAAAGGCCATTTCAACTACCGGGGCCTGGTTGAACTTTTTAATGTACAACAGGCGATTATCCTCGTCATACACTTTCAAAGTAACCTTTTCACCTTCAAGGTTTAAATGGTTTACAAATACTCTTTCTCCCTGGACCACAATAGCCGGAGTATTTGTTTTGATTTCCTTTTCACCCGGATTAACAATAGTAGCCGGTGAGGCAGCACTGAGGCTTGCTGATGCTGCGAGTACAAATAATGCTGAACTTACTTTTTTCCAATTGTTTTTCATGACATTCGTTTTTTGATTAGAACTTAATTTTAATGAACACTCCAAAAGTAGCTCAGGGTTATGGCTAAAACCACCACGGCATTACCCACTTTATGTCTGATATTAACGTATCTTAAGGCTAATTACCTCGTAGATGTTAATATTCCATATATTCAGGGTAATTTCGTATAATCTATCTAGAGCAGTCTTGCGTAAATTCGAATAAAAATTGCAGGGATATGGAGACTATAACTAAGAATAAACCAGCTTTTGAGGCTATAGCCCCGGATTTCGGTCAGTCTTTTACGTATCAAAAATTCAGCGCTGCGAAACCCAACAAGAATAATGTATGGCACTACCATCCGGAACTGGAGCTGGTATATGTCAATGGAGGAAGTGGTCGCAGGCAAATTGGCAGTCACGTTTCTTATTACACCCAGGGTGACCTCATTCTTATCGGCTCCAACTTACCCCATTGTGGTTTTACCGATGCCAGTACGGGGAATTCCAGTGAATCTGTGGTGCAGATGAAGGCAGATTTCCTGGGATCCGATTTTTTTGACATTCCAGAAATGTCAAAAATTCGAAACCTGTTTGAAAAGGCCAAGGGAGGCCTTGCCTTTGGAGGTACTTCAAAGAAAAAAATAGGAGAGAAAATTGAAATCCTGGAATATAAAACCGATTTTCAAAGACTCCTGGCTATCCTCAACGTCCTCAATGAACTCGCCAGTTCCAAAGACTTTGAAATTCTAAATGCCGATCATTTGTCCATGGAACTCCAATCCAAAGAAAATGACCGCATCAATACGATTTTCAACTACGTCAAAGAAAACTACCGGCAACCTATTTCCCTGGAGGAAATGGCAGATCTGGTATTTATGACCGTCCCTTCCTTTTGCCGGTACTTTAAAAAGGTCACCCAAAAGACTTTTGTTCAGTTCGTCAATGAATACCGGCTGGTTCACGCCTCCAATCTGCTCTCTGAAAACAAACTGAGTATTACCCAAATTTGTTTTGAAAGCGGATTCAACAATTTTTCACATTTTAATAAGTCCTTTAAGGCCTTCACAGGGATGAGTCCCTCTCAATATCGCAATGAACTCCAATCCGTGGTCCGCTGATGGAGGATCTCAAACAAACCGGCCGTATTGTCCTACGCGATGCCCAATTGCACTACGAACCTCATTTTCTTACTTCGGATGCAGCGGACCGGCTCTATAAACACTTGTTGACACAGGTAACCTGGAAGGAAGACACCATCCGTATCTTCGGAAAAACCTATCTGCAACCACGCCTGACCGCCCTTTTTGGCGAACGGGGCAAATCCTATACGTATTCAGGAATCCAGATGCACCCGACGGCCTTCACCCCCGAGTTGCTGGACCTCAAAAAAAAGATTGAAGGCCTGAGTGGTGAAAGCTTTACAACCTGCCTTCTAAATCTCTACCGGGATGGGCAAGACAGCAATGGTTGGCATGCAGATAATGAGAAGGAATTGGGGAATCAGCCGTTTATCGCTTCGGTTTCCCTGGGTGCCACCCGTGCTTTTAACCTAAAACACAGGGAAGACAAATCCCTGAGGTTCCGTATGCAATTGGAACATGGGAGCTTACTGCTGATGGGAGGTCGTATGCAGGAATCCTGGTTGCATCAGATTCCTAAAACCCGAAAACCCGTAGGAAAACGCATAAACCTCACGTTTCGCAAAATCAGTTGAAAATGTACCTCTGTTTCATCAAAGGGAGAATCCTTCGTATTTTTGACCCGTGGAAAAACAAGACTTAACACCTCGTCAGATAGATCGCATCATTGAAATGGCCTGGGAAGACCGGACACCTTTTGAAGCGATAACTTTTCAATTTGGACTTAGTGAGGATCACGTGATTTCCCTTATGCGCAACGAGCTTAAACCCGGAAGTTTTAAAAGGTGGCGCAAGCGGGTTCAGGGACGAAGCACAAAGCATATGAAGCTCCGTAACGCGGATGTGAGTCGTTTTAAGTGTTCCCGTCAACGGAGCATTACCGGAAACGCCATTTCAAAAAGGAAATGAAAACTTGATATTCAACCGTAAATAGCATTGAGAACTGCGGCTAACCGAAGTCCCCCTATGAGTAATTGTTCCTCAACTGTATCCCACCACACATAACGGTAGCGGTAACTCAGTTTTTCACCGGATTCGGCAGAGGCGTAGACGCGGTTGGTAACCTCCTGAACTTCCTCCACCCAGTCGTAGACGGTACCCTCCATAACCCGCTTGATTTTTTCCCGGTCCCAAAGCGGCAAACTCTCAGCCAACTCTGTATAACTCATCCCGTAATCGTCTATTAAATTAGCATCCCACACCCGGTGCAAATTACTCCCACGTCCAAACCACTGAACCTGGATGTCATTTCCACCCTTATCCTCCAATTTTCCAACATGCATGGGTTGATGCAGGTCTCCGACCAGGTGAACCAGCATTTTAAGGTAAAATACAGCATCCTCTTTTGATGTTCCGGGATCCTCAAGAATGGCGACACATTTTTCAATTCCCATCACCACGTCTCCGCCGGCCGCGGGCTCCGAATCCAGATACCGGGCGTCAGAAGGAAAATTAACGTAATGCCAGGGACTAAAACGCGCATAGTTCCTGTCCGATTTAATGGCATCTGCATAGTTGGATACCTCAGCCAGGGTTTCACCCTTCAATATTCTTTCAATGGCTTTGCGGGCTTTGCGATTCAAATGTTTTTGAGCCACAGCCCCAATGACGCGGTGTCCGGTTTTAGACCATTCCGGTAAATAATTTGGGCTCCCTTGAATCGGAAACAGGAAAATACATATTAAGCCCAGGATCAGTTTATGTCTCATGGCAATTTAAAAAAATCAACGGTTTCTCAACTGGGGTATCCCCCTCGCTTCACTTCCTTATTCTGAAAAGTACAAAAAACCCGTTTTCCCAGCTTTGTGAAGCTTAAATCTAATCTAAATATTTCGTTAAAGTATTTACAAAAGAACACCTGTTTGTTAAGGAAAAATTACTTTTAACCTCCTTAAAAAGACTGAATGCATTTATTCTGGCGGTGGGCTTTTTGCTTTTTTTGCTCCATTTATGCTTACTCTCAAACCGGTCCCTACAAATCATTCTCGGTAAAATACACCACCGAAAAAATTGAATTGGACGGTGCCCTGGATGATTATGCATGGGAAATCGCAGAGTCTGCCGATGAGTTCTGGGAATACTTCCCCGTGGACAGCATACAGGCACGAAAACAAACCGAAATCAAAATGGTGTATGATGACGCGAACCTTTATATAGGGATTCGGGTCAATACCGCAGGGAGGAATTATGCGATAGAGTCCCTCCGGCGTGACTTCAGGGCTGGAAACTCCGATAACATTACCTTGTTATTCGACACTTTTAACGATGCCAACAATGCTTTTTTGTTCGGGATAAACCCTTACGGGGTACGGCGGGAAGGTCTCGTTTCAGGGGGAGGGCTGGACCTCCGTGGCTTTACAATATCGTGGGACGTCAAATGGAAAGGTGAATCCAAAATCTACGACGATTACTACACCGCTGAAATGGTGATTCCCCTGACTTCTTTTAAATTCCGGGAAGGTGAGACCAAATGGCGGTTTAACAGTTATCGTTTCGACACCCAGTCGAATGAACAGAGTACCTGGGTCCGTATCCCGCAAAACCAGAACATTTACGGGTTGACCTTTATGGGGGATATGATTTTTGAAAAGCCCTTGGGAAGGTCCCGCACCCCAATGGCTATTATTCCCTATGTGGCCGCGGGTACCTTTAACGACCGGGAGAATCAGAACCAGGAGAATCGTTTGAAAGTGGGTGCAGATGCGAAACTCTCCATTGGAAATAGTATGAATCTGGACGTTACTGTGAATCCGGATTTTTCTCAGGTAGAAGTGGATGATCAGGTGACCAATCTGAGCCGGTTCGAGGTGGGACTCCCTGAAAAAAGGCAGTTCTTTATAGACAATAACGATTTATTTGCAGATTTTGGGGGCGCAAGGGATGCCAATCCTTTTTTTTCACGCAGAATTGGTATCGCAAAGGACACGGCGGACAACACCATTGAAAATCCGATTTTAGGAGGGGTAAGACTCAGTGGAAAGCTCAATCCTAAATTTCGTCTGGGCTTTTTTAATATTCAAACCCAAAAGGATGAAGCCAATGAGATTCCTGCCTTCAATAACACGATGCTGGCCCTTCAGCATGTAGTCTTTGCCCGGTCTAATATCGGTTTTTATTTTATCAACAGGGTCGCTTTTGGCAGTGATGATTTTATTACCCGGGATGAGCGTTTTAACCGGGTATTGGGAGTGGACTATAACCTGATCTCAGTCGACAACCTCTGGAACGGACGATTTTACCTCCACCGCTCTTTTCAACCCGATATCAGCGGGAAAGACCTCTCCGCGGGAGCCTCTTTAAACTACAATTCCAGATTTTACGGTGGATTTACGGATTGGGCATATATTGGTGAAAATTTCCGGTCAGATCTGGGCTTTATCCGAAGGGATGATATTGTAAAAGGTACTACAGGGTTTTCCCGCACGTTCTGGCCTGAAAACAGCTACATCAACAACCACAGGTTCCAGGTTGTGGGCCAGCAGATCTGGAGTCCGTCCCTGGATATGCAACTGACGGATTATTTTATTCGTGGGTCCTGGGAGGCCCGTTTTCGGGATCAATCCCAGGCAGAAGTGCAATGGCGCAGCCAGTATACCTATCTTTTCGACTCTTTTGACCCTACAGGATCTGATGGGATAGAATTGCCGGCCGATACAGATTATCACTACAATACCGTTCGTTTGAGTTACGGATCTGACAGAAGGCGAATTTTCTCCTTCAGGGGGCAGAGTACAATCGGTGGCTTCTTTAACGGGGAACGCCTATCCATTGAAGCTGGTGCGACCGTACGGATTCAACCCAAAGCCTTCCTCTCCATGCAGGTGAATTACGACCAAATAACCCTTCCGGACCCCTACCCTTCTGCGGATATTTGGCTGATCGTGCCCCGGATTGAAATCACATTCTCCAGATCCCTTTTCTGGTCCACCTTAATTCAATACAGCAATCAGCGTGATAATCTTGGAATCAATACCCGATTGCAATGGCGATTTGCACCCCTGTCCGATTTGTTCCTGGTCTATACCGACAATTACTTTGTGGATACCTTTAGCCCAAAAGTGCGATCGATTAATCTGAAGGTGACTTACTGGCTGAATATTTAAGTACGCCGTTCCCCTAAATTCAGTCCATTCCTCAATTTTCATGTATCTTTTCCGTTAAAAGCAACCTAAAAGGTATGGATACACCTCTTTTCACCAACGACACCATCGTCTTTGGTTTACTCGCCTTATGTCTTGGCCTGATCTTTTACACCTCGGGGATTAACAAGGGTTTTTGGAAGAAATTCTACACCTGGGTACCCGCAATTCTTTTGTGTTATATGCTTCCCGCCATTTTGGCAAGCCTTGGAATTGTTTCAGATGAGCACTCCGATTTATATTTTATGGCCAGCCGATATTTATTGCCGGCTGCCCTGGTCTTAATGACACTCAGCATAGACCTGAAAGCTATTGCCCGATTGGGATCAAAGGCGCTTATTATGTTTCTCACCGGAAGCGTAGGCATTATAATCGGGGGGCCTATAGCCATTATGATTGTTTCTGTGATTTCACCGGAAACCCTTGGCGGACATGGTTTTGATGCAATCTGGCGGGGATTATCGACCATTGCAGGAAGCTGGATTGGGGGAGGTGCCAACCAGGCTGCGATGTTTGAGATCTTTAAATTTAACCCAGACCGCTATGGCGAGATGATATTGGTCGATGTGGTTTGTGCCAATATCTGGATGGCTATTCTTTTACTTGGTGTAGGGAGGAACAAACAAATTGACCGTTGGTTAAAGGCGGACGCCTCTTCCATTGAAGCTTTAAAAAAGAAGGTTACTGAGTTCTCAGAACGCATTACCCGCGTCCCTACCCTAAGGGATTACTTACTAATGACGGCCCTGGCCTTCACCGCGGTCGGACTGGCCCATTTTCTGGGGGATGAGATCAGCGGTTTCCTCTCGAATTCCTATGACGCTGTTCGGAACCCGCAAAGCTTTCTGTCCTTTCTCGGGGGTAAGTTCTTCTGGATGGTTGTCATCGCTACCCTTGCGGGTATCGGTATGTCTTTTACCCGTGCCAAAAACCTGGAAGGTGCCGGAGCCAGCAAGCTGGGCGGGGTCTTTATATACATTCTGGTCGCCACTATAGGAATGAAAATGGACTTAAGCCGAATCCTGGAGAACCCGGGACTCATATTGCTCGGATTAATCTGGATCTCCATCCATGCCGGATTGCTGATTTTGGTGGCTAAACTGATCCGCGCTCCTTTCTTCTTCCTCGCGGTTGGCAGTCAGGCCAACGTAGGAGGGGCCGCCTCAGCTCCTGTGGTTGCCGCCGAATTTCATTCCTCATTGAGTTCTGTAGGTGTCCTGCTGGCCGTTTTGGGCTACGTCGTGGGAACCGGTGGGGCTCTGCTCTGTGCCTACCTTATGGAAGTGGTTTCAAGCCTTTAAGTGCCCGCTGGATGTTTTGAAAAAAAATGGCATATTTGCCCCTTATTTGACACCCATGAAAAGCTTTATTTACACCCTGGCCTTCCTGCTTATCTTTATCTCCTGCAATACAGAAGATAAAAGTCTTAAAATGGTCGTAGGGGGGAATATTAAAGGATTGAAAAAGGGCACTTTGTTCCTGCAGGGCATTCCAGATTCCACGCTAGTCAACCTGGACTCTGTGGAAATCCGCGGGGATGGGAATTTTGAATTAAGTACCCAAGTTCCCGAGCCTGATGTTTTTTACCTCTATCTGGATAATGCCGACAACAATAGCCTGAACGACCGAATTGCTTTTTTTGGAGAAGCCGGGACCTACAAGATCACCACGCGTTGGGATGCTTTTGAGTCCAATGCCACTGTCGATGGGACAGAGATTCAAAAAAAATATGAGGAGTTTAAAGAGAATATGTCTCGTTTCAACCTCAGGCAATTGGAATTATCCAGAGCCCTGAGAACATCTCAAATAGCCCAGGACTCCAAAGCGGTAGATTCTATTGAACAGGCCCTTGACCAAAGCCTGAAAAGGAAATACCTCTACACCCTTAATTTTGCCCATACCAACAACAGTTCTGAGCTAGCCCCTTACGTTGCCTGGGCAGAGATAGCAGATGCCAATCCAAAACTTCTCGATTCGCTCTACAGGACATTCCCTGCAGATATAGCGGACTCCAAATATGGTAAAAAACTAAAAGAAGTGCTGGAGGGGCAGCAATAGGGGTTTATCCCAATTTGTTCAGACGTGTAACCAGATCGGTTGCTTCTTTCTGCAGGGAAACCCGCACCTGTTTCAAATGCTTCTTGCGATCAGCCACATCTTTTTGATTCACCTCCGCGATAAGTGTGTCGAAGGTTTCTATGGCCTTGTCAATGATTGCAGAACCCTCTTTTGAGCCTTCCGTCTGATTGCTATCTTCGATAATGTACACGGCCTCAATAATATCGCCCAGCACATAATTAATGTCCTTTTTAAGGTCTCTTACGCTTGCCATAGTAGCTGCTTATTTGCCGTAAAAGTACAACATCCGGGTAAGATTATGCGATACAACTTATAAAGAAACTTTTAGAAAACGAGATTTTGAGGTATTCACCATAACTTCTGAAGCCCCAGCCGGGAGAAGAACAGTTTCGCCTTTTTTAATCTGGATTTTCCACGAATTCAAAACAACCTCAGCTGCTCCGTCCACACAGATCAGTACCGTAAAAGAATTTGGATGGGAGAGGGATAACCTCGTTTGTTTGTCTAATTCCAAAAAAGAAGTTTTGAAATAAGGACTGGAGACCATTAGGTTTTCCCGGTTCTTCTGCTTTCTATACGAGATTTTAAAGTCATCTCTCTTTTTAAAGTCCATCGCATCGACGGCGAGTTCCGTATGGAGCTCCCTTAGGTTACCCCTGGCATCTCGTCGGTCGAAATCATAGACCCGGTAGGTGACATCCGAGCTCTGCTGAATCTCTGCCAGTAAGATCCCGGCCCCAATGGCGTGAATCTTTCCGCTGTTTATAAAAAATCCGTCCCCAGAGGCAACGGCTTCATAATGCAGGTACTGAGGAAGTGATTTTTCTTCCATAGCCCGCTGATACTCCTCTTTGCTCATATCCCGCTTAAACCCGATAATCAATTCAGCTCCCGGATCTGCATCCATCACATACCACATCTCCGTCTTTCCATAGGAGTTATGACGTACCTGGGCGAGTTCATCCCCGGGATGCAGTTGAATGGAGAGGTCTTTTTGAGCGTCTATAAACTTGATTAAAATTGGAAACTCCTTGCCAAATTTATCAATGACAGGTTTTCCGAGCAGCTCGGTGGGATACGCCTGAATAAGTTCCACCAGGGATTTCCCTTTGTACGGTCCGTTGTCGATCAGGGATACATCTCCCTCGACCCCGGAAAGCTCCCAGCTTTCACCGATACCTGTACCTTTGAAGTTTTTATCGAGAACATCGCGCAGTTTATGCCCGCCCCACAAGCGTTCCTTGAGGATAGGTTTAAACTTGAGGGGGTATAGTTCCATCTTCCTGAATTCCTTTTATAGCCTTCAATGCATTCCTTACATGCCCGGAAGCCTGTAAGGCTTCGAAGGCCAACACTACCCTGCCGGTTCTATCGATCACAAAGGTCTCTCTCCCTGGAAGCAAATTCATAAAACGGTTGGCAACCTTAAACTTCCGTCGAACAGTTTTGTCGCCGTCGCTCAATAGAACAAAGGGCAATTCGTGCTTTTTTGAGAAATTTCTATGAGATTTCTCAGAATCCGAACTTATTCCGACAACCAGCGCACCCGCGTCGCTGAAATCCTCAAAATTGTCCCGGAAGGAACAGACTTCCGCTGTACACCCGGGGGTAAAATCCTTGGGATAAAAGAAGATGACCAGGGGTTTTTTACCAATGTGGTCTGCACTGTCAAACCAGTTGCCGTTCTGATCTTTTAGCTTAAAATTCGGTATAGTGCTGCCGACAGGGAGACCCATTAATTTCCGGTGTAGGTTACAAAATTCCTAGGGGTCTCGAAGAGCTGTACCTCGAGTGTTTGGGACTCCAAAAAATGGGGGCGCAACCGATTCCAGATCACCACGGCGATATTCTCTGCTGTCGGATTCAATGTCTTAAACTCCGCAACCTCTTCATTGAGGTTCTTATGATCCATCACATCCTCTACTTCCGTGCGAATAAGGTCTTTCAGGACTTTCATATCAACTACAAACCCTGTTATCGGATCAATAGGTCCGGTGACACTTACAATAAGTTCATAATTGTGTCCGTGAAAAAGGGGATTGTTGCATTTTCCAAAAACCGCTTCGTTTTTGGCATTGTCCCAGTCCGGTCTGTACAGCCGGTGTGCTGCATTAAAATGCGCCTTTCTACTTACTTTTACATTCATGTATTATCCTTTATCCTGTCTTATGTGATCGAAAAAGCGATTGAAAATTATCCGGAACCAGGCCGTATAGATTTCGGGATGTTCCTCCAGGTCTTTTTTAATCAGATCCAGGTCCATCCATTTCCAACTCGCAACCTCCTCAGGGTTAATTTTTGGTTCCCCATTAAAATCCCCAAGTAAGACATGGTCGAGCTCATGCTCCGTCAGGCCATTATCAAAGGGAGCTTTGTAGATAAAAGAAAACAATTCCTTAAGCTCTGTGTCAAATCCCATTTCTTCACCCAGCCTCCTGCGGCCGGCGGCGATATTAGACTCTCCGATCCGCTGGTGACTGCAACAGGTGTTCGTCCAAAGTAATGGGGAATGGTATTTATGTGCTGCCCTTTGTTGGAGCAGCGTCTCTCCCTTATCGTTTAAAACAAAAACAGAAAACGCCCGGTGGAGGACTGCTTTTTCATGGGCCTCCATTTTAGGCATGGTGCCAATGACAGTATCTTCAGGCGTAACCAGAATAACTTCTTCTTCTTTCACACCTCAAAATTAAGGCCTTTGGAGAAGAATTGGGTTAATACATTCATAAAAAACCGGGAAGTATTGGATCTACATATATAGCCATGTGCCCCGGATGCACCGCCGGGTATAACAGAAAATAGAGAGAACCATGAGGATTTAGTCAGAACTCTTAGAAAAAACGAGGGGATTTTATACGACCCAGGCGGCTGATGAAGTCGTATCGCAAAATAATCTCAAAGGATCCATCATTAAATGCGGTTCCTCCCAGTTCGGTTACTTCGCGATCATAGGCCATGCCAATCATAAAAGCAGGAGAAATATGAAACCCTACCATTCCGCTAACCGCGGCATCCCATCGGTAGGCGAGTCCCATTATAAAACGTTCGTCGTACATAAAGTTGGCTGAAAGGTCCACCTGCAACGGAGCCCCTACCGTCATTTTCGTAAGCAAAGTAGGCTTGAATTTCCAGAGCGGATGAATATCCCATACATACCCTGTGATTAAGTAAAAGTTCATTTGTTCCCTGGCGGTTGACAATTGCGATTCATCAAAATGAGTGGTTTCCAGAAAACGGGGTACCGAGATGCCTGCGTAAAACTGCTCCGTATGATAGTAAACACCTGCGCCTATATTCGGGGAAATCCGATTCTGAATATCCTGTTGCAAGGTGAAGTCCGGGTTATTCGGATCCAGCGTAAGTTCTGAAAACCGTATATCCAGCAGATGTGCACTCGCCTTTAGGCCAAAGCTCAACCGGGCTTCACGAGAGAGCTGCAGGGTATATGAAAAATCGGCGTCGAAGTAGGTTTCAGAGGTAGGTCCTATCTGGTCGTTGACCACTGAGAATCCGAGACCAACACCTCTGTAGCCCACCGGGGAATGAAGATTCAGGGTTTGTGTCCTTGGCGCCCCGTCAAGACCTACCCACTGGGAACGGTGCAGGGCCGCAATACTTAAATGTCCCCGTGATCCCGCATAAGCGGGATTAATGCTCACGGTGTTATACATATACTGCGTGTATTGAGCATCCTGTTGTGCCCAAGCCCCTTGCAAAAAGGCAAAAAATAGGAATGCCAGGCAGAAAAACCTGCGAAAAAAATGATTATATCGGCTCAGTAGCTGCAACATTCAGTTAACGATTTAAATACAGATATCCGGATTGTTGTCGCATGACCCCTTCAGGTGTTTCGTATTCCAGGATATAGAAATAAGTCCCTGTCGGTAATTTGTTATCACGGGCCACCGTTGCTCTTCCTTCAGAAGTCCCGTCAAATGTGTTACCCTGTGTATTGTATGCCCTGGTGCTGAAGACCAAAACACCCCAGCGGTTGTATATACGAACGCTGTTATTGGGGAAATTTTCAATATTCTCGATTGTAAGCACGTCGTAAGCCCCGTCTCCATTCGGGGTAACAGCATTGTATACCACAACACCATCTCCTTCCGCACTTGCATCCAAATAGTCTGGAATACCATCCCCGTCGGAATCATCGTTAGAGAAAATACCATCCCCATTGGAATCTTCAGATGCTGTTGGAATTCGGTCACCATCGTCGTCGATGTCCCGGTAATCTGCCTCCCCGTCAGAGTCGGTGTCCGGTAAATCTGAATTTGGATTATCAATCTCATCATTGACATCAACATCTACAGTTTCATTGCCTTCATAGCCATCATCAAGCCCGTCGTTGTCCTGGTCTGATCCGAGTATGACGACATCGGGGAGGCCATCCATATTCCAGTCATGAGCCTCTATGGCATCCGGGACGCCATCGTCATCACTATCCGAATCCACATAGTCCGGCAAACCATCTCCATCGGTGTCCTCGGGAATCAACCCCACTGAGCCGCCGTTCTCATAGGCATCGTCCAGACCATTTGAATTCAGGTCCTGATTGAGAGGAGGCAAATAACCCCCGGTCGTTTGAGCTTCTACATTATCCGGAATACCGTCGTTGTCTGAATCGATATCGAGGTAGTCCGGAATTCCATCAGAGTCAGTATCTACAGGGTTTGTAGAAGGGTCGTTGTCCCCGTCGAGATCGAGATCTTCAAAACGATCGACAATACCGTCATCATCACTGTCGATGTCGACATCTGCCATATTTACGATGATGGTCACTGTGGCTGTACTGCAGTTGCCAGAGGCATCACAAAGGGTATAGGTAAAAGCATCCGTTCCCACAAAATCATCTTCAGGAGTATATACCACTGTATCATCGGAAGGATCACCCGGAGTGCCATTGTCGTCAACGATTACCGTACCATTGGAAGGATCAGTCAGCGTTAGTGTGCCTGTATTCGGAATGTCATTGTCATTGGCAAGGATGACGAGGATTACAGGTTGTTCTTCCAATGTCGCAATCGCATCATCAATAGCATCGACAATCGGGAGCACCGTTAATGTAACAGTGGCTGTACTGCAATCCCCGGAGGTATTACACACCGTATAGTCGAAACTATCGACCCCATTAAAATCGGGGTCAGGAGTATAGGTGAGTACATCGTCCGTGGGATCATTGGGGGTGCCACTGTCATCGATACTTATCGTACCATTCGAAGGATCCGTTGCAGTTAAGGCCCCATCCTGGGGGAGGTAGGTATCGTTGTCGAATATCGGAATGACCTCAGAAGTATCCTCGTTCAGCGTAAAAATATCATCGAATAATTCAGCTGCCTGTTGCATACAGACGACCACAAAAGAAGGTAATTCGGTTGTATTTCCCGCTTTGGAAATACGCGCTGTATAGCGCACCACAGTCTGGCTTGCAATAACCTGGGGCTGAAGCTGATCTCCGCTTATGGCAGGGGTCCAGGAAACCGTAGCCGAACCGTTTACGTTTGCCGTAATATCCAGAATAACCTGATTATCAGGGCTGTTGCAATCAGTTAAAATAAAATAATCGGTTGCATTAGACCCGCATAGGGTTCCGTCGTAGGTCGCAAAGTAGATACCCGGTTGGGTGGCTTCATAGAAAAAATCCGTCCCAAGTACAGATGCGGGATCAGAGGCTTCATACCACCTGTAATTCGCCTCATCTCCCGAATTGGGAGCCTGGAGAAGAAACTGGGCCTGTGCCTGAAAGCTTAATAAAAGCAACAGGAGTAACCCGGTTTTGGATGTGATATGTCGAAGGTTGTTTTTCAAAATAGAAACTGGGCAGACCGGTTATCGTACAACAAATACCACATTGATAAGTGAATTATAGTCCGAAGGTTGCCCGATAATATCATAGGTCAATACGCCATTTGCATCGATACTCATATTCGCGAAGACTGCCGGGTCTGCAAGCGTGACATAATAATATAGATCGGTTGCTGCATATGTGGGAATATCTATGGGGGCTCCAGGACTTCGCACTGGCACATTTTCAAATTGAGCAATGTATTGCGCATAAAGATCTATTGTTCGACCCGTTCCATTGGTAGAGGCATCTATAGCTATGGAAGGTGGGTAAAAAATCCGCGCTGCCCCCGAAGTAATCGGTGTAATCGCACTAAGGGATTCCTCTACTGTCGTTTCATTGGCACCATCACCATCCGAATCCAATCCCACCGTCAGATTAACTTCGGTACCCTCCTGGTCGTCTGTGTTATCCAAATAAGACGATAAATCTATCGCTGTGGCGGATCCGTTATCAGTAATTGTCAGCGTATTCCCGGTCAGGTCTAAATCCTGGATCTCATTGGTCACGCTGCCGTCAACCTCTGTTCCTGTTACTACATAAGGGTCCCCGGAGGTACCGCTTCCCGATACCACGTTGATACCGCCACCGTTAACGACAGTTTCTGATCCATCTGCAGTGGGCACCGTTACTGTATTGCCGTTGGTGATGCTCAACTGGTCCCCTGTGATACTCAGCGTTTGTGCATCTGTATTGTCCTGGTAGGGTGCCAAATTTACACTTCCACCGTCTTCCAGGGTCAGGGTGTTGCCGCTCAGGCTAAGTGCCTGGTCATCCGTACTAACCGTCGAGATATTCACAGACTGAACTCCTCCACCGTCGGTAACCGTCAGGTTAGTCCCGTCAAAAGCAATTCCGGTGTTGTATTCGTTAGTTGAGTCGTTATCGTTATCAGCAACCGAGATAGTCCCGCCACCATCGGACAGTGTTACATCCGTACCACTCTGACTCAATGTTTGAAGTTCGTTCGTGATGTCTGAATCCGCATCGTCTACCAGAGAGGCCAGGTTCACCGTCTCACTAGTGCCATTTTCAATGCCGATAATAAGGTTGGTCCCACTAAGACTGGAACCACTAATATTTTGGTCATCTGTTGAAACAAAACCAGAAAGATCCACATTCCCACCATCTTCCAAAGTCAGGGTGTTACCACTCAAACTCAGGGCCTGGTCGTCAGTGCTTACTCCGCTGATGTCTACACTCTGGGTTCCTCCCGCGTCAGTCACCGTAAGGTTCGTCCCGTCAAAACCGATTCCCGTATTGTATTCATTGGTCGGATCTGCATCCGCATCGTCGACCAGGGAAGAAAGATCTACATTGGCAGACCCACCGTTCTCTATATCGATCTGAAGATCTGTACCTGTAAGCGTAGCTCCGGTAAGGTCCTGATCATCCGTGGAAACGTATCCGGACAGGTCAACTGTTTGGGTTCCTCCATCTTCTAAGGTCAATGTTAACGTGTTTCCGGAAAGGCTGAAGTCCGTAATTTGCTGATCATCCGTGTTGTCCAGGTAAGGCGCGAGGTCTACCGTTCCTCCGTCTTCCAGGGTCAGGGTGTTGCCGCTCAGGCTTAGGGCCTGGTCGTCCGTGCCTACAAGAGAGGAAAGATCTACGTTGGCAGAACCGCCATTCTCTATGTCGATCTGAAGATCTGTTCCCGTAAGCGTAGCTCCGGTAAGGTCCTGGTCGTCAGTGGAAACAAAGCCGGTAAGGTCTATAGTTTGGGTTCCCCCGTCTTCCAACGTAAGGGTTACAATATTTCCAGTAAGGCTAAAGTCTGTAATCTGCTGGTCATCTGTATTGTCCAGGTATGGCGTCAAGTCTACTGTGCCCCCATCTTCCAAAGTCAGGGTGTTACCGCTTAGGCTTAGGGCCTGGTCGTCCGTGCCTACAAGAGAGGAAAGATCTACGTTGGCAGAACCGCCATTCTCTATGTCGATCTGAAGATCTGTTCCCGTAAGCGTAGCTCCGGTAAGGTCCTGGTCGTCAG
>Ga0272441_10003589_pt1 | contig 29306 bp, 21 predicted proteins | sample SSMProp6N_FD_193582 | JGI IMG/M metagenome (GOLD analysis project Ga0272441, IMG submission 193582) | Marine sediment archaeal communities from Little Sippewissett salt marsh, Falmouth, MA, United States - SSM-Prop-6N | ecosystem: Environmental > Aquatic > Marine > Wetlands > Sediment ... | reverse complement strand
GAGTCGTGGCAAGCCCCGTCTCGCCAGAGCGGCCGGAGTCGGACTCGGCGCCCCTCCCCCAGTGACGGGGGAGGGCGGGATGGCCGCCCGGCCGAAGGCCGGGCATGACGATTGGAGGTGAGCAATGGGACCGTGAGACGACGGTCCACGCAGTGGATCGCGTCCGCTCAAGCTCCGTTGACTTGTGGGGCGGCTCCGTTAGAATTGCCGTTGGAGCGTGCCCCGGAGGTGCAGGCCATGATCAGGATAGGCGATCTGGAGCTCTCGGGACCGTTCGTGCTGGCGTCGATGAGCGAGATCAGCACGCCTCCGGCGAGGCTGCTCGCCCGCCAGCATGGCTCTGCCATGGCGTGGACGCCGATGATCTCCGCCGAGCTCCTCCAGTCCGGCGACGCCGAGACCGAGAAGCTCGCCCGGGTGGTCCCCGGCGAGGAGCCGGTGGGGCTGCAGGTCGTCGGGGCTTCGGAGGAGGACCTGTCGGCCTCCGCCGGCCGCGCCGCCGGACTCGGCTTCCAGGCGGTGGACCTGAACGCGAGCTGCCCCGTTAGGCGGATCCGCTCGAAGGGCGCCGGCAGCGCGCTCATGAAGGACCCGTCGAGGCTGGGGGCGTGCGTGGGCGCGATGCGCGCCGCGACGGAGCTCCCCCTCACGGTGAAGCTGCGCCTCGGCGAGACGCGAGAATCGATGAACTACGCCGAGTGCGCCTCGGCGGCCGTCGACTCGGGCGCCGACGGAGTGACGCTCCACGCCCGCACGGTCGACGACAGCTACCTCGTCGGCGCGCACTGGGAGCACGTCTGGCGCCTCGCGGCCGAGTGCGATCTCGGCGTGCCGGTCGGCGGCTCGGGCTCGGTCTGGACCGCCGAGGACGCCGTCAGGCTCCTCGCCGAGTCGAAGTGCGACTACGTCGCGGTCGGGCGCGGCGCCACCGGCAACCCGTGGGTGTTCGCGGAGGCCGAGGCGCTCTTCGCCGGCCGCGAGAAGCCCGAGCCGCCGACGCCGCAGGAGGTGGCCGAGACGATGCGCCGGCACTTCGAGATGCTCGTCGACCGCGAGGGCGAGGCAACGGCCTGCCGGCTCATGCGGAGCCTCGGGCCGGCGTACCTCGAACGCGTCGAGGGCTCGGAGGTCGCGGTGGCGACTATGCGCGGGGTCGAGACGGCGGAGGCCCTCGACGCCATCTGCTCGCTGGTGGCGCTCGCGGGCACCGACGACGAGGAGACGGGGAAGGGGGGAGGTGAGGGCGGTGGCCACTGAGGCCGAAGAACGCTTCCTGCAGTCGGCCCTCGCCGCCGGCGCCATCACCCACGAGGCGGCGATAGCCGCACGGCGCCGCGCCGACGAGCTCGCCGCCGCCGGCGCCCCGGGCGGCGTCTGGGACGTACTCGTCGAGGCGGGCGACATCACGGCCGACCAGGCGGTTTCGCTCGGCGCTCCTCCGCGTCCGGAGGCCGACGGCTCGACGCGCCTGGGGCGCTACCGGATCACCGACCGGATCGGCGCCGGGGGCATGGGGGCGGTCTACAAGGCCGTCGACGACAGGACCGGCCGCACCGTCGCGCTGAAGGTGCTGCCGCCAAAGCTCGCGGCCAGCCCCGAGCTCGTCGAGAGCTTCCTCACCGAGGCCGGCCACACGATCAGGCTGAGCCACCCGAACATCGTCCAGGGGCTCGACGCCGGCTGCGTCGGCGGCTTCTACTACTTCGCGATGGAGTTCATCGACGGGGCCACCGCGGGCGAGCTCCTCAAGGAGCGCGGGCCTCTCCCCGAGGCCGAGGTCGTCCCGGTGGCCGTCTCGATAGCGATGGCGCTCCAGCACGCCGACGAGAACGGCCTCGTCCACGGCGACGTCAAGCCCGAGAACATCATGATAACCGCCGACGGCAAGGTGAAGCTCGCGGACCTCGGCGTCGCGCGCTCCGTCGAGGCGGCGCCCGACGGCCCCGCCCTCGGGACGCCCTACTACATCTCGCCCGAGCAGGCCCGCGCCGGCAAGGCCGTCGACATACGGAGCGACATCTACTCGCTGGGCGCGACGCTCTTCCACCTTCTGGCCGGCAAGCCGCCGTACCTGGGCCCCACCCCGCGCGTGGTCATCGCCAAGCACGTCCAGCACAAGACGCCCGACATCCGCGACCGGGTGCCGGGCGTCACCAAGGGGCTCTCGCAGGTGCTCAAGCGCATGATGGCCAAGGACCCCCGCGGACGCTACCAGGAGCCGGCGGAGATACTCCGCGACTTCCACCGCCTGAGCGAGGGCAGGCCGATCGTTGGCGGCACACAGAGGATCTCGACGCGGCGCTCGAGCAGGCTGCGCCGAGTAGACGAAGAGGAGGACTGACATGGAACGAGGTCTCGGCGCGGTCGCCATAGCCGTCTTCGCCGCCGTCATGGTCGCGGGGGTGGTGATGTTCATGTCGGTTAAGCGGAGCTCTCGTTCGCCGGAGCGCGCTGCCCGGGCAGTATCGTCGCCCCCCGTCGCAGTCGTCCCGCCGGGCGAGGCCGCCAAGCTCCAGGGCATCGCGGTCCGAATCGACGAGATTGAGAAGAAGGTCGCCCTCCTCCAGGCCGCGGCCGACGAGCTCAGGAAGCTCGAGGGTGATATCGCCCGCCTCGAGGCCGCAATGGCCGAGATCTCGGCCGCCGCGCGCGAGACCAAGCGCGTCGAGCGCCCCCTCGCGCCCGAACCACTGCCGGCCGCGCCCAGGGCCGCCGCCAGGGCCGTCCTCTCGGACGACTTCGAGCGGGACATCGCCGGCTGGCTGGTGCCGAGCCAGTTCGACAAGAACGTCATCGGCGAGATATCGCACTTGAAGGGCAAGGACGCCGCGAAGACGGGCGAGGGCGCCATGAAGCTCTCGGTCGAGTACGCCGAGGGGAAGATCGCCCTCGCCGTGCGCGCCGGAGTGGGCGTCCGCGAGGCGAACCGCGTCGATTTCTGGATCAGGACCGAGCGGGCGACCATGATCTACGTCGGCGCCACCGAGTTCGACCAGTCGAACTACGGCATGACGTTCGAGCTGCGCCCCGCCGACGGATGGTACCACTGCAAGGTCGACTACTCGCAATTCTCGCTCGCCGAGACGTCGCGCGACGAGAACAACCGCCTCGACCCGGCGCAGGTGATAGGCATCTGCGTCGGCGACGTCGGAGGGTTCCTCGAGATCACCGGGAAGAACGCGGTCTACATCGATGACTTCCGCGGGCTGAACGCTCCCGCGCCCGCCCAGAACAAGGAGGCGGAGGATGCCTTCTAGCTGCACAGGCGCCGGGCGCTACAGCCTCGACAGCTCCACGTCGCCCGCCGCGGCGAGCTTGTCGCCGAGGACGACGAGGCAGCCCGTCACGCCCTCTATGCCCGCAGCCCACTCGACCGCCGCCTCGAGGTCCGAAGCCGACTTCACGCGGTTGCCCGTCGCTGTGGCGACGGCGTCGGCGAGCGCCGTGTCGGGGGCGATGACGACGGCCGCGTCGGCGCACCCGTACGACTTGGAGTGCCCGACGGTACCGCTCGAGGTGCAGACGCCGCAGGGCGTTTTCCCCGGGGCGATCTTCACGGCGACCCGGCCCGAGAGAGGAGAGGAACCCGCATACAGCGCGACCGTGCGCTCGCGCGCCGAGGCCATGAAGATGTCGCCGCCGTTCTCGACGAGCACCTCGGCGGAGCGTTTCAGGAGCGCGCGCCCCACGTGTTCGGCCACCGCACCGGCCACGGCCGCCATCGGCCCGACGCCCGCCGCGCGGGCCGCCTCGGTCATCCGGCGGACGATTCCCGGTGCATCCTCGCCCACCTCGAGCGGCGACTCCGCCGCGGCGAACTCGGGGCTGCCTTCGATCACGCCGACGATGTCGGCGCGGGCGGATCTCGCGGCGGCGAGGGCATCGTCGGTGAGGTCGAGCTCGGCGGTAATCTGCAGGTCCGTCTCGGCCGCGACGACCCGGAAGACCCGGAGGTCCCCCGCGTGCACCCAGCGGCGGTAGCGGCGCTCCTCGCCCATCAGGCGGGGGGACCCGAGGCGGCGAGGCGCAGGAGTATCTCCACCCCGCGGTCGATCGTTTCGTCCTCGGCCGCGAACGAGACGCGGAAGTGAGTGTCCTCCTGCGAGAAGACGCCGCCCGGCACGACGAGGAGCGAGTTCTTCACGCACTCGGTTACGAACTCGGTCCCCGTCCCCCACGGCGCCCTGGGGAAGATGTAGAAGGCGCCGTCGGGGCGGACGAATTCGAATGCGCCCTCCAGAGCCGAGCAGATGCGGTCGCGCTTGGCGGCGTACTCGTCGCGGTGTGCGCCGAAGGGCTCGTCCATGGCGGCGAGCGCCGCGTACTGGGCCACGCTCGGCGCGCAGACGAAGGTGAACTGCTGGAGCTTGATCATCTGCTGGATGATCTCGGCCGGCCCCGCGGCGAAGCCCAGCCGCCAGCCGGTCACGCCGGCTCGCTTGGAGAGCCCGTTCAGCACCAGCGTCCTCTCGGGGCAGAAGCGGGCGACCGAAGTGGCCTCTCCCCCGTAGCTGAAGCAGTCGTATATCTCGTCGGAGATGACAATGAAGTCGTGCTCGCGGGCGAGCTCGGCCACCGCGGAGAGATCCTCGGCCGAGTAGACGACGCCCGTGGGGTTGCAGGGCGAGTTGAGGATGAGGAGCTTGGTCCTGTCGGTGACCTTCTCCGCGATCGCATGGGCGTCCAGCCGGAACTCGGGATAGGTGTCAACGAAGACCGGCACCCCGCCCGCCAGGTGCGCCAGCGTCTTGTAGCACACGAAGTACGGATCGGGGACGAGGACCTCGTCGCCGGGGTCGACCAGGGCGAGGTACGCCATGGTGAGGCCGCCCGCGACGCCGCCTGTGACCATGGCGTCCTCGAGCTCTGCCCCCGACGAATCGGAGAGCGCCCGGCGGGCCTTCTCGCGCAGCTCCGGCAGCCCCGGGCTCATGAGGTACGAGTTCCGCCCGGCCTCGATCGCCTCGATCGCCGCGGCCTTGACCTCCGCCGTGGCGTCGAAGTGGGGCTGGCCGATGGAAAGGTTGATGGGATCATCGAGGGACGCCGCCAGGTCGAATACTTTGCGGATCCCCGAAGCCTCGATCATGCTCGCGCGTTTCGAGATCATCCGCAGCCCTCCCCCCTCCCCCGATGCCGGGCCCCCGAAAGACGGGGACGGACCGCGAGGGCCCGTCCCGCTGGTTCTCGTCGCACTGCGTCGCGACCCGGCTCAGCCCTTCTCCGCCTTGGCCCCGCCCTCCGCGCCCTCCGCGCCCTCGGCCGGAGCGCCCTCGGCCAACGCGCCCTCGGCGCCCTCGACGGCCGCGGCCTCTTCCTTCTTATCTTTCTTCTTCTTCCTGGCGCGCACGACGAGGACCTTGGGGAGGCCGAAGATGCTCTCGCCATCCTCCCACCTGCCCTCGTCTTCAAGCCGGGCGAGCCTCTCCTCGCGCGTGAGGACGTTGCGCTGCCGCGTGAGCTCGTTGCCCCTGCTGAGCGTACGGTGTATCGACATTTCTCTCCTGCCTCCCTTGCCCCGTCCGGAGGGCGCCGCGCGGTGTCAGCCTATCGCGCGGAAGCGCCCGGACTTGCTCCTCGCCTTGACCTGAGCCGGCTCGCGCCGGTAGAGAATCGCGTCACCGTCCCTGATGCCCAGGTATTCGGCCACGCACTCGCACTTGACCCTCAGGATGTGGAATATGTCGCGCTCGCTGCCCGCGAGCGTCTCGAAATTCGCCTGCCCCTTGGAGACGACGACGTCCGCCGCCTCGAAGGCCTTCACGAAGGACTCCGACGCCTGGCTGAGAACGACGCCGAGCATCGGCGCGCCCGGGTCGATCACCTCGGCGATCTCGGTGAGCCCCACCATCTCGGCGTCCTCCAGCGTGACGTCCGAGAGGACCGGGGCGGCCCGCACCACCGCCGTGACGTCTCGGTCCTTCAGCTCCTCGATGAGCAGGCGGTCGAAGGCGATCTCGCCGGCGTTGTCGAGGATATACATCACCGACTTGGCCGAGCGCAACGCGGCGCTCAGGTCATCCGTGTCATCGATGGCGAGGTCCATCGACATGACGCGCTCGATCTCCTCGCGGACGTCGATCCTGTTGACGATGCCGGGGTCCATGACGTTGCCCGCGACGGCGAGCTTCACAGCGTTGACCAGCCGCACCTTCCCCCTGCCGAGGAGCCCCCGCAGTTCGGGCAGGAGGTCGAGCATCCTCCGGTTGGCGTCGGCCTTCCCGGCGGCGAAGGGATCGGCCGAGCCGAGGTTCTTGCTGATCTTCTGCAGGACCTCGAAGGTGATCTCGGCCGGGCTGCGGTCCATATCGAGGTCGGGCAGGACCTGCATCGCCTGCTTCAGCACCTTCGTGTGGAACCAGTCGTCGTCCGAAACCCTGCGCGCCGTCTGCAGGACCTGCTGAAGAACGCACGGCAGGCACGCCGGCTTCGCTTTGAAGTCCATCTGCACCGAGTTGTCAGCCATCTGGGAGTGCCCCCCCGCAGCCAGCTACTGCACCGTCTTCAGATCGCACCACTTGTAGGCGCGGCTGATCCGCTGTATCTCTCGCTTGAACCGCTCTATCCTCGGGTCTTCCTTCGATGTGAAACGGCCGACGTAGACCGCGATCTCCCTGCCGTGCGTCTGGAGGAAGACCGGCGCGTAGCCCCTGGACTCCAGCCTCTTCTTGGTCAGGCCGGCCGAGCTCGTGTCGCCCGCGGGGAATCGGATCACCTGCAGGCTGTATATCTTGCTCGGCTTGGGCGGCGGCTTCAGCTTCTCGACGCGGGCCTCCTTGCCCCTGGGCTTGACCTCGAGCGGTTTCGGGTCGAAGGACCTGATATCGCCGAGCTCTTCCGGCGGCTCCGTCGCCGCCGCGGGGGATCCCCCCGGCGAGGCGACGAGCGTCGTCGCCTGGCCCCGCGCGTTGCCGTACCAGCCGAGGAGGAACGATATCACCATGAGCATCATCGCGCCGATCAGCAGCACCACCACCTCCTCGAACCTGAAGGTGATGGAGCGCTCGTCGCCGGGGGTCGCGGGACGGCTGATGCCGGCGGCCTGCGCGTAGTCCCTCACGTAGCCGAGATCCTCGCTCTCCGACTGCACAGCAGGCTCCGCAGCGCCCCCGGCCTCGGTGGCGGCCCCGCCCTCCGACGTGCCGGGCCCGTCGGACTTCTTCGGCTTGAATACCTCGAAGAACTGTTCACCCATGGGTCTGCACCTTCTGCTGGGCCCCCCGACCCGTTGCCTCTCTTATACGTCTCCGGCGCCCTCGCGGATCAGACGCCCGATGGCTCCCTCTGCCTCCGGCGCGACCCCGACGAACTTCACGCCGCACTCCCACACGCCGTCGCGCGCCGAGCGCGACCAGATCGTCCGCGCCAGCAGATCGACCTCCGAGCCGCCGCGCCGGTCGGACACCCGCACCTCCAGCAGCGTGTCCGGCTCGACCGGCCCGCCCGTCTCGAGGCACGCGCCCCGCAGCGAGATGTTGACCAAACGCGCCGGCGTCATCTGGCCGCCTGCCCCCTCCGACGCGCGAGAGCGGAAAGCCAGCTGCAACGGCCGCTGCACGCGCTCAAGGCCGCGGCGCTCGGTCACCACCGAGCAGACCCGGTTGCGGCCCAAGTTCTTGGCCGCGTAGAGGGCCCGGTCGGCGTACTCGACCAGACCCCCGCGGTCGGTCGCGTCCTCGGGGTAGGTCGCCACACCGCAGCTGACGGTGAGGTTCCCCCCCGGCAGGACCTCCTCGTTGGGGAAGTCCCTGGCCTCGACCTCCGCACGGAGCCTCTCGGCCACGCGCGCCGCCAGCGCCCTGTCGGTGCCGTAGGCGATGACGGCGAACTCCTCGCCGCCGTAGCGCGCGCAGACGTCCTCCCGCTTGGCGGAAGACCTTATGACGGCGGCCACCTCCTTGAGGGCTACGTCCCCCGCCATGTGGCCGTTTATGTCATTGTACGCCTTGAAATGGTCGATGTCAATCATCAAGACCGACAGCCGCTCGCCCGACTCACGGGCCCTCTCGAGGTCGCGCCTGAGGCGTTCCATCATGTAGCGGTGGTTGTAGAGGCCCGTCAGACCGTCGGTGACTGCGAGGCGCGCGGTCTGTATGTAGCCGCTCGAGTCCATGATGCGGGCGCGGGCGAGCTCTCCCATCACGTTGCTGAAGAAATCGAGCGCCGCGACCCGGATGCCGACGTTCCGTCCCATCTTCTGGCTCATTTCCCACTTGTGCGAGAGGAGATTGACCCAGACGAGCTTCGCCTCGGCCTCGGAGTACCGTATGCCGGCGAGGGTGAAGACGAGGCCCGAGTAGAAGCTCTCGGGCTGGCGGTCCTTCTCGCGCCTGAGCTCGGCCTCGGCGGCCTCGGAGCGCTCGGCGTCCTCGCCCGCGATCTCGATGACCTCCTGCGACACCTCCCCCGTCACCTCGCGCAGGACCGCCTCGATCTCGTGGTCGGGGGGCGGCGCGACGGCGCGCTCGGAGTCTCTTCTCTTGTCGTTCTTAGCGGACATTCCAGGGATTTTCCGGAGGCGGGAAGCTCAGGCGACGTCCTGGCATGGGGGCGCCGCCGGGCTCATGCAAGCCCGATTCCTCACCGTAAGGCCCCCCCCCTCCTCATACGGACCGGATGCAACTTGTGGCATTATACACCCCCGGGCGTGCAGAAGTCAACCCCGGAGGCGACGCATTCCAATGAGCGGGCCCAGAATCACGAGCATCAGCAGGCCCGCCGCCCCGAGGCGCACGCGCCGGCCCGGCACCCGTATCCGCACCGACGCCACGGCATAGTCCCGGGTGCCGGCCTCCTCGTCGAGCGGGATGACGAACCGTATTCGCGGCACGCCGAGGCCCGGGACGTACCAGAGGTCCACGTCACTGCTCGGGCTCCTGACGTCCTCGACGGCGAGCCGCCAGGCCCGGCAGAGGCCGTAGCGCGTGACGATCCACTCGCGGCCCGAGCACGCCACGCGGTCAAGGCCCACTCGCCAGATGGTCCTCTCGCCCAGTTCCCCAGGCAGGAGCAGCCGGCCGCCCACATAGAGCCCGTCCTGCCGGACGGAGAGTGCGAGCAGCGACTCGCGCGGCCCGCTGCATCCGCCCCCGCCGTAACTCCGGCGGACCAGCCACTCCCGCCCGCCCAGCCCCCCCGGCCCGTCCGCCACCTCGTAGGAGAGCCTGCAGAGCGGGTGCGTCTCGACGACGTGGCGGTACCCCTCGGCGAGGGGCAGCCGCGCGCCCGTCCGGCCGGTCCAGAGGAACTCCGACGCGAGGAAGACGGCCGATGCGGCGAACGCGGTGGCGAGACCGCGCCGCGCCCACTTCGGCCACGCCGGCTCTGCGCGGCGGCACACGGCGTGCGCCGAGGCGGCCGGGCCGAGGGCCGCGCGGGCCCTCCGCTCGGAGCTCGTGCCGCCGCATCTCGATCGCCCGAACCCCATCACTGTTTCAAACGCCCGCCCGGGCGCCGGGGTTCAGACGGCGCGGCGCCCCTACTCGCAGACGATCCAGGGCTCGTTGGGGTCGTTCGTGTTCGGGAACTGCGTGACGGGCCTGCCGCCGTTGTCCCTCTGGAAGACGGTCCCCTGGACGTCGACGATGAAGGTGTTCATCCCCGAGCGGTTGTACTCGGCCGGCACCGCGCAGAGGCCGTATGTGAAGGCCGAGTTGTACCTGTTCCCCTGCGCGTCTCGCTCGATGTCGATGAAGTAGTAGCCGGCCTTGGGCCTCGCGCCCGGCGCGCCCAGCCTGGCGTTGGCGAAGACGTTGTCGATGAGCTCTATCTTGGCTCCCTGGACGCGCGTCGTGTTGAGGTGCGTGAAGGAGTTGTGCTGCTTCGCATCCCCCTGCTGCCCCGGCCCCGCGTACTCGAGGATTCCGTCGCCGTCGTAGTCGGTCCTGTGGAAGATGTTCTGCGCGCCGCAGTAGGTTCTCAGACACGCGATGGCCGCGGTCTCGTTCGCAGCCATCTTCGAGCGCAGCAGGTTAGGCACCGCGATCGCCGCGAGCACCGCCGCCGTGCCGACCCCCGCGTTCATGCCCGTCACGCCCCCTCCGAGGGAGTTGGTAACCGGAAGCGGGCCGTAGCCCTTGAACAAGAAGCCGTCGTCCGTGAGCATGCCGCAGCCCGAGGGCGCGAACATGTGGCGGGCCGCGCTCCGGCCCGACGGCAGCTTGTAGGGCCTGAAGACGTCGAGCAGCTCCCTGGCGAAGCGCTCGGGGTCCCTCTCCATCATCTCGACGAACGACATCGTCGGCGCCGGCTGCGGAGCCGCCACGCCGCCTCCGGGCACGGCCGCCGCCTTGCCGGCGGCCGTCTTGATCTCGGCCGGCCGCCCGGACCTCTTCAGGAGGCCGACGGCCGACCACACCTTCCGCTGCGCCATCGTCTCGTCGCACCACCTCACGTGCCCGTCGATGTGGAGGACGTTACGGCCGTCGCCGCGGTGGTTGGCTGCCGAGTCAAATATCACGGCCGTGCCCGCCGGGTCGGTGGTGCGCAGGCCCGGGACGTACTCGTAGCCTCCGCCGGGACTCGACGGGCATTCGAAGAGCCGCCGGTCCACTACATAGCCGCCCTTCACGAGCTCGTCCAGGCTCTTGGGGAAGGCCTCGTTGTGGTCCTGCGCGTACATGTTGATCGCAAGGCCGAGCTGCTTGAGGTTGCTCATGCACTGGGCGCGGCGGGCCTGCTCGCGCGCGCGGGCGAGGGCCGGCAGGAGCATCCCGGCGAGCACGCCCATCTGCGCGGTCATCACCGCGGGCCCCGCGGCGCCAGGGGAACTGCGGCTGAAGCTGATGCAGCAGCGCTTCTGCTCGCCGAGGCGGGCCACCGCCGCCTTGAAGGTCTCGTCGGAGGCGATCGACGGCGCCCTGCCGGCGATGGTGTCGAGCACCTTCTTCGCCCCCTGCGGCCCCGCGGCGAGCACAAGGTATCCCCCGTCGACGGCGAAGGTCGGCGCCACGACGTTGGCGATATGGACGCTCTGGACGAGGACGCCGTGGTGGACCTGTTGGACGACGCCGCCGCCGAAGGGTATCTCCCTGGCCAGCGCCCCCCCGAGCATGGCGACCGTGGCCATCGTCGTGCCGATGGCCCGCTTGTCCTTGATCTTGACGATGAGCGCGAGGCCGTTCAGCCCCATGATCGGCAGGCCTCCGACCGACGCCGGGTCGAGGTTGACAAGCGCCACCTCGTCGCCGAACTGCTCGATGATGTCCTTCTCGGGATGGAAGCCGAATTGCGCCTTGAAGCCGTCCATCATCTCGTCGACCATCGCCGGCTCAACCCCCGAGGCGGCCGCGACCTCCCGGATGACCTTCGAGACGCCGCCGATGTCGACCCTCGCCGCGGAGAGGCCGGTGACGCCGGCCGGCACGGCCGCGAGCATCTCGTCACTGACGGGATCGGCCTTCGGGAGGGTCAGTATCCCCCTCCTCGGCGCGGGCGAGTGGATGAAGAGGCGGTTCGCGAAGCCCGGCGGGTCGGCCGAGACACTGAAGCCTACGCCCTGGATGTCGGTGAGCCCGAGCAGCGTCATGATGCCGAGGGCCATCTGGCCCTCGCGGTCGCGGGCCATATCCTTGGCGGCGATGGCGAGTATCTCCTTCATGTTGAGGAAGAAGACGAAGTTCGGCCGCTCGCCCAGGTGCTTCGCGGAGGCCGCGAAGGCCTTGCACTCGGAAAGCTTCCCCTCGCCGGCGACGGCCAGGACCTGCGAGAGGGTGCTCCCCTTCTCGGTGAAGGCCCAGAAGAGCTCCCGCCCCTGGAGCCTGAAGCTGAGGGCCTCGCGTCCGGAGCGGAGGACGAGGGTGCCGTCCGCTTCGGTCTTGGCCCGTTCGACCATGCCCGGCGCCAGCATCTGCTTCAGCAGCCCCGGCAGGTTCTTCATTATCCGGGGTCCCGTCTCGTCGTCGGGCATCCTGGCGACGAGAAGGAAGGTGGTCTCCCTCTTCCCCGGCATCTCGAAGACGCCGGCGCACGCCCCCGCGAGGAAGGCCGACTCGATGTCGCGCAGGTCGAACCCGCTCTTGGCCTTGAGCCCGTCGATCTGGGCGACGAGGCGCTTGATGGGCTCGGAGAGGAACTCCTTCACCTCGGGCTCGTGCCAGACCTTGCCGAGGGACGTCTTCGCCAGGGCGTCCGCAGAGGCGGCCAGACCCCTCGCCTCGACGTAGCAGACCGTCCGGGCGGGGAAGTGCTCGGCGAGCGGCCTCGCGCCCGCCTCCTCGGCCCGCCCGCACGCGAGGAGCGCCGCCCATGCCCCGACCGCCGCAACGGCAAGACGCCTCATCATAGCCAGCCCCCTTTTCGAGATTCGATGGACGGAGGCCGAGTCTATGCCACAGCGGCGACGCGTCAAGCTCATTTGGGCAGCCTGGGCACCGTCGCTTGACACCGGCGGCCGCGTGCGGTAAACCGGGAGCATCCTCGACTCCGGCTCCTGGAGGCGCATATGAGCTCCGATATCCGCGACTTCGTCATGAAGCAGGCCCTCTTCAGCCACCACGACCACCACGCCGACTTCGACCAGTTCGAGAGCCAGCGGGCGGAACTCGACTACCGCGCCCTGCTCGGCTACGCGGGTGCCGATCTCGAAAATGCCGGCCACGGCCGGGGACTCGCCCCCTGGGGCAGCGACGACGGGGCCATGGCGGAGCTCTGGCGCGAGATCCGCACCACCGGCTACGGCCGGGCGGTCACCTACACGACGCGCGAGTGCTTCGACCTCGACTACGCCCCCGAGACCTGGCCCCAGGTCACGGAGGCGCTCAGAGGCGCCATCCAGGGCAAGACCCCGCTCGAGGTCTACGACCACTTCATGGGCCTCGCCAACAACAGGTGGGTGGCGTGCGACACGCTCTTCCGCGTCGAGAACGAGAACGCCCTCAAGGAGAACCTGTATCCCGACTACTACCGCAACACCTTCAGGATGGACTCGCTCTTCAACATCACCGACGCGGGGCCGGTGCACGCGCTCGAGCGCTTCACCGGCGTCGACATCCTGAGCCTCGACCGCCTCGCCGAGGCGCTCAACTCCGCCATCACCACCTGCCGAGAGACGGGCCGCATGTGCGCGCTCAAGAACGGCATGGCCTACCTGCGCGATCTCGTCGTCGGTTTCCCGACGAAGCACGAGGCCGAGACCGCCTTCAACCGCATCGTCAGCCGCAAGGCGTTCCACGACGGCCTGCAGCAGAACTCCGGCGCCGTGAGCGCCGCCGAGGGCAGGCCGCTCGCCGACTGGCTGTTCCATGCCTTCGTGCAGCGCGCGTCCGACGACGACATCCCCGTGCAGATCCACACCGGATACCTGGCGGGGCTCTGGGGCTCGCTCGGCGGAACGAGGGCGATGAACCTGGTGCCTGTCTTCGAGCGCTACCAGAACGTGCGGTTCGATATCTTCCACGCCTCGTGGCCGTGGACGTCGGAGCTCGGCACCATCGCCAAGAACTACCCCAACGTCCACCCCAGCCTCTGCTGGATGTGGGCCATGAACCCCACGGAGGCCGAGCGGGCGCTCTCGGAGTGGCTCGACGGCGTGCCCTTCACCAAGATATTCGGCTACGGCGCGGACACGGGCTACCCGTGGAACAACGTGGGATACTCGAAGCAGGCGCGGATCGGCATCGCGCGGGTGCTCGAGGCGAAGATCGACGCGGGCTACTTCTCCGGGGAGACGGCCCGGGAGGTGGCGGAGCACATCATGCTCAAGAACGGCGAGGCCTTCTACGGGCTCGGGTAGCGGCGCCGTCTGGCCGTGGCCCGGGGAGAGGGGCGGGCACGGGCATGACCCTCCTCCGGATGTCGGTGGTCCTCTGGGCGGGCTGCGCGTTGGCGCTCTCCGGAGCGCCCGGCCCGGCGGCGGAACGGGAGAGCGGCGGCATGACCGCGAGCGGAGAGGAGCAGGCCGGCGGTATGATCTTCTCGTGGCGGCCCGGCGAACCCGAGGCGCGCACACCCTCGGGTCCGGCGCCGGTGCGGCAGTCGGCAGGCGCCCGTGCCGCGAAGTGCCCCGCCGGCGGCGCGCTCCGCCCGGGCCCCGGCGGCGGCCTCGCCTCCGCCGAGGTCTCGCTCGGCGGGATCCCCCTGCGCGGGACGATCAGCTTCTGGGTGCGCCTGGGCCGCTCGACCGTGATGGCCCCGGCCGGCCAGGAGGCCGCGGCCGACCTCCTGAGCTGCTCGGACCTCCGCATCAGGCTGATCGAGGGCCGCAACAGCGTGCGCGTCGACGTGCAGGGCGCACGCCTCGACAAGAACCCGAGGGCGCCGGCCCTCGCATCCTTCGAGCTGACCCACCTCCGCGGCCGGCAGTGGTATCACATGGCGGTCCGTTACGACGGCGCCAGGGGGGACTGGCGGCTCATCCTCAACGGCGTGCTGCAGCCGAAGCCGTGGCCTCACGGGTCCTTCCGTTTCAGGGACAAGACCGGGCGGATTGCCTTCGCTGGGCTCATGAAGCCGCCGAAGGGCGACAGGCGGCCCATCGAGGTCGCCCTGGGGCCGGTGGAGTGGACGACCGGCTTCGCCGACGCCGCGGAGGTGCGCCGGCGCCTCGAGAGGATCGAGGGATGGGATATCCCGCCCAACCGGGGCGAGGGGGTCCTTGAGGCCGTCGAGGACTTCGACGGCGAGGCCCTGGGTGGAGAGATCCTCTTCGAGGACAGCTTCGACGCCCCCCTCGATCCGAGGGTCTGGGTGGCCGAGGGCGCCGAGAAGCTCGTTGTGGAGGCCGGCGGGCTCGTCATACACAACAGCACCGACTGCCTGCTCTGGCTGAACAGGAAGCTCCCGCGGGACTTCGTGGCCGCGTGGGACCTGCTGCCGGCCAGGCTCGAGGGGCTCACCATCGTGATACTTTCGGCGATGGGCGTGGAGGGCAAGGGCATCTTCGACCCCTCGGTAAAGAAGCGCAAGGGCACGTGGCAGGAGATCCACGCCGGGGACCTGCGCAGCTACTACTGCTCCTATTTCGCCGCGACGCGCGGCTCGTGCAACATGCGCAAGAACCCCGGCCTCATACTGACTGGCATGGGGCCGGACCCGATCGGCTCCCGCATGATGGCGGGCGAGAAGGGCCCCTTCCGCGTCGTCGTCGTGCGGCGCGGCAGCAGGATCGACATGGCCGTCGACAGGAAGCGCTTTCTGACCTTCGAGGACGACGGGAAGCGCTTCGGCCCGGTACACAAGGGCGGCGGCTACTTCGGCTGGCTGCATCAATTCAACACGAAAAAGGCCACCATCGACAACGTGGTCATCCGCAAACTGAAGGACTAGCCGTCCGGTGAACGGCGAAGGCTTCTACGGGCTGGGCTTAGCCGGTTAGGAGAGAGCCATGGCACGCAGGAAGAGGCGCTACGGGGCATCCTTCAGGACTGTCAATCTCGCCGAGAGCTTCAACTGGCCCCGCGGCAAGGTGAAGGGCGGGTGGTGGCAGAAGCTGGCCGAGCGGATCGCCAGGTACCCCGAGGGCCGCCAGGAGCCCTGGGGAGTGCCAGTCAGGATGGGCAAGGGACCGAAGAAGCGCGTCATACTCGTCGACAGGAAGAAACGGCCCGTCAAGATCAAGCTCTCGGGCGCCGCCGACTACGTCGTCATCCTCCACACCTGGGAGCAGCAGCCGAAGGACATCCGCCGCGAGGACCCGACCGAGGGCCTCGTCGTCGGGGAGTACGTGCTCACCTACGCCGACGGCGCCGAGCACGTCCAGCCGGTGCGCGCCCGGTTCGAGCTCTCCATGGTCGAGAGCCCGGGGCCGCCGTGGGTCGCGCGGCCTTTCAACATGTGGGAGGCCGTCGACCCGGCGGCTCCGCCCGCAGGCGTCCTGTGGGGCGGCACGCAGATCGGCGTCGCCGGCGGCTCGGGGCAGCCCTGGGTCTACGCGCTCGAGAACCCGCATCCGGCGAAGAAGCTCAAATCCCTGACCGTCCGTGCGCTCACGGCCTCGCCGCTCATCGTGGCGGGCGTCACGCTCTGCCAGAGTTCGTCGCACCCGCTCAGGCACATGCCCCGGCGGACCTACCGCGTGAAGAAGAAGGGCGCCCCGGCGAAGATCGCCGCGGCCGACGTCGACCTCGGCGGCGTGACGCGCATCGAGCACAGCACCTCCCCGCGCGACGCAAAATGGTTGAAGTCGCCCAACACGGGCCTGCGCGCGGAGGAGCCCGACCGTGGCGAGGACCTGATTGAGGCCTTCGGGGCCGAGGACGCCACCGTCTCGGTCGACCTGGCCGGGCGCGGCAAGCCGCTCGAGTTCTCGCTCGGCGAGGCCTTCAAGTCGGGCAGGAGCAAGGAGTCGGGCGCATCGCTGGAGGTGCTCGGCAAGCGCCGCCAGTGGATGCTCGTGAAGGTGATAGACGGCTCGACCGGCCGGCCGACGCCGGTGCGGCTGCACATGTCGGGCGCGCGCGGCGAGTACATCGCGCCCTACGGGCACCACTCGCAGATCGTTGCCCACTGGTTCGAGGACTACGGCGCGGACGTCCTCGTAGGCGGACGCAACTTCGCCTACGTGCCGGGCGAGTTCACCACCGACATGCCCGTGGGCGACGTCTTCGTCGAGATATCCAAGGGCTTCGAGTACGAGCCCGTGCGCGCGAAGGTGAGGGTCCGCCCGGGGCAGAAGGAGCTCGAGCTGAAGGTGGACCGGTGGAAGGACCTGCGCTCCTCGGGATGGGTGACGGCCGACACTCACGTGCACTTCATCTCGCCCCACACCGCGTGGCTGGAAGGCCAGTGCGAGGGCGTAAACGTCATCAACCTGCTGGCCTCGCAGTGGGGGCGGCTCTTCACGAACGTGGGCGACTACACCGGCCGCGTCGGCATCGTCGAGGACGACACCATCGTCTACGTCGGCACCGAGAACCGCAACCACATGCTCGGCCACATGTCGATGCTCGGCACGAAGGGCCTGCCGGTCTACCCGATGTGCTGCGGCAATCCCGGCGAGGCCTACATCGCCGACCCCGAGTTCTACACGCTCGCCGAGTGGGCGATGGAGAACAAGCGCAGGGGCGGCGTCGTCATCCGCCCGCACTATCCGTATTGCGGCCACACCGAGGACCCCGTGCCGATCATCAAGGGGGTCATCGACGCCCTCGAGATCAACCCCATCCGCGACCGCGGCTTCCCCGTTCAGGAGTGGTACCGGTACCTTAACTGCGGCTACCGGGTCGCGGTCGCCGGCGGCACCGACAAGATGGGCGCCTACACGGCTCTCGGGTGGCTGCGCACCTACGCGAAGCTCGACCCGAACATGCCCTTCGACTACGACGCATGGGGCGAGGCGGTGCGCGCGGGGAGGACGTATTCATCCAACGGGCCGCTCATCGAGCTCTCGGTCGAGGGGCGGGGCCTTAGCGACACCATCGAGATCACGCGCACCGGCGGCGCCCTCGAGGCGCGCGCCTCGGCGGAGTGCTACGCGCCCCTGGGGGCCATAGAGATTGTCCACAACGGCCGCGTCGTGGCCTCGGAGTCGTCGCGCGCCGGATCGCGACGGCTCGCCGTCTCGGCGAAGATCTCGTGCACATCGAGCGGCTGGATCGCGGCCAGGTGCTCCGGCGCGGGCGGCCATCCGGGTTCGTACCTCGCGGCGCACACGTCGCCCGTCTACGTGAAGTGCGGCAACAGCCGCGCCTTCGACGGCCCGGCCGCCGAGCACATGCTCGCGCTGGTCGAGGGGGGAATGGAGTATCTCAACACGCTCGCGACGCACTTCGACGAGCCGTCGCGGAAGCGCATGGTCAAGCTTTTCAAGGAGGTGCGAGCGGAGCTCCGCGGCCGCCTCGTCGTCGAGGGGGGCCACCATCACCACCACGGCGACGGGGGCTATCACACCCACGGGCACGGCCACGGCGGCGGCAAGGGGGCGGGGCACCACCACTGAGGGAGCGATACTGAGACGGCCGACTACAGCCCCCCCAGCGCGACGAGGTTGTACCCCGTCGCCGTCAGGGCCTGGTTGGCCTGGTAGTAGGGATGGCCGTAGCGGAGCTTGGCCTCGGGCGAGTCCTCGGCGTTCGCGTCGGCCCATATCCTCACCGTGCCGTCAGCGTGATACGAGAGCAGCTGCTCGCCCGGAGCGTCCAGGAACTTCGACGCCATTGCGACCGCGCCGCCTATCTCGCAGATGCGCTCGCCCCTGCAGTCGATCACCTCGCCGTCGCCCGAGGCCCGGCCCCGGACGAACTCGTGCACCCCGTCGCCGTCGAGGTCCACCGGCACCGTGCGGTACGTGCTCCACCCGAGCTCGACCGGCTCGCCCGCCATGGCGTCGAAGGTGAACTCGGTCATGTCCGTGTGAAAACGCCCGTCGGGGCCGCAGGTCTTCTCGCCGATGCGTATGGCCGAGGCGATCTTCCGGCCGCCCTCCCCGACGCGCGCCACCCACCCCATGTCGATGTGCCCCTCGTCGACGGCGCCCCAGACGCGCTCGCCGTGCTCGTCGTAGAGGTTCACGCGCGGCGCGGTCTTCTGCTCGGACTCGCGGCAGGTGTAGATGTACCAGCGTCCGGCCACGGCGTCGAATACAGGCTCGACGACGTCGGAGTGGCCGCGGTACTCGTGGCGGTCGGCGCAGAAGAGCTCGACGCCGGCGTCGAGCTCGATGCAGCGCTCGCCCCACATGAGCTCCTCGGTGCCGTCGCCGTCGAGGTCCGTCACCGGGCACATGTGCGAGCCGCGCGCTCCGGGAGCGTCTCCCGCGATGGACTTCTCCCACCGCGGGCGCATGTCGGGCAGCCACGCCTGGAAGTGCATGTCCTCGTAGGTGCCTTGAGCGGTGACGAGGACCGGCTCGGCCCGGACGTAGCCGCCCACGATGAAGTTCCGGAAGACGTGCGAGAGGGGTTGCATCGGGTTAGACGGCCAGGGCCACTGCCCCGTCGTCTTCCCCGTGCGCGCATCGAGGCGCTCAAGCCGGTAGCCCGAGAGCCCGAGAGGATGCTGGTCGTTGACGTTGTCGACGAGCCATATCTCCTCGGCGCCGTCGCGGTCGAGGTCGAAGGCGAAGACGGGGCAGAACCACAGGCCCGGCACCACGCCGGGGCCGAGGTCGCGCGTCCAGAGAACATCGCCCGAGGAGTCGAAGAGCGTCAGGTGCAGCGTGTCCGACGGGAAGAAGAACATCTCCCTGTAGGGGTCGACGTCGAAGACCGCCGAGTGGACGGTGAGAATCTTCGGCGGCTCGCCGTCCGAGAGGCGCACCGGCAGCGCACGGAGCTGACCAATGGCGTCGGCCAGCTTGATCTCCGTCACCGCCTTCAACTCGACATTCCGCCCGCCCGTGCCAGCCATCCTCTCCCCCAACCCCTCGGCCTCAGCCTTCCAGCAGGAAACCCTCGATCTCGCGTATGAGCTGAGCGCGCTCGGCGGCGGGCTCGGCGTCGGTCGGCAGGCTCCCGAGGAACTCCGACCCGTAGCGCCGCGTCATCAGCCTGCGGTCGCAGATGATGACGGCGCCGCGCTCGTCCCGCCCGCGGATGAGCCGGCCGAAGCCCTGCCGCAACCGCAGCACCGCAGTCGGCACCGAGTAGCTCATGAAGGCGTCGTGGCCCGTCGCCTCGACCTGCTCGCAGCGCGCCTTGACGACGGGCTCCGTGAACACCTGAAACGGCAGCTTCGCCAGCACCAGCACCGAGAGCGACTCGCCCTTGACGTCGACGCCCTCCCAGAAGCTGGCGGTCCCCAGCAGCACCGACTCGCGCTCGCGGGCGAAGGTCTCGAGTATGCGCTCGCGCGAGCCGTCGCGCCCCTGGCCGAGGACGAGTATCCGCTCGGCCTCGAGCGGCTCCTTCACGCGCTCGTAGACGGCGCCCAGCATGCGGTAGCTCGTGAAGAGCGCCATCCCCCTCCCCTGCGTCGCGCGGAAGAGGCCGACGAGGAGACGGCCGAGCTCGTCGACGAAGCGGCCGTCGTCGCCCGGCTCCGGAAGGAACTCGGGCACGTAGACGACCGACTGGCGGTCGAAGTCGAAGGGCGTGCCGACGTCAACGCACTTCAGCCGCACGGGGTGGACGAGGTCCATCCCCAGGCGCCCCGCGAGGAAATCGAACGAGCCGCCGACGGTCATCGTCGCCGAGGTGAGGATGCAGGAGCGCTTCAGGCCGTAGAGCTGCTCGCCCAGGAGTTGCCCGAGGTGTATCGGCGCGGCCGAGAGGCCGTGGTACGAACCCCGCCCCCCCCGCCGGCCGCCGCCGCCGACGCGCTCGGCCCAGTAGACGTACGACTCCTCCTTGCCCTCGAGGACGAACTCGGTGTCGGTGATGATCTCGCGTATGAACTGCAGTCGGGCCTCCATCTCCTTCTTGATCTCGGCGCCGTAGGGCAGCTTGGCGCGGCCGAGATCCCCCACGGCCTCGAGCAGCCCCTCGAGCGAGCGCGAGAGCGCGGCGAGACTTCTGACGAACTCCTCCTTCTGCCGGAACACCGGGGCCCAGAGGTCGGGCGGGCGCTTCTCGGCGCCGTAGCGGCGCTTCTTCTCGTCGTCCGAGCGCTTGGGTCCCAGAAGCGGCCCGAGCGAGTCGAAGAACTCGCCCGCCGCGTCCGAGACCGGCCGCACGAGCTCGATTGCCTTCTGCGTCGCCTCGCGCGCTGCCGCGACGCGCGCGGGGTTGGCGTTCTTGACCGAGCCCACTCCGTGGTGGACCGTGGCCAGCAGTCCCGTGCCTCCGGCGCGGCGCCTGCGGCGGCGCCAGAGCCGGTTGAGAATCCTGTACACCCGCGGGGCGTTCACCTTGACAGCCAGGTGCTCGGTGGCGACGTCCTCGATGTTATGCGCCTCGTCGAAGATGATCTCCTCGTAGGGCGGCAGCACAGGGGTGTCGAGGCCGAGCTCGGCGAAGACGAGAGCGTGGTTCGCGACGACGATATCGGAGCGCAACGCCTTGTACCGCGCCGCGCGCAGGAAGCACCTGGAAGCCTGGCGGCAGCCCGTTGACATGCACTCGTCGCCGATGGTTGTGATCTTCTCGATGACGGACGGGGCGCAGTCCATGGCCAGCAGGCCCGTGTTCTCCGAGATGTCGCCCGTCCGCGTCTCGGCGGCCCACACCAGCAGCGCCGCGAAGGCCTGCCTCTCCTCGGGGTCGACTTCACGTTCGGCGTTGCTGAGCAGAAACGCGAGCTTCCTCACGCAGAGGTAGTTCCCGCGCCCCTTCAAGAGCGCCGTCCTGAGCGGGGCGTCGAGGGCCTTCGCCACGAGCGGCAGGTCCTTCGAGAACAGCTGCGCCTGCAGGTTCTTGGTGTTCGTCGAGACAATGACGGGCCGCCCCGAGACGCCCGTCCAGAGCGCCGCGGGTATCAGGTACCCCAGCGACTTCCCGACGCCCGTGCCCGCCTCGATCATGAGGTGCTTCGCACCCGAGAGCGCGTCCGCCACCTCGCGGGCCATCTGGGCCTGCTCGGGCCTGTCTTCGTAATCGGGGAGTATGCCCGCCACGGAGCCGCCGGCCTCCAGGTGCCGCGCCGCAGCATCGGCGTCGACGCTCGCCCCCTCGGCCGGCTCGCGCCGCTCGGGCCTGAGGTTCTTCTTCAGCGCCTGGTCCTGATGGAGCAGGCCGAGGAAGTCGCCCGGCTTCTTCCCGAAGCCGGCCTTTGTGGCCGCGCGCTCGACGTCGTGGATGAGGCGCGCGAGGGCAGAGCGCTCCTTCGCGAGTATCCACGAGATCTCGCCCAACAGCGCCAGGTCGAAGCCCCGCAGGCGCCCGACGAGCTCCGCGTACGCGGCCGCGGCCCACCGGGCGCGGTCGAGCGACCCAGTGGCGGGCTCCGCCGTGCCCAGGTGCTCGGCCAGCGCCTCGGGCCTGTGGCCCGGGGCAGAGGGAGCGACGACGCGGGCGAGGTCTGCTATGCCCAGCACACTCTCCGAGAAGAGGCCGTCCGTCGCCGCGACGAGGAACGCGGCGGTGACGTCGGCCTCGTAGCTCGCCCACTCTGCGACGTCGCCGACCGCGCCGTCGGAGGCGAAGGCAAGGAGTTCCCCCGCCGCCTCGGCCGGGGAGGGAGCCCCGTCGAGGTCGGAACGCGTGACGCCCGTGGCGCGGCTCGCCGCCAGCGGCAGCGGCACGCCGGGGTCGGCGAGCGTCTGGAAATGGGCCACTTCCTCGCCGCCCGTGATCTTCACGGCGGCCAGCTCGAAGAGGCGGTCGCGCGACGGGTTGTAGCCGGTGGCGGCGAGCTCCACGAAGATGACGGTGCCGGGCGGGGCCAGGTCGTCGTCTTTCCGTCTGGAAGAGCTCAAGCGGGCCTTCTCGCAACCGGTTCCGGGGGGCCCGGGGGGCCGGGGGCCGGGGGGGTCCGGGGTCGGGAACGGGGCCATTCTATTCGGCGGAGGGTCGGGCCGCAAGGGGTTTCCCGAAGGAGCTTGACCCGGGCCCCCTGGCCCCTGTAACATCCCACGGCGGCACCCGCGTCCGGCACCTCGAAGATATCTGTCAGCGTGGACATGCCCGGGTCCCGTTGAGGAGGGAGGTGCACCGTGAGCAGCTCGGCCGCGGTACTGCTGGCGCTCGCCGCCGCAGGATTCGCCCAGGGAGGGCGGTACGCTACGCCTAAGCCGCCCCCGCCCCCACCTCCGCCCGTCATCGACGCCGCGCAGGCCGAGGGCTTCGCCTACGTCCCCATCGCCGTCGGGTGGTCCGACCATATCCCCTTCAAGGACGGCAAGCCCGAGACGGTCCACAAGACCATGCGCATCGCCATCAGGGTCACCTATCCCGAGGGCGTCCGCTACAACACCGCGAAGAACCCCATCATCACCCGGGCCGTCACCGACACGGGCGAGGAGCTGAGCTGCGAGCGGCCCGTCAGCGTCTCTGCGCTCCAGCGCGACAGGAGCAGCAGCTACAGCCGCTACGGCCGTCGCGTCCACGGCAAGGGCAACGAGAGGCAGTTCGACATCTATGCCGACGTACGGGGCCCCAGGAAGCCCTTCAAGGGGCTCGGGCTCGTGAGGGGCAGCTTCGACCTCACTTACTCCGAACCCGAGACGGCCGTCGAGATCGACAGGCCGCTCTCGCTGCCCTGGCGGCGGGTCATAAAGCACGAGGCCCTGAAGGGCCGCCCGATCATGCTCGAGCGGATCGACGTCGACGGCCTCAAGATCCTGATGAGCGCCAAACTGGGCCGGACCTTCTCCAGGGTGAAGGCGCTCAGCCCGGAGGGGAGGGAGTCGTCGCTACACACCAGCTCGGGCCGCTCCAGCGGCGAGCAGTACGTCAAGAGCTACCGCGGCCGCATCCATGAGAACGGCAAGCTCGTCTTCATCTTCAGGGGCGAGCGGAAGGAGGTGCGGGTGCCCTTCCAGGTGAAGGACATCCATCTGGTGCCCCCCGAGGAGCCCAAGAAGAAGGAGGGCGGAGCTTGACCGCCAGGATCGCGGCGGCAGTGGCGCTGGCGGTCGCGGCCGGCGCAAGCGCTCCGGCCGGGGTTCCCGGCGGGGAGGGCGGCGGGGGCGAGGGAGGGGGCGGTGGCCTCCGGCTGGAGGTGGTGCCCAAGGAGGCCGAGGTCTCCATCTACCTGGAATACAAGGACGGCACCCCCAACACCTTCCGGCAGCAGACGAACCTTCGCCTCGCCGTCCGGTACCTCGCCGGGACGCTGCTCATCTCCAGGAGCCCTCTCGTCATAGAGGAGGCCCTGACGCCCGACGGCGAGAACCTGCAGCGCGCCGAGGTCGACCGGCAGCCGCCGCAGAAGGTCTACACGGTGAAACAGAAGATCACCGCCGGCAGACCCGACGCGGGGGAGTTCGACGTCAGGCTGAGGTTCTCCGGCTTCCGGAAGGTCCCGGCTTCGATCAAGCTCAAGGGCAGCCTAGTCGTCAACTGGGCCGAGAGGCTGAAGGAGGTGGTGATCGACAACCCGTCGGCGCTCAAGGCCGGCGAGCTCATCGACGCCCCGGGCCTAGAAGATCTCGAGGTCCACCTCAAGAAGACGGGCAGCAAGGGCGTCACGCTGCGCCTCTGCGGCGACACCGAGGACCACTTCCGCTCCGCCAGGTTCCTGGGCGAGGGCGGGAAGGAAATCAAGTCGCGCACGGGCCCCCGTGGCCTCGACTTCATGGGCGCGCTCTCGAGCCACACCGTCGACATGCGCCTCGTCAAGAAAATGGTGCTCGGCTTCTATCTGGGGCGGCGCAGCGAGACCGTCCGCTTCGAGACCGGCACGATCGACCTGAGCCCGGACCTGACGAAGCTGCCCGAGCGGCGCGCCGGCAGGTGGGGGAGCTACAGCCGCGGCGGAAAGATGGGGCAGGAGGAGGCGGACGCGGAGGTGAGGGACGCCAAGCCCGGCGAGACCGGCTGCGTGGCCTCGTCCGCGAGGCTGCAGAGCAAGATCGAATACGACGGCGTCAAACCCAAGGCCGCCAGCCGCACCATGAACGTGACCCTCAAGTGCAAGGTACCCCGCAACCTCTACCAGGTCGCGCGCGGGCCCATCGAGTTCGAGGACTTCCGCCTCAGCTTCCCCGGCGCCCCCGACGTGGCCCTCAGGCCCTCGGGCATGGGGATGACCGGGTACAGGTACGCGGTCTGCGGGGGCCCCCGCAGGGAGCCGGCGGTGCCCGTCTCCTTCTTCTTCACCGACCTCGAGGAGTTCCCGACGCTGATCGACGCCGTCAAGGGATCCTTCGTCCTCTACCACTCGGAGGTGCTGGGGATCGAGCGGATCACGAGGGTGAGGGAGTTCTCGTGGGGCACGCCCGTCGAGCTGCGCCTGCTGCCGGGGCACCATGTGAAGATCAAGCTGCCGAAGCGCGAGCAGCTCGAGCTGAGCATGGACAAGGCGACCCACGACCAGCTGATGGGGGCCACCTTCACCGACAACTGGATGAGAACCAGGTCGCGCGGATCACCTTACTGCAGCAGGGTCTTCAGGAAGGGCTTGATCACCCACCGCTACCGAGTGGGGGACAACATCAAGGCGATCGCGCTGACCTTCCGCAAGCTCGAGATGAAGGGCGTCAGGATTCCGTTCGAGGTGAACGGGATTCCCCTCGAGGCCACGGTGCTGGAACCCGCCCCCAAGATCGAGGAATCCTTCTTCTAAACAGCCGGCCGCCCGCATCACCGAGTGACGCGCGGCGGCCGCAGTTCGCTTCGGGAACGTCTATATCTCCGCGACTATGTCCTCGGCGCTCGCCTTCCAGCCGAAGACCATGCTCGCGATGACAGCCGCCACCGTCAGGAGCCCCGCCACCATGACGATCCCCTGGTTGGGCTCGGCCGCCTCCGAGAACTTGAGGAAGATGAGAAAGAGCACGATCGAGCCGCCGAAGGCCGCCCCCGAGAATATCGTGGCTTTGTGGGTCCTCTCCTGGTGGAAGGAGATACGATCGAAGTCGTCTGCGTCGAAATTGGGAACCGAGTGTCCGCAGACCGGGCAGGTGATCTCCTCGTCCTCGGCCTCGATATCCAGGTCCACCGTGCCGTAGCACTCACTGCAACGGGCAACGAGGTTGATGGCCATTCTCACACCTCCCGGACGGCCCCGAGCCGGCCGCCTCTGGTCCATTTGCGACGGAATGATAATCACACGGCGCGCTCAAGTCAAGGCAATTCCGTCTCATCGGGGCCTCCCGCCCCAAATGAGCGGGCCCCCGGAACTGTCCGGGGGCCCGCGAAGTTGCATCGGGGTGCTTAGAAGGAGAGGTTCAGATTCGCATAGAACCTGTGAGCCGTATCGTTGCCAAGTGTCATGTCCTCGATGTAATCGTCGGGCAGCACCATCGCCCACCCGAGCTGCAGGTGGCAGTTGCGGTTTATGTCCATGTCGAGCCAGAGGTCCACTTCGTTGGCCATGGTGTCGTCGTTGGCGGTGCCGCCCCAGTTGACGCCGCCGGCCCAGGGGTCGTTCTGATCGTCGGCGACCGACATGTACCAGGCCGCGCCGACCTGCACCGACTGGGTCGGGTTGGCGCTGACGGTGACGCCGAAGATGCGGGCGTTCTGGACCTTGAAGAGGTCCGACAGGCCGTAGAAGGCGTGGTTGTACTGGAAGAGCGGGTCGAACCTCTCGTAGTCGTTGTCGCCGTCCCCGTCACCCGAGCCGTAGGCGAAAAGCAGGCCGACCGCCGGCTGCCAGGGAACGTCGCTCATCGTGTACTTGAGCTCGACCTGGGCGCCAAGTGCGCTCACGTCCATCGAGTCGGTCGCGCCCGCCGGGGTCCTGTCGCCGAGCTGCACCGCCACCTCCGCGTTGTAGCTGAAGGAGCCGGGGATGACCTTCGAGAACTTGCCCTGCGCGCGCGCGCCGAGAGTCCACATGTGCATGGCGTCCGCCAGGCCCTGGTTGAAGATCGGTCCGGCGGCGTCGACGCCGCTGCGCAGGAAAAGGACGTACGCGTCGAGGACCGTGTCGGGAATCCCCGTGTAGCTGCCGTAGAGGCCCCAGAGCTCGGCGTCGGCTTCTTTATCGTAGCCGCCCGGCGTGACGCTGCCGCCCAGGTCCAGCACGGCGTCGTTCTCGACGAGCTTCGCCGCGAAGAGGTCGACCTGCAGCCCAGTCACCTTGCCGACCACCCGCACCGCGTCCCACGAGATCCCCTCGTCGAACCCCTCGTCCCCGAGGAGGAACCTGGTGCCGTAGGCGAGTTCCTGGCGCCCCAGGACGATGTCGACGGGCAGGTAGGCCAGGCGCCCGAAGGGGTTGACGTCCTTGAAGGTGACGTTCGCCTGGTAGATCCTCAGCAGATCGACATCACCGAGGTCGGGCGCTCCCGCCATCGCACCCAGGTTGTTGAGGCCCGAACCGCCGCCCGACAGGAAGTTGGCCATGAGCTCGATGTTGGCCTCTATCTTCTCGGAGAAGATGAAGCCCGCCCCCAACCGCAGGCGGTTGTTGACGAAGGCCATCGAGTCGCCGGCGTCGTCATCGTAGTCGATCAGGTTGTCGGAAAACTCGTAACGCATCCGGAAGCCGCCCGAGAGGGATATCTGCTGCACCGTCTCCTCGAGGGGGTTGCCGTCCGCATCAACCCAGGCCACCGCCGCGATGCCCTTGTCGCGCAGGTAGGCGTCGATGATATCGTGCGCCGGCTTCGACAGCTCGTCCGCCCGGGCCTCCAGCTCCTTGTTGGACCTCCGCAGCAGGTCGATCTGCCGCGCCAGGTCGCGGATCTTGTCCTCATTGTCCCTCACCCGCGTGGCTATGTTCTGAGCCAGCGCAGGGGAGGCGACGAGCGCGGCCACCAGCCCCAATAGCAACCATCCCCTTTTCATCGTACGGCCCTCCTAAGGTACCCCGTCGCTTCCATTCTCGTACGGCCGCCCGCTTCCGGCGGCCCACTCTTTTCGCGGCCTCCGCAGGCCGCACAAAGAGCCTCAACCCGATGGCGCACCGCCCCCGGGGGAGTTTCGGAATAGCTATCGACGAAGGCGAGTGGCCCTTTGAGCCTTTTTGGCAAAAAAAACGCGCCTCCCGGGGCAATCCCTCCTGCGTCCATGATATCAGCCCTCGCGCTCATGCCGCCTATATCCGATCCGGCACGTCGAGGTTCACGAGGTGGATCTCCTCCAGTCCCTCGACGAGGCCGCGGATCTGCTCGATCACCTCGTCGGGCACCGGATCGTCGACGGTGAGGACCACGAAGGCCAGGCCTGCCTTGGAGCTGCGCCCCACGGCCATGTCGGCGATGTTGACCCGCGCGTTCCCGAGCGTGGTGCCGAGCTTGCCGATGACGCCCGGGCGGTCGGGGTAGCGCATGGTCAGCAGCCTGGGGGCCGGGCGAACGTCGATGTCCACGCCGTCGAAGGCGAGTATCCTGGGCGTCCGGTCCTCGAAGAGCGTGCCCGCGATCGAGCGCTCGCCCTCGCGCGTCTCGGCGGTCAGCACCATGACGTTGTTGTAGTTGCGCGCCTGCGAGTTCTTGTCGGTAGTAAGGTCGATGCCGTGGTGCGCGGCCACGTCGACGGCGTTGACCAGATTCACGGTCTCGGCGACGGTGCCGGCGAGCATCCCCTTCAGCGCCGAGATGACGAGCACCGAGACGTCCCTCGAGGCTATCCGGCCGTAGACCCCGAGGCGAAGGCGCTTCACCGCGGCGCCGGTCACCTGCCCCAGGAAGGAGCCCATCACCTCTGCGAAGGAGGCGTACTCGCGCAGATCGGGGTCGATCGTCACCGACAGGTTGACGGCGTTCTGGATATCGCCGTCGACCAGGTAGGCGACGAACTGCCTGGCGATATCCTCGGCCACCTTCACCTGGGCCTCCTCCGTCGACGCCCCGAGGTGGGGGGTCATGACTATGCTCTCGATCCCCTCGAAGGGGTTCGTCTTGAGGGGCTCCTCGCTGAAGACGTCGACGGCCGCGCCGGCGATGGTGCCGGCCCTGAGGGCCTCCGCGAGCGCCTCCTCATCGACGATGCCGCCGCGGGCGCAGTTGACGAGCCGCGCGGCGGGCTTCATCTTCGCGAACTCCTCCGGGCCTATCAGCCCCCGCGTGCCCTCGGTGAGCGGGGCGTGCACCGTCACGAAGTCGGCGCGTTCGAGGAGCTCCGGCAGCTCCACCAGCTCCACCCCCAGCTCCTCCGCGCGCCTCGCCGTCATCAGCGGGTCCGCCGCCAGGACCTCCATCCCCATGCCCTGGAAGGCCTTGGTGACGATCATCCCGACCTTGCCCATGCCGACGACGCCCAGGATCTTCCCGGCGACCTCGACGCCGGAGTGTTTCTTCTTCGTCCAGAGGCCCTGCTTCATGTCGCTGTCGGCCTGGGGAATCCGCCGGGCGAGCGACAGGAGCATCGCGATGGAGTGCTCCGCCGCCGAGCGGATGTTCCCGAGGGGCGTGTTCATGACGAGCACGCCGGCCGACGTTGCGGCCTCGAGGTCGATGTTGTCGACGCCCACGCCCGCGCGCCCGACCACCTTCAGCGCCCCAGCCGCCTCGATGACTGCCTTGGTGACCATGGTGGCCGAGCGGACTATGATGCCGTCGTAGCCCGCGACGTCGGCAACGATCTCGGCTTCCGACCGGCCCGTCTTGACGTCGGCCTCTATGCCCGCCTCGTGGAGTATCTCCTCGGCCCTTTCGGACATCTTGTCAGCGATGAGAACCCTGGTCATCTCTCCTCCTTCGGCCCCGCGCCGCACGAGACTCGGCGGCGACGCGAGGGGGCGATTATAGTTGGGCCCCCACTGCAGTCAAGGACACCGGTCGCGCCCCGCGCGTCTCACGGTCCCATAATACGCCCCCTCTCGCCCATGCCCGACGCTCCTGTCAGTGCTTCCCATAGTGATGTGCCGGGGTCTTTTTTCTCAACTTGAGAACCGGCACTGCTTGGGTACTGACGGGGGCGAGCTCAGGCCTTCGCCGTCCG